>WNFM01280744.1_pt1 | contig 12703 bp, 12 predicted proteins | sample 5400271 | NCBI WGS metagenome assembly WNFM01 (sample SAMN13153352, study PRJNA577476) | soil metagenome | isolation source: 60 cm saprolite on Douglas fir-dominated hillslope | place: USA:California | collected 2013-09-17 | reverse complement strand
CTTTCAACAGTGGCGTTTGAGCGTCAGCCCGACACAGAATGTGCGGCCAGTCGGGCATTGGCCGGATCCACCTGTATCGCCGGTTCCGAAATGATCGAGTGTTCCCTCCTTGATTCCTTGCGATTATAGGATTCGAGCGCATCCGATCCGAATATCAGGCCCAGACGCGAACCATCTTGCTATCCCAAGGACATTGCCAAACATAAACTGGCGGCGAGAAAGAAGACTTCACTAATTACGAGCAGCCCGGTCGACCAGCGCTTGCTCCTTATCGCCTGCTGTCGGTGTCCTTCCATGACTTTTTCCCGCTCGGCCACGTCGGGGTAAGACTTAAGTTCCCAGAAACTTGACCATTCTTGAGTTGTTCGCCTCACGTAGAGACCGGCGAAAATGGCAGTAAAGACTCCGAGACAATAAAGAACAATCGTCAGAAGAGCCGCCGACTTACCCGGGCCAGAAGTGTTATGGGCACCGTAGTAGGCCAGGGCGGCGGTCGCCGCACCGCCGTTAATTATTACGAGGCTTTGAACAAGCATCCTGTTGGTAGCAACGGTCTGCCTCGCATCCTCATGGCTGCGTTCGCGCGCTAGTATTCGATAAGGGTCTTCCGGGATTTGGTTATCCATGATTAAAACCTTCGCCGCTTAGCGAGTCTCTTAGTGGTTTTTCGGAGGCTCTTCGGCCTGATCTCCTTGTCTTTCCGTTTGCACAGCAAGAATTTGACCGCTCTTGGCGTCAACGCGAATTTCTTTGGCGTTTTTCGATCCGGGCTTCGCAATATAAACGGACCAGAAGTGCTGTCCTCGTGCTGTCTCCAGTTCCGCGCTACGGATGATGCCGCCTGGCACCTTGGTTAACGCGATCCGCTCGGCTCTAGCTTATCCGACTCGCAGGTGACAAGCGGCTGGCCCGTGAACCGTCGTTCCATTCTTTAGCCTTAACTGGTCTTCCACCTTTTCGGCGTTGATACTTCTCTCCCTTAATCTCTCGTATCGCCCGCACCCGTTTCTTGTCTCTGTCTTTCCAGGGCTTAGTTTCGAAGTGGCTTAGAATTTCTCCCCACGCCTCAGGTTGCGTCTGCATAATTAGCCGGGAGAGCACAGCTCCGACCGGTCTTTTCCTTCCCGGCCAAACCATCCGACGTAATAGCTCTTCGAGTACCTGACCGGCTCGCTTAGAGATGCGGCAATTAACTCGATAAGAATCCAAGGGTATCCGCCCCATCACCGCAGCATACGCAAACGTTTTGTTGGCGTCACTTATTTTTAACGTTGTCGCAAGATGTTCTATTCGTGCGGCTTACGATTTTAAAAACTCGCAAATGTGGAGAGCTATGGAGTTAATAATAGAAACCGGCGCAGTGCCGGTCGGACAAAACCAAAATACTCCCATCCGCTCGTTGGCGGAACTGGAGCAAGACGTACAAGAGGGTCTAGCCAAGTACCAAGCAGTTGGTGCGGCGCTGGACGAAATTCATTCCCGTCGTCTTTACAAACCGGAATACCCAAATTTCCGGACATACCTGCTTAAACGATGGAACATATCGCGAGCACACGGCTATCGGCTAATAGCCGCAGCGCGACTAGCGGCAGTGTCTCCAATTGGAGACAAACTCGAAAATGAGTATCGGGCGCGCAAACTCATCGCCAATAAACGCGTTGCGAAACGTAGAGCGACTACCATCAAGTCGATGATTCGACCAATGGCGACTACGGCGTCGATGTCTAAGTTGATTACGGACTTGGATGTCGAGTTCGAATCCTTCAAGGCGATCGTCGCGCGCTGGGAAAAGGGATTATCTCAGGAGGATTATGGGCAACTAGTTGAGCGCATGGTCGCCCACTTAGAGAACGCTCGTTGCGGAAGGGAGGTGGCAGCGTGAAGCCAACCATCGTTTTCGATACATACTGGAAATTCGCGGCGGAACGGCATCGCATCTACGAAAAGCGGTTACGAGGAGAGGCTCAGCCATGGACGGCTGACCCCATTTTAAGCACTTACAAATTCACCAACGTGTTCCGAGCTTGTGATCGAGTAAGCCAATTCTCGCTAAAAGAAGTCATTTATGAGCCGAACGCCTCGACGCATCCTGAGGAGGTTGTTTTTCGGATTTTGCTCTTCAAGCTCTTCAACTCAATCCCGGCCTGGGAAACGTTGAAGGCAAATTTCGGGATGCCGACTTGGAGAGGATTCAACCAGCAAGCTTATGCCGTCGAGTTGGGTAAGGCGAAGGCAAGCGGCATTAAGATCTGGAATATGGCGTATGTCCAGAATCAAAACTATGCCACTCATTTGCCAACCAAGCACGAGCGCTATCTCGCGCTGGTTAAGTACATGATGAGCACGAACGTGACCGGTCGGCTCCAAACCGCCCGGACGTACGTCGATGCCTTCAAGGTCCTCCAGTCGTATCCGCTGCACGGCAAATCGTTCATTCCGATGCAGCACTTGTGCGACTTAAACTACAGCGAGGTCATCGACTTCGACGAAGATGACTTTATCGTTCCAGGACCCGGGGCGTTGGATGGAATGACCAAGTGCTTTGGTTACCGACCCACTGAGCGAGCGGCGAGTCAGATAATTCGGCAATTAGTGAAGGATCAGGAGACGTGGTTCGACGTGTACGGATTAAAGCCGGTGCGGCTCATGGGTGAGCGCAGGCTTCATGCCATTGACTGCCAGAATCTGTTCTGCGAGATCGACAAGTATTCGAGGGTGCGTCACCCGCAGTTCAATCTGCAACGAACCGCGATCAAGCAGAAGCTAAAGCCGACCGGCTCGCTACCGGCTCCATTCTTCCCGCCGAAGTGGAACTTGAATTGATGAACAACAACCGTCCTGATTCCCGTGGGGCATGGCGGTACTTCTATTTGGAACGCGCTAAAACCATTACTGATTCACGCGCGTTCTTAATAAATAACTAACTATGCGAATTATCCTAAATGAGGAGCCTTGGGTCGGAGTAACCGAGCTGGCCGACCACCTGGGCGTCCGTCGAGAGACCATCTACGGCTGGAAACGCGATCACCCCGACTTCCCTTATCTTCCTATGCCAGGCAAGATGGCTTTCCGAATCTCGGAAGTCACTGCCTGGCTTCGGAAACGGGCTGAGAAGGAGAAGGAAGATTAGATAAAAAGGCCCCTTCGCCCCGTGTCCAAGGAGAAGGAGCCGCGACTTTAAAGTTGGTTTCTTTAAGGTCGAAAATCCGCGCAGCCCGGTGAGGTGAGGCGGCAACGGACATTAATAAATATCGATACAAACAAGAACGCGGAGTTCTCCGCAGATAAGAAGTTGGTCCTCGTCGAGGCAATCGAAAGAATCTCGAAAGAGGACTTGACGGCGAATGGAGTTTCTCTCCCGATGGCTCCCAATCCGTTTGACCTAGCCAGCCTACGAATCGACCAGTCTCGACTGGCGTCTCCCGCCACAAAGAAGAAACTTCTTCGTGTCCCGGTCAAGAAACCGGGGCGGCAGGACTTCTTCCGAGTCCACCCGACCGAAGTGGCTTCCGCTATCGGGATAATCGAAGTGGATCGGGAGATGTACATTGCGGCTCCCCGTCTTATCGATGAAATCTGACCGTTAGGAGGTTACCCGGCAAATCTACATTTGGCGATTACCCGATCCAAGGTGCCCATCTTAATCCCAGTCCGACTGCCGGAAACCGATGGAACTCGGAATAGTTGGGCAGACTCGCTGGAGGAAGCAGTTAACGCAGCTAAAGGCGAGTGGGTCTGCGCCCGAGCCAATATGGACCTTGGCGGGTACGATCTATCGATTGCCGAGTCGGGGGTCATTCCGGACCCGGTTTGGCCCGCGGAGTCGATATCCGAGTTGTTGGGTATCGCCTTCAAAAACCGGTTCATCGACAGGGAGGACCACCCGGTTCTCCTTAAACTAGCTGGGCTAGCTTAGAAAGGATTAGGGAGCGGTTCGGGATGGCCCTGGGCCGCTCCCTGCCTATGGATTACTTTGAGGAAATCTGGCTAGTGGACTTCGAGTTTCGTTCCCCCCCGGGTTGCCGTCCCGAAGTCATTTGCTTATCCGCGAAAGAATTTCGGAGTGGCCGGCAGCTACTGCTGTGGGCCGACGAACTCGGGAAGGAGCCACCTTTCGACATGTCCGAGCGTTCCCTATTCGTGGCCTTCTACGCCTCTGCGGAACTCGGTTGTTTCCGATCTCTCGCATGGGCTCAGCCTAAGCGAATCCTCGACCTTTTTGCAGAATTCCGCTGTCTCACAAACGGTCTCCCCCTGATTAGCGGGAATGGGTTAATTGGCGCTCTCACCCACTTCGGGCTCCCGGCGATTGGAGTCGAAGAGAAGAAAGAGATGCGGGACCTGGTTCTTCGCGGCGGACCTTACACCTCCGGCGAGAAAGCGTCTATTCTAGCCTACTGCGCTACGGATACGGACGCCTTAGCTAGGCTGCTCCCGGCGATGGAGCCGCGCCTAGATCTCGCTAGAGCGCTGCTCCGCGGGCGTTACATGTCGGCTGTAAGTGCCATGGAATTCGAGGGAGTTCCCCTCGATACGGAGACGTTGGACCGCTTATTGTCGAACTGGTCGGCGCTGCAAAGGCGGCTGATCGATTCGGTGGACCGGGAATACGGAGTTTACGAGAATTACACTTTTAAACGGGAGCGATTCGAACGATGGCTGGCGAAGCGGGGTATCTCTTGGCCCCACCTAGAGAGCGGCGAGTTAGATCTACAGTCTAAGACTTTCGAAGACGAGGTCAAAATCCACTCGGAAATCCGAAACCTCGCCGAACTCCGGTGCAGCCTGTCCGAGATGCGCCTAAACGATCTAGCGGTTGGGGCGGACGGCTGTAACCGCTGTCTGCTTTCTCCGTTTCGGTCGGTGACCGGGAGAAATCAGCCCAGCAATGCGAAGTTTATTTTCGGGCCGAGCACTTGGATGAGAGGCTTGATAAAGCCGAAGGAAGGAGAAGCCTTGGCCTATATCGATTTCGAGCAGCAGGAATTCGCGATAGCAGCTGCTCTCTCCGGGGACCCGGGTATGAAGGCCTCCTATCTATCCGGGGACTGTTACCTCTCTTTTGCGAAGCAGGCCGGAGCCGTACCGGACGACGCCACGAAAGAGAGCCACGGCGACATCCGAGACAAGTACAAGCAATGCGTCTTGGGAGTCCAATATGGCATGGGAGAAGAGTCCTTGGGCGTCCGAATCGGGCAGAGCACCTTCGAAGCCCGAGAGCTATTACGGAAGCATAAAGAGGTATACGATGAGTATTGGAAGTGGGCGGAGAACGTCCTGAACTGGTCCCTAATGCTTCGGGAGCAGAAAACCGTCTTCGGGTGGACAGCCCACGTCGGGTATAAGCCACATAAACGCACTGGTCTAATCGAGCCGAACGATAAATCCACGGTTAACTTCTTTATGCAAGCGAACGGGGCCGAGATGATGCGGATTACGGCCTGTCTAGCTACCGAAGCAGGAATCCGTGTGTGTGCTCCGGTGCATGATGCGTTCCTAATTGCCGGCACCCTCGAACATATCGGTACTAAAGAGCAGCCCGGACCGGTTACTCGGAAGATGCAGGAGATTATGCGAGAAGCGTCGATGGCGGTCCTCGACGGATTCGAGGTTCGAACCGAAGCCAACATTTTCCGATACCCGGATCGGTACATGGACAAGCGCGGGAAAGACTTTTGGGGAAAAGTTATCGGGGAATTAAAGTGAGTGAGATAGAGATAGTAGACGGAATCCCGTGCCGGAGGTTGGAATCCAAATGGTCCGGGAAGGCTAAAGCGAATCGAGCCCAACAGTGGACGAAGTGGTATTACCAAGAGAAGCTACAGATGGCTAAAGACTTAGGCTGCGCGGAACTTGCTGTGGTAACGATTCTGCAACAGCGGGCTTTTAAATCCAGCTCGGACACTATAAAACTCGGGAACCAGACGCTGGGAGCGCTTGGCTTTAGCAAGTACCAAAAGCTTCGGGTGCTTCGGAAACTAGAGCAATCCGGCCATCTAGAAATCGTGGAGATGTCGACTTCGACAGTGGTTAAAATCCGGTGGAGGTGGCGCTAAAGTCGGAAACGTCCCCGTTTAGAAAACTAGACGATACCGTAGCGAAAACTAAACGACGCGGCCCTTTCTTTATTCTTTTATAGTCTTTATACTCTTAAAGAACTTAGCCCTTAACCATTAACATCCGTTCCAGTTCTATTCTAACGAAGCCTATGAACTACCAGGTAGCAGAAATAAATCCAAAGACACTTACTTTACCGAAAATCGTCTACGGTACGGAAGAGCAACTAACCGAAGTCCGAAACAACCTTAAACCTCTGTGTCTGCGGTACCGGCCTATCGGGGCTAGTTGTTTGTCTTCGGCGATCGCCATGGAGATAGCTAATACTATCGCCCGCCAACGCAAGATCGAAGCTTTACCCGTGGCGGAGTGCAAGTGGATAAGGTTAGAATCTATCGGACGGGCACGCTAGTCCACTAAGGGTATTAAACCCACACTTCTTTTGATGGTTGGTAGCAGTTGCGAATGGGACTGCTCTCTTTTTTTCTTAAAAGCCGTTTAACAGTTCCGAACTAAACTTGTGTCCTTTGCTCTATCCGGGAAATAAAAAGCGCTCCTGCAGGCTGCTAGGGGCCATAGCCTCGGTCTTACGGGTCTAGGCCTTAGGAGGCGTTTTTACTCGACCCGAGATGGCTTTCGGGATTGTCTACCGGCGGAAAGTTTGGCTCCGCTTGAGAGAAGTCATATTGACCTTACCCGTAGCCAACCGTGCGAGCATTTTGGGGCTTCGGTACGAGCGAAGATTAAGACCCTTTGGTAACCCTAAGGAAACAATTCGCCGGTCCTTAACGATTTTCTCGAGTTTTCTCGAGGGTTTCGTTAGGTTCTTAGGGTAGACTGGAAATTTCAGACAAACGATTCTTGATCGCGTTCTCAATTTTGACGTACCACGCCTGCAAATGCTCCTCGCGTAGCTTGGATTTCCAGGAATCTTTAATTTCCGAATCTCCCAAAAGACGTACCTTTTCGGCTGCTTCCGGAAATCTCTTCAAGACGGTGCGTTTGTGATCCTCCGTCATGACCCAAATGAGATCCGCTTTTTTGACATCGTCTGCAGTAAGCTGACGAGCGCGCATGCCCTCCGTCCCTACACACCCGTTCTCCTTGAGGTATTTTCTCGTGACTGGCGCTATTGGTCTCCTCTTGCGGACCAGACCTTGGCGATTGAGACGATCCTTACAAGATTCAGCAAGCCCGGCACTGTCGACCTGAATCTCTGGTGCGAGTTGACGGCAAATTGCAGCAGCTACAACCGAGCGGACGAGATTGTTCGAGCAAACGAAAATCCAAGTCATTTGCAGCACATTTATTGCGGAAAGAGGCCCGTCTAGCGAGCTGGAAGTTGAAATCGATCAAGGGGAATAATTCTTCAACGCTTCTGGCGACGGGGGGGCATACTCTTACGTATCGCGGGTTTTACAAAGTCGAGTTTGGCTTCTCGACTGTCCCAATCACCCAAATCCCGACGCATCTAAAAGCTAATCACAATCGACGTTTTAGAGGGTATCGCACCACTGGATATCCCTTTCCGGACGGATATAAACGGATAAGTTAACTGCATGAAGATCGGCGAAAAAGTCCGAGCTATCCGCGATTTTTCGGTCGAGCCGTTTTTTGACAGTGGGTGGGAGGTGAAGGAAGGAATGGTCGGATTTGTCTATGCGCTTGATCTAGATAACGGGGAAATTGCCGTCGATTTCAATCAAGCGCTCGGCGGTGGGGCGCGAAAAGGGGACATCGTGCTAGTCTCTCCGCTCGATGCAATCGAGCCGGTCTCATAACGAGACGATCCGATGCGATGCCCGGCAAGTATTTATCTTGAGCGGCGAACGAGTCCGTCCTCGAGGCGCGGACTCGTTCAAGTTTGCTGTGACTGAAAAATAGTTAATTCCGAAGCGTTTCTCGGCGTGGCGAAGGCCCCGCAGATAGGACAGTCGAAAAACTAGGTTGCAGCCGCAGCTTGCCTGCCGATTATTCGTGGCTGAACCGGTTTCATGAGAGCAGCGTTTGGCATGCGGCCAGTTGTTTTTTCGGTTTTGGTCATAGTGGCTTACTTCGTTTCCACTGTAGGCGGAGATGGATCGGAGGGCTGGAGCTTACGGAGCCTCTTTTCTTCCTTCTTGGCTTTCTTTTCAAGGTCTCGCTTCCGCTTTTCGAACTGATAGTTTGGTTTTGCCAATTTGTGATCCTCTTACAGTTATAATTGATGCTGAGACAAGGCTCGCGTCTGCGAAACCAAGGGTGGTAAAGTTAGCATAGGGCCGCCAAATCTCCAAAGTCTACGCAGAAGCAGGCCGCGCAAGATAGGCAAGGGCGGCTGCAACGAAGCAGAAAGGCCGCGGCTTCAGCATCAATCAGACTACCGGTGCCCTTACGCCGGTTCCATATTCGCCATTTTCAACCGGAGGCTCTGCTTTTTGGATCGCTGTCACGCGGATACCGTAGTGCATCAGGGGAAGTCTTGAACTTATTGTGTGTTTCCAGAGTTTAAGGAGGCGTTATGATAACTGGAGGTAAAGGTGTCTGCGTAAAGTCAAAACATTCCAGCATCGTATTCGACGCACCATCCCGTTTGGTCAGTGACGAAAGACCGAATTTTGTTTCGATTAACTTGAGCGGCGACGTCAGATCGTACTGAGTGTGGATGATCGCGCCCCTGATAGAATAAGGAGAGATGACGATCGCCGGAACCCGAAAACCAAAACCATATTTGTCGGTTTTGATCGGCGGAACATGATCATAGAAACCGCCGTAATCGTCCCACGTCAGGATGATAGCACAACCGTTCCAGTAGGTACTCCGCATCACGGCATTGATTAACTTTGTCACGTACCACATCCCGACCGTAACGTCTTCTGGTGGATGCTCGCTTTCCAGAAAGTTCGGCACTAGCCAGCATACCTGTGGCAGCGTACCGTTGGTTAAATCAGTATAAAATTGAGAGGTTCGCACTAAGTTCTGGCTCAGGTCGGGATTACCCGCATAAGCCTGAAAACCCGGTAAAACGTTCCAAGTGGTTTCCTGGGTCGGTGCCGTCGAGTCGATATAATACTTCCACGTAACGCCTGATTGACCGAGCAATTCAATTACGCTCCGAAAACTGAAAATGCCGACGTTTCCCCCTGTGTCTTGAATGTTATCGTTATTAACTAAGCCACCAGATTGGCCGGCTACCAGGTACAAGTGGTTCGGCACGCTCGGGCCTGTTAGTGAAGAAAAAAATGCATCACAAAGTGTGAACTTGTGAGCGTATTCCCAATAATTCGGAACTATAGTATTGTCCATGTAACCGAGTGTGTACTTGACCCAGCTAGGGCGGTTAGCAGGATTAGGAGACGCCGTTGACCTTGCCGGACTAAGAGCGTTATTTTGCGCTTCTACATTGGGAGCCGCTTCATCCTCATCGTCAATAAAACCGTTACGGGACAGCACTTCCTGCGTTCTGCTTTTACGGACTTTCTTTTTTCGGACGGCTAAAGGGGAAGGTGCCGCCAGCCGGGAGACGATCTTGACAAGCGAAGGGTCAGGCGTAGGGACAGGAATAGCTTTGCCGTAATAATTGTACCCCGATCTGTACTCACCCCACATAAAACCATTCATGGCGCCGTTATCGTAATCAACTTGAGCCGCTAGCCACGGATGCGGCAGATCATGCGGCACGGAATTCGTTGTCATTAGGAAAGGGAAATTGACGAGTGGGCCGCCAGGATAGTCTGCGAGCGCCGTGCCTGCTGGAATGCCATTGGCGCCAGGGAACGTACCGAAGTAACTGTCGAACGAATGATTTTCCTGAACGATGAAGATGAAGTGCTCGATTGGAATGCCAGCACTTCCCTGCGCTTTTGCGCATGGGGGGAGTTGGGACAGCAATGTCGCTATCAATAGTAATTTTTGCATTTTTAAGACCGCAGGTGTGCGATTTAAGAAACGATTGAAAACCAATGAAATCGGCAGCCCTCAGATGCCGTTCGTGGGGGCCAGCCCGGCGAGGCGAACACATCCGTCCATATGTCATCAGTTGCATTTTTTGTGATTGATTGGGGAAAACTTTAACCACCGTGCCTTCGACGGTCGCTTGCTGGCCAACGTGTTGGCCGGCCTCGGTGTCGGGAATGACAGTTGCAGTTTGAGCCGCGAGAGGAGCCGAGAACCAGCCGGCCAGGAGGGTAATGAACAACGAAGAAAGGCAAAAGCGTTTTCATTGGCTTCGCCTCCGACCGCTGCGGTTGGCAGGCCACTAACTGAGAAAATAAATATCCGGATTATCAACCAGATCCGAAACTGGTGTGTTATTGTCCAGCGTTTGTGCAGTGCACGCTGGGAGGCGTAGCAGAAGGAATAGCAGTCAGATAGGCGTAGATCGCGTCGAGATCCCGATCCGTCATGTGCCGATAGTACGGCCACGGCATGACAGCCAAGTTCTCATTTCTAACGGGGTCGTGACCTGTGCGTATGGCGATCTCGAACTGTTCTAAAGTCAACCCCTCGGGTCTCCCTGTAGCAGGATCTGGGGTGAGATTGGCGGACGTGACGACGTTCCCCGGGGGACCAAAATCCACACCTCCAGCCAAGTAGGTGGCAGCATTAACCTGCCCGTCACCCCCGACTCCAAAAGGCGGAGGAAACGGATTGTGTCCTGGAGCGTAGGAAGGGCAGGTATGACAGTCGTTACAACCGCCTTGAGCGTTCACGATGTAGCTGCCTAATCCCACGAGCTTAGGATCTTTGTCTTTCAAATTGAGTTTAACCGGGGCAATGCGAAAACCAATTTGAACCTCACGCCCGCCTTCGGCTTCGCCGTTCCCGTCGCCGTCATTCCCTTTAACCGGTAAATTGCTAGTTAGCGTTACAGCAAAGAACACCCCAATCATGGCAGCTGCAGAAATTACTATACGTTTCACAGTTTTTGCACCCTTCCGAATTGAGACTTAACCGAGTCAATTGTCCTTTCGATGGGATGCCGACATCATCGTGGGGCGTAAGATCTCCCTCCAAGAACCTGACAACGCAGCGCCACGTTGCAGTACTCTATCCTGTGCCAGGCGTCACCGCTCGGTACCGTCTTTGTAATGCTCGGGACTGACCGTTGTCAAGGAGGATTCTGCCCGGTTTGTTTAGGGCGGGAACGACGACCCGGACATCTTGCCTTGGCTCAAAACAGGGCCCAGGATCGGAGGCACAAACTCCGGTAATGTCTTCTTGGGCATGCTGACAGAAATCAGCAGACAAGAGTTCTTCAGGCGGTCAAGGTCTTGACGGAGTTGCTTGTCGATTCGCTCATAAATCGTGCCGAGTTTTTGCGTTTCGCTGACTCAGGCGCAAGCGTGGCGCGCGTCTAAGTTACAGTACTTACAGTACCCGTCATGGCTGCGAATAATTGGCACAAAACTGCTCACCAGACGTGGGATAAGCCCCGTGCTTTGGTTCATCGTTTATAATCGCTTCGGTTAGCGGTTTACCCTGCTGAAGCGCAATGGAAATGGGGTTATTGGATTCGCGCAAGGAGCAGCTTCCCTCGCCTTCAAAATCATCGGTGTTATGGGCGGTTTAGTTGTTATACTTAGTCTCATAAATTCCTAGTGTCATAGACGTCTATGTACTGACTAAGAGCCCGGCGCCCAAGCATCGCCCACACCGGAATTAAGAGCCTGACGCAACTGAACGACAAACTAACCGTTGCCGATTAGTTTTACCCGCGAAAATCACTTCGAAAGGTTTATAGACGTCAGAATATTTCCGCTAGAACAGTGACAACCGAGCCGAGATTTTAACGAGGGCAAAGGTTCAGCGTCAGAAAAGCAGGAAGATCCGATCGAACTAATCGCGCGAATGCGGCAGCGTTATATAAAACGGTCTAGGAAACTTACATCGACCTACGTGGGGAGGTCAGGAAAAGTCGTCGTAATATAAATCGCTCGTTTTTTATTACCCTTGGCAAAATGTTAGTAAGATGCCTAAACTAATGCGGGCCGCGTGTTATCTCCGAATCAGTACCGAAGGACAGGAGCTAGCAAATCAACGAGCGGAAATCACGCCGTTCATTGAGCGAAGAGGCTGGAAACTAGAATGTACTTTCGAGGACGTCGTAAGCGGCGGAAAAAAGGAGAGAGATCGACCTGGCTTCGCGGCGATGCTAAAGGCAGCCCACCAACGCAAATTCGATATCCTCGTCTTCTGGGCTTTAGACCGACTCACCCGCGAGGGCACTCGGGCGACGCTTAACTATCTCCAACGGCTCGAATCCAAAGGCGTGGATTATGTTTCTTACCAAGAGCAGTGGCTTGACTCGACCGGGCCGTTTAAGGACGTCATGATATCGATGTTTGCTACTCTAGCCAAACAGGAACGAGCGAGAATTTCCGAACGAACAATCGCCGGCCTTAAAGTAGCGCGAGCCAAAGGGAAAAGACTCGGGAGACCACCTCTCGCGGAAGAGACCGTGCAGGCCATTCTTTCCTTAAACCGAGACTTCGGGATCGGGGCCCGCAAGATTGCGAAGAGCACCGGATTTCCGCTAGGTACAGTAAGCGTAATTTTGAGCAGGTCACGGCAAAAAACCTCTTCGCTAAAACCGTAAAATAGATCCGGATACCACAGCGGCTTAAGCAGCATAGTGGGTGTTAGGATAGCGGATGCATTGTGAAAC
>WNFM01346241.1_pt1 | contig 12704 bp, 10 predicted proteins | sample 5400271 | NCBI WGS metagenome assembly WNFM01 (sample SAMN13153352, study PRJNA577476) | soil metagenome | isolation source: 60 cm saprolite on Douglas fir-dominated hillslope | place: USA:California | collected 2013-09-17 | reverse complement strand
GAGCGCTTGAATGGCATTCAAGAGGTCAGGGGTTCGACTCCCCTTGGCTCCACCAATTTCTAATTTCAGCCTTTGGCGCGGCGGCAAAACATATGGCGAAGCTCAACATTGGCGCCAACTCAGTGTTTTGATAGAATTAGCTGCCAGTTTCTGCGGCACAAATCTGATTCGGCACCGTGTTTAGGGCGACCACGGCGAACAATCCATGTCAGATGCCGACGATAAATTTGTCCACGCTACAGATAGCTTACTTGCACTCTATCGCAGTGTTGAGCGGAGCACGCTTGACCTGCCCGTGGTCAGCTTTATGCCTATGCTCATCTTCATCTGGGCTGCGCTGAGGTTCGACTTCTTTCTTGTCATCGGTCTTGTTTTGATCATCCCTGTTAATCTCGTCATTCTAATTAGAAACATTTTTCCCGGACATTGGAGATACCGACCCTTTTTTCTGAGCCATCTTTACTACGTGTGGCTATGGATATGGCGCGGCGAAGTTCCTACCATCCCGCTTATATTTTTTCGCCCACTACTCTCGATCTTCATTAAAGCGCATTTTGAAACTCGACTTCGGCGCTTGCGACTCGAGGTACTTGACAGTGAACTGTCCGATGGGACGCGGTCAACACTGCTGGGTCGCTTAGATGCTGCGCTCGAACGCTGGAAGTCGCCTCGCACCGGAGCGATCTTCTACACCGTGATATTGCCGGGAATTATCTCTTTACCGACTTGGTATAAGCAACTGATCGAGTTCTTAGGATCGTTTGGAGTCCGCCCGCTAACAGACGTTCTTGTAAATTTTATCTCCGAGAATTTCTCTACTGACACTCTGATAATCCTAGGCACGAGTGCCCCTGGGTATCTCGTTATCATCCCTATCACTGCATTCCTGGCTAAGCGTGGTGTTTTCATTGGTCTAACTCCTGAAAGAGTATGCTTTCCTGGTGAACAAGAAGGCTCGGGAATCTATTACTCCAAAGAAAGAGAAATCCTCACTAGTGTTGGAGTGCGAATTCGTGAGACACCTATAGACCTTTGGCTCTTCGGTCTCGTATTAGTGCTCAGTTGGATTTTGCTGCTGTTAACATGGGATCACTGGGCTGCATGGATGCAATCTTACTATGAAGCGCAAGAGATTTTGGAGAAGCAATTAGAGATGCAAATGTTCACTGCCGCGATATCAGGCTCTCTTATGGTTTGCGCCCTTTTCGTTGCCGCATTCCGCAGAAGAAGAACTGGACGGCTTTGAGGACGTGCAGACTGCGCGGCTTCACACAGATCTACGCATTGTGAGTTCAGCGCCCGATGCACCAGTGGTAAAATATCTTGGCTGGCTTGAGGCCGCTCAAATCGACAAAAAGTCACATCTATGACGCTGCGCGCAGTCGAGGAACCAGTGGTGGTCGGCCTTAAAAGGCGACGATTGGTGTTCGACGCCCTGTCCCTCCTCGTGCCATTCGACCTTCCCCGGGAGCGTAAGGTTCGCATCGGCGAACCCGGAGACGGCAGCTACGTGATGGTCGATCGGCTGCGAGCGTCTCAGCCCGTCATGAGTTTTGGTGTTGGACCTTCAGTGGAATTCGAGATGGAGATGGCTGAACGTGGCCACAGCGTGTTTATGTTCGATCACACGATCGACAGTTTACCGGCCACGCATCCACGCTTTGCCTGGTTCCGCGAGGGCATCACGGGTGGGCCGCGGCCGGAGAAAGGACTGTTCACTCTCGCCGAGCACATGGACAAGTTGCCGTCCGACTCACAACCGATTTTGAAGTTGGACGTGGAGGGCGCCGAGTGGGCGGTGCTCGACGAGGCACCAACAGGTTCGTTGGCGCGTTTTGAGCAGATTGCACTCGAAGTGCACTTTTTGTACCGGTTCGAAGAACCCCTATTCAACGCGAAGGTACAACGGGCTCTGCGAAAGATCTCGTCGGCCTTCACGCTATGCCATGTGCACGCCAACAATTTCAGCCCGATAAGAATCGTCGCCGGCTTTCCCGTTCCGGAGGCCCTGGAGCTCACTTATATCCGCAGCGATCTGGTGACGCGGATGCCTTCGACGACGCTCTATCCGACGTCGATTGACAGACCGAATTTCCCGCAATTCCCGGACCACTTGCTGTGGTTTTTTCCGTTCCTGCCGGGCAGCGAGGCCATTCAGCCTCCCGCGGAAGACGCCGGCGCTAGACCCGATTCCGAGATCATGGCGCATGCCGTTGAGCTCAACGCGCGCGGGTTGGCGGCGCAGCAGCGGAAGCAACTCGACGAGGCACTCGCTTTCTACGACCGTGCTCTCACACTCAATCCGGAGCTCGTGGAAGTGCTGTACAATCGCGGCAACGCGCTAAACGAGCTGAAACGGTTCGACGAAGCCCTGGAAAGCTTTGACCACGCACTTGCAATCCGGCCCGACCATGTTTCCACGCTGAACAATCGGGGCAGGGCATTGGAACACTTGATGTGTCTCAAGGAGGCTCTCGCGAGCTATGACCGGGCGTTGACCGTCAACCCGCAGCACGCCAACGCGATCAAGAACCGCACCTCGGTGTTGCAGAAGCTGCAGAGGGTGACGGCGTAAGCGTCTGTGATCCTCGTCCACCCTTGCCGGCGCATGCTAACGAGCGGTGAAGGCCTTCTAAAGTTTCGGTCGTGGATGAGCGCGTCGCCGCAGAAACCGAATAACTGTTCTTCCCCTATCCCGCGGCCAACATTCCCGGCAGAATGGATGGCCTCCCCGCCCCTCGTCCGAGCGAATGCCGCCGTAAGATTCATCCCCTGCGGGCAACAGTGGCGGGCGGGGGGTGTGGTCGAAAGACGAGTAATGGTAACCAGGCAGCAACGTCTGAACGCCTTCGACTCAAATGGTCAACCACCAGCCGGGGAACTGATGGAAGTGCTTTGTGAGGACCACAATGGCACTTACGTGCTTCCTTTTCCCTGCCGTTGGGTTGACGGCGTATGGCGGAGTGTCAGGTCCAACCATCAGATTGATGCCACCGTTATTGGGTGGCGGAGGCAATGAAGATCGAGCGTCGGGTAGGTTGTCCAGGACCCTTGAGCTTTTACCTCGACGAGCAACTGGTGCAAACGGCCAAATCAGACCAAGTACGGAAGGCGAAGAAGGCGTAGCTGGCACGGCGAGCGAAACCGTGGTCCGCAGCTTCGATATGGTTAGGATAGCATGTTTAGTACACATCTCAGGAAACCGCGGTAACAGGTGACGTATGGCGGAAAATTTTAAATCAGAAAAAAGGGATGACGAAGCTAGAGCGCTAAACAAGAATTCAGTTTCAATTGCGGGGGAATATGCTGTTCTTTCTCAGCTTGCAGCGCGCGGGTACGACGCGAATATGACGCTCGGTCGAACCAAGGGCGTCGACATTCTTGTCTCTGATCCGAATAGCGGTCGAATGTTGAAGCTAGAGGTGAAGACCAATCGCGGCGGGCTATACGGCAGGAACACACGACTGTTTGGAAAATATCTTTGCGCGTGGATTATGGCCGAAAAGCACGAGCGAATACGCGACGAAAATCTCTTTTATTGCTTCATAAACATCAGCGAGGACACAAACCAGTTCCGGTTTTTCATCATACCAAGCCATATCGTGGCTGATTATGTTATTACCGAGCACAAAGCTTGGCTGAACGACAAGGAGACTCGCCGCTCGGACAACAAAATACGAACGTTCCGAATTGGCGATCGCAACGAGACGTATCCTTTTCCTACGCCGTTTGCACAAGACTATGAAGATAACTGGACCTTTCAATCTTAGCCTTACGCGGAAGATTTGCGCCTAGGGCTCGTCGGACGCGGACGGTGGGCCAAAATATCGAGCGTACTCTTCTGTCCTTTCCTGATGTATCGGTCAGGATTATCGGAAAAGAGGAAAAGCCGCCGTCGGGGGAACTCGATGGCGTTCTGATCGCTAACCAAAGCGCGGGACATGCCCGAACGGCTCTTCCATACATCGAAGCAGGAGTCGCGACATTCATCGAGAAACCGATAGCCACAACGGTCGTCGATGCCGAGCGCATCCAAGGCGCCGCTGACCGCTCTGGTGCTGTGGTTTTTGTCGGGCACATCTTTCTGTACCATCCGGCCTTCGTTGTTGCCTTAAAGCTGCTGCCCTCCTTCGGGCCCATTCGCTACCTGCTCTGCGAGGGAATGAATGATGCTCCCCGCACGGATTCTTCGGTTCTGTGGGATTGGCTCCCGCACGATCTCTCGATGGCGCATGCGATATTCAGCCGCAATCCGGACTTGGTTGAAGCGTGGAGCCTTGCGGGAGAAGCAACCCCTCAGGCAGTGTTATCAATATTCCAATATGGCGAGACGCCGCTCGTATCTTCCATAAGTTGCTCTCGCCGGTCCAGCGGAGGAAGACGACGATCGTCTGCGAAAATGCAACGTTGGTTTTTGATGACAGGGCTGAACGGCGGCTGGCGCTCTACGACAAGCATGGCGACCTCTCAAATCCAGTATATTCCGACGAATTACCTCTAACGCAGGAAATGCATGCATTTCTCCAGGCCGTTAGGTCGGGGAATGCGGATGCGTCCCACATCGAAATGAGCCTAGCTATCGTCCGTGCCATCGCATCCGCGGGAGAGCCCATAGGTTTGGGAGGGCGCTCGGTGGCAATATCACAGCGAGACAAATTCTAATTAGTCGAGACTGCGCGAATATAGCGAAAGCGCCCGCCGGGGCTTTGCACTTCGCGCACGATTCGCGCGGCTTGCTAGGACTGCCGAAGACCAACTGCTCGCGCGAACTCCATAAGTGCTCGCGCCTGTTTGGCCTTATTTGCGACAGAGTATGGGGAGCACGCTTTTTCGAGCTTGCTGCGCTATATCTGCAACCGTCATTGCCGCCCCGTCCTCCATCGCCTCTAGCGACACGCCATGGGACTCGAGAAATTTGACGGCGATCTCTTTACCAATAGCAAAGTTGATGCCGCTCAGGGCGCTTATTGTACCGGTAGTAACGTTGAGACCGTCACCCAGGACGCCTCGCAAGGGGTAACCAAGAGCAATCACTTCTTCCCCGAGGCGAGTGGACTTACTCCTTACTTTCAATGGCTCCAACTCCAATCCAGCCTGTGTCTTGGCTTGGATTAATGCGAGATCATTCTTGCTATCTTTGCTCACCACCACCGCTGTTCCTACCCCACCAATCTCAAGGATTGGACATTCAGATACTACGTGATCATTTGTAAGCAGATGACCCTTGCGTGAGACGACAAAGGCACTACCGGATGAAATCTCTTTCTCCGCCTGCTTTGGGGGCGGTGTGCGGGGAGTAGTCGGAGGCGGTGGAGGAATAGTCGATGGAATGTTCGCCAGTACCGCGAGCTCGACTTCGATTAGGCGTCGCAACTCCTCGTTCGAAGGATCTAACGTCAACGCATTATTGAAATCCCTCTTTGCAGCCTCGGGTCGTCCCATTCTTGCGTATGCGCGTCCGCTCTCCAGGAGAATCCATGCGTTCGTTGGTGCCAATTTCAAAGCGGTCTGGTAGTCGATCAACGCACGATCATACTGCCCCGCGTCCCTCAGCGCATTTCCCCGGTCATGGAACCGAAACGAGCGGGCCACGGGGTCTAGTCGGATTGCCTCGTCGAAATCTGCAATGGCACGCGTGAGGTCTCCTAAACCTCGATAAGCTTCGGCGCGATTATGAAATCGGAAGGCGCGAGGGGTTGGGTCCCTTCGTATCGCTTCAGTGATGTCAGCGATGCCTTGTTGGTACTTGCCCTGCCGGGTATAGAGCTCGCCTCGTTCCTGCGAGCGATAGGCGCGCTGTGGGTCGAGCCGAATCCCTGCACTGATGTCCGAGATCGCTTGGTCGAGGTTTCCCTTGGCTGCAAATGCCAATCCGCGGTTATGAAAAGCTTCAGCATGAAGGCGGCTTGACGAACGGTTTAGCAACCTGGAACACGCGACAATGCTGCGGTCAGGATCGCGGTCCGCAAGTTCGCACTCCTTCCAAGTCGTGTCTTGGGCTGTGGCCACGCCCATCGCCAAAAAGGTAACTACCGAGACGACGAGACCCGTGATTTCCCGCGAACAGCCCACGTCACGTTAGCTCCGGAATACGATGAATGAATTAGAATACCACGAAAATCATGGACAAACGACGCTTGTCATGAGTTTCGTTCCTGGTGCGGCGAAACGACGACGGCGAACAAAGCGCTTTGCGCTCCCTATCCCGTAGCCAACATTCACGGCAGAATGGATGGCCTCCTCGCCACTCGTCCGAGCGAATGCCATGCCGCTGCCCCGTCGCCAATTTCTCAAGCTCGCAGCGAGCGCTGCCGCGCCCGCGGCCGCACTCGCGGGCCTAACGCAGCTCGCCGAGGCGGAAACCTATCCCGCACGCCCCGTGCGCATCATCATCGGCTTCGGGCCCGGCGCCTCGGGCGACATCGCCGCGCGCGTGCTCGCGCTAGCGCTCACCAGGATCCTCGGCCAGCAATTCATCGTCGAGAACCGCAGCGGCGCCGGCAGCAACATCGCGTCCAATTTCGTCGCGCACGCGCCGAAGGATGGGTACACGCTGCTGCAGGGCACCGTCGCCAACACCATCAACTCCGTCATCACGCCCAATCTCGGCTACGACTTCGCCAAGGATTTTGCGCCGATCTCGCTGTTCGCCACGCTGCCGAACATTCTGGTCGTGCATCCTTCGCTCGGCGTGCGGACCGTGCAGGAACTCATCAAGCTCGAGCGCGAGAAGCCGGGGCAATTGTCGTATGGGTCGGCGGGCGTCGGCGGCACGTCGCATTTCACCGGCGAGCTCTTCAACGTGATGGCGGGCACCAACCTCATCCACGTGCCCTATCCGGGAACCGCCCAAGCGGCGACCGACCTCCTCGGCGGGCGCGTTCAGGTGATGTTCTCGCCCGCTTCGACCGTGTTGCAGTTCGTCGCCGAGGGCAAGCTCGTCGCGCTCGCCTCGACGACCTTGCACCGCGCGAGCGTGGCGCCGCAGCTGCCGACCGTCGCCGAATCGGGGATCGCGGGCTTCGACACCGCGGGCTGGTTCGGATTGCTGGCGCCGGGGGGCACCGATCGCGACATCATCGAGCGGCTCGCGGGCGCATCCAACGAGGCGGCGAAATCAGCGGACGTCATCGACACGATGGCGCGGCAGGGCTTCGACATGGCCGGCGGCACGCCTGAGGCGTTCGCCGCCTTCATCCGCGACGACTTGGTCAAATGGGAGCGCGTCGCCAGCGCGGCCGGGCTGAAGCGGTAGAGCAGTTTCACAAAATGAGTGTCGACGAACGCGCAACGATCTCGGTGTGCTCCCCTCCCCAACCAAACCCCGGCTTGCCGGGGTTTGGTCGCTTTAAGATTTGCCGGAAGCGGGCAAGCCCGCAGCCGGCTGGGGAGGGGTTGGGGGTGGGGGTCGTGCGATTCTGCGCAGGTGGCGCCACCGACGTCTCACTGCATCACCCCCCTCCCCACCCCTCCCCCACAAGGGGGGAGGGAGCAGACTGAGTTCGCCGCGCGCGCTGACTCCACTTCACCTGAATACGCGCTAGCGGCCGCCGAGGCGGATGCTCATCGCAGGCGCGATGTCGCCTGCCGCGAGACCGGCAAACCCAGCGCGGCCGAATGCGGTATAGTGATCGCTGACGGCACGCACCCATCGAACGACTCGAACCTGTGAACCCTGCCGGCGCGAAACCTCTCATCGCCCTCACCGGCGCGACCGGCTTCATCGGGCAATACCTGTTGCGGGAATTGCCCAAGCGCGGCTACCGGCTGCGCGTGCTGCTGCGCCGCCCGAGCGCCGTGCCGATGGAGGCGGCGAGCGCCGTGGTCGGCGACCTGGCGCGCCCGCAAAACATGGCCGCCGCGCTCGCCGACATCGACGCGGTCATTCACTCGGCCGGCGTCGCGCACGCCATGTCCGGATTGCCGGAGGACGATTATCGCGTGCTCAACACCGAGGCCACGATCGCGCTGGCGCGCGCGGCGCAACGCGCCGGCGCCAAGCGGTTCGTCTTTCTGTCCTCGATCCGCGCGCAGTCGGGGCCGACCGCGGAGCACGTGTTGACCGAAGATCTGCCGCCGCAGCCGACCGATGCCTATGGCCGCTCGAAGCTCGCGGCGGAGCAGGGGCTCGGAGAGCTCAGTCTCGACTGGGTCGCGCTGCGGCTCGTGCTCGTCTACGGGCAGGGCGTGAAAGGCAACATGGCGGAGCTGCTGCGCTTTGCGCGCGCGCCTTATCCGTTGCCGCTCGGCGGCCTGCATGGGCGCCGGTCGCTGCTCGCGCTCGACAACCTGGTGGCGGCGATCGATACCGTGCTCGCCGCGCCGGGGCCGCTGCGGCGGCCGCTCATTGCCGCCGAGCCAACGCCGCTAAGCATCCCGGAGATGATAGCGGCGGTGCGGCGCGGTCTCGGCCGCTCCGCCGGACTTCTACCGGTACCGCCAGTGTTGCTGCGAACGGCGCTGCGCGCGGCGGGCCGGATGGGGATTTATGAGCGGCTCGCCGGCTCGCTGGTGGCGGAGCCTGCGGCGCTGCTGCGGCTCGGCTGGAAACCGCCGGTCACCACGGAGCAGGCGCTGGCGGCGCTGGCGAGAGGGTGAAGCTGATCCTCTGAGTTCGTCATTCCGGCTGAGCCGCGACAGCGGCGAGGGCCGGAATCCATAACCACGGTCCGTGAGTATGGATTCCGGGCTCGCGCCTTCGGCGCGTCCCGGAATGACGCCTGAGGGTTACGTGGCTCGGATCAGCGCGTGAGCACGATGAAGTCGGTGCCCTTGCCGGTCTCGGAGCCAAGGCCCTGATCGGAGATGATCAGCGAGGCCCCCGGCGACATCAGCTCGGAAATCCGCTCGATCGCTTCCGGCGGGATGGTGACGCGCCCGAGCGCTTCGGTGGGGTTCGAGGCAGACCGCACAGGCACTGGGGCCGGCTCGACGTGCTTGCCCTTGCCCGATTTCTTCGCCGGCGCCGCCGCCTGAGCGCCGGGCATCGACATCACGTTCCAGCGCAACGTCGTGTTGTCCTCATTGACGGCGACGGCGGTGAAGACATGGGTGCCGAGCGGCCGATCGGGTTCGCTGAAGGTGACCGGCACGTTGAACACCGGCTCAAACCCCTTGCGCACGAACAGCTTGCCTTCCTTGCGGCTGATGAAGACCGAGACCGGGCCGGGCTTGAGCGGCCGCGGCTCCGCCAGGCTCAGATCCGGTCCCGTATTCGTGGTGTCGCGCGGCGCCGGGGCGGCATAGGCCATCGCATCGAGCGACGGGGGCTTGCCGTCCATCACCGTCCAGCTGCGCTTGGGCACGTTGAGCTGCGCAAATTGGGAGGTAGAGGTAGCCGTGGTTGTGCCCACCGTTTCGGGCGAAGCGGCCGGCGGCGCGCCGTTCGGCTCGGCCGGGGCGGGCTTGATCGTGAACAAGCGATCGCTCGCGATCGCGACCGGCATCACCTCGCTGCGCGCGATGATGACGCGCACGCCGAGCTTGGTGATGCCCCACATCTGCCGGGCGAACGCTCCCGGCAGCCGGATGCAGCCGTGCGAGGCCGGCGAGTTCGGGACCACGCCCTCGTGCATCGCCACACCCGACCAGGTGACACGCTGCATGAAGTACATCGGCGCGTTGTAATAGATGTTCGAGCGGTGCCAGCGATCCTTCTGGATGATGCTGAACACGCCGGTCGGGGTGGGATGGCCCGGCACGCCGGTCGAAACGCGCGAGCGGGCGATCGGGTGGCCGTCGGAATAGAGCGTGACCTGCTGCTTATCGATGGTGATGACGACGCTGAGTATCCCCTTGGCCTTGGCGGCGACGTCCTCGGCGGCGGGCTTTGCCTTGGTGGAGGATTTATCGCGCGAGGCCAGCACCACCGCGTGTCTCCCCGACCGGGCGACCTCGGACGGCTGGCTCGAGGGAAATGCGTTGGCCGAGGTGAGGCCCGCGAGCAAGGCGGCGGCGCTCGCCGTCATGGCCAAGAGGCTTTGCCGATTGCGGAAATAGGCAGATGGGCCCGCACTGGGCCGCTGAGATTCTTGCACGAAGGCCCCCCTTCTGGTGCCGTGGTGGCGTGGAACTCCTGATAAGGCCCGATAGGGCTCAGAGGATTAGTCGCGCGGGAGGGCGAAAGGTTCGACGGCTCGCGTGGGCGAATTTGCGCCGGATGGCCGTGGCGAGGGTCGGGAATCAGACTCATCGTTCAGTTGTCATTCCGGCCGAGCCGCGATAGCGGCGAGGGCCGGAATCCATACCCACGAACCGTGGTTATGGATTCCGGGCTCGCGGGCTTCGCCCGCGCCCCGGAATGACCAGTGAGAGTTCGTGTCGGCCGCTATCAGACATTAGGAGCCAGGGACATCGGCGGCACGGGCCTCCGCCCCCGCAATCCGCGGTGTGCGAAGCGCATCGAGCGCCCACGCGCCGCCGCCATAGGCGAACAGCACGAGCAAACCGCCGGCGATGGCGAGATCCTTTTCGAAATGCAGGAGCTGGTTGCGATCGCCGAACTTGGTGTGAAAGAGAACCGCGGTGGCGAGGCAAAAGCCCGCGAGTAGGAGCGCGGCAACGCGGGTGTGGTAGCCGCAAAGGATGAGTAGGCCGCCGCCCAATTCGACCGCAATGGCGAGCGGCAACAGCTCCCCGGGGACGCCGAACGCCCGCATATAACCGAGCGCCGCCGAATAGGCGGCGAGCTTGCCAAAGGCCTCGTGCAGGAACAGCGCCGCGAGCAGGAGGCGGCCGGCAAGCGCGGCCGCCGCAGTCACGGGAGGCATCGGGCGCGCCTCAATTCACCTTGGCGGAGGCGATTGCCTCTTGGAGGTCCATCAGCTCCTCGCAGCCGACCGGACATAGCTTTTGCAAGAGCACGACGTTCTCGCGCGCCTTGTCGACTTGCCCGGTTTCGACATAGAGCTCGCCCAGATATTCGAGCGCACCCTTGTGCTCGGGATCGAAATCGAGCGCCTTGCGGTAGAAGGTGTAGGCTTGCTTGTAGTCGCTGGTCTTGCGGAGCGCAAAGCCCATCAGGCTGTACACGTCAGCGTGCTGGTTGGTCTCCAGCATCGGCGTGAGCTCCGCGAGCGCACCCTTGTAATCCTTGGCCTCGATCTTGGCGCGCACCGAGGCCAGGTACGGCGCGTCCTTCGAGGTGATGTTGTCGATGGCGAGCGCGCCGGTCGCAGCAACCGATGCGCCGATCACCAAGGCCGAAATCCAAACCGCAGGCGTTTTCATGATGTGCTCCAGTCTTCGATGGCGGCTAAGGCGGCGCCGCGTCAAGTCTTCATCAGGGTCAGCGCATAGCCGCTCCCGTCCTTGGCGATGGTGCCCGCGCCCGGGAACGGGAAGTGATAGCCGCAGATCATGATCTTGTCGGCAATCACGCGGTCGAGGAGCTTGCGGCGCGAGGATTCCGCAAGCGCTGCGTCCTGGTCGTATTGGCCGTGCCAGCCGGGATTGGCGACGACCAGCGCCGGCACATAGGCCGTGTCGTGTATGGCCGGGCGCGCTGACGAAGCGGATGCCGGGAGCGACCTCGGGCTCGCCCGTGACTTGGCGGATGTTCTTCCAAGTCGGGAAGACGGCCTGGATGCGGCGCGCCAGTCCCTTCCTGGCCTCGGGCAAGCGGTCGATCACCGCCGGGTCGGTCCAGAATTTGTACTCCGCATCCGAAACGATGAGCTCGGCATCCGGGAACACCAGCTTGTTGGTGTCCTTTTCCATCAGGCCGAAGATGTGATCGGGGTGGAAATGGGAGATGAGAATGGTGTCGATCTTCGTGGGATCGATGCCGGCTGCCTTCATGTTGGCCATCATCTTGCCGGCAGTCGGCTGCACTTGCCCACCCGTGCCGCTGTCGCACAGAACGGTCTTGCCGCCGGTCTTGACCACGATCACCGTGAACGGGATCGAGACGAAGTCGGCCGGCAATCCGGCCTTCACCATCGCCGCCTTGACGTCTTCGAGCGAGGCATTGGCGATGAATGCGGGATCGTGCGGTTTCTCCCAGATGCCGTCGTAAAGCGCGGTGACTTCGGCCGCGCCGACCTTGTAGGTCACAAAACCCTTGGCCGGATCCGGCGTCTTCTGGGCGAAGGCGGGCGAGACCGCGAGCCGGGCATTAAGCCCGAGCGCGGCCGCCATGGCGGTCGAAACCACGAAGTCGCGACGCGACAGGTTGAGCATGGGTCATCTCCTCGAGGGGGGCAGGTCGAAAGCGCCGCCGCGCAACGCGCGCCGACGGGGCCAAGACTCGCGGTGCTGGGGGTTTATTCCCGGTGGACAGTCGAGCGGCGAACTCGGTGCGCTCCCCTCCCCCTTGTGGGGAGGGGTTGGGGGTGGGGGTCGCTGTTGTGGCGGGAGGCGCGTGCCTCACACTGACCCCCACCCCGGCGCTTCGCGCCGACCCTCCCCACAAGGGGGAGGGTAAACACCGAGTGCCGGGCGCGGCAGCGCGGGTCACATCGGCTTGAACGCGCGATCGAGCTCGACGTCGATGAGCATGGGCTCGCCGTTCTTGAATGCGTGCGCAATCAGATCGGTGGTCTCATGCACGGTCTTGGCCCGCTCGGCGGCGACGCCGAGCGAACGCGCCAGCGAAACGAAGTCGATCTTGGGATCAACAAGCTCCATGCCGACATAGCTGTCGGTCTGTTCGGCAAGCCCGCGCATGGCAGGCAGGCGCTGCTTGAGGATGCGATATGAGCTGT
>WNFM01260528.1_pt1 | contig 12705 bp, 9 predicted proteins | sample 5400271 | NCBI WGS metagenome assembly WNFM01 (sample SAMN13153352, study PRJNA577476) | soil metagenome | isolation source: 60 cm saprolite on Douglas fir-dominated hillslope | place: USA:California | collected 2013-09-17 | reverse complement strand
AGCAGGACGAGGAGCGGTCGCTTCATCACCCAGCCGGCCATGGCCTTCCAGAAACCCCCCTGGCCGAGACCGCCGAACCAGGGGATGCGCACCCGGTTGACGGCGCCGTCGGCGAGGGTCAGCAGCGAGGGGAGAAGGGTCACGGCGAAGATGACCGCCATCGCCACCACGATCGACCCCGCCACCCCCATCGAGACCAGGAAGGTTCCGGGGTAGAAGAGCATCCCGGCCAGCCCGATAGCCACCGTGAGGCCGGAGAAGGTGACCGCACGGCCGGCCGTCGCCATCGAGCGCTCAACCGCGGCTTCGGTGCTGCTCCCGGCGAGGAGCTCCTCTCGGAAGCGGTTGACGATCAGCAGGCTGTAGTCGATCGCGACGCCGAGGCCGACCAGGGTGACGATGTTGATCGCGTAGGTGGAGACGTCCGTGAAACGCGCCAGGAGGAGCGTCCCGGCCACGCCGGCGACGACAGCCGCGCCGCCCACGCCGACCGGCAGCAGCGCCGCGACCAGGGTGCCGAAGACGAGGAGCAAGAAGATCAGGGAGAGGGGGATCGATGCCAGCTCGGCCCGCTGCAGGTCGTCTGCCAGGTAGGTATCGAAGTCGTGGTTGATGGCCAGATTGCCGGTGACGTAGGTCTCCAGCCCGGCGGCGGGCTTGACCTCGTCGCTGACCTGGGCGAAGTAGCCCCGAGCCGTGCTGAAGGTGTCCCTGACGGTGACGAAGGCGAGGGTCTCCCTGCCGTTGCGGGAGGTCATCGCCGCCGCCTGGCCGCCGGGCACGCTGTAGATCGTCTGGATGTCCTTGACCCGGGAGTCGGCCCGCAGCGGCTTCAGGATCTGCTCGACCGCGGCCCTATAGGCGGGATCGCCGACCGGGAGCGTCGAGCTGGTGAAGAGGACCTCGAAGGTCGCCCCACCGCTGGCGGTCGCCTTGGGAAACTGCGCTGTCAGGAGGTCGCTCGCCCGCTGCGACTCGAAGTGGACGTGGCTGGTGTTGTTGAGCTGGCCCTTGAGCGAGAAGCCGACGCCGGCGACCCCGGCTAGGAGCAGGACGCTGGCCGCCAGCACCCACCACTTGCGGTGGAAGACGAAGCGACCCCAAGCTGCGAACATCAGTGTCCCGCTCCCAAAATTCGCAGCAAATGGCTGGGCCGTCGCAGGCGACGGCCGGGCGACCCTGCGGGCTCATCCGCCAGCGACGCCGATCTCGGCGTCAGCTTCTCCGCTACTCGCTTCCGGGCCTTAAGGCCCGCGCGCTCCGTTGCTCGTGTGCTTCCTTGATCTCGACGCCCCTGGCGGCGATTTTGCAGCGAACTTCGGGAGTGGGACACTGGGCTAGCTTATTTGGATGCTGCTGGCGCCGCTCTCGATCGAGATGTCGAAGCGGTCGGTGGCGGCCGAGTAGCCCGGCGAGGCGTAGTCCTGGCCGTCGTTGAAGAGGCCGCCGAAGTGCTGGCCGTCGACGTTGAGCGAGGTGGCGCCTCCGCTGGAGCTGACGCGGATGGGCGTTCCCGCCGGACGGTGGATGTCCAGGTGCATGGCGCCGCCCGACACGCTCACGGGAACCGTCCCCGTGGGCTTGGGGAGGGTCAGCTTGGCCGAGCTCGCGCCCGACTCGATGGTCACCGAGGAGGCCTTGAGGGCGGACAGGTCCACGTTCGACTGGGAGGCGCCGGTGTGGAGGCTGATCGCCCAGGGCAGCTGGTCGTCGAGCGTGAGGTCGACCGATCGGTGGTCGTCCTTGGGGCCCCAGTGGAAGCCGGGGCGTCCCGGCAGGTTGACGTCGAGCGCGCCGCTGGTGCTGTCCAGGGTGACCTCCGGCTTCTCATCGGCCGGTGACTGGAAGGTCGCGCGGTAGAGGTCGCCACCGGTCGGGCCGCCCCGCACCGTGACCTGGGCGGCGTCGGCGGTGAGGTTGAGGTGAGGCGCCGCAACCTCCCCGGCGGGAGCCGCCCTGTGGGTCGTCACCAGTGGCCCGGTCGAACCGCTCAACGAGTTGGGGAGGGCGGCCAGGGCGCCGCCGATGGCCAGCAGGACGAGCACCAGGAGGACGGCGCCGAACAGGTTCGACAGCCTCGCCGGGAGCCGGCCGCGGAACATGATCCCGATCCCGGCCGCGATCAGGAACAAGGGCCAGAGCCGGTAGAGCCGGCTCACCTCGTGCCAGTTGAGCCAGCCGAGGTTGAAGAGCAGCGCGAAGGCGCCGACGCCGATCAGCACGACCGGCCAGAAGAGCGGCAGACGGGACTGAGGCGGTGGGGAGGCCGGGTAGGCGGGATCGGGCGGAAGGTTCATGTCAGCCATGACCCACCTACGCGGTGCGCCGGTCCGGCGTTACAGCACGTAACGTCACGCCAACCGTGGGCGTAAGCCGGTCAGAGCCGATTGATGAAGCCCAGGCGATCCATCTCTTGAAGTCCGGGGATCCGAAGGGCGCCGCGGCTCTGCTCGAGCAACACCAAAGGGAGGTCTACAACGTGGCGCTGAGAATGCTGGGAGAGCCGTCGGCGGCCGAGGATGCCGCCCAGGACGCTTTCCTGCGCGCCTTCTCGAGGCTCGACCTCTACCGCGAGGGCGAGCCCTTCGGCGCCTGGCTCCACGGCATCGTCCGGAACCGCTGTCTGGACATCCTGCGGTCGCGGACGCGTGCCGCCGCCAGCTATCCGCTGGTGGCGCCGCCGCAGGCCGACGCCGAGGCGGACGCGATCCGCAACCTGGAGGCACAGGGGGTCAGGCGCGCGCTGTCCCGACTCCCCACGCGCGATCGCGCCCTCCTCGTCCTTCGCTACTGGGAGGACCGCCCGATGGAGGAGGTCGCCCGCTCCCTCGGCATGACCGACGGCGCCGCCCGCGTCGCCCTACATCGTGCCCGCCGGGCCCTGGCGGGCGAACTCAGGACAATGGAGATCACCTCATGAACTGCGCCCAAGCCCGCCCCCTTCTGCAGGCAGGTGACCCGGCCGCCGACGCCCATCTCGAGGGGTGTGAGGCATGTGGCGCCTGGCTGGAGAAGCACGACCTGGTCATCGCGCGCTTCCGCGCCGCGCGGCCCGAGGCTCTGCCGGCACCGGCGGGTCTGGGCCGCCCCGCCGGCCTGGCGGCGATGGGCAGCGCCGTTCGGGATCGCAGCCGCGACCGCGCTCCTGGTCGTCGGCGCCGGTGTCGGGCTGATGACGCGGGAGGCAGGTCTGCTGGCCACCGCCGGCGGCTACGCGCAGTCCCTGCTGGTCGTCTTCGCCGGACCGCGCGACCTGCTCCTTGGCAACCTGGTCGGGATTTTTGGGCTCACCGGGATGGCGCTCCTCTCGCTGGCGATCGGGGCGCTGCTCTACCACGACCTCGGCCGGGCGCCCCGGGGGCTCGCGCAGTGATCCACAGGTTCCTCCTCGGGCTCCTCCTGGCTGCGGCCATCTGGCTGCCGGCGGCTCTCCCCGCCCTCGCCGCCGAAGCCTCGCCCTCGCCGCCGGCGGCCACCGATACGCCACTCCCGGTCGATGAGGCCAATCCCCCGGACAGGGTCTCCTTCGGGTCGAACATCCACATCGCGGCCGGGGAGACCGTCCGCGACGTGTTCTGCATGGGCTGCTCGGTCGTCTCCGAGGGGACCGTCGCGCGTGACCTGGTCGTGATGGGCGGAAGCGCGGACATCCGGTCGGTGGTCGGGCGGGACGTCTTCGCGCTGGGGGGCAACGTCCACCTCGGCCCCAAGGCCACCGTCGGCCGCGACCTGACCACGCTCGGCGGCAGCAGCACCCTCGACCCGGGAGCGACGGTCGGCCGTGACAAGACGGCGGTCGGCTCCCCGGGAGGCGGCGGCAACTTCAACCCGGGACACAACTTTGGAGGCCCCGACCTCGGCTTCCTGTTTCCGGGCGCCCTCCTGGTCCTCCTGGCGGCGCTCGCGCTGGCGATCTTCCCCCGCCAGCTGGCGGTGACCGCCTCCCTCGCCGAGGCCCGGCCGGTCGCTAGTTTCGGCCTCGGCTGCGTCGGCATCCTGGGGGGCTTCGCGCTCGCGATCCTCTTCGCGATCACCGTCATCCTCCTACCTCTCAGCCTGGTGCTTACGGTCGGGATCGGGCTCGCCTGGATCTTCGGCTGGGCGGCGATCTACCTGGTCGTGGGCAACCGCCTGCTCGCCGCGGCGGACCAGAGGCCGCAGCCGTTCCTCGCCGTGATCGTGGGCGGGGCCGTCTTCGCGCTCCTCGCCCTGGTGCCCCTGGTCGGCATCCCGATCGGCCTGATCGGAGGGTCGGTCGCGCTCGGAGCCGCGCTCGGGTCGCGCTTCGGCACCCGCACCGAGCAGGGCGACTTCTTCGCCTGGGGCAACCGGCCCGCTTACTTCGCGCCGACCTCCGCCATGGCGCCGGCCCCACCGCCGGCCGGCCCAACTCCAGAGCCGCCCGGAGAACCCGGAGAGGGGAATACTTAGCGGGCAGAGATGCCCTCCCTCGACCTTTTCGCAGCGCCCTCCCGCGCCTGGTTCCAGTCCGCCTTCGCCGCCCCGACCGAGGTCCAGGAGCGAGGATGGCAGGAGGTGGCGGCCGGCCGCCACACGCTGATGACCGCGCCCACCGGCAGCGGCAAAACGCTGGCCGCCTTCTTCTGGTGCCTCGATCGCCTGGCCGCCGAGCCGCTTCCCCCCGCGGACAGCCGCTGCCGGGTGCTCTACGTCTCGCCGTTGAAGGCGCTGACCGTGGACGTCGAACGGAACCTGCGGGCTCCCCTCAGCGGGATGGCACACGCGGCCGAGCGGCTCGGCCTTCCGCTGCCCGACATCTCCGTTGGCGTCCGCACCGGCGACACCAGCAGCGAGGAGCGGCGCCACCTCAACCGGCGACCGCCGGACATCCTGATCACGACACCCGAATCGCTCTTCCTGCTCCTCACCAGCCAGGCCCGGGAGATGCTCCGCAGCGTCCGCTGGGTGATCGTCGACGAGATCCACTCGCTCGCGCCCAACAAGCGGGGAGCGCACCTGGCGATCAGCCTCGAGCGGCTCTCGTCGCTGGCGCGCAGTGAGCCGCAACGGATCGGCCTCTCGGCGACCCAGCGGCCGCTCGACGAGGTCGGCCGCTTCCTCGCCGGCACCGGCCGGGAGGTGGCGATCGTCGACGCCGGCCGCCGCAAGACCCTCTCCATCACGGTCGGACATGGCGCGAATGTCGGTTGAAGACAGCGAAACCGGTCAGATCCAGAACAGCATCTGGCCCGCGATCTACCCGCGGCTGCTTCAGCTGATCCGCGAGCATCGCTCGACGATCGTCTTCGTCAACAGCCGGCGGCTGGCCGAGCGGCTGGCGGCTCGGCTCAACGAGCTGGCCGGCAAGGACCTGGTCAAGGCACACCACGGGTCGATCGCCAAGGAGCACCGGCGCCAGATCGAGGACGACCTGAAAGAGGGGCGGCTCCGGGGGCTGGTGGCGACCAGCAGCCTCGAGCTCGGCATCGACATGGGGGCGGTCGACCTGGTCCTCCAGGTCGAGGCGCCGAGCAGCGTCGCCAGCGGAATCCAGCGGATCGGGCGCTCCGGCCACTCGGTCGGGGAGATCTCGAAAGGCGTGATCATCCCCAAGTACCGGGGCGACCTGCTGGAGACGGCGGTGGTCGTCGAGCGGATGCTCGCGGGCGAGATCGAGACGACCGTCATCCCGCGCAACCCGCTCGACGTCCTCGCCCAGCAGGTGGTCGCCATGTGCGCGCTCCAGGACTGGGACGTCGAGGAGCTCGGCAAGCTGGTCCGCCGCGCCTATCCCTTCCGCGACCTCGGCCCCCGCGCCTTCGAGTCCACCCTCGACATGTTGAGCGGGCGCTACCCGAGCGACGACTTCGCCGAGCTCCGGCCGCGGATCGTCTGGGACCGGGTCGAGGGCCGCCTGCGTGGCCGCGCCGGGGCCCAGCGGCTGGCCGTCACCAGCGGCGGGACCATCCCCGACCGCGGGCTCTTCACGGTCAACCTCCTCGACGACGGACGTCGTGTCGGGGAGCTGGACGAGGAGATGGTCTACGAGACCCGGCCGGGCGAGAACTTCGTCCTCGGCGCCAGCACCTGGCGGGTGATGGAGGTCACTCCCGCCCAGGTGCTGGTGGCGCCGGCGCCGGGAGAGCCGGGCAAGCTCGCCTTCTGGAAGGGTGACGCCGAAAGCCGCCCGGTCGAGCTCGGCCGAGCCCTGGGGACGATGATCCGCGAGCTCCGCTCGGCCGGCCCGAAAGCCGCCGGGAGGCGGCTTCGCGACGGCGCCGGGTTCGACGAGCGGGCCAGCCGCAACCTGCTCCAGTACCTCGAGGACCAGTCCCAGTCCTCCGCCCTGCCCGACGACAGGACGATCGTCGTCGAGCGCTTCCGCGATGAGCTCGGCGACTGGCGGGTCTGCGTCCTGACGACCCTCGGCGGCAAGGTCCACGCGCCCTGGGGCCTGGCGGTCGCGGCCCGCCTCCGGGAGCGGACCGGGATCGAGGTCCAGTCGATCCACACCGACGACGGCTTCGCCCTCCGCTTCCCCGACGCCGAGCGGCCGCCCGACCTCGAGGACGTCCTCCTCGATCCCGACGAGGTGACCGAGCTCGTCACCGCCCAGCTCCACGGGTCGGCGCTCTTCGCCTCCCGCTTCCGGGAGAATGCCGCCCGGGCGCTGCTCCTGCCGCGCCGCAGGCCGGGCCAGCGCACGCCGCTCTGGATGCAGCGGCAGAAGAGCGCCGACCTCCTCCAGGTTGCCGGCGGCCACCCCGACTTCCCGATCCTGATCGAGACCTACCGGGAGTGCCTGCGCGACGTCTTCGACCTCGGCGCCCTCTCCGACCTGATGCGGGCGGTCCGCTCGCGCGAGGTTCGAGCGGTGGTGGTCGACACCCAGCGCGCCTCGCCCTTCGCCTCCAGCCTGCTCTTCGACTACATCGGCCAGTACCTCTACGAGGGCGACGCGCCACTGGCGGAGCGGCGCGCCCAGGCGCTCACGCTGGACCGGGAGCTGCTCGCCGAGCTGCTCGGCACCGAGGAGCTGCGCGAGCTGCTCGATCCCGCCGCCATCGCGGCGCTCGAGCTGGACCTGCAGGGGCTGGGAGAGGGCAGGAAGCCCCACGACGCCGACGAGGCGGCCGACCTCCTCCGCCGGCTCGGCGACCTGACCGAGGGCGAGGCCGCGGCGCGGGAGATCGAACCCGGCTGGCTTAACCGCCTCGCCGCCGAGCGGAGGGCGCTCCGGGTCCGTGTCGCCGGCGAGGAGCGCTGGATCGCGGTGGAGGACGCGGCGCGCTACCGGGACGCGTTGGGTAACGCCCTCCCGGCCGGGCTGCCCGAGGTCTTCCTCGGCGTCTCGGTCGAACCGATGCTGAGCCTCCTGGCGCGCTGGGCGCGCACCCACGTCCCCTTCGTCAGCGCCGAGCCGGCCGCCCGTTGGGGCCTGCCAGTGAGAGCCGTCGACCAGGCGCTGGCCGTCCTCGTCTCCCGGGGCGAGGTGCTGGCCGGTGAGTTCCGACCCGGCTATGCGGGGCGCGAGTACTGCCACCCCGAGGTCCTTCGAGTGCTGCGCCGCCGCTCCCTCGCCGCCCTTCGCCGGGAGGTGGAGCCTGTCCCCGTCGAGGTTTTGGCCCGATTCCTTCCCGCCTGGCACGGCATCGGCGCCGAGTCGTCCGGGCTCGATCGCCTTTCCGACGCGGTCTTCCAGCTCCAGGGCCTGGCGCTGCCCGCCTCGGTCATCGAGCGGGACGTGCTCAGCGCGCGGGTGCGGGAATACCGGCCCCGGCTGCTCGACGAGCTGGTCTCGATGGGCGAGGTGGCCTGGGTCGGCCGCGGCTCCCTCGGCGCCCAGGACGGCCGGGTCGCGCTCTACCTGCGGGGCGACGCGCCGCACCTGCTGGCCGAGCCCAGCGAACCGGCCGAGGGCGAGCTCCAGAGCCTTCTCCGGGAGCAGCTCGCCCGCCGGCCGTCCTTCTTTGGCGAGCTTTATACCGCCGCCGGCGGCGGTGACACCGATGCCGTCCTGGACGCCCTCTGGGACCTGGTCTGGGCGGGCGAGGTCACCAACGACACCTTCGCCCCCCTGCGCGCCATCGGCGGAGCACACCGGCGGCGGGCGGACCGCCCCGGGCGACCCCGGCTGCCCCGCCTGACCCAGCCCCGGGCGGTGGGCCGTTGGTCGCTGACCGCCGACCTCAGGGCCGGCGCGCCGGCGTCCACCGAGCGCTTGCACGCTATCGCCGGCACCTTGCTCCAGCGACACGGGGTCGTGACCCGGGAGGCGGTGCTCGCCGAAGGGACGCCCGGCGGCTTCTCCGGCGTCTATCCCGTGCTGCGGGCGATGGAGGAGTCGGGCCGGATCCGCCGCGGCTACTTCATCGACGGCCTCGGCGCCTCCCAGTTCGCGCTGCCTGGCGCGGTCGACCGGCTGCGGGCGCTTCGCGAGCCCGACGGCCGGATCGTCGCCCTCGCCTCCACCGACCCCGCCAACCCGTACGGGGTGGTCATCCCCTGGCCGGCCTCCGCCGGGCGCCCGGCTCGCGCCGCCGGAGCCTACGTCGTCCTCGAGTCGGGCGAGCTGAAGCTCTTCCTGGAGCGGGGCGGCCGCTCCCTGCTGACCTTCGGCACCGTCGACGTCGGCCACCTGGCGGCGCTGGCGGCGACCGCCGCCGCGGCCGGCCGGGTCGAGGTCCTCAAGGTCGACGGGGCGTCGGTCCACGATTCGGGCCTGGTGCCCGCGCTCCGGGAGGCCGGCTTCAAATCCACTCCCCGTGGAATGGCAGTGCATCCTGTTGCCTGAGGGCGACACGATCTGGCGGACGGCGAACGCCCTCCGTCCTCGGCTGGTCGGCAGGCGTCTGCTCGAGGTGAACCCGGAACCGTTTCGCCGCCTGGAGGGAGCGACGGTGACCGCGGTCGAGACCAACGGCAAGCACCTCCTGATCCGCTTCGACTCCGGGCTCGTCCTCCACAGCCACATGCGGATGACCGGCGCCTGGCACCTCTACCGGCCGGGCGAGGTGTGGCGCAAGCCCGCCCGGCTGGCCAAGGTCGTGCTCAGCAACGAGGACACCGTCGCGGTCCTCTTCAGCGCGCCGGTGGTCGAGCTCGTCCGGGAGAAGCAGGCGGTGCGCGACCTCGCCCATCTCGGCCCCGACATATTGGCGCCCGAACTCGACCTGGGTGAGGTGCTGCGGCGGGCGCGGGTGAGCGACCGCAAGACCCTCGGCGAGCTGCTTCTCGACCAGCGGGTCGCCGCCGGGATCGGCAACATATACCGCTGCGAGTCGCTTTGGCGGCTGCGCCTCGACCCCTGGCGGCCGCCGGCCGAGCTTTCCGGCGACGAGCTGGGCAAGCTCTACCGGGAGGCGCGGGGCATGATGCAGGTTGGACTCCGCGGCCGTTTCCGACCTGCGGTGCATGGCAAGGCCGGCCGCAGCTGCCCCCGCTGCGACGGGCGTATAGCGTGCCGCCACCAGGGCGATCCGCCCCGCTTCGTGTATTTCTGCCCGACGTGCCAACAGGGCAGCCTGCAATGATTTCTTCGATGGCAGCGATTTCAGCCGGCGCCCGCCGGCTCGATGGGATCCCCAAGCTGCGCGGCGAGACGCTCTTCACCCAGGACCTGAAACCAAACGGCCTGCTCCACGTCAAGCTGGTGCTGAGCTCCTATCCGAGCGCGACCATCAACGGCGTCGACACCGCCGAGGCGCTCCACCTGCCGGGCGTCGTCGCGGTGCTCACCAGCCGCGACCTGGCCAAGGCGGACGTGGCCGGCCCCGACCAGCCGCTGGCCGGTGACAAGGTTTATTACGTCGGCCAGCCGATTGCGGCGGTCGCCGCCACCTCCGAGGCCGCGGCCGCGGACGGGGCCTCCCGGGTCGTCGTCGACTACGGCGAGCTCCCCTCCGTCAACGACCCCTTCGAGGCGATGAAGGACGAGGCGCCGAGGGTCCTGGAGGAGCGGTCGGAGGGCTTCGACGACGTCTCCATCCACGGCGGCGGGGACACCGAAACCGCGCCCGAGGTCAAGCCCAACAACGTCAGCGCGATCGCCCGCCAGGTCCGCGGCGACATCGCCGCCGGGCTGGCCGAGGCCGACGTCGTCGTCGAGGGACGCTACGTGATGCCGGGCGCCCACCAGGGCTTCATCGAGCCCCACGTGACGGTCGCCGCGCCCGAGCCGGGAGGCGTGATCGCGGTCTGGAGCCCCACCCAGGGCCACCGTTTCGTCCGTGACGAGGTGGCCAAGGTCCTCAAGCTTCCCGCCAGCAGGGTGCGGGTCGTCTCGATGGCCGTCGGCGGCGGCTTCGGCGGCAAGGTCGTCCTCCTGGAGCCCCTCGCCGCCCTGCTGGCGCAGCGGCTCCGCAAGCCGATCCAGATCGCCCTGACGCGGAGCGAGGAGTTCCAGGTCGGGCGGCCGGCGCCCGCCAGCTACACCGACATCAAGCTGGGCGCCAAGCGCGACGGGACGCTGACGGCGATGGAGATCGGGATGGTCTGGGACAACGGCGCCGCCTCGGGCTGGCACGGGAACATCGCCGGCGTGCTCTTCAACGCCGGCTACCTGATCCCCAACATGGCCTACACGGCCTACGAGGTCTCGACCCACAAGACACCGGTCGACGCCTACCGCGCACCCGGCGGCACCCAGGCCTTCTTCGTCCTCGAGGCGGCACTCGACGAGCTGGCCGCCAAGCTGGAGATGGATCCCCTCGAGCTGCGCCTCAAGAATGCCAAGCAAGAGGGTGAGAAGCTGCCCAGCGGCGAGAACGCCAAGATCGGCCTCGTCCAGGTCATCGAGGCCGCCCGGCGGCACCCGCTCTACACGGCGCCGAAGGCGGACGGCGAAGGGATCGGGGTGGCGGTCGGCGGCTGGGGCGGAGCGTTCGGCGCCGCCGCCGCGCTGTGCCGGGTCGAGCCCGACGGCAGCCTCACCGTCCAGATCGGAACGGTCGACATCAGCGGCTCCAGCACCGGCCTGGCCATGATCGCCGGGGAGATCTTCGGCGTACCGCTGGACAAGGTCCAGGTCGTCCTCGGCGACACCGCGAGCGCTCCCCAGGGACCGGTCGCGGGCGGCAGCATCACCACCGGCACCGTCGGCTACGCGGTATCGGCCGCAGCAGCCGACGCCAAGCGGCAGGTCCTGGAAATCGCTGCCGAGCAGCTGGAGGCGGCTCCCGAGGACCTCGAGGTCTTCGATGGGGCCGTGCGGGTGAAGGGCGTTCCCGACCGCAAGGTGACGATCGGAGAGCTGGCGATGGGTGGCTCGAAGCATGCGCCGGTGCTCGGCGAGGGCCGGACCGTGATCGACCGCCAGTCGCCCGCCTTCACGGTCCACATCTGCCGGGTCCAGGTCGACCGCGAGACGGGCGGCTACCGGGTGACCGGCTATGCCGCGATCCAGGACGTCGGCCGGGCGATCAACCCGCCCGAGGTCGAGGGCCAGATCCACGGCGGCGCCGTCCAGGGCCTCGGCCGCGCGCTCGGCGAGCAGCTCGTCTACGACAGCGGCGGCCAGCTCCGGACGGGAAGCTTCCTCGACTACGAGCTGCCCAGCGTCGACCAGGTGCCGGAGATCGACGTCCAGATCGTCGAGGTGGCCGCCTCGACCGGGATCGGGACCCGCGGCGTCGGCGAGCCGCCGGCCGTGCCCGGGCCGGCGGTGGTCGTCAACGCCATCGCCTCGGCGACCGGGGTGCGGATCCGCGAAGTCCCCATCGCGGCCCACCTGCTGCTCCGCTAAGCGATGAGAGCGGTGGTGGCGACGCGCCTCGGTGGTCCCGAGGTGATGGAGCTGAAGGAGGTCCCCGACCCCGAGCTCGGCCCTGGCCAGACCCTGATCAGGGTTCACCGGGCGGGCGTCAACTTCGCCGACCTCTCCTCGACCCAGGGCCGCTACGCGATGGCGCCGCCGCCTCCCTTCATCCCCGGCCTCGAGGTCTCCGGCCACGAGGTGGCGACCGGGAGGCCGGTGTTCGCGATCGTGGCCAGCGGCGGCTACGCCGAGCTGGTCGGGGCCGACTTCGCGTGGAGCGCCGAGGGCCTGGACCTCGATGACGCGGCCGGCTATCCGCTGGCCGGCCTAACCGCCTTCTACGCCCTGCGTCATGTCGGCCGCCTGCAGCCGGGCGAGACGGTGCTGGTGACCGCCGCGGCGGGCGGCGTCGGCAGCTCCGCCATCCAGGTTGCCCGTGCCCTCGGCGCCGGTCGTGTCATCGGAATCGCCAGCTCCCCCGAGAAGCGAACCCGCGCGCTGCAGATCGGCGCTGGCGAGGCGGTCGGTTACGAGGACCCGATCCCCGGCCCCGTCGACGTGATGGTCGACATGGTCGGCGGCGATGTTTTCCAGAAGGCGATCGAGGCGATGGCGCCCTTCGGCCGGATGGTCTGCATCGGGTCGACCTCCGGCCAGCTGCAGCAGATCCCGGGTGTCGGCGACCTCCGGATGCGGGGCGTCGGCGTGCTGCCCTTCAGCATGGGCGCCCTCCGAACCCGCCACCCGGACCTGTTCGCGAAGACGAGCGCCGAGGGAATCGAGATGATCCGCTCAGGAGCCCTCCGCCCCCCAATCGGCCATGTGCTGCCCCTCGCCCAAGCAGCGGAAGCCCACCGCCTGTTGGGCAGCCGAGCAACGATGGGAAAGGTGCTGCTGGCCGTCTAGTCAGCCACTCCGGACTGCATGCGGGAGTGGGCAGTTTTCCCCCTCCCCGCTTTGCGGGGAGGGCAGGGTGGGGACGAGCACTG
>WNFM01268271.1_pt1 | contig 12711 bp, 13 predicted proteins | sample 5400271 | NCBI WGS metagenome assembly WNFM01 (sample SAMN13153352, study PRJNA577476) | soil metagenome | isolation source: 60 cm saprolite on Douglas fir-dominated hillslope | place: USA:California | collected 2013-09-17 | reverse complement strand
GCCGGGTAGCAACGGGCACATTCGGCCCGTAGGCTTCGGTGGCGACTGCGAACGGTGGAAACGGTCCCAGTCGGCTCAACCGCTCTCCGCCTCCGGTGCCCAGGTCTAAGAGGGAAGCCGCCGATTGAATGCGCTTCCGAGCTCGTTCGTCGTAATCCCACGTTGTCTCCGTGTCCTCCTCTTCCACCCTGCGACCCTCGAGCCAGGAGAAATCCCACCCAGAGAACGGAGCTGCCATGGCTTCGGCAAGGAGTCAATCAAATTCGGGGTCATCCATCATATGTGTCTCCACCAATTACATGCGAGGTGTCATTGAACCGCACCAGCCTCCACCTCGCCTGAGCGACACGCCACTCGGTGAGGGAGGTAGAGCCGGGATCGAGGCGGGCGCCAGTTCCGGGTCGCGGGATGTCAAACAGGACCAGCACGGAGGCCACGATAAATCCGGCGTGGGTTACGGCGACCACCGTCTGCCCGGCAAAGCGCCTGGCGAGCCGCTCAAGGGTAGCACGCACCCGCTCAATGAACTCCAGCCAGCTTTCAGCTCCAGGGGCAAACGCGCGGGTTGGGGAGGTGGGCAAGTCAAACACTCCATACGTAGCACGGTAGGCTTCCCACGAGAGGCCATCGGCCTCACCTGGGTGCAGCTCGCAGAGGTCACAGTCCTGCTCGATGGGGCCAACCGGCAGTGTCCTGGCAAGCACCTCGGCCGTCTGCATTGCACGCAGCACCGGACTACACAACAGCGCCCGGCAATCGCTCACTTCGCCAGTAACCCCGAACCGGTGCGCCAACAGCTGTACCTGCTGGAAGCCACGTTCTGTCAGGCCACGACAACTCACTCGCCCTGCGATGACATTGCGCAGAGCATGATCGGATTCCCCATGACGGATCAGGATGAGTCGTATCTGGCTGAACGCTCCCTCCCAGTGTGTTGCTCGTCCATGTGGTGACCTGGTGATGAGTCGCCGTCCAACGCAGTGTATCACGAAGCCAGACAGCCCAACAGCCACCAGACGTGGTCACTTGAGTACTGGTAGTCCATGCAGACTAGCGCGAGAACTGTTCTGATCAGCCCTTCGCCTTCTCCTGAAGCAGCGGCGACATCTCGTATCGGCAATCTCACTGAACATTCAGCGTTCCTCCAACCATGTGCCTGCGTTGCCTGGCCTTGAGACTGGTCAACATGAGATCCAGCCCAAAGGTAAATTGTGCGTCGAGATCGCAGTCCATGATCACGCTCGCGACCTCCACCAGATGAGCTGGCGTCTCGCGCGGGAGACGGCGCATGATCTGCGTGAGTCGCCCGATGTCGGTCATCTCCTCCTCCGCTACGCGCTCGTACTGCACGGGCCTCAGCGCGGACAACTCCACCATCGCGTAGCCGATCGCGTAGGAGGACACCGTGCAGGTGATATCCGCGGCACGCTTCCGCTCGAAGCCGTCCTGTTGAAGTTGCTCCAGAGTCACGTCCCACAGATGCAATGCAGCGAGCGGCAAGATCTGGCAGTTGAGCAGCAGGGGATACGCGTGGGGGTGAGCATGGCTCAGGGTACGCAGCGAGGTGGCCATCGAGCGGAGCAGTTCTTCCCAGCCCGCCTCGCTCCCAGGCAGTTCTACCTCTCCCCACAGCACCTCTGCCACGCCATCCAGCAGCGCATCTTTGTTCTCGACGTGGCGGTAAATGGACATCGGGTCAACACCCAACTCCTGGGCGAGCTTGCGCATGGTGAATGCCTCCAACCCCTGCTGGTCGATCAACTGCAAGCCGGTTTGTAGAATACGCTCGCGGGTGAGCGGTCGGCGTGCTGCTGGCGCGGGTGTTTGCTGTACCTCCCTGGTCCCGGCAACAGCGGGACTAGTCTCTATGCTCTCGGTCATAACTGCTCTCGTTGCTCCTCTTCGCGAGACCGGCGGATGAGCCAGTCTTCCTCTTGACAAATCTACAATGCTCGTCTACACTGTAGATTAATCTACAACGTAGACATGTATCGTTAGCATCTATTGTAGCACATCGCCGCCGAAGGCGGAAGGAGGAGCCATGTTTCCGACGATGAAAGGTGATCGCCTGGGCGCCGCAAGACTACCAGATCGCGCGTCCGCTAGCAGGCCGTTTGCCTTTGCATTAACAGCTTTGAGCAAGGTCTACGATCGGGGCAAGGGCATAGCGGTGCACGCCGTTGATGACCTCAACCTGTCCGTGCCGGTTGGCCAGGTCGTGGGGTTGCTGGGACCCAATGGCGCCGGCAAGACCACCACCATCAAAATGATGTGTGGACTGGTCACTCCGACCAGCGGGCGCGTGCATTTGCATGGCTATGATGTGGCCAGAGAGCGTCCCATGGCGGTACGGCAGGTCGGGGCCGTGCTGGAGGGAGCCCGCAACGTCTACTGGTCGCTGTCCGCGTGGCAGAACCTGCTCTACTTTGGACGCCTCAAGGGGCTGCCTCGCAAGCTGATTGTCCCACGTGCCGAGTCCCTGTTGCGCTCACGCGGGATGCAGCAGAAGGTGGCGATCTCCGCAGCGCTGATCACCGACCCACCCATTCTGCTGCTGGACGAGCCGACCCTCGGGTTGGATGTGCAGACGGCGCGCACAGTCAAAGACTGGATCGGGCGCCTTGCACACGAGCAGGGCAAGACCATCGTGCTCACCACGCACCAGCTTGGGCTCGCCCAGGAACTCTGTGATCGCATCGCCATTCTCCATCAGGGACATCTGTTGACCGACCTACCGGTGCGCGAATTGCTCGCTCGCTTCCGCCAGGACACCTATGAGATCCGGCTGGGCGGGCCACTCAATTCTTCCGCCTCGTCGTGGCTTGACGGCTTCTCGATCACCTCCGAAGCTGGCGAGAGCAGCATACGCGGGCCGATCTCTGACCAGGAGAAGCTCTACGACCTGCTCACCCAGGTGCATGCGCAGCATCTGCCACTGATCGCGGTCGAGCCGGTCGAGCCGAACCTGGAGGAGGTCTTTGTCCAGATCCTCAAGGAGGGATAAGGAGATGTCAACCACTACCACGCTCCATTCAAAGCCTCCACAAGCAGGCGAGCAAGGAGCAGCGGGAAGACGTGGCCCACGGGTCGTAGCGGCGACCCGCGCGGTACTGGGCGAGACGCAGAAGGGCTTATGGCAGTTATGGGGCCATCGCTCCCTCGTGTTGCTCGAAATCATCAGCCTGGTCGCCCTCTACCCGTTCCTGCAGTTCATCCTTGGCAACGGTACCATCAATCGAGCGCTGGTGCCGCCCACGCTGCTGGCCTTCCTGACCCTCCCACTCCTCTACATCGCGATCCTCAAACTGGTAGGTGACCTGCTCGAAGAGGTCAACAGCGGCACGTTCGAGCAGATGCACCTCAGCCCGTTCTCCCCCGCATCACTGCTCGTGGGCCGGCTGGGTGCTTTGCTCCTCGAAGGGCTTGTGATCGCGGTCGTCATCGGCGTCGTGATGACCTGGTGGCTTGGCGTCAGCATCCCACTGCGGCCGGCAGGCCTGCTGCCCGCGGCTTTGACCGTGATCGATATCGCCGGCTTTGCCCTGCTGATTGGCGGCCTGGCCCTGGCACTTCCCCAGATCGGCGCGATTGCGCACCTGTTTAGCGGGCTGATCCTCCTCCTCAACGGGACCTTGATCCCCCTGGAGTGGTATCCCACCTGGGTGCAAACACTTGCCAGGTTCCTGCCCACTACGCTCGGCACTCTTGTCACGCGCAAGGTAGTGCTGGAAGGACAGTCGCTCTCGTCCGTGTGGGCCGATGGGACACTGCCGTGGCTCATCATCCATACTGCCGGGCTGGCAGTGCTGGGCTGGCTCGTCTTCCTGCTGAACGATCGACGGGCGATGCGGCATGGCACTTTGCGGTAAAACATACAAGCTGAATCGAGCGCTGGCTTTGTGTGAGCCAGCGCCGAACACAAGGAGGATACCATGCAGATAGAGAGGCAAACGTTTCCCCACCCATCCAATGTGCTGCCGCCGACCGACGAGGCGAAGGTAGGGATACGGGTAATCACTACTGCGCTCGGCAACGAGATCGCCAAGGGCCTGATCGATCTCTGGCGTGGCAAGATCGCCTCGTTGCTGGAACTGATCCTGTTCGGGCTCTTTTTCCTGGCCATCACCTTTGCCCTGGGGAGAGGAGCGTTCCACCGGGAGCAAGTGGCACCGCTCTTGCTGGGCTTCATCGGGTACATCTTCTTCCACATGCAAACCAACCGACTCTTCTGGGGGCTACTCGGTGAGATGCAGAGCGGCACGCTCGAACAGATGTATCTCAGCCCTCTGCCGTCATGGCTGCTCACGATTGGGCTGCAGGTCGCATCTGTGGTAGAAGCGACGGTAGTCTCCGTGACGATTCCCCTCCAATGGGCGGCACTCCTCCCCCTGATCATGCTGGTGCTTGGCAGTGTGGGGTATTCCTTGATCCTCGGCGGGCTCACGCTGCTCTTCAAGCGCCTGGAGATCCTCAAGGAGGTCTTCCCGGTCGTCGTGCTGATCTTTGGCGGAGTGCTCATCTCCCTGGAGCATATGCCGGGCTGGATGGCGACGATCGCGCGCTTCCTCCCACTCACGCCGGGGGTGGATGTCCTGCGCAAGACCCTGCTCGATCAGGTCTCCCTGGGGACGCTGGCCGGTGACGGCACGCTCCTGTGGCTGGTGGGTAACGCGGTGGCCTATCTGTTGCTGGGCATCGTGGTCTTTCGCTGGTGCGAGCGCATCGCGAAGCGACGGGGTACACTGGGTCAGTATTGAGAGTCCACCTGGCTTGAATGACAGGGGAACGTTCCTGTACACGGCACGATCACTTCCTGGTATGAAGGCGAACATTTGCATTCGGTGCTCAAGAAAGGTATAGTATGAGAACAGATGTTTGAACAGGCTCAACATGCTTGAAAAGAGGTGAGGTGATGCATGCAGATCCTCAGGGCTTCGTTACCCATCTCCAGGCCTATCAGGACGCCATCAATCGCGCCGATGCTGACGCGGCAGCGACCCTGTTCCTTGATACGGCACGCATCGAAGAGGAAGGCGTCCCGTATCCGAGCGTGCAGGCTGTCCTCGACTATCTGGTCGGGGAACGCGCGCATCTCGAACTGAGTGACTTCCGCATCCAGGGCCAGCAGGTGACCTGCACCTATCACGAGGCCAATGAACTGGATCGAGTCGTTGGGTATGCCGGTTCGCGGCGCAAGGCGGACTTCACCTTCAGCCAGGATCAGATCGCGGCGCTGATCATCCATCCCCTTGATGCACGGGAGCGCCAGTATGCTCATAGCCTCATCACCCCCTTTTTCACCTGGATCAAGGCCACCCATTCGGCGGAATGGGTGAGAATGAGCGCCCTGACCTATGAAAGCGGGGCGACCCTTGCCAGCATGGCCCGCGCATGGGCTGCGAGCCAGCCATCTCCATAAGAGAGCCTCTGATTCGTAACGGTTCGCGGTTCACCGTAGAGAAATTTCGCAAGTGGCGCCCACATTGAACCTATGGTATACTGACTTTATGCTACAGAATTTGTAGCGAATAAAGAGCGTCACTTCTGAAATTGAAGCGCAGGAGGAGGATTGTCTCTCCCGACGCCAGAACATCCCATACCCGGCTTCCAAACCAACTATCCGATTGTCGCAGCGCTGGACCTGCTTGGCCGGCGTTGGAACTTACGCATCCTGTGGGAACTGCGGACGGGGCCGATGGGCTTTCGGGCGCTACAGGCTCTCTGCGATCAGATGTCCCCCAGTTTGCTCAGCCAGCGACTCAGCATGCTCCAGACCACTGGGCTGATTGATCATACCGAAGCGGGGATGTACCACTTGACGGACGTTGGGAAGGCTCTGCTCCAGGCACTGGCCCCCTTGCAGGCGTGGGCTGAGCTGTGGGCCGACCAGTTGAGCCTCCAGGAAGAGACCGAGCGCGCACAGGCGCACCAGGAAAGGAGTCGTCTTCAGATGTCATCAGCACCAGGCAGTTCCCCCACGTTTCTCTCGATTGCTCCGCGTTTTGTCGTCCAGGACCTGGAACAAGCCCTGACCTTCTATGGACAGCTAGGGTTTCAGACTACCTATCACGACGAGGCGTTTGCCATCATCGAACGGGACGGGATAGATCTGCATCTGAATGGCTCCCCGGACAGCCCCAGGAGGCACGGCGTGTGTTGGATCGCGGTCACCAATATCGAAGCCTTGTATCAGCAGTATCTACCGACCAACGCGGTCCAATCTGCACCAAAGGCCCAGCCATGGGGCCTCAAGGAGTTTTTTCTCCGAGATCCGTTTGGGAATCTCCTTCTCTTTGCTGAACGCATCCCCGAGGCAGAGGCCACTTCCGAGGAGGGAGGATGATTAAAAGGCAAAACCAGTGAGGGAAGCCACGCCGGGCATCCAAGCCGAAGGGAAAGCAGCAGATGAGTGCGCAAGCTCCATCCGAGAATCCATCGACTTTTCTGCGGACCGTTCCCGTCATGACCGTCAATGACCTTGACCGTTCTTTGACGTTCTTCGCACAACCTGGCTTTCAGGTCCAGCGCCGGGAGGGCGGCTTCGCCATCGTCACACGTGACGAGATTACCGTCCATTTCACGCACCATCCCACTATCCCTCCTGAAGAGAATAACTCGGTGTGTCGCACCGTGGTCAGCAATATTAAGGCTCTGTACCAGGAGATTCTGTCGATCAAGGCGCTTCATCCGCATCTGTTCGTGCGAATGCCGTCCCTGACGACACAGCCTTGGGGCCACAAAGAGATCAATCTGGTTGACCCCTGTGGTATCCTCATCAGATTCAGCGAGCCCATTTCCCAGGCAGATACCGGTTCGGAGCAAGGAGGTTGACCGATGGGAAAATCGGTGACCACCTCGTATCCCTTTGCGAAGACGTGCTCGCCCTAGAATGGCTGGAGTGCACCTGCGCCTCTTACAACGACTGGGGCTTGCCTGTCTCGCGCCCCTCCACCAGGTTCATTAAGCGCAAGAGCGCTGCATGCTGTTCGCTTGCCCGCTCAAGCGCGGAGCCCTGCGCCTCGAAGAGGCGCTCAAAGCAGGTGAGCACCTCTTTGTCCAGTCCGAAGCGGAGGATCGACTGCCGCAGCCATTTGTCGCCGGGATAGTACACCTCGTGCAGGGCAAACAGGGCTCGGAGTGTGGTGCGCAGCGCCTCTAGCAGAATGCAGTGGAACTTGAACCAATCGGCGCGCCTCATCAGCGTCGCCAAGTCGGTCAGATACGCCTGCCGGTCCGCCAGCACAGCGCGAAGGCATTCCTGCTTCACCACGGGCGGAAAGGTGCTGAGCCTGCTTTTCCAGTGCTGACCGAGCGCCTCTCGGTCCAACACCAGTTCTCCATACACAAAGCCAGCGGTCGCGACCAGCGGGTCGAGGACTCGTTCGGTGCTGTCCCGTCTCCCATTCACGATCGGCTGGAGCATGGCCTCGAATGAGGCCAGCGTCTGATGCGCGACATTGTATTCCTGGCCAGCAATCACATAGCGTTCGAGGTGAATATCGCGGTAGTCGACGACAAACGGCGAGATGCTTTGCCGCTCATCAAAGCGTACAACCAGGAGTTTGCGCTGAGAAGGTGCCGGAACCTCCACGTCATTCCAAACCATCATGAGGTCCAGGTCTGCATCTTCGGTATAGCCAGAGACCAGCGAGCCCAACAGGTAGACCAGGGTGAGTTGGCCGAGAGGTTCATACGCGGGCAGTAACTGCCGCTGCACGTTGCTGCGGTACGCCTCTAGACGAGTTGAAGAAGACATGGCAAACTCCTTCCCTACCGGGGATCCGGGCATAGTCCCCGCACGATTTCCTCGGCGATGCTGTGCCAGTCGATGCTTCCCGGCTGCCGATGCCACTGCACCATCAGCCCGTGCAGTGTGGCCATGAGAATACGTGCCTGCGCCTCCACCTCGATATCCGCGCGAAACTCTCCGGCTGCGATCCCGGCTTGCAGCAGCTGGCTGAGGGAGGAGATACTGCGCGCCTGCCGTTGCCGGGCTCGCTCAGCCAGGACGGGCATGTGCTGACTCAGATTCCAGCCCTCCATGAGCACGCGGCAGGCATCGGCTTCCGCCTTCACCTGCTCCCCATTGACCTCGATGAGCGCGCGCAGGATCGCCGCGGGCGTGAGGTCGGGCGTGAGCCGCGCCTTGATCGCCGCCTCCATCCCGCAATTCCAGCGTTCAGAGATCGCCAGGTAGAGCGCCTCTTTACTGGGGAAATAGAGGTAGAGCGCCCCGCGCGACAGGTCCGTTTCTCTGACCACGTCCTCGATGGTGGTGGCATAGTAGCCCGTCCGGGCAAAGCAGCGCACGGCGGCGTCGAGAATCTGCGTGCGCCTGGTCTCTTTGGCGGCAGCGCTGGTCTTGGGCATCCCTCGCTCCTCTCTGATCTGCAGGCATGGAAGCAACGGCGGGGTTGTCGCCGGTTCCTCTCTGTATCATACCATCAGGCGTTTTCGCTTTCCCGCCTCCCTCTTGACAAGAAAGCGTGCACCTCCCATAATAAAAAATGACCAGTCGTTTTTATTATATGCTCTGGTAGCTGAACGCGCAATACTCAAAGGAGGGGTCGTCATGCGCCGCATTGCGCTGCTGAAGTTATCGCAACCCGAGCGCCTGGAAACCTTGCGCGCGACGGTCCGGTTACTCTATACCTGTCATCCTCGCGCCTTCATTACGAGTTGTTTGGCCTCCTTGCCCGAACCGCTCTTCTACCCGGCCATCTTGATCGTGCTGCACCAGCTCTTGCAGAACGTGGTGGGACCGAACGGAACGACGCAGCTTTCCTCGGCGGTGGCTCTCGCCGGGCTGGGCCTGGTGGGGCTGTTTCTGGTGCAGCGCCTGGGAATTATCCTGCGCGACAGCTCCTCCACCATCCTGCGCCAGCAAGCCTGGGTCGTCATTAGCAAACAGATCATGCAGAAGCTGCCAGAGGTGCCCTATCCCCTTTTCGAGAACAATGCCTTTCAGGCCCGCTACGGCCTGGTCATTCGCGAGGCCTCACAGCAGTCCATCACGCTGGTGGACTCGCTGCTCTCGACCGTACCCATCTTCCTGGGATTGATCGGGGTGGCTGTGACGCTGCTGACCCTGGCACCACTGCTCGTCGTGGCTATGGTGCTGATCGCCCTGCCGGCCGGTCTGATCGAGCGGCGCTTCAGTCGCGCCATGTACGAACTACAGGAGCACAACGCTCCCAACCAGTTGCGCATGGAAGTGCTGACCAATATGCAGGTCGATGCCTCCTGGCAGCGCGATGTGCGCGTCTATCAGAGCGACCTGATTCCGCGGGAGCATGCCCGTCTGGCCGAGACCTATCTGAACAACCTCAAGCAGCTCACCGCGCGTTTTGCCGGGCTGCGCACCCTGGCTGCCCTGGTTGAGGTGCTGGGCCTGTTTCTGGCGCTTTCGGCAGCCGGAGCGCTCATCAGCCACCAGCAGATCACGCTGGCCAGTCTGGCGGTGATCCTGCCGGGCATGGCCTGGCTCACCGGCATGCTGCGCTCCGGCATCTACCAGGGACGCTCCCTGCTGGACTCGCTCAACTATGCCGGAGCGCTCTTTGCTTTTCTTGCCGAGGACTTTCTGGAAGAACATGCCGGCCTGCCAAAGGAGACCGCGCAGCGAGCAGCGCCCGGCACCCAGCGTCTCCTCGCGATCAGGCTGCACGGGGTCTCCTACACCTACCCGGAAAACCAGAAGCAGGCGCTCATCGAGCTCTCCTGTACGTTCAAGCCCGGCCTGACGGCCATCGTCGGCACCAACGGCGCGGGCAAAAGCACGCTGGTCAAGCTGCTGACCGGGCTGGTTCCCCCAACGACCGGTGAACTCCTCGCAGTGGTGGAGTCTGGCGAGGCCATGCCGCTGGAGACGGTTGCCAAAGCGATCCTCTTCCAGGACCCCTCACACTTCCACTTCAGCATTCGACAGAATGTGACGATGCAGAGTGAGCGCACACCTGGGGAGGATGAGCGCATCAGAGAGGTACTGCGCCTGGCCGGCCTGTGGGAGGTGGTGCAAGCCCTGCCAGCTGGCATCGATACCGTGGTGGGCGCAGGGTTCGGTGGCGCGGCCGACCTGTCCGGGGGACAGTGGCAGCGGCTGGCGCTGGCCAGGCTGCTCTATCACGATGCACCGCTGATCATCCTGGATGAGCCGACCGCCAGCCTGGATCCGGTGGGGGAGCGGCAGATCTTCGAGCTGCTGACCACCATAGCCCGTGAGAAGATCATCCTGTTCACCACGCACCGCTACGACACGATCCGCAAGGCCGACACGATCGTGGTGCTCCTCGATGGGCGCATCGCGGAGATCGGCACACACGAGGAATTGGCCAGCCAGACGCGGGAGTTCTGGTCGCTCTTCCTGGCACAGGGCTCGCATCCCAACGCTTGAGCGCACTACATGCACCTTCGAAAGGTACCCTTGATGACGATACACATGCGCCCCTACGCGGGGGCGGCAGACCTGCAGCGCATCCTTGACCTGAAGCGAACGTGCACGACACCCGAGAACATCTACGATGCGCCAACCGTCTCTACGCTGCGCGCACTCCTCGCTCCTCTCCCACAGGGAGAGGCTGCGGAACGGCCTCCGTGGGAGGACGAGCAGGGAAGAGCCATTGGGCACCTCTACTGGAAAGCGATGACCCAGCAGGCGACCATGCTCTGGGAGGAGGACGATGGCCGGCTGCTGGCCTACGCTCTCGTGGAGCCGCCCTCGACTGTCCTGACCTTCCAGGTGCATCCGCAAGCGCGTGACAGGGGACTTGAGACCCAGATTCTCACCTGGGCCATCGCGGGAGCACAAGAGCAGGCGAGACAACGCGAGAGAACGTTCTCGCTGTGGTGCCGCTGCCACGAGCACGAAATGGAACGCCGCGTGCTCCTGGAAGAAGCCGGTTTCAGGCCACTTCCGGCGCGAGACCTGCGCCTGGTTCGCTCGCTCGCTCTCCCCTTGCCAGCGGGCTACATCTTGCGCGGTGGCGTGCATGGGGAGGAACTGGAGCAGTACCAGGAACTTCACCAGGCTGTGTTCGACGGCACTGGCATGGGGTTCGACTATCACCAGTCCCCCGCCTACGAGCCCGACCTGGATCTGATCGCGGTCGATGCCGTCGGCACGTTTGCGGCATTTTGCCTCTGTGAACTCACCGGGGTGGCGGGCAGCGACGGTGAATACACGGTCGGCGAGATCGGGGTGATCGGGACGCGCCCGACGCACCAGGGGCGCGGACTCGGGCGTGCGCTGCTCCTCACGGGCATGCACCGGTTGAAGGAACGTGGCACAACGGGCGTCTTTCTCGAGACGGAACAGGCGGAGACACCAGCGCTGCGCCTGTTCACTTCCGTCGGGTTTCACCGCGTCTCGGCCTGGCAATGGATGACGATGGAGATCGCGCCGCTCGCGTGAGATGGCCCAGTCCCAGCAACCGGGGGGGTATCTGCCGATGGCGCTCTGAGCACATCACGCTTATGGGAGCGAAGAGCCACGAAGACGTCAGGGCTCCTCACAACTCCCCTGGGATTGCCGAAGCAACTCCTGCTGCTTCCTGGCTCTGGCCAAAGCTAACCCCTGCTCCCTGGCCTTTTCATCGACAGCCGCTTTGTAGTTCGGGTCCTGGTGTTTGAGCGCATGGTGAGCCTGGCTTCGCAAGTGTGCATCGGTTTCAGTGCGCAGGATCTGCTCCAGAGCCGCCACAGCGCGGGCATCCCGTGGTTGAGAGCGCAGTCCACCGATGGCTTTCTCTCGCACACGTCTGGTGGGGTCTTCCAGCGCCACCTGGACGAGCAGGCCGACGAGATCCCCTGTCAGCGGAGAGGGCTTGCACTGCTGGCAGGTCACGGAATGGACCGCCACACGGCGGACCTTGGAGGCCGGATCATGCAGCGCCACCCACCGCAGCTGAGGAATGCACGCATCGGTCGCGTGATGGTCCAGAAAACCGGCGCATCCCCGCCGCACGCGCGCGTTCGGGTGGGAGAGACCCCAGAGCACAGCAGCCAGGCCCGCCTGTCCTGCGTGCGCTAAAGCGGTCGCCGCTTCCATAACCATGCGCCAGTCGCGGTCACCCAACCGCACGGCCTGTGCCTGCAACTCACGCATCGAGTCAAATTCATCGCTCATCGCATTGTCTCCAAACTAAGTATAAGAATCGTTTCGTCCTTAGCCGAGACTGCTCCTCGTTTGCCAGAAAGCTCGCATGCCCTTCACCCACGGGATCAGCCAACTCCACCATCGTACCAGACCGATCTCCGCACCCTCCGCACCATCGCTCGCACGAGGCGCGCGCTCACTCGCGTCGAACAGGGCGGCCTGTAACTGCACTTTGAGCTTCTGTCGGGCCGAGTGCAGACGCTTTTTGACCGTTGTCAGCGGGATCTTGAGGTATGCGCTCACTTCGGTGTAGGAGTAGCGACAGCCATAGAACAGCACCGTCACGAGCCGCTCTGGCTTCGGCAGCGCTGCAACAGCCCTGCGCACAGTTGCCCGGACTTCTTCCTGCACGGCTACCTCTTCAGGATTGTTCTCTGTTAGCAAGCTCCCGCTGACCGCTGCGAGCGAGATCCATGGCAAGGTTGCCCGCCTGAGCGCACGCGTACACTGACGGAAGACAATCTTGCGAAACCATCCAGGGAATGCATCCGGTTCCTTCAACTGGGAAAGGTGCATAAAAGCCTCAATCGCAGCCTCCTGGACGACGTCCTGAGCCA
>WNFM01008315.1_pt3 | contig 12711 bp, 12 predicted proteins | sample 5400271 | NCBI WGS metagenome assembly WNFM01 (sample SAMN13153352, study PRJNA577476) | soil metagenome | isolation source: 60 cm saprolite on Douglas fir-dominated hillslope | place: USA:California | collected 2013-09-17 | reverse complement strand
TTGTGCCTGTTGTTTCATGCGTGGAGCCGCTGCTGCATAGATGGCTTTGTACTCCGTTATTCGTGTCTGGTCGGGATTTGGATTGCTAGCAGGAACGCATAAAAAGGTGATACCATCGGGTTCGTTCCATATCTCGTAATACGGATGCACGCCTGGAAACTTGGTATCCATATGGGCAACGACCTGTGCGGCCAGGGTTCCCCATTCACTTGTATTTGTCGGATAAACGTGGGAAGGATCTACTCCAGGACAGGCTTTTTGTTGCGGCTGGAGCCATGGTGGCGCAAATTCTATGGTTACAATTGGCTGCAAGCCCTGCGCTTGAATGACCGTCATAGAAGCGTCAAGCACTGCCCAATTTTGCTGCTGTGGATTCACGCTGGCTGCAGTTGGAAATGTCCCCAGCATGTCAACACTGATCCGTGCCATCTTTGTATGTGAGGTGCTGAGATAATTCAATAGCTGAGGGGTATTCTTAATCTTACTGAACCCATTCACGCCCGAAAGGCTATTTCCTAGGGGATGAGCGTGGTTTTGTCGCGAGGAAAAATCAACCGTGATGGCTGCTGATGAGGTTGATGTGTGCGGTGCAAGAGCTATTCCACTTGACCGAGTAACAGTGGACGCTGACGTAATTGCTCTGTCTAGAACTATCCCAATGGATAAGGTAAGCAAACAGAGTATGAGAAAGAGACCAGAGCCACGGGAGATGCGGATCTTCCGTGAGGCGGAGCGAGAGCGCCTCCAAAGGCTATGTCGTTTCTGCGGCGGTTGTAGCGCCCTTTGGAACTGCCCTTTTGCTTGCGTGTCTGACTGTTGTTCCTGTGGTGATTGTTGATGCATACTTCCCCCCTCTTTCACCTGTATATATGTGAGTTGCCTTAGACCATTATAAGGTGGCTGAAGAGCTTCGCAGCGTGACTAGTACTTTATTCTGTGAAAATGGTTAAGAAATCTGAAAATGGTTAAGAAATCTCAAGATGCATCTGCTACGTTTTCCTGCTTTACATATTCACCTATGCAAATAAACCTGACCATCAAACAAAAGATCCGTGAATTCACTTTGAGGGCTGGCTTTTTGAGTCGGCGAGCATGATTTCGCGGCGCAGGCGTTTTATGCGCTGGCGGTAGGCGTCTTCAGGTTGGCGATAACCCAGTTTGGGTTTATCGCCCATGCTGACGTGCCATTTGCGGAAGGCAAGGCCGATCTCGGTCTGGTAGAGGGCTTTGACGCGGAGCCACTGCCTGAAGCCGCTCTTCTTGAGGACACGACGTTCAGCTTTTGTACGGTGAAATGAGTTTTGGAGGAGGGCATATTCATCTACTTTGACGATGCCATTACTGACCTCGACCGCTAGAAATTCGCGGATGACGGCGGCTTCATGAGCCAGAGCTTTGATGAGAATATAGAGCAGGAACATCTGGGCTAAGAAGGGCGGGATGTAGTCGCCAATGAGGGCAAGCAGCGATAAAAAGGAAACATTGCTGTTGCTGGGAGATGCGCTTAAGGCCGAACTGGCCTGGAAAGCGACGAAATCAAAGAAGCTGTGCAGGCTTACGGCACACAGATAGCCTAGTAAGGGGATGAGTATGTGGCGCCAACGCACACGAGTATGACGAACATAGCCAAGGGTGGCGCCAAAACAGACGGTGAACGTTGAGTGGCCTAACCAGCCCAGGACAATGCGATAGACGATAAGAAAGACAGGAAATTGATTGAAATCAATGGCAAAATAGCGGAAATTCTCCACCATGGCAAAGCCCGCACCAATGAGCGCCCCGTAGACAATGCCGTCGGTGACGTTATCAAATTCGTCGCGTAGGACAAGGAAAAGCAAGAGCAGACCGAGACCTTTGATAGTTTCTTCGGTGATACCAGCATTGAGACCTTTAAAAGCGGAGCGTAAGACATCACTGGTGTTCGGTCCGAGCAGGTTCTGGAGTGTGGTATCTACCTTGCGTTCAATTAAGAGGGCAAATGGAATGGCAATGATAGCCCCCCATAAAAAGGCGAAGAGACGTAAAAACCAAGGCTCACGTTCAAAACGGTCGATAAAGTTGACCAATAAGTTAATACCTACGGCGGGGATGGCAGGAATGATTAGCGCGGCAAGCAGGCTTGGTACACCGTACGCGGCCAGGGCAGAGAAACCAATCAGGCTGTTGAGTACAAGGGTGATGATAGCGCTGATGACCAGAAAGGCGATGGCAGCTCCGGCAATCAGCCAACGTGTACGCAGGCCTATACGCTGGGGTAAGGCAAACTGCATGGTTACGCCAGCGCCAAGTAAATTCTCCTCGTCCTCGTCATCCCAAGGTTGGGCTGCGAGTTCTGGTTCTGGTTGAATAGGCAGAGGTGTTTTAGCAGGCGTGGTGTGCTGACCATCTGCCGACGATGATATCAGTGACTTACTTTTCCCGTCCTGGCTTTGCCATTGAGTAGGAGCATCACCGAGCTGCACATGCAGAGGTTGAACAAGCGGCTGCACCGGGCTCTGAATAGGTTTGATAATAGATAGTTGTTCCGTTTCGGCACTACTGGCATCTGAAGGCGATACAGGTAAAGAGTTGGGGGCAATTAATTGAAGCATGGTGCTGCCGAGGACAACGATATCCTGCGGCTGCATGGGAAGGCTGGCGCCACTAGGGACAGGGTGTCCGTTGACGCGTACGATATTTTGTGCAGTCAGGTTAAAGACATGCCAGCCATTAGCATCAAGGACAAGACGGGCATGTTCGCGTGAAACGGTAGGGTCCATTAAAATAATATCGTTATTTAAGGCACGCCCAATGGTTGTCTCATGCTTGACAAGCAGGTGGACCAGGCGTTCTTCTGGCAGCCATCCAGAGGGATATCTATCCTGGAGTTCTGACGTTGCGTTCGCAGGTGGGCGAACACGCACAACTCGCAAGACGCCATAGTTTTGCATCATGTTCTAATCCAGCTTCAATTTCGCAGGGGAACTCAACCCGGTTCGATAGCAGTGCATTCCATTGCTATGGTGAGTTCGCCTGGTGTTTACGTCCTCTTGCAACATCCAGTGCGCTTGTCCTCAGCTGTCCTCTTCAAATCCGACATCCATGACGATTTCCCCCACATACTCCCCTACAAGATAGCACATACCCTCCCATTGCATGGCTATAGCGGCATAGCGCTCCCAATAGTCAGCCGCTTCTTCCTCGACTTGCCGCCAATGTTTATACGCCTGCTCACTACTAAAAGTGGTATGTAGCACATAACGTTCCGCCCCATGGCCGCTCACACGCTGGAGGGAGACGCGCTTGACACCAGCGATCCAGCGCTGCATCTCTATGTATCCCGAGTTGGCTAGAGCTTCTAGATCGGAGGCTATGTAGCCGGGTTTGAGCTGCCAGATACGTACTGAGCGGTAATCACCCATACATATCAACTCCTCATTCATGAACTTACTATTTTACTATACACGTCTGGAAGATAACTGACAAGATGTACGTAGCCAGATGAGGCGATTATACCAACATGTCTCAAAATGAGACATGTTGTTTTGAGGGGGTAGCGTGCTTATTTATTTTCGGGAACGTCCTCGATCAGGTCCGTTACAGGAACTTCGAGAGCTCTGGCTATTTTGTCGAGCGGTAAAATACGTATTCTCATTGACGGCAGAGGGTTTGAAAAGCAAGGGGATCTTGACAAACTAATTAAATTAGTTTATAAATTAATTACATTAGTTTTTTGTTTTGGCCTGGCTAGATGCGAAAAAGAAACGCACCGGAAAGAGAGAGCATGATGAAGATAACTCGTTTTAGTGATACGTTCGTACAGTTGACGCGTTGGCCGCTGGTGTTTCCTATCAATTGTTACCTGGTAGGTGAGAATGATGGTTTTACGTTGATTGATACAGGTATAGCGGGAAGTGCTAAGGAGATTTTGGCGGCTGCAAAGAGTTTGGGTAGGCCGATTGTGCGGATTGTGCTGACGCATGCGCATGGCGACCATGCTGGTTCACTGGATGAGCTGCACGAGGCGTTGCCTGGGGCTGAGGTAATTGTGCCCCAACGAAGTGTGCGCCTGCTGGCGGGTGATTATGGGCTCGAGGCGGGGGAGCCGCAGGACAAGGTGCGCGGCTCGTGGCAGATATGTAAGACTCGAGCAACGCGCACCGTGCAGGCAGGAGAGCGGATTGGATCGCTGGAGGTTATTGCCAGCCCGGGACATACACCTGATCACCTGTCTTTCCTGGATGTACGAGACCGGACACTGATTGCCGGAGATGCGTTCCAGACGCGAGGAGGCATAGCGGTTTCAGGTGTGCTACGCCCACTCTTTCCTTTTCCAGCAATAGCTACATGGCATAAACCAACAGCGTTAGCAAGTGCACAGACGCTACGAGCGCTCAAACCTACGCGGTTGGCGGTTGGACATGGAAAGGTGCTGGATGAGCCCCTGGCGATGATGGACCAGGCGATTGTGGTGGCCCGGCGTGCTATACCTGAGCAGGTAACAGTTGAGGTCTAAGATGGGAAAGCGCGATTAGACCAGGCGTTAGCTCCACCATTTTTAGTGAAGGAGGCAATATTCGGCACTCACGTGGTTGCTATTTCGGGACGGCTTGTTCAACGGCGATCTTAAAGGCACCTGGCAGTAAAATACCCCGGGACAATTCGCCGGAGTCGGGCCAGTAGGCGCGGACTACGGCTGTGCCATCGAGCAGGTGTAAGGCAATAAAATAGCGCTGATTGCCCTGACTGCTCACGGACTGATTGACAGGAGCTTGCAAAATCATTTCGATGAGCACAGCGACCCGTTTAGAGTTCTTGATTGCTCCAAGTTCCATTACGCCATCCTGCTCACTATTGATCCCGATGTAGCGAACCTTGCCTGCAATATCAAGCAGATCCGTTCCTGTATGGGCATGTGGATTAGTATCGGCTTCAAAGAGCACAAGTTGACCATGCATATAGGCTGCCAGGCGAAAGGTAGAGAGATAGTTTTTCACAGTATATACAGGCGTACCGATGTTGAGAAAGGCCGCATCACCATCTTTCGCGTGATACGTGGGATCGTGAATCGTTCCATCCAGTTTGAAGCGCACAGTAGCGAAGACAGGTCCAAGGTCATTACTCGTCAATTGCCTGCCAACACGCTCGCCGGGCGGCAGATAGGTGATGCCACCCAGGCGCACAAAGTTGACCCAATCAATAACCGACGCACTTGAGGTCCCTGGTGCTGGTGAGGATGAGCCAAGGACTGAGGAACCGCAACTGGCCAGGCCCACCAGAGCGACGAGCAAGAGCACGCACAGACGCATCATTCGCATAGTTGTCTCCTTTTTTGCGCCCACATGGATGGGCATCTTTATCAAGGAGACGTTGTGTGGGGTGAAATAGTTCCCTGAGGGGGAACATGATGGGGAGTGCAGCGCATAGTTGAGGGGAGGGGAAAGATGGTCGAGGCTGCCTTCATCGTCCCCCTATGTGATCGCTACCCGAAGAATAAGCCACTCGCTGACCAGAAAGAGAAGTCCCTTGCTTTGTCGTCAAGATGCTTCAGGGCAGAGGTGCATCAGTGTCAGAATGATCATAAATTCGCCACTTTTGGCGCATAACCTTGCCAGAAAAACGATGCCTTAGCTCTTCCCATCTTTCTGTTCTTCTTTGAGGGTCAGAAGCGAGCGAGGCAAGAGCCACAGAGCCAGCAGGAGCAATCCAGGTGAAACGAGGAACGTGATCAAGAGGTCCTGCTTTGCCTCTACTCCAACCGCTGCCAGCGCCGCATACAGACCAATGCTCACTATCAGGAGTACGGCGATGGCGACCCACACCAGGGCAAGCGCTTGCAGGATGTGGTGGAGATAGCCCTGCTCTGCCCCTTCTTTGAGGGTTACAAGCGAGCGAGGCAAGAGCCAGAGAGCCAGCAGCACCAATCCAAGTGAAACAATGAAAGTAATCAAGACATTGTCGGTTCTCTCGACTCCCACCAGTCGCAGACTCTCAGAGAGTCCAAATGCGACGAGAATCACAACCGTGACGCTCAACGCAATGGTCAGGGTCGCTTGAAGCGTTCGCTGAAGATAACCCATCCTGATCTTCTCCTCTGGTTTCACGAGCCTTTGTCTTCTTGCATCCCGCCCCTTCCTGCTTCCTGCTTCCTGCTCCCCAACCCTGCTCTGAGCTCTTTTACGTAGTCAAAGAGCAAATAGGCCAGGATGAAGATGTACATCACGGCAATTATCAAGGCGGCCAGCAGAAAAAAAGGGGGTTGGTTGCTAATTATCCGCAGCAATAATTCATAAATCGCGGTCACGACCAGAAATATAAAGGTCACTGTAGCTATCCCTCTCAGGGATAGCAGGGTGGTTTTGAGCAACTGCGCCGCTTCAAACTGAGATGCCGGTGTTGAACGGAGTCTGCTAAAGGAGAGCAGGGAGAAAAAGAGCAACGTCCCGGCGAAGCCAACGGCGATCGCCAGCAATGAGAGCAGCGTGAGCAGTCCGAGGATATTTTGGGCAAAGGCATCCTGTTGCCTGACTACACTGGTAAAGAAAGCATCCTGCTCCATGATCCCGGCTAAAAAGAATTCCATATCTCGCTGCAGCAGGGCATCTGCTCCAAAAGCCAGCAGAAAGACCAGCGTGACCCCGCCAAAGAGCTGAAGCAGTGGCCGGGCCTGACTGAACCGGGTGCCCGACTCGGAATGGATCGATTTGCTCATCCTCTCTTTCCTTCTTAAACACTAACTGTCGAGTTTAGATCGGCAATGAACCTCCACTGAAAGAGTATAGCATGGAACTCCCCCTCCCAGGCAAGGCCATCCATTGCATCGCTTCCCTTGCAAGCTGACCAACTACTCCTGCCTCTCTCAAGTTTCGTGTAACTGAAAGAGAAGCAGTTACGTGTAGATAATATAGAAACCTATTAGAGAAGCAGATGATATCAGAAAGAGGAGACGGCGATGAATCTTTCACATTTACTGATCCGATTGGCGCGGCGAGGATTGTTAGCGTTCTGTGCCCTGTTCGCTTTGCTGGCCCTGCTTGGCACCCAGGCGCTCCCTGTCTCCGCCGCTACAACTCCATCCTTCATCCGCCTCATTCATGCTTCCCCAGATGTGGGAACAGTGGATGTGTTCGTGGATGGGGCAATATTTTTAGGAAATGCCCGCTTTGCTAGTGTTACTGACTACCTCCAACTGCCCTCAGGTCCACACAAAGTGGAGCTGGCACTCATTGGGAAAGGCGTCGGTGCAGCGGGGATTGTACAGAAGCTCTCCGTCCAGGCTGGTGCCGCCTATACCGTGGCCGCCATCGGGACAAAATCCACCGGGCTCGCGCTGCGGGTCTTTGTCGACGATAATCGGATGGTCAGTGGCCTGGCCACTGTGCGTGTCTACGATCTTTCCCCCCAGTCCGGCGCTCTGAGCGTCGTCACAGGGACAAACACGCTCATTGGACCCGTGTCCTATGGGCAAGCCAGCAATTACCAGAGATTAGCAACCGGTCCGTATACGTTCACCTTCAGCTTCTCTCAGCCTGCCTTCACCCTTGCCGATCAGGTGACACTGAAAACCGACATGGTGACCAGTCTCTTTGTCGTTGGGGTGCTGCATGGCACTCCCCCGCTGCAGGTGGTCCATGTGCAGGTCAAGGGCCTGCCGCGTCTGTTGGCTGGAACTGGCAGTGATCCCAACGCGCTGCCGATGTCGGTGAACGCCTCCGAGCTCGTTCCATTGACCGCATTACCGTTGGGAGTGCTGGCTTTGGCCGGGATAGCTGTCGCGTGGTTCACCCGCTTCTGGCCTTTCTCTCGTCAAAAGGGCAGCAGTCGTCCTCGTAAACTGTTCGTGACGGCCCTGGGCGCGTTATTGGCCCTGGTCCTGAGTCTAGGCGGGCTGTCGTTTGCTTCTTTCATGACTCACCCGGCTCCTGCACCGACCGCACGTTTGCTCATTCCTGCCATTGGTGTCAATGCCCCCATCGAGTCGGTGGGCGTTCAACCAAATGGCACTATGGACACGCCCAGGCAGAGCTCCTGGAGTGATGTCGGTTTGTATACTGGCGGTCCGCGCCCGGGCGACCGGGGCAGTGCCGTGATTGCCGGACACCTGGACCGCCCTGGCGGAAACCCTGCCGTGTTTTGGCTTCTGCGTGAGCTCCACGTGGGTGACGAAGTGCAGTTCGTCGATGCTCATGGCAAGATCCTACTTTTCCATGTCACGCGCATTGAAGCGTATCCGGTGCAAGATGCCCCCGTGCAAGAGGTCTTTGGCAATACGACCGGCCGCTTTCTGAATTTGACGACCTGTGCCGGGGACTGGATCCCCACCCAGCACCAGAGAGCCATGCGCCTGGTGGTCTATACTTCGTTTGGGCCCGCGCCTGGAAATGCTGCGACTGTTATTTCCTCCGCACCGCTGACCTCGCCCCCGTCTTCCTCAAATTCAACATCCTCAACTACTGTGACCTCGTCTTCCTCACATGCGGCATCTTCAACCGCTGTGACCTCGTCTTCCTCAAGTTCGGTAACCCCAACCCAACTGCCTGCTGCAATCAGGCCACCAGTGACGGTCAAGCTGCCAGGTATAAGTAACCCGGTCAGCAAACAACTGACGCGCACTCCAGTCGTACGAACGGTGCTACATCAAGCCAGTAGACAACTGACGCGCATTCCAGTAGTAGGCACAGTACTGCGCCAGGCTAACAGGCAACTGACGCGCATCCCAGTGGTAGGCACGGTACTCCGCCAGGCTAACAGGCAACTGACGCATACCCCGGTGGTAGGCACGGTGCTCCACCAGGCTAACAGGCAACTGACGCATACTCCAGTCGTACGAACGGTGCTCCACCAGGCTAACAGGCAACTGACGCATACTCCGGTGGTAGCAAAGTCGCTCCACCGGGCCGGCACACAGTTGACGCACACCTCAGTGAAAGGAAAGTTGACACACTGAGCCAAAAGATGACTGACGCGCACCGCTGTGGAGGAACCTTGTAGCCGCGCATCGAGCGGTAGCGTTCCTTTAAGGAGGCCATGCAAAACCGGGTGCCGGCTAAACTCATCCGGTTTTGCATGGCCTCCTATTACCGTTGCGTCCTGTCGTTCTCAAGAAACAGCGGTATTTGGAAGAAAACCAGACGGTTCTTTTGGCTAGGTTTCGACAGCCAGGGGTTTTGTCATCCTGAGCGCGAGCTTTGGATCTCTGGCGGACTTATGGGGAATCACCAGATTTAGAAAGGCAACATCTATGCTGATCTATCATGAGGGCGAACATTGGTTATGAAGTAGTCATGATAAACTCATCTATCACTAAATCGGCCATGAGCTGCACACGAATATTTTAAATTATTAGTAAGGCTACACGGTGATCTACCTCCATCGTTAACATCATCAATTCACTCTTCCTCAGGTTCCTGGTCTCCTGTAATAACAGCATATCGCTGAGAAGCGAATGAAGAATACCGGACGTACTGTTATAAGACGCAGGCCTTCTGCTGATGTGTTTTCTATAGAAAGAAGTCAATATCATGGCATAGGAGAGCGAGACCATGAAAGCAATACAATTCAAAAAATTTGGCAGCGCTGATGTTCTTGAATATATCGATCTTTCAACTCCGTCGCCTTCGGACGATCAAGTCCTGATCGAAGTGAAAGCTGCAGGCGTCAATTTTGTTGATGTTCGCCAGAGACAAGGAGTTTATCAGCGCCCCGAGACGCGGGTGGGATACCTCACGCTACCCTATGTACCCGGCTGGCAAGTGTCCGGAGTGGTAAAGGAGGTTGGGCCGAAAGGCGACCGGTCGCTCCTGGAGAAGAAGGTCGTTGCGATGCTTCCCGCAGGCGGAGGCTATGCGCAGTACGCGCTCGCTCCCTCAAGCATGACGATCCCGCTGCTACATCCGGTCGACGATGTGCAAGTCGCTGCGCTTCCCATGCAGGGCATGACTGCTTATTTGTCGCTGCGGATGTCGACACGATTGCTGCCTGGAGAAAGTGTGCTTGTCCACGCTGCTGGGGGAGGTGTCGGGAGCCTTGCAATCCAGATTGCTAAAGTCCTTGGAGCGGGCTTGATCGTCGCGACTGCCAGTACAGAAGAAAAGCGCCAGTTTGCGAAAAGCCTCGGAGCTGATTTCGTCACTGACTACAACCAGCCTCAATGGACGAGGGAAGTTTTGGAGTATACCAGGGGCCGTGGCGTAGACATCATCCTGGAGTCCATTGGTGGAGAGGTTTTCCACCAGAACTTCGATTGTCTCGCTCCCTTTGGGCGTTACATCATCTTCGGGTCCACGCGCGGCCCCGGCGCGCCACTGGAGCCAAGAAAACTAATGCAGAAGTCGCAATCGCTGACGGGGATCTATGTCCCGGTGTTTTTCGCAAAACCAAATCTCATTCGCGAAGGGCTGCAATTTCTCATCGATCACGCTGCCGAAGGCACAATACGAGCGCAGATCTCCACTGTTCTACCACTCAAGGAGGCTGGCGCCGCTCATCAGATGTTGGAGGAGAGGCGTGTGACGGGAGCAGTCGTCTTGGATTCTTCAAATCCATAACTGAGGGAGCTCCCGGATAACGAACAAAGTCGAGAAAAAATCGGTTACTACATTACCGTTGCTTACCATCAGCAAGGCTAAAACGCTTCATACGCCTTCACAAGCGGTCTTACGTTTGCGGAAGCAAAGTCTGTCCACATACTATTGGAAGCAAAGTCTGTCAGCAGCGGACAAACTATGGGGAAAGTAACACGCTTTGTTGCTTTGCGCTAGAGGATCGGGTGCAATACAATAGAGTGCATTGTCCCGAATCGTAGATACCGGCTGTGCAGAGAAAGAGAGGCGCGTTATGTCTGGCACTCAGCCCCGTGGGCGATCAGCGCTCAAGCTTACGCTCAACAAGATACCGGCTTTTACATTGGAAGATATGAAAGCATACCTGCAAAGTGCGCCTTCTTGCGCAGGAGGACCCACCCTTTCGGAGCAGCCGCCTACGATTGAGACGCTAGAATTTGTAGGGTGTAAGGAACTGACCGATCGCTTGAACCTGTTTATCGGGCTTCCAGATGACTCGCTCGTCTGTTATGTTGTCTTGCGCGGTCCGTTCCGGCTGACTTTGATGTCTTATCCGCCAGGAGCGGTTCAAGGCATACCGGTTTCTGAGACAGTAGAAGAAATTTACGATGCGAGGACAGGTGATCTGCTTGTATGGGGTACTGGCCCATCTAAGCTTTCATAAGAAAGTTCACCGTATGCTTGGTGACCTGTGACACAGACTGGGCTAGACGAAACGTGGTCGGCGCTGTGGTTCCGACCTGAAAAGGAGAGGAATACTGGTACATCAGGACGAACTAGGCGAGCCGTGCTACCACTGGGGCCAGCGCCTCCAGGCTCTGCTCGAAGACACTGATATACGAGATGCCATAGCGCTCCCGGCGAGCCAGGAGATCTTCACAGATCTGATCGACCGTGCCAAGCAGCAGGTATGGCGCTTGCAGGATCAAGTCGGTCTTCACATTGAGTCCCGCCGCCAGGGTGGTTGCGATAAATCGCGCCGCCTGCTCGCGATCCTCCGTGGTGAGCACCTGGGCAACCAGGATGCCCAATTCGAGATCAGCAAAGCGCTCCCTCGCTGCCTCACGCACCCAGGCAATTTTCTGCTCAAGGGCTTCGGGAGTGGCATCCATCAGATCCTGCCCCCGGCCATCGGCGCGAGCTTTGGGGATAAACCCGATAATGTCAGCCTCTCTGGCTGCGATTGAGAGCAGGCGCTGGCCTCCGCCGCCAATGTGAAGAGGCGGGTGCGGACGCTGCACAGGCTTAGGAAAACCCTCGAAGCCAGTCACTGTGTAGTATTGGCCTGCGAAATCAACCGGCCCATCCGCGAACAAACCTTTGACAATCCGGATTGCCTCTTCCATTCTCCCGATGCGCACGCTCGCACGCTCAAAGGGAATGCCAGCCTGCTCATATTCTGGCTTCATCCAGCCCGCTCCCAATCCCAGTTCGAGACGCCCGCCAGAGAGAACATCCAGCGTCGCTGCCTCCTTAGCAAGCATGACCGGGTGACGAAAATCGTTGTCGAACACTAGGCTACCCACCCGCAACGTACTGGTCGCGTCGGCTGCTGCGACCAGTGCTGGTATCGGAGAGAGCTGATCCCCCAGATGATCCGGGATCAGCAACGTCGAGTACCCTAACGCCTCGGCCTGACGGGCAATGCCTATCCACTCTGCCCTGGATTTGCTTCCATGGACAGAAACGCCAAAACGAAATGGTCGTGGTTTGCTCATCAGAGACTCCTTTGCTCTATCTTCTCCATCCGCCCATTGGCTTGAACATGACCTCTTCTTTAAAGTCCTGCAGCGCCTCAATCGAATCGTGGATAGGAAGCTGCTTCTGATCTATACGCTTCCAGTCAGCTCGATCCAATGTTCCAATCACCAGATACTTATTGCCAACGATTTCCGGGTTGAGCACGGTGAAAACTCTCGTAATAATCTCATCCTTCCCCATTGTTCCCTCGCTATTCTGTGAGAAAATCGTATACCCCCTTCATGGCTCATACATAGCATATCACACCGGTATCCCCTGGTAGTAACTGTCTAGAATAGTTACGTCTAGCGTTAAATTGTTTTTTAAGGCGCCCTTATCAACATGCTCAAATGAGTAACCATGAAATAGCCGCATTAGCATACTAAACCTGATAGTCAATCTCAAAGGTGAGTTTCAATAGCTCAGTCGC
>WNFM01304496.1_pt1 | contig 12712 bp, 15 predicted proteins | sample 5400271 | NCBI WGS metagenome assembly WNFM01 (sample SAMN13153352, study PRJNA577476) | soil metagenome | isolation source: 60 cm saprolite on Douglas fir-dominated hillslope | place: USA:California | collected 2013-09-17 | reverse complement strand
CCCGCGATCGTAGGGACACCGGTCTGGGTCGCCGCGCATGTGGGTGTGCTCGGCGCCGCCGACACCGACGGAGTCGAGGGCGGCGTCATGCCGCTGAGTAGCGGCAGCAAGCTCATCACGGGCGCTGAGAGATTCGGGTTCAGAGCGACGGACGGAGGGCTGAGGCCTCCGCCTCCCACTTCGGTCGAACCGAGTGGAATTCCAGCCGGGCCCACGGTTGATCCGGGACCCATGGACGAGGCCGAGGGTGGAGATGCCGTCGCAGACGTGGCACAAGTCGTCGGCGCGGTCGCGCTGAAGGGTCACGCCCCCGTCGAGGAGGCGAACGCCATGCGCTTCGTAGCAGCCCACCACGCGGTGCAATGCTCTCTCGCTGGCGCCGGACGGACCATGCCGCTCAAGCTCGCCAAGGCAAAACATGGAGATCCCGGCCTTGAGCAGAGTTTGTGCTCTACTCCAGCCGAGCAATATCCGCGCACAACGTAATTGGCGGTTGCTGATATTCGAACTCAACGCCCCTCAACGCCCCTACGTTTCTAAGCCGCCAGCATCGAGGCTGGCGGACGACTACAAATCAAACCGCCGCGACGTAATTGCGCTCGCGGTCATCGCGCTGATCGCGCACAAGCTCACCAACCCGTGGGCGCCGCTCACCAAGCTCGACGCCGCCACGGGAGTTAAACAGGATGTTGTGACTTTCCAGAATTTTGACAACCCGCCCAAGAGTCGAAACGTGCGTATCCTTCCCGCACTCGATGCGCCAAAGCGTGACCTTGGAAATCCCGGCGGCCTGAGCCAATTCGGTGGCCGATAATCCGGCCAATGCCCGGCCTGCCCGCAATTGCGCCCCCGCTATAGCCATTTGTTAACCTTCCACTCGAACGAACCTCGTCATCATTAGGAGTAAAGCACAAAAAGGTTAATAAACCGTTAACGCCGAGTACTTTATTTTCCTCCGCGTTGACCAAAAAGGTAACCGCCGAGAACTTTATTTTTCCGTGTTAACCGAAAATTAACCATTCTCGATTATACTCGACGCGCACGAAAAACCGAGGCCGCCTTGCGGCGGCCCCGGTTAATTTCGTGTCTGCCTAGTAACCCCGACTGCAATCGGGGGGATTTCAAGGAGATTTCTGTTGCACGCGTACCTATTGCATAAAACCCCGCCTCGCGCAAGCGATATTCCATTTAACCTTTTAGGTCTCAAGCCCTCACCGGATTCCTGGGCCGCCCTGGAAATGCTGGCCCCAGGGCGCCGTGAGAACCGGCTGGCCACCGCAAAACTGGCGGGCCTTTTACGGCTCCATCATCCCGAGCGGGAGATCCTGCCCGCCGCCACCGTCGCCGCCACAGCCAAGCCCGGGGGCGACCTATGACCGCGCCGACTCGCCCCAACGGCAACGGCGCCCTCGACCGCGCCGAAGCCCTCGAACTCCAGTTGCGTCACCTGAGCGATGCCGACCTTGAGCGGTTGGCACGGGCGATAGTCAAGGAGCACGGGCAACGGGAATGCCCGATCTGCGGATCCAGCGCGTGTGTCTCCGAAACGTGCCGTGAGGCCGAGCGGCACGCGTCTCGCTGGAGACATGACGAGCCCGCCTCCAACAACGGGGGGCGGCCATGAGCACCTTCGCGAAGTGGCAGCCGATCTACGCCGAGCACAACATCCCGGTCTTTCCCGTCAAGTTTGAGGACGGCGACAAGATCCCCGCAATTCACTCCTATGGGCGCGTCGGGCTTCAGGGAAGCGCAAAGCTTGCCCGCAAGTTTTCCGACGCCAGCATGCTCGGCTTCATGTGCGGCCCGCGCACCAAGGTCTTGAGCTTGGACGTGGACACGAAGGACGAAAGGATCCTCACCGACGCCATCGACCGCCACGGCAAGAGCCCTGTCATCGTCCGCACTGCATCAGGGAAGTTTCAGATCTACTACCGGCACAATGGCGAGCGGCGCCGTATCAGGCCATGGGGCGATGACCTTCCAATCGACCAGCTTGGTGCCGGCGGCTATGTCGTGGGCGTGCCGTCAGAGATCGGCGAGGGCCGCTACGAATTCGTTCAAGGCGGCTTGGACGACTTCGACCGCCTGCCCGTCATGCGCGCGCCTGCACTCGCACCTGCGCCTGGCCAACGATGCGCTGTTCGACCATTGCATGCGTGCAGCCCACCACTGCGACACCCGCGACACCTTACTCGATGTCGCAAGAACGTTCGTCATGGAAAGGTGTGAGGTGGTGCCAACCGACCCCGTGACCGATGACGAGGTGGTCAGGACTGTCGAGTCGGTTTGGCAGAAGACGCAGGCCGGCGAGAACTGGTTCGGGCGAGGCGGGCGCGTCGTATTCCACCACGACGATATCGACGGGCTGATGGCCGAGCACCCGGACGCATTCCTGCTTGAGGTGATGTTGAGGCGCCATCACTGGAACCGCGATTTCGTCATCGCCAACGCGATGGCCGAGCGCATGCCCGGCGGCGGCTGGGACCGCAAACGCTTCGCCAGGGCAAGGCGCGTGCTTATAGAGCGCGGGCGTGTCGAAGTTGTCCGGCATCCTCGCCAGCAAAGCGCTGGCATCTACCGGTGGCCAAAATCGCCCGAAATCCAGGGTGGTCAAAAATGACCAGCAATAAGAAACTAACACCCTTCCCCCCTCTCTCTGTCTTACCCCCCTTCTGCGGGACGCGGAAGTTGTGACGACGTGAAAACTACAACCGGAAAAGGAAATGCAAGGATGGAAATGGGAAAATACCAGCTACTTCCGGACATGAGCCCGGCCGAGTTCGAAGCGCTCAAGGCCGACATTGCTCAACGCGGCGTGGTGGTGCCGATAGACGTTGACGAGAACGGCGAGATTCTCGACGGGCACCATCGCTATCGAGCATGGGTCGAGAATGGGAAAAACGAGCCGCCGCCGATGATCGTGCGCGAGGGCCTATCCGAGCAGGAGAAGCGCGCCTTCGCGCGCAAGAACAACATCCTTCGCCGCCACCTCACGCGCGAGCAGGTGCGCCAGCTTATTGCCGAGCAATTGAAGGATTCGCCAGAGTGGGCGGACAACCGGATAGCGGAGCAGCTTGGTGTTGACCATAAGACCGTGGGATCGGTGCGAGACGGCCTGGAGGCAACTTGGGAAATTCCCAAGTTGGACGCCCTGGTCGGCAAGGACGGCAAGACCAGGCCGCGAAAGCAGCCACGCAAGCGCCCGGAGCCGGTCGAGCCGGTGTCGGCCGAGCCGGTCGAGGATATCGAAGATGATCTTGACGGCTTGGAGGACGAGGACGAAGCCGAGCTTCGAGATGCCGAGCAATCCGCCCGCGCTTTTGTCAAGGCGTTGCGGGCATGGGCCGAGGAGCTTGGCCAGCTAGGTGACGCGAACGATCTGCCGGATGACGTAAAGCTGCAAATGTTCGCCGCTGGTATTAGCAGCGGCAGTGCGGTCGTCTTCAAGGGTCCAGGGCCTACGGGTCAAGCGTGGGAACGGATGCGGAAGACGATGCCCGAGGAGGTGGTCACTTTTCAGCGAATGGCGGATTTCATGGCTGGGCCGGGCGGCATGGCCGAGCTTGCCAAGACAAACCCGGAGCGCGCGCGAGGCATTTACGACCACCAGGACTGGATGGCTCGCAACGGCTGGACGCATGAGGCCTGGTTTGGTGAGGAGGGCGAGAAGTGGAGGGCGTGCCACGGATACAAGCCTCTTTCAAAGCGGAAGAAGAAGCGGCAGGACGCAGCGCTGCGCAGGGCAATCGATGCCGGGGGGTTCGGACCACCGGGCTTAGATGGGCGAGCGCATGAATGGTAGAGCCGCAAAAAAGGACAAGCCGAAAATGAAGCCGACAACACCACCAGGGGATGGCGCCGATCACGGCGTCATCGCCGCGCGTTGAGCGGCCTGCCCGCGCGCCGGGCAACGCCCCGGACGCGGCTACCGAGCTTCAACTACCAGAGAGCGAATTGGCAACCGGCTGAGCCCGCGCCTAGCCCAGGCTGGGTGCGCAGCCGTGCCATGGGGGAGAAGTGGCCCCGCGGCGGAATTGCGCCCTGCGGGCGACCTCGGTGCGAGGTCTGCCAAGAAACGACCATCACCATCAACATCGGAGACTGATTAAATGAGCGAGATTATTACCCGACTGCAACGCGGCGGACTGACCACCTCCGTTGCGGGGAGGGCGGCGGCCAAGGTCCATAGCGGCGAGACTACCGAGAGGATCGCCGAACGCATCAAGGATCCGGACATGTTGGAGGCGGCCTTGGTCGCAAAGCTCACGGGTCAGCGGGACTTTGCGGCGGAATACACGAGCAAGTTTCCGCATGGCGTTAATGCCGAATATCGAGGAGACGACAGTGCTGTCGCATCCTCAGCCGCCGAGTGGTGCCTCGCGTTTGGTTTTCATATTCGCACGGTCCAGCGCTGGCTCGTTTTGCTGGATGCCGGCGAGTTCGAAATCCGAAGGGCGGCAATCACCAAGAGGTGCTGGGAATTGGCCGAATTGTGGAAGGCTGACAGTCAGCTTGTCCAACAGTCGCTAAGCAACGAGCACTATAGCCCCAAGCGCTACATCGAGGCCGCGCGCGCTGTTCTTGGCGAGATTGATCTCGATCCCGCCTCCTGCGAGGAGGCAAACCGGATCGTCAAGGCGAAAAAGTTCTTCAGCATCGAAGATGATGGGCTAGAGCAGGAATGGGATGGCCGGGTATTCCTGAATCCGCCCTATGGCGGCCTTGCTGACAAATTTATCGAGAAGCTGTGCGCGTCTTACAAGGAGGGGAAAGTCTCCGCCGCCATTGCGTTGGTCAACGCCCACTGCACAGATACCAAGTGGTTTCAACTGTTGTGGGATGGTTGCTTGTGCTTCACCGATCACCGCATCAATTTCGCTGGCGACGATACCAGAAGCGGATCCACGCATGGCAGTGTGTTTGCTTACTTTGGTCCGGAGCAAGACAAGTTCATCGAGACCTTCACGGACTTTGGCAGATGTGTGCTCGATGCGTCGGTGGTGCGGGCGAGGCAAGCTGCGTTCGGGGATGGCGCTGCGCAGGCCAGGAACCGAACCACTCGGTTATCAACGCGCCGTGGCACTCGCGCGCGTGGGCGCCGGCCAATAGGGCGGCCTATGCGATTCATCCCGTCGCCCTTCGCTCGGTTGCGGAACCGCTAGCTGCGCAGGCATCTTAACGAATCGCAACGTGCCACGGTGGCTGCGAAGCTGGAGACACTTAAGCATGGTCGCCCTGGAAAAGATGCAAATTTGCATCTTTCTCGCGACGCCGCCGCCAGCGGTGGGCGGTCACGGCACCGGGATCGGCGGCGGGTAGGTACGATTTCAGATCTGAAACCCCCACGCGCTTCCCGCGCAGGCGCGGGTCTTCCCGTGACGGCACGCCAGGTCACGTAGTCGGCCCCGCTATGCCCGGTGCCCTAGGGCGTCAATGACATCTTGGACGGTTACGCCGAGGTAATCGATCTCGCGCACGGCCGCGACGATCTGCGTGACGATGCAGTCTATGGCGTCGGCTCGACGGGTTTTTCTGTCGGCCCTGGCGTCATCGAGGGCGTCTAGCTGGTCATGGACGATTCCGAGGACTACCGCGCATGTCTCGTGGGGGTCGCGGCGACCGCAGCACCCGGCGCCCCCGCCGCATTCCGGCCAGCCACATGGCGGTTCGGGCGGATTGATGAGCGGGTCAAGTTGGTCATATACGGCATCGAGGGCCGCAGTCATGATTGCGTCATGGCGCTGCTGTTCAGCCCCCATTTCAATCGGGCCTGTTCCCTCCCTGCGGCTCTCTCTTCGCGTTGGTGGAGTTTGCGCAGGTGCAGCACTGCGCGGCGCAGCGGCAAATCCGCAACGCGTTGCGCATTTGGGTCGAGGCGGGCGAGTTCCATGTAGGTCTGCGCGGTGCGCGCCGGCACGCCACAGTGACTCAGCCACGGCAACCATTGGCCGTGGTCGAGTTGCGCCTTGGCTTCGATCAGCAATTCGCCGACCACTATTGCGCGTGCCACGCTATCCCTGACCGACTCGGAGATTGCCTCGTGCTCGGCTTTGATACGGGCGGCCAGGTCGGCGAGCGAGTTGGATCGGGTCACGGGCAACGCATACATGCCCGCCGCTATTAGGACCGGATTCGCATATCGGCAAGGCCCTCGCTGCGCCGCGTCACTGGCACCATGATGGTGGCCGTGGCGTTCGAGGGCATCGTGTTGCAGCACAAACGAACGGGACCGCCAGCCCCTCCTCGATCAAGATGGCACCAACATCACGACCGCTTGCTTTCAACCTTCCGCAGCGCCTTCCGTAGTTGCACGTTTGCGTTCCCTCCGTGCCCGCAGGGCAAGAGCACGGGATGTATTCGAAGTCGAGACCACCGGCTTTGACAAGATCCCGAAGGCGTCGTGTCGCTTTGGCGCCAAGTTGGTACTCCGCTTCGCACTCCGCTCGTCGTGTCTCAGGTGCATTGAAGCCGACAAGCCGGACGTTCGGCTGTTCGTGGTACACGCGAATCGTGTCGCCGTCGATCACGCGAATGTCGTCGGGAGCGATTGGCTCGGCGATGGCTGGCGCTGCCAAGAGAATCAAGGCCAGCGATAGAGTTCGAAGTGACATGGCGACCACGTAGGGCGGCAAGCACAATGTTCAAGGTCGCGCCCCGTAGGCCCCGGCGTAGGCCCTCCCTCTCAGAACGCCGAATTCCTAAGCAAAAATAACGGTCCGCCACGGATGGAGACATCCGGGCGGACCGCCGGACCGACGCGGGGGTGGATGGGGGCGCACGCGCCGATCACAACCGTTTTCGTTCCGGGGATAAATCCTCCGGCAGAATGCTGCGGCTTTCCTCTTCTGATCCCGTTGCGGCCCTTGCGGCCGTTCGTCCGTTGGTCGCGACAGGCGGCGAACGGGTTCAAGGGCCGTGGGCGCCCGAATCGGCAGCGGATCCCGGCGTAATCCGCGGTCGCCAGCACGCCCCCGTCCTGTCGCTCTCGCTTGAATCCGAGAGCGCCGGCTGCAGGTGCGCGGCGAAGCTGGTATCGTGCAGCGTCTCCGTGGTGACGATGCCTTCCCATCTTGCCCATGCACAGGTGGTCGAGATCCGCGTCCGCAAGGCCGAGCGCGGCGACGTCGACGCGTTGAGCGAGCTCGAGCATCGCGTCTTTGCCACCGACCGGCTGTCGCGCCCCAGCCTACGACGCTTTCTAAAGTCGCCCAGCGCGGAGCTGATCGTGGCTCGGCACCGCGACCGGCTCGCCGGCAGCGCCATCGTGCTGTTTCGGCCGCGCTCGGTCGTCGCCCGTCTCTATTCCATCGCGGTCGCACCCCATATCGCTGGACGCGGGGTCGGCCCGATGCTGCTCGCGGCCGCCGAAGCGGCCGCGGTCGCGCGTCGCTGCCGCGCCATCCGTCTCGAAGTGCACGTGACCAACCACGCCGCGATCTCGCGCTACCGCAAGAGCGGCTACAAGCAATTCGCTCGCCATCGCGGCTACTATGAGGACGGCGGCGATGCCCTGCGTTTCGAGAAGCGGCTCGTCCCCAACTTGCCCGCGCTCGCGCCGCCTTATTTTCACCAGACCACCGAATTCACCTGCGGGCCGGCCTGCATCATGATGGCGCTGGGCTGGGCCGATCGAAAATTCAAGCCGGCGCCCGCCTTCGAGTTTCAGCTTTGGCGCGAAGCCACCACCATTTTCATGACCTCGGGACCGGGCGGCTGCGAGCCCTACGGCATGGCGGTCGCGCTCAAGCGCCACGGCCTCGAGCCCGAGGTCTATGTCAGCCACCCCGGCCCCTATTTCCTCGACACCGCCAAATCGGCCGACAAGCGCCGCGTCATGCGGGTGACACAACTCGAGTTCCAGCGTGAGGCGAAGGCGCTCGATATCCCCAGCCACCTGACTCCAGTGAACGAATCGGTTCTCATGCGGGCACTCGATGCGGGCAGCGTGGTCATCGTCCTGGTTTCGGGCTATCACATGGTGCCCAGAGGGAAGCCACACTGGATTTTTGCCTTCGGTCGCGACGGACGGCATGTTCTCATGCACGACCCGGCGGCCATCAGAGATGATCAAGGGATGGCGGCCGCCGCCGAGACCTACGCGGTACCGTGGATCGCGTTCGAGCGCGTGACCCATCTGGGGCGCGAGCGGCTGAGCGCGGCCATCGTCATCCGGAAAGGATCTTCATGACCGGCTGGGTCATTCTGGTCGACCAGCCCAAAGACCTGCCCAACGCTGAGACCCCGCACAAGGTGATCACGACGAGCGAGTATCTCGCCCGTCCGCGCCTGTTCGACATGGGACGGCCGAAGCTCGTCAATCTGGCACGGTCCTACGCCTATCAGTCGAAGGGCTACTACGCCTCGCTGCTGGCGGAAGCGCGCGGCCACCGCGTCATGCCGACCGTCGAGACCATGCTGGAGTTGCGCGAGGCCAAGCTCTACGAGCACGCGCTGCCGAAGCTCGAAGACGAGCTCAACCGCTGCGCGCGCCGGGCCGACTTCCAGCCCGAGGGCGAGTTCAAGCTCCTGGTCTGCTTCGGCATCGCCCGCGATCCGCGCTTCGAATCGTTCGGGCGGCTGCTGTTCGACTGGTTTCGTTGCCCGGCGCTGGAGGTCAACGTCGAGTCCGGCGCCTGGCTCTCGATCGAACGCATCCGCCCGCGCAACATCACCCGGCTCGCCAACGGCGAAGCATCATTCCTGCGCGAATCGCTGCACCAGCACACCAAGCGCGAATGGCGCGACCCAAAGGCGCGCACCGTTCCCAAATACGACCTTGCGGTGCTCTACGACCCCAACGAAAAGATGGCGCCGTCCTCGCCCGCCTCGATCAAGCACATGGCGCGCATCGCCGAGCGGCTTTCGGTCGACGTCGAGCCGGTGACGCGTCGCCAGCTTTCCGAGATCGCCGAGTACGACGGCCTGTTCATCCGCGAGACCACGTCGATCGACAATCACACCTACCGCTTTGCCCGCCGCGCCTGGCAGGAAGGCATGCCGGTCATCGACGACCCGATTTCGATGATCCGCTGCACCAACAAGGTGTTCCTGATGGAGCTCCTGGCCCAGCACCAGGTGGCGACGCCGCCGACCATGATGCTCGCCGACATCGGCGACATACCGAAAGCCATGGACGAACTGGGCCTGCCGCTGGTGGTGAAAATTCCGGACGGGTCGTTCTCGCGCGGCGTGCACAAGGTGAATACGCCGGAGGAATTTCGCCGCGTCGCCGACGAGCTGTTCGAGGAGACCGACCTCCTGCTGGCGCAGAAATTCCTGCCGACCGAGTTCGACTGGCGCGTCGGCGTGCTCGCGGGCGAGCCGCTGTTCGTATGCCAGTACCGCATGGCGCGCGGCCATTGGCAGATCGTCAAGCACCGCCCCGACGGCTCCTCGCACGAGGGCGGCTTTCGCACCTTCGAACTCGACAAGGCGCCGCGCGACCTGATCGACATCGCGGTGCGCGCGGCGCGCCCGATCGGCGACGGCTTCTACGGCGTGGACATCAAGGAGACCGACCGCGGCTTCATCGTCATGGAGGTCAACGACAACCCGAACCTCGAGCACGGCATCGAGGACCAGGTCGGCAAGGACGAGATCTGGACGCGCCTGCTCAAGTGGTTCATCGAGCGGTTCGAGCAGTAGCGGAGAGGCGGGAATGGTGATCACACGATTAAGGCGCGTCGCGCTCGCCGTCGCCGCCGCGAGCCTCTTTTGCGCGCCCGCCGCCGCGCAGCAAAAGCTCGACAAGGTCTCCTTCGGCACCAACTGGGTGGCGGAGGCCGAGCACGGCGGCCATTACCAGGCGCTGGTGGACGGCACCTATCGCCGATACGGCCTCGACGTCACCATCGTGCCGGGCGGGCCGAACGTGAACAACCGCCTCCTGCTGCCGGTCGGCAAGCTCGACTTCTTCATGAGCGCCAACACGCTGCAAAGCTTCGACGCGGTCGCGCGCAACATTCCCACGCTTGCGGTCGCGGCCATGTTCCAGAAGGACCCGCAGGTGCTGATCGCACATCCCGGCCAGGGGATCGACACGTTCGAGGACTTGAAGAAGCTCACCCTGTTCATCTCCAAGGAAGGGCTCGCGAGTTACTTCCAGTGGCTCAAGGCCGATTTCGGTTTCAGCGAAGCGCGGGTCAAACCATACACCTCCAATCCGCAGCCCTTCCTCGCCGACAAGCGCAGCGCGATGCAGGGCTACGTGACGTCGGAACCCTTCGCCATCGAGAAGCAGGCCGGCTTCAAGCCGAAGGTCTTTCTCATCGCCGACCAGGGCTTCAACGGCTACTCGACGCTGATCGAAACGCGCCGCGATCTGGTTGCGACCAAGTCCGACCTGGTGCAGCGTTTCGTCGATGCCTCGATCATCGGCTGGATGAACTATCTCTACGGCGACAACAAAGCGGCGAACGCGCTGATCAAGCGGCAGAACCCGGAAATGACCGACGAATTGTTGGCCTATTCGATTGCGAAGATGAAGGAGTACGGCATCGTCGATTCCGGCGATGCGACCACGCTCGGCGTCGGCGCCATGACCGACGCGCGCATGCAGAGTTTTTACGACAAGATGGTGCGCGCGGGCGTGGTCGCGCCGTCGATTGCGCTCGCCAAGGCGTATACGCTGCAATTCGTGAACAAGAAAGTCGGCCTCGACTTGCGGCCGAAATGACCGATCAGCGGGAGACCATGCGCGCGCTGTTGAGCCTTGTCTTCTGCGTGCTGCTGGCGGCTTCGGCTTCGGCGCAATCCTTCCCCTCGCGCCCGCTGCGAATGCTCGTTCCCGCCCCGCCGGCCGGCATCACCGACCTGTCGGCGCGGTTGGTGGCGGAAGGCCTGCGCGTGAGGTTCAACCAGCCGGTCATCGTCGAGAACAAGCCCGGCGGTAACGGCGTGATTGCCGTGCGCGAGTTGCTCAAAGCCGAGCCCGACGGCTACACGCTGTTGGTCGGCGCCATGGGCATGGTCGTGCTTGGCTATGCCATGGAGGTGAACCCGCCGTTCGACGCGCTGCGCGATCTCTCTCCCATCGCCGGCACCGCCGAATACGCCACTGCCATGGTCATCAACAACAACATGCCGGTGAATTCGGTGCAGGAGTTCATCGATTACGCCAAGGCGCGGCCCGGCAAGCTCACCTTCGGCTCGACCGGCACCGCGGCGCTCGACTATCTCGCGGTCGAGCTGTTCATGAAGGAGACCGGCACCAAGATGGTGCACGTGCCCTACCGCGGCGGCCCCGCGGCGCTCAACGATCTCATGGGCGGCTCGATCGATCTGCTCATCGAGGTGTTTCCGGTGGTCATGGAGCAGATCAAAACCGGGCTGGTCAAAGGGCTCGCGGTCAGCAGTCCTTACCGGCTGCCGAGCCTTCCGAACGTGCCGACCTTCAAGCAGGCGGGCGTCGCCGGCGTCGAGCTGACGGGGTGGCTCGGCATCTATGGGCCGCCGCGCATGCCCCCCGATGCGCGCGCGGTGCTCGGCCAGGCCATCGCCGATATCGTCAAGCAGCCCGAGATCGGGGAGAGATTTCGCGCCATCGGCTTCGAGCCCACCGGGCTCGGGGTCGAGGCGTTTTCCGAGTTCCACGCCGCCGAAGTGAAGCGTTGGGTCGCATTCATGACGGAGATCGGATTGAGGAAATAGGCTTCGGCCGTCGGTCGCGCCGCCGCACAGCGAATAATATGCAACGTGCCCGTTGATCCCTCCAACTCCGGCGCCCCCGTCGTCGCGCTCAAGCGCGTCGGCAAGACCTTTGCGAACGGCGTGGTCGCGCTTGAGCGTCTCGACCTCGATGTGCGGCCGGGCGAGTTCGTGTCGCTGCTCGGCCCGTCGGGCTGCGGCAAGTCCACGGCGCTGCGTATCGTCGCGGGCCTGAGCGAGCCGACCAGCGGAACGGTCGAGTGGCTGGAGGCCGAGGCCGCACGCGCCGCCGGTCCGCGCCACATCGGCTTCGTGTTCCAGGAGCCGACGCTGATGCCGTGGGCGACGGTCGCCGCGAATGTGCGCCTGCCGCTCAAGCTCGCGGGTCTCGAGCCGTCGGCGCAGGCGCGCGTCGACGCCGCGCTCGCGCGCGTCGGACTTTCCGGCTTCGCGCAGAGCTATCCGCGCGAGCTCTCGGGCGGCATGAAAATGCGCACCTCGATCGCCCGCGCGCTCGTGACCGAGCCGAAGCTCCTGTTGATGGACGAGCCGTTCGCCGCGCTCGACGAGATCACGCGCTTTCGCCTCAACAACGATCTGCTGGCGCTCTGGCAGTCGCTGGGCAAGACGGTCGTGTTCGTCACCCATTCGGTGTTCGAGTCGGTCTATCTCTCGCAGCGGATCGTCGTGATGACCTCGCGGCCCGGCCGCGTCTTCACCGAGCTCTCGATCGACGCGCCCTATCCGCGCGACGAACGCTTTCGCACCTCCGCCGATTATGTCGGCCATTGCCGGCAGGTCTCGGAAGCCTTGACGCGCGCCATCGGCACGACGGAAGGACCATGAAAGCGATCTTGAGCGAGCGATGATGAGCGAGGCGAGAGCAAAGGATGAGGCGCGCACGCGCGTAGATCGCGTGCTGCGCGTGCTGCTCCCGGTTGCGGTGCTCGCGCTCGGCGTGGTCGTGTGGGAGCTCTTGGTGCGCATCGGCAACATTCCGCCCTACGTGCTGCCGGGCCCGCGCCTCGTCTTTTCCACCCTGATCTCCGACTGGGCCGTGCTGGGA
>WNFM01224166.1_pt1 | contig 12715 bp, 8 predicted proteins | sample 5400271 | NCBI WGS metagenome assembly WNFM01 (sample SAMN13153352, study PRJNA577476) | soil metagenome | isolation source: 60 cm saprolite on Douglas fir-dominated hillslope | place: USA:California | collected 2013-09-17 | reverse complement strand
ATCATCGGGCAGGCGGCGGAGTTCGACTACGCCGGCACGCAGGCCTGCCGCGCGCTGCGTGAGGAGGGCAAGCGCGTCATCCTCGTCAACTCCAATCCCGCCACCATCATGACCGACGAGGGCGTCGCCGACGTCACCTATATCGAGCCGCTCACGGTCGAGGTGCTGCGCCGTGTGATCGCGCGCGAGCGGCCCGATGGGCTGCTGGCGACGCTGGGCGGACAGACCGGCCTCAACCTGGCCGTCGCGCTGCACGAGGCCGGCGTGCTCGACGAGTTCGGCGTGCGCCTCCTGGGCACGCCGCTCGAAACCATCAAGAAGGCGGAGGACCGCGAGCTCTTCAAGCGGCTGCTAATCGAGCTGGGCGTGGGCGCGCCACCCAGCCACACCGTCACCACAGTGGCGGACGCGCTGGCTTTCGGCGACGAGATCGGCCTGCCGATCGTCATCCGGCCCGCCTTCACGCTCGGCGGCACCGGCGGCGGCGTGGCCCACACACGCGCCGCACTAGAGCGCATCGCCGCCACTGGCATCGCCGCCAGCCCCATTGGGCAGATCCTCGTCGAGCAATATCTCACGGGCTGGAAGGAGATCGAGTACGAGGTCATCCGCGACGGCGCCGACACCTGCATCACCGTCTGCAACATGGAGAACTTCGATCCACTCGGCATCCACACCGGCGACAGCATCGTCGTCGCCCCCAGCCAGACGCTCTCGGACCGCGAGTACCAGATGCTGCGCAGCGTCTCGATTCGCATCATCCGCGCGCTAGGGGTGGAGGGCGGATGCAATATCCAGTTCGCGCTGGACCCCACGTCGTTCCAGTTCTACGTCATCGAGGTGAACCCGCGCGTCAGCCGCAGCTCGGCGCTGGCCTCCAAGGCGACCGGCTATCCCATCGCGCGCGTTGCCGCCAAGATCGCGATTGGCAAGCGGCTGGACGAGATCGGCAACGAGGTGACGGGCAAGACGGTGGCGGCCTTCGAGCCGGCACTGGATTACGTCGTCGTCAAGATTCCGCGCTGGCCCTTCGATAAGTTTCCCCTGGCCGATCGCGCCCTCGGCACGCAGATGAAAGCCACCGGCGAGGTGATGGCGATTGACCGCACCTTCGAGGCGGCGCTGCAGAAGGCCATGCGCTCGCTCGAGATGCGCCCAGACGCGCTCAAGCCAACCGGCGCCGACGAGGTGGCGCCCGGCCGGGAGTTCGAGCCGAACGACGCGCGGCTGTGGGCGCTGCTGGATACGCTGCGCTGTGACACCGCCGACGGCATGCTGGACGCCCTCCACGCCGAGACCGGCATCGACCGCTGGTTCCTCGCGAAGCTACGCAACATCGTCAAGATGGAGCAGCGACTGGCCAGCCGCCCCCTCACGCCGGCGCTGCTGCGCCAGGCCAAGCGCATGGGCTTCACGGACCGCCAAATCGCCGACCTTACGCTGGGGGTTGCAGAAGATGCACCACAGAGAACACAGAGCTCACAGAGGGAAGGAGAGAAGGCAACTCAACTCGCAGGCGGGGATGCGGCTACTTGGCCAGCAGATGGCGGCGAGGCGCTCGAAGCTGCGTCCAGGACTTCCACGCTACCCGACAGCGACATGCCTATCTCTTCTCCTCCTTCTGACTCTGTGTCCTCTGTGTCCTCCGTGGTGAATACTCCCTCCGCTATTCGCGCGCTGCGGCGCGCCTGGGGCATCCTGCCGACCTACAAGATGGTGGATACCTGCGCCGCCGAGTTCGCCGCGCAGACCCCGTACTTCTACAGCACCTACGAGCAGGAGAACGAGGCCGAGCCGCTGCCGGGGACGAAGGCGGTGGTGCTGGGCTCCGGACCCATCCGCATCGGCCAGGGCATCGAGTTCGACTACTGCTCCGTCCGCGCCGCGCAGGAGCTGCGCCAGGCGGGCACGCGCAGCATCATGATCAACTCGAATCCCGAGACCGTCAGCACGGACTTCGACATGTCGGACCGCCTGTACTTCGAGCCGCTCGACGCCGAGAGCGTGCTGAACATCCTGGAAAATGAGGCGCCTCCGGCTCTCGACACGACAGCGCCGGAGCACGAGGCGACGCAGTCCGCGGACGCGGCAGGCGCGGCGGACGCAGCATCCGGTGCGGCGGCCCAACTGAATGGCGAGGCTCTTGCTCCTTTCTCTCCCTCTGCGTCCTCTGCGTCCTCTGTGGTGAGTTCGTGGACCTTCCCGCCGGTCGTGGTGCAGTTTGGCGGGCAGACCGCGATTGGGCTGGCGGAGCCGCTGGCGCAGGCGGGGACGCTGATCCTCGGCACCTCGGTGGATGACATCGACCTGGCGGAGGATCGGCGCCGCTTCGACGCGCTGATGGAGCGGCTGGCGGTGCCACGGCCGCGCGGCGCTGGTGTGCGCACCGTCCCCGAGGCGATGCACGTCGCGGCGGAGATCGGCTTCCCAGTGCTGGTGCGTCCTTCGTATGTGCTGGGCGGCCGCGCGATGGAGATCATCCGTTCCGCCACGGCGCTGGAGCGCTACGTCTCGCGCGTGGTCGAGCAGTTCGGCGAGCACCCCATCTTGATCGACCGCTACCTCAGCGGCCGCGAGGTGGAGGTGGACGCGATCTGCGATGGGCACGACGTGCTGATCCCTGGCATCATGGAGCACATCGAGCGGGCGGGCGTACACTCCGGCGACAGCTTTGCCGTCTACCCCACGCGTAGCCTCGCGCCGCAAGAGCTGGCTGCCGTCGCGCGCCACACCGGCGCCATCGCGCGGGCCATGAACGTGCGTGGCCTGATGAACGCACAGTTCGTCGTGACGGAGCCGAACGGCGCGCCGGGGGACAACGTCTTCGTGCTGGAGGTGAACCCGCGCGCTTCGCGCACCGTGCCGTTCCTCAGCAAGGTCACCGGCGTGCCGATGGTCGCCCTGGCCACGCAGATCATGCTCGGCAAGACGCTGGCGGAGCTCGGTTATCCTACCCCACCGGACGGACTCTGGCCCGAGCAGCCGCTGGTGGCAGTGAAGGGGCCGGTCTTCTCGATGGCGAAGATCGTCGGTGGCGAGATGGCGCTCGGCCCGGAGATGAAGAGCACCGGCGAGGTGATGGGGGTGGACCGCACGTATCCGGCGGCGCTGCGCAAAGCGCTACTCGCGGCGGGCATCGACGTGCCGGTGTGTGATGGCGCGGCCTTCGTCTCGATCGCGGACCGCGACAAAGCCGAGGCGCTGCCGATCCTCAGCGCGCTGGGCGCGGCAGGCTACCGCTTCTACGCGACGGCGGGCACGGCGGCGCTGCTGAGGGGGGCCGGCCTCGACGCGGAGACCGTCAATCGCATCAGCGAGCAGGATCGCACCATCGTCTCGCTGATCCGCACGCGCACGGTGCAGCTGGTCATCAACACGATCACCGGCGGGACGGGGCGCATGCGCGAGGGCGTCGAGATTCAGGACGGCTTCCAGATCCGCCGCGCGGCGGTGGAGGCTGCCATCCCCTGCCTGACCTCGCTCGACACCGCGCGCGCCGTCGTCGAGACGCTGCGCGACGCCAGCGGCTACAACGTGCTGCCCCTGCGCGACTACCGGCAGGGGCAGGGGTGACGCTCAGCGCGCACAGGAAGGTTAGCGCTCCAGCGACTCCACCCATATCTCGAGCGATTCATCGTCGTCGGCAGGTACGTCCGTGGCGGCCACCTGGGCCTGTGGCGGCGTGGCGTGGCCACGTCGCCCTACCAGCCGCTCGAGCCAATCCAGCTTGCCAAGCCAGGCCAGGATGCAGAACGCGCCGAAAAATAGCAGCACCTCGGAGAGCAGCAGCATGACAATACCGCTGCGCTGCGCGGCGGCGACCGCATCGACGAGTACCTGCGCATTGTCACGATTGAAGGTGCTCCAGTATCGGGGATCGTAGTGCGCGAATTGAAATGCGATGTAGCGCTGCCACTCGTCGGCGCTCGCCTGCACGCTGCGCGCGAGGGTGAACGCCAGCATGTTGCCAGCCGCTGGCAGCAGCGCCGCCAGGCGCTCCACGCGCGGGCGCTGCGCGAGCACCGCCAGCCCGAGTAGCAGCGCCGCCTCGATCCCAAGCGCCACCCCGCACTCCACGAGCACGCCGTGCCAGAAGAGCAACGTGTCCATGCGGCGCTCCTCGCAAATCCGCCATTGCGTCTCAGCTTCGCGCCAGAGCATACCGCCGGGACGTGCGCGCCGACCACTTGCCTCAAGGTGCCAGGCGCGGCAAGAGATGCCGCGCCTGCACGTATGCCCGGCGCGGGGCGCGCCCGCGCCCACGTTGGGACAGACGTGGAATGCACGCGTACAGGGCACAGGAAATCGTGCACCTGGCCTGCAGATTGCGAATCGAGCGCTAGGCTCTCTGTCGCAGGCGCGCAGTTGACGCTGGGGACGGCCTGGTCTACACTACGGGCACGCGCGGGAGCGGCAACGGACGCTGTGGAGGTAAAGGTGGGGCCAGGGAACGCCAACGACCTGATCGGCCAGCGGCTCGGTGCCTATACGCTCGAGGCCCTGATCGGCGCGCGCGGCATTCTGGCGGCATATCGCGGCAAAGATCTCACGCAGGGCCGCACTGTGGCCATTCACGTGCTCTATGCGGACCGCGCGCTCGGGCCCAACCAACCGGCGCTCTTCCGTGCCGCCGCCGAGCGGATCGTGGGGCTGCGGCATGCGCATATCATGCCTGTATTCGAGATCGGGCAGGAGCGCGACTGGCTCTATCTTGTCGGCCCTCTGGCGAAAGAGTCCGCCGGCGACCGCCTCTCGCGGGAGGGCCAGTTCGCACCGGTCGAGGCCGCGCGGCTCATCGCGCAGTGCGCCTGGGCGCTCTATGCCCTCCATAGCGCGGGCATCGCGCGGCTGATCCTGAATCCCGACAACATCCTGTTCGACAGCGGAGGACTGGCGCTCCTGGCGGATACGGGCGTCGCCCGCGGGCGCGCCGTGCCCAAGCCTCACGAGTCGCTCACCGTCGCCGGGCTGCCGCTGGGCATCTTCGAAGCCATGTCACCGAAGCGCCCGCCAGCCACACCGGAAGACTTTCAGTCCGACCTCTATGCGCTGAGCGCCGTGCTCTATCAGCTCCTCACGACGATGGTGCCGCGCGGCTCGGTCTCGCGCAAGGATCTCACGACGATTATGATGACCGCAAAACTGGCCATCAGCAACGTCGATAGCGTGCGCATGTGGCCCGAGTTGGAAGAAGTGGTGCTCCGCTCGCTGGCGGATGATCCGGCGCGGCGCTTCCCAGACGCGCGCGCCTACGCCGTCGCGTTGCGCCACGCCATCGCGCGCTTTGATGACGGCGGCGCCGGCAATGCACCGATCTCGTCACTCATGAAGGCGCGTCGCACAGCCCCGCCCGCCCCCGGCCCCGGTGCGGGCGCCTCGCCGGCCAATCCCGTCCTGCACATTCACCCCCCCGACGACGGTAGCGAGCACGCATCCATTCCCTGGTCCCCACCGGCGCCAGACCCTCCACCGGCGCCAACGCCGCCGACGCGCACTGCCGAGCCAGCGCGGCGACCGCCCCTCTCGGGCCGGCGCCCGACGCAGCCCCCGGTCTTCAATCCGAACGACCCACTGGTACGGGTCTTCAAGACGCACCCCCCCGCGCTGCTGAGGCCCATAGGCCCGCCGGCGGATGAGGCGGAGAACGATCCAGGCGCACGGGCACGCCGGAGCCAGACAGTCCCCATCAACCGCCAGTCGTTCCCCTTGGACGCGTTGGCTCAGGCGCTGCGCTCGGCGGCTCCCCCAAGCGAGCCGCCCCCCGTCGAAAGCACGGAGTCGCTGATCGATGCACTGCAGCGGCACGACCAGGCATCTGGTGGCAAACGGCCAAACAGGCGACCGCGCGGGCGTCGCCGTGCCAGCGCGCGCGTGCTGCTAGCCGGCCTGCTCGCGGTTGCGGTGCTGGCCTTCGGCGGGGCAGTGGTCCTGACGTTTGAGAGTGGCTCGCAGGCAACCCAGGGCAGCCCCCATGTGCCTAGTCCGACGGCGACCGGCACGGCAGCCCCCGCCACGCGGACCCCAGCGTCGCCGACCTCCTCGCCGCGATCCGCCGCACCCTCCGCCCAGCAGGCAGCGGTCACCTCGCAGATTTTGCGCGCACCTGCGACCGCCACGCCACAGCCACCGGCGAAGGCGACCCCAGGTGCGACGATGACCCCGACAGCCACAGCCACAGCGACGGCCACGAATACCCCAACCCCAACGGCCACAGCCCTGCCGACGGCCACAGCCCTGCCGACGGCCACCGCAGCCGTGCCGACGGCGACAGCGCTGCCGACGGCCGCGCCAGCAGTGCCGGCATCAGCCCCAACCACAACGCCGGTCTCCATGCCCGCGGCAACCCCAACCGCTGGGTCGGCCAGCATGCCCACAGGAGGCATCATCACCAGTCGTCTGCTCGATCTCTTGATGGGCGCTCGCATGTCACGATAGAGATATGGCGGACGAGGAGTATACGGGATGCAGACGGACACGAGCGCGGAGCGGCTGTATCGCCAGCCGGCAGAGCTGTTGCGTGCCCTGCTGCGCTTTGACACCACCAATCCCCCTGGCAACGAGTCCGCGTGCATCGAGTACATTGCCGCACAGCTGCGTGCGGTGGATGTCGTGCCGCAGATCCTCGCGCGCGACGATGGCCGCCCGAATCTGGTAGCCAAGATCGCCGGCCGCGGCATTGCGCCGCCCTTGCTGCTGTACGGCCATGTGGACGTCGTGACGACGCATGACCAGGACTGGACACACCCGCCCTTCGCGGCAGCGGTCGCCGACGGCTTCATCTGGGGCCGCGGCGCGCTCGACATGAAGGGCGGCGTGGCGATGCTGCTGGCAGCCTTCATGCGCGCGCAGGTGGAGGGCGCGAGCGTGCCCGGCGATATCGTGCTGGCGCTCGTGAGCGACGAGGAGAATCTTGGCCACTACGGCGCTGGCTTTCTGGTCGAGGAGCACGCCGATCTCTTCGCCGGGATTCGCTATGCGCTGGGCGAGTTCGGCGGCTTCAGCACCGCACTCGGCAACCGGCTGTTCTACCCGATCATGGTGGCGGAGAAGCAATCGTGTCTGGTCCGCGCGACGATATGCGGCCCCGGAGGGCACGCGTCGCTGCCGCTGCGCGACAGCGCGATGGCACGGTTGGGTCGGCTGCTGCGCCGGCTCAACCGCCAGCGCTTGCCCGTGCATGTGACGCCGGTGGCGCGGCTGATGATCGAGACGCTCGCCGCGGAGCTGCCCTGGGCGCAGCGCGCCGTACTGCGCCAGCTCTTGAATCCGCCGCTGACGGACCGCGCGCTGGGCCTGCTCGGCGCGCAGGGCGTCCTGTTCGATCCGCTGCTGCACAACACGGTTAGCCCGACCATCGTGCAGGGCGGCGAAAAGCTCAACGTCCATCCCAGCAAGATCACACTGGAGCTGGACGGCCGGATACTGCCCGGCTACAGCGGCGACGATCTGCTGCGCGAGCTGCGGGTGCTGGCGGGTCCGCACGTCGAGCTTGAGCTGGGAGGAGTCGACCCTAATCCCGCTCCGGCTCAGCCCGACATGGGCCTATTTCCCTTGCTGAGCAACATTCTGCGCGAGGCTGATCCCGCCGGCATCCCGTTGCCCCTGCTGCTGAGCGCCGTCACCGACGGACGCTATTTCTCGCGGCTGGGCATCCAGACGTACGGCTTCCTGCCGATGAAGCTGCCGCCGGGCTGGGACTTCAGCCAGGTCATCCACGCCGCCGACGAGCGCATCCCTGTCGAGGCCGTCGCCTTCGGCGCCGAGGCCATCTACCAGGCGCTGCTGCGCTTCCGCTGAGGCGCGTCGAGGTGCGTCGAGGCGCGTCACGACGGGTGCGTGTACCCGCTCATTCCGCGGCATTAGGGTCACGGCGCCCAGAAGGGAGACGTGAGGCCAAGCTCGCGGAAGATGGCCTGCGCCTGCTCTAGCGTGCGCCCATGGAAGTCTGGCCGCATGCGGTCGCCATACCAGCGCTGCGACAGCTCCCAGGCCTGCGCCAGCGTCAGGGCCTCGCCGTGCGGTGCGCTGGCGCGTTCGTGCCAACCTTCTGCGTCCTCCTTCGACCGAAAGAGCAGGATGTTGGCTCAGGTGAAGATCAGGTCGTCGTACCAGCGACGGAACGGCTGCCGAAAGGCGATGACCGCTCCTGGTGCGCCGCGCACCGTGCCGCCTTCGACGGCGAGGCTGACGGGCGCGCGCGTGTCGGCAAAGCGTGCCTCGATGCGGGCGTCGGCGTGCAGCGCGGCAGGGATGCCCAGCATGTCCCAGGCGCAGTTGGCCCAGTAGGCACGCCCGTTGGCAACGACGCGGAAGTCCGTGGGGACGCCGGAGAACGGATGGGCCATGCGGATGGTCTGCCCGTCGGCGGTGAGGAAGAGCGCGTGGCGCTCGTGCAGCCAGACAAAAGCGCTGCGCGCCGCCTCCTCGGTGAGATCGAGCGCTGACGCCGCCTCGGCAACCGACGGCGGCTGCCCACTATCGGCGATGGAGGCGTAGATGAACGTGCGAACGGCCCAGCTCAGCTCGTCGGCGGCCCTGCTGGATGAGTCCATGAGCAGAATCCCTTTGCGCGGATAGGCGTGCCTCACCGCATGTCAAGCTATTCGGCCAGTGTTGCCAGGGCCCATAGGCCGCCCTCACTCGCGCTTCTCGAACCGCAGCGGCCGCAGCTCATCCGGGATGCTGCCCGGCGGCACGGTCCGCCACTCGACGGTGAAGGCGCCACGATAGCCGAAGAGCGGTCCCCAGACGCGGTTGCGCACGTCGACCTCGATGCGGAAGCGCTGCGCTTGGTCATCGTACCACTCGCAGACCTCGGCAATGCCCGAAAACAGCAGAGGAAAGGAGAAGGCGACCGCCCCCTCGTAGAAGCGCTGGGCGCCGGAGCGCAGCCGCAACCCGCCGCGCTCGTCCACCCACAGGTCGAGGTCCACCGCCAGATGCTCGTGGCTGCCGAGATAATCCACGACGCCGCCGTGCCGCTCGCTCCAGATCATGTACGCGTCGAAGCGGCGCACGCGGCGCGTATCGAAGGTGCGGATCCAGGTGACCGTCTCGCGGCCGAAGCGATCCGTGAAGGCGTAGTTCTGGATGGTGAACGGGATGTTGCGGCCGCGCTCCGGGAACATGATGCGCCGCCATGAGCCGACATAGAGGAAGGGCAGCGTGTAGGGCGCGCCGTGCCAGAGCTCGTCCATCACGCCGGTGCCGATGGAGGCCAGGCCGCCCTCGCTGGTCAGGCCGAAGCGGCGCTGGATCTGCGGGTGCAGCCGCTGGAAATCCGAGCCGAGCGCACGCTGATAGATCGACGTCATGCGCCTACCCTCCCTCTGGGCGCTTGCGCAGGCAGCGGCGCGCGGAGGGGAGCTCCGCGCCCGCCAGATAGCCCGCCAGCGCCAGCACGGCGACCGCCAGGTTGAGCGTCAGCGGATTGAAGGCGGCGACGAGTGAGGTGGGCGACGTCCAGGCCACGCCCGCCGTCGCCAGCAGCATCAGCGCGATGGTCGCCAGCAAGAGCCGCCGGCTGCGCCACGCCAGCAGCAGCGCCAGCCCGAGCGCGATCTCCACCACGCCAAGCACGCGCACCAGCGCCGGAGCGGCGGCCGGTGACACCCCCGCCCGCACCAGCAGCGCCAGTTCGTCTGGGTGCTGGAGGAGCAGCTTGGGCACGAGGCCGTGATAGATCCAGATGAACGCCAGCGCCAGCCGCGCGCTGGCGTAGATCAGGCTGCTCCGCAGCGCGACGGCCGGCGGGATGCCGCGCTCGATCCACAGGCGCAGGCGGTCGAAGCTCCAGGCTGTTGCCCAGCCGATCAGCGGGCGGAAGACGGCGCGGTCGAAGAGCCGCCCCGCCGCACCGAAGCGGGTGCGATAGTCGTACCAAGTGAGGAAGCGGATGCCGTCAGGGGTCTGCTGATATCTCCAGTAGCCGGAGCCTTCGGCGATGAGGGACTTGGGGTCGTCCGACCAGAACTTCAGCGCGGAGACGCGCTGCCCAGCATGCTCCTGGCTGCCGGTGCTCCCACCCGCCCCACGGATGCCGAGGCCGAGGCCGATACGCGTGGCGTAGAGGAAGCGCTGCGGCTGCGCGACGTCTGGCCGCGGCAGGTACTCAATATCGGTGAAGCGCAGGTCCCATTGCTGATGCAGATCGGGCTGCTGCGTCTTCTGCCAGAGCTCGTCCATGTCGCCCTGGATGTGGATCTCGACATAGATGCCCATCGCGCTTCCCACCTCGCTCCGCCTCGTCGTGACCATCCCAGATTGTAGGACCCGGCAAGCGCTGTGACAAATACTGGTCAGGCCGCGCGGGTTCGGGTACACTTGAGCTGAGAGCGAGACGACTGAGCGAGACGAGAGAGTAAGCGACGGGAGGGGGTGGACAGTGCTCGACGATCCGGTGCTGCGCAATGACTGGCATGTCGTCGCGCTCGCGCAAGACGTACCCGAGGGCAAGCCGGTCGCGGCGCGCCTGCTGGACGAAGATCTCGTGCTCTGGCGCGCCGGCGGCAAAGTCTGCGCCTGGCGCGACCTCTGCATCCACCGCGGCACGCGGCTCTCGCTGGGGCGGATCGAAGGCGACACCCTGGTCTGCGCCTACCATGGCTGGACCTATAATGGCGACGGGCAGTGCGTGCGCTTTCCCGCGCACCCCGAGCAGACGCCGCCCGCCAAGGCGCGCGCCACCGTCTACCAGGCGCGCGAGCGCTACGGCTGGATCTGGGTGACGCTGGGCGCCCCCGAGCGCGACATCCCGGCCTTCCCGGAGTGGTACGACGCCTCGTTCCGCAAGGTCCACTGCGGCCCGTATGAGTTTCGCGCCAGCGCACCGCGCGCCATCGAGAACTTCCTGGATGTGACGCACTTCCCCTTCGTCCACGCCGGCTACCTGGGCGATCCACGCTTCCCCACCGTCAACGACTATGAGGCCGAGATCACGCCGGAGGGGATCACGGCGCGTGATATCACCGTCTGGCAGCCGGACCCAGACGGCGGCGGCCAGGGCGCCTGGGTGACGTATATCTACAAGGTGCTGCGCCCGCTGACCGCCACCTTCGTGAAGTCGTCCGCCGGCCCGCGCTTCGCCATGTACTTCACCGTCACGCCGGTCTCGGAGCTGCGCTCCATCGCCTGGACATACGTGGCGCTGGAGTATGGTGAGCAGACGGACGAGCAGATTCGCGACTTCGAGAACCTGATTACCTGGCAGGATGTGCCTGTCGTGGAGTCGCAGCGCCCCGAGCTGCTGCCGCTGGACCTGCAAGCCGAGCTGCACCTGCGCTCCGACCGCACCGCCATCGCCTATCGCACCTGGCTGCGCCAGCTCGGCCTCACGTTCGGCACGTCGTGAAGGGTTTGATGTCGAGGAACAGGGCTGCCTATGAATCGAACCGACCGCCTGCTCGCCATCGTGCTGGAACTGCAGGGCCGCGGGCGCTGCCGTGCCGAGGACCTCGCGCGCACCTTCGAGGTCAGCACACGCACCACCTACCGCGACATCCAGGCGCTGTGCGAGGCCGGCGTGCCCATCGTCTCGGTACCCGGCCGCGGCTATTCGCTGATGGAGGGCTACTTCCTGCCGCCGCTCAGCTTCAGCACGGATGAGGCGACGATGCTGCTGCTCGGCAGCGACGTGATGGCCGCCAGCTTCGACGAGCAATATCGCGCCGCCGCCCAGAGCGCCCACCGCAAGATCGCCGGCGTGCTGCCCGAGAAGTTGCGGCTGGAGGTCGCCTCGCTGCGCAACAGCATCCACTTCCACACGGAGGGCGCGCAGATGCGCCCAGACCTGGCCGCCAAGCTGCAGCAGCTGCGTCGCGCCATCGTCGAGCGCCAGCGCGTGCGCTTCCGCTACCACACGCGCCACCCCAGCGACGATTTGCGCCCTCCCAACCACCGCGAAGCCGATCCCTACGCGCTCACGCACGTCGCCAGCTCCTGGTACCTCTCGGCGTACTGCCACCTGCGCCACGACGTGCGCAACTTCCGGCTAGACCGCATGGACGATCTCACGCTGCTGGACGCCGGCTTCGAGCGCCCCGCCAACTTCCAAATCCACCGGCGCGACCTCTTCGAGCCGGGCAGCTTCGACGCACGCGTGCTCTTCGACGCCGAGGTGGCGCGCTGGGTGCGTGAGGCGCCCTCGTTCTTCACCGTCGCCGAGGAGGAGACGGATGCGGGCCTGCTGGTCACCATGCACGTGCGCCACGAGCGGGAGATCATGCAATGGCTGCTCGGCTGGGGCCGCCACATGCATGTGCTGGCGCCGGAGTCGCTGCGGCAGAGCGTCGCCGAGGAGGCAGCCGCTATGGTGCGCAATCTCACAGCCCCCGTCGCCGCTCCTGACAGACTGCTGTCACGGGCATCTCCTACACTGGTTGCAGACGATGGCGATGGGCCATCGCAGCCCAACACTGGCTAGGAGATGCCCAGCATGACAGCAGATCTGCGCCTCAATTTCGTCGTCCTCTACGTTTCCGACATCGAAGCCTCGCGCCGCTATTTCACCGAGACGCTCGGCTTCGCCAGCGAGCCCGGCCAGTCCGGCGCCACCTTCCTGTTCCTGCGCAGCCAGCGTGGCGGCGGCATCGACTTCGGCCTACAGCTCGCCTCGGCTGAGACACCGCCCGCCGGCACGGCCGAAGTGTTTCTGTACCTCGACACGCCAGGCGACCTCGAACAGCTGCGCGAGACGCTGACGGCCAAGGGTGTGGAG
>WNFM01045984.1_pt1 | contig 12715 bp, 12 predicted proteins | sample 5400271 | NCBI WGS metagenome assembly WNFM01 (sample SAMN13153352, study PRJNA577476) | soil metagenome | isolation source: 60 cm saprolite on Douglas fir-dominated hillslope | place: USA:California | collected 2013-09-17 | reverse complement strand
TCGCGATCCAGACCAATAATGTCGAAACCGACGAGCGCGGATATATCTACATCGTCGATCGCGCCAATACCGGCCTGCATATTCTGGAATTGAGCGGCGCCGCGCGCGCCGTGGCCGGCCTGCCATAACGGGGTGATGCCAGATGCGCAGGGCGCTGTTGATCGTGTTTGCGGCTGCGATCTGCACGCTGCCCGGCGTCGCCGGCGATCAACATGCCCGCTCGGAGATCGAGGGCTGGCAGGAAATCGCCTGGCCATTTCCACGCGATGGTTGGCCTGCCGGGCGCGCGTTCCGTTGCGCCACGGAGTTCTGCGGGGACGAAATAGAAGTCTATGTGCGGCCGAAGGCCGGCTTCTGCAATTGCGATAGCGGCGTCGCCGACGATGAAGAAGTCGATCGCGTCGCCGATCTCGATCTCATGAGCGAGCATTTTGTTTCGCTCGAGCCGGGCCGGGTGATCCGGATTGCCGACATGCCGGGACGCTTGAGGAGCTACGATCTGCAGATGTCCGACGGCGCACGGCATGCCGCCGTCGGCGTGGCAGTATCGCGGCGCTGCGACCTGCTGGTCGCCGTGGCGCAGGGCAAAGGCACGGCACCCGGCATCCAGCGCGTGGCGCTGGATTTCCTTGCCTCGGGCGACATGGTGCGCTGGATGGCGTCGGCGATGGATGGGCATTGACGGCGTGCCTAACCTCGCCCCGCTTGCGGGGAGAGGTCGGATCGTTCTTACGATCCGGGTGAGGGGCAAGGCACATTGCAAGTCGCTACACCGCGTCCGCGGAGAGAGGCCCCTCACCCCAACCCTCTCCCCGCGAAGAGCGGGGCGAGGGAGCAGACTGCCGTCGGAGCACGCTCTCTGGTTCTTAACCCAACACCGGCAGCACGATCACATCATAGGCATGGCGCAGGCTGCGTTTCAGCACGGGGTCCTCGAGTTCAAATTCAAAACGGCTCGCGGGACGGATGCCGCCAATGGCGGCAAAGGTGCCGCCGAACATGGCGTAGCCGTCTGGAAATCCCTTATCGCCAAAGCCGCGATGAATCAGTTCGTCGACCGGCAGCATGGCGTCGAGCGTGCCTTCCTGGTAGAGCACGCGCGCGCCGTCGATCCAGGCATGCGAACGCAGGATCATCTGGTCCCAGTGCGGGGCGACGTCCTCGTATTCCCACAATACCGACGCGATCGGCTTGTCGCACATCTGTTTTGACACCGTGACGCTATAGGTCTCGACCTTGCGGTCGGTATGATCGGAGCCGACGCCGACGAAAATGCGGCCCTGCCAGCCGATCAGCACGAATTCGACCTCGCCGCTGGACTCTTCGCCGCAGACTTCGATGCTGTCCTCGGTGGTCAGCCGCCGCGCCGAGATCCGGTAATAGATCGGCGTCGTAGCGGGGCGCGCGATGCCGATCGCCTCGAGTTCGACGATGTGCTTGTCGCGCGCCACCGGATCGCGGCCGGTCCAACCCGCGATCACGGCATGATCAATCGGCAGCGTCAGCGGCACCGTGGTGTCCTGGCCGTCGATGGTGAATGTCAGATCAAACACGGATGACGCCCTCCATTGCGGCCGCCAGCTCGAAGATGCGACGGTCCGAACCGCCGGATGCCGCGAGCATCAGCCCGACCGGCACGTCGCCCTCGCGATGGCAGGGCAGCGAAATCGCGCAGCCGTCGATCATGTTGATCAAGCTGCAATTGCGCAGCGAAAGCAGGTTCGCTTTGGTAAATGCCTTGTCGTCGGCCAAATCCGCGATCCGCGGCGGCGTAATCGCGGTGGTCGGCAGCACCAGCGCGTCATAGGGCGCGATGCGCTTTTCAGTGCGCGCGATCAGCGAGCGCCGCGAGTCGAGCAGGTCAATATAGTCGGCGGCGCTGATGCTTTCGCCGCGCACGATGCGCATGCAGACGCGGGGATCATAGACGTCGCCATGGCTGACAATCAGATAGCGATGCCAGGCATAGCTTTCCGCCGCCGCAAAACCGCCCTTGGTGTTCATGACCCCGATATCGAGGAATTCCGGCACCTCGATGCGCTCGATCAGCGCGCCCTGGCGCGACAGCGTCTCCAGCGCGCGCTCAAAGGTGCGCGCCACGTCATCCTCGAGTTCGTCGAGCGCGACCGTGGTCGGCACCGCGAGACGCATGCCCTTGATTGGACGCGGCTGCAACGGAACGATGGTTTCATCGGCGAGCACGGCATCGAGTACCGCGCAGCAATCTACCGTGCGCGCCAACGGCCCAAAGCTGTCGAGCGTGAACGACAATGGCACACCGCCCTCGAGCGGCACCCGCCGCTGCGTCGGCTTGAAGCCGACGATGCCGTTATAGGCCGCCGGGATCCGGCACGAACCGCCCGTATCAGTGCCGAGCGCGCCATACGCCATGGCATCGACCACGGACACCGCCGCGCCCGAGGACGATCCGCCGGGGACGTGGCCAACACCGCGCTGCCATGCGCCCTTCGGCGTGCCGTAATGCGGATTGATGCCAATCCCGGAATAGGCGAACTCGGTCATGTTGGTGCGGCCGATCACCACAAATCCAGCGCGGCGGAGCCGCGCCACCACGGGCGCATCGGCTTCCGCCGGAGCTGAATCCTCGAGCGCCCGTGAGCCAGCGCGGGTGACCTGCCCCTTGATGTCGAACAGATCCTTTATCGAGACGGGAATGCCGGCATAGCGCGATGGCGCCGCCTTGACCTCGCGCAGCCGGTCCATCGCCTCGGCGGCCTCGATGGCTGCTTCCGCGTCGACATGGATGAAGGTGCGAGCGCCCTCGCCCGATGGATCGGCGATCCGCGCCAGGCATTCGTCGACGAGTTTTCTGGCGCTAGTGCGGCCGCTTTCGAGATCGTCGGCGAGCGAGGCTAGCGTCGGGGCGTTTTTCATCGTCGACTTTCTCTGTCATAGGCCGGGCCTGCCCCGCCGAAGCTTTAGCGAAGGCGGGCATGACGACTATGGGTTATTGACGTCCTCAATCTCCAGATCGAGCAGCGCCGAGCTCAGCGATTTGCCGTGGGCATCGAGCGCCAGCGACCGCGTTACCCCACCGCCGAGCGTTTGGGTCATCACAAAATTCAGCGCGGATATGTTGGGCAGCTCATAGCGGACAACCTCGCCTTCGACAACACCGGCAAAATGCGCCCTGACCCGTTCGCTGGTGACTTGCGCAAGCAGCAACGGATAGTGCTTTGCGTCATAGGCGATCACCGAGATGTTGGAGGTGTTGCCCTTGTCGCCGGTGCGGGAATGGGCGATCTCGCGCAGCTTCATCGCCTCACGCCCCCACAAACTGAACGCGCGGTTTTGCCAGTTCGCGCGGCAGCAGCACCGATGCCACCGCGACCACATCGCGCGCCGATTTGAAAGCGCCGCCGCCGCCGGCGGGGCCGTTGGTGTAGAGCGTTTCGACCTCGTTGCCGATGCGCACCGCCTCGCGCAGGCTTTCGGTGCGGCCGGTGACGCGGACGCGCACCTCATAGGGTTCGTTGGCGTGCGCGGACGCATGCGCGCCGTGCAGGGAATCGACACCGATCAGGTCGAACCGCAATTCGCTCGCCGCCACACCGGTGAGTTTTAGCCGCTCGCGGACGATCTCCAGCGCCAGCTTTCCGCGCGCCAATGCGCCGGGACCGGCATAGGACATCTGCCCCTCGCCGATAAAACTGTCGACATAGCCGACCGAGACTTTCAGCGTCCCGGTGCGTTTGGTCCCGCGCCCGCCGCTAACGCGCACGCGATCGCGTCCGATTTCTTCGACCGCCACTTGCGAAAAATCCGCGACCACATCGGGCTGGATATATTGCCTGGGATCGTGCACCTCATAGAGCAGTTGCTCCTTGCAGGTCTGCGCCGTCACCGCGCCGCCGGAACCTTCGACCTTGGTGATGACGAGACTGCCGTCCTCGCCGACCTCGCCGATCGGAAAGCCGAGCCGGGCTATGTCGGGAATATCCTTGTAGCCGGGATCGGCAAAATAGCCGCCGGTGATTTGGCCAGCGCATTCGAGCAAATGGCCGGCGACGGTGCCCTTGCCCAGCAGATTCCAGTCATCCATCGCCCAGCCGAAAGCATGAATCATCGGCGCCAGAAACAGCGCCGGATCGGAGGCGCGTCCGGTGATCACGATTTCGGCGCCGGCCGACAACGCCTCCGCGATCGGCTCGGCGCCGAGATAAGCGTTGGCCGACAACAGCCGGTTACCGAGCTGCTTTATGGTGCCGTCGAACTCCATGATCGGCAGATCGCGTTCCTTGCAGGCATCGAGCACGTGGTCGCCAACGATCGCGGCGATCTTCAGCGACGACAATCCAAGCGATTTTGCAATTTCGGCGGTCTTGCGGGCGGCGGCGACCGGATTGGCCGCGCCCATATTGGTGACGATTTTTATCCCGTTGGCGGCACAGGCCGGCAGCACCGCGCGCATCCGCTCCTCAAGCAGCGGATCGTATCCGCTTTCAGGATTCTTCATGCGCGCCTGCTGTGCCAGCGCCACGGTGCGTTCGCCGAGACACTCGAACACCAGATACTGGATATCGCCCTTTTCGGCGAGTTCGACCGCGGGCTCGATGCGATCGCCAGAATAGCCCGCGCCTGATCCAACTCTGATCGTCCGCATCACTTGAGCCCAAAATAGGCGCGCCGCAGCGCTTCATTGTCGGTCATTTCCGCGACCGTTCCGGAAAAGCGAATGCGCCCGCCTTCCAGCACGAATACCCGCGTCGCCACTTCAAGGAAACCGATATTTTGTTCGGCGATCAAGAGCGCGAGCCCTTGCCCGCGCAAATCGCTCAGAATGCGGATGACTTCCTTGACGAACAACGGCGAGAGCCCTGCAGAGGGTTCGTCCATCACTAGCAGCCGCGGCTCGGCGGCAAGCGCCTTTGCGATGCCGAGCATCTTGCGCTGGCCGCCGGAGAGCGAGGATGCCGGCGCGCGGCGCTTTTCGCGCAGCACCGGGAACAGGCCGTAGAGTTCCTCGGCGCGGGCGGCGGCGATCGAGAGATCGGGAAACACCGCAAGTTCCGACATGTAGGTCATGCCGAGCCGCATCCGGTCGCTGGAGCGCATCCGCGTCACGTCTTCGCCGCCGAGCGTGATGCTGCCATGCCGCGCCTCGATCAGGCCGACGAGGGATTTGAGGAACGTGGTCTTGCCGGCGCCGTTGGCGCCAAGCAGCAGCACGGTCTCGCCTGCACGCACGTCGAGATCGACGCCCCACAACACCTGCATGGTGCCATAGCCGGCGTCGACGCCGGCGGCGTGCAGCAAGGGTGCTGCGTCAGGCAGCATGCTCGCCTCCCAAAAACACCTCTATCACTTGCGGCACTTGGACTGCGACCGCAAGCTTGCCTTCAAAAATCTCCTTGCCGGCGTTCATGACAATGACGCGGTCGGTGATGTGTTCGATAAAGCCCATCAGATGTTCGACGACGAGGATCGCGATGCCCGATCGCGCCAGCGCCTTGATGCGTTCGGCGATCCAATCGAGTTCCGCCGGGTTGAGGCCGGCCGCGAGTTCATCGAGCAGCAACAGCCGCGGACGCGTCGCCAGCGCGCGAACCAAATCGAGCATTTTTTGCTGCGCGTTGTTCAGATCGGCCGCCGGCCGGTCGGCGACGTCAGTCAATCGATATTCGTCGAGCAGTGCGGCCATGGTCGGCGGCGCCACCGCGGCACGACCATAGGCCAAAGCGACCTCGATATTCTGGCGCACCGTCAGCGACAGAAACGGTTTTGGGATTTGAAAAGTGCGGTTGATGCCGCGATGGACCAGTTTGTGCGACGCGACCCCGCCGATCGACGCGCCATCCAGCACCACCTCGCCGCCGTCGGGCGCATAGAGGCCGGATATCACGTTGATCGCGGTGGTCTTGCCGGAGCCGTTGGGCCCGACCAGTCCCAAAATTTCGCCGGATGCGACATGGAAGCTCAATCCGTCCAGCGCATAAAAGCCGCCAAAACGTTTTACCAGGCTCGTCACGTTGAGAATGGGCGCGCGCTCAGGGGACATTCCAGCCCCTCCGCGTTGCGAGCGAAACGAGGCCGGCTGGGAGAAACAGCACCAATCCCATGATCAACAGCCCGTAGATCAACTGGAAATATTGCGGCGTCGTAAACCCGATCAGATTGTAGATGCCGTAGAGGATGATGACGCCAACGATCGGACCCGTGATCGTGGCGACGCCGCCGAACAGCGCAAACACGATGGCGAAAATGCTGAAGTCGCCGGAAAAGACATTGTCGGGATAGAATACCGAGACGTACCAGGCATAGATGCCGCCGGCGAGGCCCGCCACCAGCGCAGAAGCGAGCCACGCGATCACGCGCATCTTGACCACATTGACGCCCGCCATCGAGGCTGAGACAGCGTCCTCCCGCACCGCCTGCAGCGCGAGCCCAAAGCGCGAGTTTTTCAGGTACACCACGGCAGCAAGCGTCAGCGCCAGCACGACCAGCGCGGCCGCATAGGCGTGCGTCGGATTGAAAATGCCGGTGAGCGAGACGCCATAGGGCCCGCGCGTGATATTTTCCAGCGCCGGGTTGGCGACGAAGTGCAGCACCGCGAGCGATGCCGCGAGATTGGCTATCGCAAAATAGGCGCCGGAGAGACGCAGCAGCGGCGTCAGCAACAACCCAAGCACGACGCCGACGAGGCCGGCGACGAGCACTGCGACCACCGCGGGCGCCTGATAGTGCATCACCAGGATCGCAAAACCGTAGGCGCCGGCGCCGAAAAAGCCGACATAGCCGAACGGCAGATAACCCGTAAATCCGTAGATGATGTTCACGCCCTGGGCAAGGATGAGAAAAATCACAAAATTGAACAGCAGCAAATGGTTTTGATAGACGCCCGGGAGCACCGCGAAGAGTGCAAGCAGCGGTACGGCGATGAACAGCATGTGTCTCAAAGCGTTAGGCAACACGCACCCGCCTTCCGAGCAGACCGCTGGGACGGAGCAGCAGAATGAAGATCAGGAGCACGTAGGGCAAAAGGTCGGCCCACGAGCTGAGATAAGTCTGCACCACCATGTAGCAAATGCCGTAGACCACGCCGCCGAGCGCAGTACCTAAGGGATTGCCGAGCGAGCCCAGCACCACGATGGCAAAGGAGGTCACGGTGGCATCGGCGCCGAACGCCGGCGTCACCGATCCGAACATGAAGGGCGCGAACACGCCGGCGACCGCCGCTAAGCCCAGCCCGATGCCGAAGGCCGCGGCCGAGACGCGATCGACATCGATGCCGGTTGCGAGCGCCTCGTCACGCCGCGACATCACCGCGCGGGTCAGGGTGCCGAGCCGGGTGCGGTACAGATAGACATACACCAGCGCGATCGCGATCAGACTGGTGATCGCCGCAATCACCCAAGGCGTTGGGAACCCCTGCCCGAATATCTGGACCGGCCCCGCCGCGCCGGGCTTGCCGCCGAACAGTTTTATTTTGATGGTCGAAAACACCGTGCCGAGCGTGCGGCTCTGGATCGAACGCTCGCTGGTGCCCGCGAAGATCGTGGTGATCGCCTCGATCACCTGCGACAGGCCGAAAAACAGGATGATCGACAGCATCTCCGGGTTCACCGAACCCTGCAGCCGCGGCACCAGCACCCAATACAGCAACAGGCCGGCGGCGACGAAGATCACGAAGGCGAGCGGCACCGCGAACAACGGATCGATGCCGGCCAGCGTCACCACGCCGAAGGCAACGAACGCGCCGAGCATCAGGATATCGCCATGCGCAAGGTTGACGATGCGCATGACGCCGAACACGAGATTGAGGCCGATCCCGACCAGGCTGAAATACAGACCGAAGAGGACGCCGGCGACCAGCGCGTAAGTCAACATGTCAGCGCCGTGCCCCCGGCTTCCCTTTCGTCAACTGCACTAGCCTCATGGAGCCGGATAGACCGGCTTGCCGGTAGCGGTTTCGTGCGGATAGATCGAGATGAATTTTAGGTGCTCGCGCTCGTCGAGCTCGAGTTGCCCGAGCGGCGTCAACTCGCCGATCTGCCCGCCCATCTCGTCGAGCGCAAAGGTGCCGTCGAGCGTCTTGAGCTCGCCGGACAGGCTGAACACCGCCCGGCGCAGCTCGAGCTGATCGAGGCTGGCGGCGACCGACAGCGTCTTCTCGATGATCAGCCCGGTCGTGTATCCGGCGGTGGCATTGAAGCCGAACTCGATCTTGCCATCGGGATATTTCTTCTCCCAGGCGGCCTTATATTCCTTCATGGTCATTCCGAAATTGACCGGGTAGTTCAGCTCGGAGGGCGGCACATAGGTGAAGACGTGCTCGAGCGCCTTCTCGCCGACGTTCTTCTCCAGAAGCTCGGTCTCGATGCCGGCATAGATCGCGAACAGCATTTTGAACTTGATGCCGACATCGGCAACGTTGCGCAAGAACGCGATGTCGTTCGGCGCGTAGCCGAAATGGATCACTGCGTCCGGCTGGGTGTTGTTGATGTTGTTGATGATGACGGTGTAGTTCGTGGTCTCGGTCGGGACGCCCTGGTCGTAGACGATCTCGATCGGCGCGCCGGAATCTTTCACGAATTTGCGGAACGCGTTGGCCTGCGTGCCCGTGAATTCGTTGGTCGAGTAAAGAATGGCGATTTTCTTGATGCCGAGGCCCGGACCGTCATGCGATATGAAGTCCGCAACCGGCTTCGGCCAGACGGTGGAGACCGGGTCCGCCATCAGCGCAATGTAGGGGTTGTCTTTGGAGAAAAAGCTGGCGCCGGTGCCGGTCTGGTCGAACAGGAACATTTTGTGGTCGCGGGCGATCGCAACCGCCGGCGCGGTCAGCACCGAGCCGGAATCCGCGACCAACAGATCGACCTTGTCCTGGGTGATGAGCTGATTGTAGAGCGTCGAGGCAGTCGCAGTGTTGCTCTGGTCGTCATAGGCGACAAGTTTGACGGGGAACTTCTTGTCGAACGCTTTTATATAGACCCCGCCGTCTGCGTTTTTCTGGTCGGCCCACAGTTTGAGCGCGCTGAACACCGGCATCGAAATCGGGCATAACGTCCGGATGACGCGTAGAGCGTGCCGATCTTGATCTCCGCCGGAGCATCCGCGGCAAACGCCGGCGCGGCAAGTGCAAAACCCGCAAGCAACACCGCTCCCGTCATCTTCATCATAAATTCCTCCCGATTTTCTTGACTTTTCGCGGCCAATCTAGCGCGGCGCCCTACGGTCATACAAGCATTCCAGCCTTAACAATAGTTCGTATGCCGGAATACGCGGCATGCAGGCGCGTCGCTGGACCGTTGACGGGCGATAGTCAAATGTCGCATCAAGATTGCCACGCCCGGGCCACGCGGGTCCGAACTTCGGGAGGCAACAAAGACATGGCAGAGCCAGCGCGCGCACGACCAAAACCGACGCCGGAGACCCAGCATTTCTGGGACGGCACCAAGGCCGGCGAATTGCGCCTGCAGCGCTGCGACGCCTGCGCCAACGTCTATTTCCCGCCGCGCCCGTTCTGTCCCTCCTGCGCCTCTCGGAACGTCAGCGTGTTCAATGCCAGCGGCAAGGCCAAGCTCTACAGCTATGTGATTCATCACCGCCCGGTGCCGGGTTTTACGCCGCCTTACGCCATCGCGGTGGTGGAATTGGACGAAGGCCCGCGCATGATGAGCAACATCGTCGATTGCCCGCAGACGCCGGAGGCGCTCGAACTCGACATGAAGCTGGAAGTCGCGTTCGAAAAGCTCGACGACAGCATCACCCTTCCCTTGTTCCGCCCAGTGAAGGGCTAACATCATGCGCAGGAATCAAGTCGCCGTCGTTGGCGCTGCCGAGACCACCGAACTCGGCGTCATTCCCAATGTCTCGCAGATCCAGTTGCACGCCGATGCCGCGCTCAACGCCGTCGCCGATGCGGGCTTAGAACTGTCCGACATCGACGGCTTTGCGACCGCGGTCGAAACGCCGCAGCAGATCGCGCATTATCTCGGCATCACGCCGACCTGGGTCGACGGCACCTCGGTCGGCGGCTGTTCGTTCATGCTGCATGTCCGCCATGCCGCGGCCGCGATCGAGGCCGATCTGTGCAAGACGGTATTGATCACGCACGCCGAAAGCGGCAAATCGAATATCGGCCGCACCCCGCGCATGGTCGGGCCCGACAGTCTTAATGGCCAGTTCGAATTGCCCTACGGCGTCTCGACCCCGGCCAGCATGTTTCCGATCCCGGTGCTGCGCTACATGAAGACCCACGGCATCACCCATCAGCAGATCGCCATGGTCGCGGTGGTGCAGCGCGAATGGGCCGCCAAGAATCCGCGCGCCACCATGAAGGCGCCGATTACGGTCGAGGACGTCTTGAATTCGCGGATGATCGCCTATCCGTTCCGCATCCTGCAGTGTTGTCTGGTCACTGACGGCGGCGGTGCGCTGATCCTGACCTCGGCCGACCGCGCCAAAGACTTTCCGAACAAGCCGGTCTACATCCTCGGCACCGGTGAAAGTGTCGAGACGCCGATGGTCAGCCAGATGCAGACGTTTGACAGTTCGCGCGCGTTCAAGGTGGCGGGGCCGCTGGCGTTCAAGGAGGCCGGCATCACGCACGGGGATGTCGACCATCTGATGATCTATGATGCGTTTGCGCATCTGCCGCTCTATGGCCTCGGCGATCTTGGCTTCATGCCGCACGAAGAGACCGGAAAATTCATCGCCGACGGCAACACGCGACCGGGCGGCAAGCTGCCGCTCAACACCAATGGCGGCGGTTTGAGTTACATGCATTCCGGCATGTACGGCATGTACGCCCTGCAGGAGAGCGTGCGGCAAATGCGCGGCATCGCGCCGGCGCAGGTAAAGGATGCGAAGATTTCAGTTTGCCACGGCGTCGGCGGCATGTTCGCGGCGTCGGGGACGATTATTTTTACAAACGAACGATGAGCATCACGTGAGAGAGGCAAAGCTCCTTCCGCTCCCTCGCCCCGCCCTTCGCGGGGAGAGGGTCGGGGTGAGGGGCTCTCTCCACAGGCTCGGACTCGCGGAGAGTCCCCCTCACCCGGATCGCATCGGACGATGCTTCGCATCGCCGAGGCTCTCCCCGCAAGCGGGGCGAGGTGAAGAACGAACAGCTCGGGAGAAACGGCCATGACAAAATCACTCCAGGATAAATCCATCATCGTCACCGGCGCAGGCCGCGGCATCGGGCGCGAGATCGCGCTGTTGTGTGCCGCGGAAGGCGCCAAGGTCGTGGTCAACGATCCCGGCGTCGCCGCCGATGGCTCGGGATCGAACGCGGCGCCTGCCGAAGAGGTGGTCGAGGAGATCAAGAAGCGCGGCGGCACGGCGGTAGCGAATTTTGAAAGCGTCGCCGAAGCCATTGCGGCGAGCCGGATCGTCAAGGCGGCCACCGATCATTTCGGCAAGCTCGACGGTGTCGTCAACAATGCCGGCATTTTGCGCGACATGATCTTTCATAAAATGAGCGTGGAGGCCTTCGAGTCCGTGATCAAGGTGCACCTGATGGGTTCGTTCTACGTCTCGCACGCCGCCGCAAGATTGTTTCGGGAGCAGGAGAGCGGCTCCTTCGTCCACTTCACCTCGACATCCGGCCTGGTCGGCAATTTCGGCCAGGCCAATTATGCTGCCGCGAAACTAGGCATCGTCGGACTGTCAAAATCGATCGCGCTCGACATGAACCGATTCAATGTTCGCTCGAATTGCGTTTCGCCGTTCGCCTGGAGCCGCCTGATCGGGACGATCCCGACCGAAACCGAGGCCGAAAAGGCCCGCGTCGCCAAAATTCAACAGATGGGACCGGAAAAGATCGCGCCGATCGTGGCATTCCTGCTCAGCGACGAAGCCAAGGACGTCACCGGGCAAATCTTCGCGGTGCGGATGAACGAGATTTTCCTGATGAGCCAGTCGCGCCCCTTACGCTCGATCCATCGCGGCGAAGGCTGGACGCCGCAAACCATTGCCGAGCACGGCATGCCGGCGCTGAAATCGTCGTTCTACAAGCTCGACCGTTCGGCGGATGTTTTCAACTGGGACGCGATCTGAATCAGGCAAAAATTCGATCTATCTGAGGTCGTTTCACCGAACTGCCCGCTTTACGCCTTGTTGCGGGCAAACGATCTCCTCCCAACAAAAAATTGTGGGAGGTGGGAGGAAACCATGACAAGTCCGCTGACCTTTCCCGACAACCAGTCCCTCAACCGCCGCAAGCTCATCAAGGGCGCGGCAGCGCTGGCCGCAACGGCCGTGACCATGAAAGCGGCCTCTGCGGCGACCGTAACGCCTTTAGGCCAAACGGGCGCCACAACCCTGTCAACCGATTCGCTGCCCTTGGGGCCGCTATCCGGGGGCCGCTATCCGGATTCTCATCTGGAGTCTCTCAAAAAGCCCAAGGTTTCGTTCGGGCCTACCGGTTTCCCGGCCTTCGCCGGCACCATGGCGGTTGAGCGCGTCGCGACCGGATTCCGCTGGGCCGAGGGCCCGGTCTACTTCCCGGCTGGCCGCTACGTGCTGTTCAGCGACATTCCCAACAACCGCATCATGCGCTTCTCGGAGGATGACGGTCACCTGAGCGTATTCCGCCAGCCGTCGATGAACTCGAACGGCAACACCATTGATCGGGAAGGACGCCTGATCACTTGCGAACATAGCGGCCGACGGGTCACCCGGACCGAACTCGACGGCTCGATCACCATCATCGCCGACAAGTACAATGGCAAGAAGCTGAACTCGCCGA
>WNFM01084569.1_pt2 | contig 12717 bp, 13 predicted proteins | sample 5400271 | NCBI WGS metagenome assembly WNFM01 (sample SAMN13153352, study PRJNA577476) | soil metagenome | isolation source: 60 cm saprolite on Douglas fir-dominated hillslope | place: USA:California | collected 2013-09-17 | reverse complement strand
CCTCTCCGTCGCCGAGCAACTCCGCGCCATCGAGCCGATGGCGCTCGAGAAGGAGGACCCGTTCCCGCTGATCGTATTGCGGAGCGGCATCGAGTTCACCGAGTGGTTCGCCGACTGGTGCGAGCGGATGGAGGCGCAGCTCCTCGATTCCGCCGCCGAGAAAAGGAGCAGCTGATGTTCGACGCCCTCGCCCACTTTGCCGACGGCAACGCCCGCCGTATCGGCATCGCCGCGCTCGCCTTCTTCCTTCTCGCCGGAGCTGTCGGCGGCTCGGTCGCCAGCCGCCTCGACCCCTACGGCGCCGACGATCCATCCACGGAGACGGTGGTGGCCAGGGAACAGCTGCAGGACGCCGGGCTGCGGGTGCCGGCGGTGCTCGCCGTGGTCGAAGACGCCCCGGTCGCCAGGGCCTCCAGCCGGGCCCGGGTCGAGGCGCTCGAGCGCGGCGTGCGGCGCCGCGCCGACGTCAAGTCGGTGACCGGCTACTACGACACCCGCTCCACCGCCTTCGTCTCCCGCGACGGGCAGTCGAGCTACTTCGTCGTCGCCGTGAAGCCGACCGGCGACAAGCAGGTCCAGGAAGCCGGCGCCCATATCGCCGACGAACTCTCCACCCACCCGGGCGTCGTCGTCGGCGGCATCGCGGTCGCCCAGGAGCAGGTCAACAAGCAGGTCGAGAAGGACCTGCGGATGGCCGAGCTGATCGCCTTCCCGCTCCTCTTCCTGCTCTCGCTGCTGTTCTTCCGCAGCCTCGTCGCTTCGGTGCTGCCGCTGATGATCGGCGGCCTGGCGATCGTCGGCACCTTCCTGATCCTGCGCATCGCCAGCGAATTCGGCTCGATCTCGATCTTCGCCCTCAACCTGACCACGGCGCTGGGGCTGGGGCTGGCGATCGACTACAGCCTCTTCATCGTCTCCCGCTACCGCGAGGAGATAGCCAAGGACGGGCCTGGCCTGGCGGCGATGCGGCGCGTCCTCGCCACCTCGGGGCGCACCGTCTTCTTCTCCTCGCTGACGGTCGCCGCGGCCCTCGCTTCGCTGCTCGTCTTCCCCCAGCGCTTCCTCTATTCGATGGGGCTCGGCGGCTCGCTGGTGGCGCTGTTCGCGGCGCTGATCTCGCTGACCGTGCTGCCCGCCGTGCTGACGATGCTCGGGGGCCGTGTCAACGCCGGCGCGCCGCGCTTCCTGCGGCGCCGCGCCGAAGCGGACGCCAGGCCCGACGAGAGCGGCTTCTGGTACCGCCTCTCGCGCTTCGTGATGCGCCGCCCGGTCCCGGTGGCCACCCTCAGCGCCCTCTTCCTGATCGTCCTCGGCCTGCCCTTCCTCGGGATCAAGTTCAACACCGTCGACCCGACCGTGCTGCCGACGTCGGCGAGCGCCCGCCAGGCCTACGACACGGTCAGCAACCGCTTCCCGCCCTACCACGAGACGCCGATCTGGATCGACGTCGAAGGCGGTGGGCCGAAGGCCACGGCGGCGATCGCCGCAAGGGTGAGCCGGGTCCCGGGCGTCGCCGAAGTGGCCCCGCCGCAACCCCTGAAGGGCGGCGTCACCGCGATCCAGGCCGTCTCCGCCAACCCCTTCGTCTCCAGCGCAAGCCAGAAGACCGTGAAGGAGATCCGCGCGATTCGGCCGCCGCCCGGGACGACGGTCCTGGTCGGCGGCGCCACCGCAGACTTCATCGACTTCCAGGGAAGCCTGGCCCGGCACCTGCCGATCGCTCTGGCGATCGTCATCCTCGCCACCCTGGTCATCCTCTTCCTGATGACCGGCTCGGTGATCCTGCCGATCAAGTCGCTGATCATGAACTTCCTCAACCTCAGCGCCGTCTTCGGCCTGCTGGTGCTGATCTTCCAGGACGGCAGGCTGGAAGGGTTCCTCAACTACGCCAGCCCGGGGGCGATCGAGCAGACGATGCCGATCCTGCTCTTCGCGGTCGCCTTCGGCCTCTCCACCGACTACGCGGTCTTCCTGCTCTCGCGGATCAAGGAGGCGCGGGACAACGGCGCCTCGGACTCGGAGTGCGTGGCGATCGGGCTGGAGCGGACGGGGCGGATCGTCACCGCCGCGGCTCTGCTGTTCGCCGTCGCGATGGGCGCCTTCGCCACCTCGCAGATCATCTTCATCAAGGAGAACGGGGTTGGCACGGCGCTGGCGGTGCTGATCGATGCCAGCGTCGTCCGGGCGCTCTTGGTGCCCTCGCTGATGGAGCTGCTCGGCAAGTGGAACTGGTGGGCGCCGGCGCCGCTGCGCCGCCTCCACGACCGCTTCGGGATCAGCGAGTCAGGGCCCGCCGCAGAGCTCGGACTGCGCTCGAGCCAGTAGCGCTCCCCCGTTCCGTTGGGGCGGTGGGCCCGGTCGACGTTTCGGCGTTGTAGACGGTGCTGTCGAAGGGGGTGAGGGCGATTTCGCTCGCGTAGCCGGTCCGTTCCAGTTCGAACAGTTCCTCGATGCTGAGCAGCAGCGAGTAGTGGTTGTAATAGCCCGTTTCGTTGACGGTCCCGGGCGCGACGAACGGTGAGAGCAGGAGCAGGCCGACGCGACCGCCGCCGCCGGTCGGTTTGACCGGGCCGGTGGCGGCTTCGGGAGCCGTTTCGGCGGGAAGGTTCGGGTAGGCCGGGGAGATGCAGCAGGAGCTGGCGTCGGCTTTCGGGCCGCTCTGGGGGGCCTGGGCCGAGGTGATCGCGATCAGCCCACTTTCTTTGTAGGCAGGCGACGCTTGGATCGCCGGCACCACGCGCCGCAGGAACGATTCCACGGCGACCGGGCCGGCGGGCTGACCCGGTTCGCAGGGCAGTTCGCCGCCGTCGTGGCAGGCGTTGGGGACGATGTAGGAGAGCGTCGGCGTCTTCGCCGCCGTTTTCAGGTCCGGCGCGAGCTGGTCGAGGCCGACGTCGTTCTTCGCGCATTCGGCGCCGTCGGTCGCGGCGTGGAAGTAGACGAACGGGTTGCGCCAGGTCTCGTATGCGTCTCCGGGCAGCGGGACCTGGCTCGGGTCGGGGCTGCCAAGCGCCGGGTGGCGGCAGGTGGTGGGCTGTCCAGTGGCCGCCCCGTTGCCGATGTCCTCGAGGTAGGCCTTCCATTTCAGTTTTTTTTCGGCGAGCTGGCCCGGCAGCGTCGGGGTCGTCGCCGGGTACACGCAACCGTTCCCTTCGACCTGGCCCGCGGCGGAGATCGTGCCGGGAAGGACGTCGTTGTAGTCGGGGCAGTCGGCGGCCGTTTCCGGCGTCGGCCCCTGGCCGCTGAGGAGGGCGATCTGGTTGGCGAGATCGCCCTTCGTCACCGCGTAGTAGTTGGTGAGCAGCTCGCCCTTTTCGGGCAGCGTCTTCGCCAGGTAGGGGGCGGGAGAGCTTTCCCCGAACGTTTCCTCGTATCCGTTTTCGCCCAGGACGATCAGGAACACGTGTTTGACTTCGGGCAGCGATTCTTCTTCTTCGAAGAATTCCGGCGTTGGCGTGGGTTCCGGAGTTTCCGGAGCCGATTCTTGGGGCGGAATCGCGGCGGACGGGACGCTGGACGTCGTCGCCGGCGCCGGCGCCGGGGCTTCGGTCGCCGGTTCCGTCGCGGCGCTCGCCGTTTCGGTCGGTTCGCTCGGCGGCGGCGACGCCGAGGGGGCGACTTCCAGCAGGATCGAGGTGAGCCCGGCGCTCTGGGCGAGCTGGCTCGTGGCCGACCCAAGGAGGACGCCGAGCGCGAGCATGCCCATGACCGCCACGGCCGCCGCCCGCGGCGAAGGGATGAACCCGGGGCTCGGCGCCGACTCCGGCGTCGCCTCGCCGTCGCCATCCCGCGGGCCGTCCTCGTCGCGATCGCGGCGCAGCAGCGCCCCGAGGCGCGCGGCGATCACCGGCGGCAGCGGCCCGCGCCGCGCGCCGCACTCCAGGCAATACCGCTGATCCCCCGCGAACGCCGCGCCACAGGCGGCGCAACCGCCGGCGCGGGCGGGGCCGCGGATCTCGTCGTCGTTCGGAGTGGCCACGCTCGGTGGCGAGTATTGCGTCGCCCCGTTACCAGGATGTGAAGATCTTGAATCCTCCCCTGCCTGGACCAGGGCTGTTCTTCACAACTCTTAAACACCTTCGACGGGCAGTGGGCCTGAAGATGAGTGGGTGACCGTTGGCTCCAACCCCAGCGAGCAGGCCACGCCTGCGGATCAGCTTAGGCGCGGCCCGGCGCCCGATCCATACGAAACGCCGACCGCCCCGCTGGAGGTGGCACCGGCGCCTCCGGGCGTGTCAGCGGTCCCGCCGGCTCCGGCCGCCCCGGTGGCCGCCCCGACTCCAGGGCAGGCGGCACCTGGCACTCCCCCGGCTACCGCTGTTAAGGCCTCGATGGTCGCCGCAAGCGGGGACCAGTGCCCTTCCTGCGGGGCCCACATGGCCGCCGACCAGCGCTACTGCCTCGAATGCGGGCACCGGCGCGGCGACCCGCGACTGCCCTTCATGGACGCCGTGGTCTTCATGGACGCGGTGAAGCGGCCGCGCGACGCCGCACCGCCCCCGCCCCCGCGTGACCGCCGGCCCCGGATGTCCCCGAACGCCTCGCTGGTAGCCGGGGTGGCGACCCTCGTCCTGGCGATCGGGGTCGGGGTCCTGATCGGACGCTCAGGCGAAAGCGGCGGCTCGACCGCCGCCAACACCGCGCCGCAGATCATCAAGGTGGAAGGCGGCGGTGGCGGTGGCGAAACCGCGAGCACCGCCAACCCCAAGGGGCCCAGCATCGGCGGCGGTTCTGGCAAGTCGAAGAAGAGCGCCAAGGCCAAGGCCGCCACCGGCAGCAGCGGGACGACCAAGGCCGCCGAAGAAGTCCTCAAGCCCGCCGGGAACGTGAAGCTGCCGCCGCCGACCGTGCAGCCCGGCGACAAGTGCGAAAGCGGCGTCGCCGGCTGCAAGGGCGGCAAATTCACGGCCGAATTCTTCGGCAAATGAAGCTGAGAGCGCCAAAGCTGAACCCACCTCGGAGCAGGGCGCGCCGAAAGCAGCCGGCCGCTACGTCCCCGCCCGCGGGTGGGCCACAGCAGGCCGCGCCGAGCGATGCCCTGAACAGGGCCTACGGACAGGAGTTCGTCGTCGACCTGCAGCGGCGCCGCGACCAGCTCGTCGCCCGGGTGGCGGAGCTGCAGTGGGACCTCGGCGGCCTGGTCTACGAGATGGCGATCCGCAACCGGATCAAGGTCGAGGTCCTGGTCAAGCGCGCGGTCGAGCTGCAGGACGCGGACGCCGAACTCAGCGAGGTCGAACGGATCGTTCGCATGGAGGAGACCGGCATGGCCGGCTCCTGCGGTTCCTGCGGGGCACCGCACAGCAGCGGCGCGACCTTCTGCTGGCAGTGCGGCCAGCCGCTGCTCCAGCAGGTCTCCGGCGACGCGATCCTGCGTAGCTGAGCCGATCCGTCGCGACGCGCAGGTGGTCCGGGCGCACCCCCCGCTCCGGGCGTCGTCAGCCGAAGCGGCCGGTCACGTAGTCGCGAGTGCGCGGATCCCGCGGCTGGCCGAAGATCGTCTCGGTGTCGTCGAACTCGATCAGGGTCCCGACCGGCTTGGCGTCGCTCGAGTCGAGGCTGAAGAAGGCGGTGCGGTCGGCGACCCGCGCCGCCTGCTGCATGTTGTGGGTGACGATGACGATCGTGAAGCGGCCTTTGAGGCTGTGCATCAGGTCCTCGATCGCGCCGGTGGCGATCGGGTCGAGCGCCGAGGCGGGCTCGTCGAGCAGCAGCACGTCGGGCTCGATCGCGATCGCGCGGGCGATGCACAACCGCTGCTGCTGCCCGCCGGAAAGTCCCAGGGCGCTGTCCTTGAGCCGGTCTTTGACCTCGTCCCAGAGGGCGGCGCCGCGAAGCGCTTTCTCAACGCGTTCGTCGAGACCCGACTTCATCCCCAGATTGCGCGGAGCCCAGGCGACGTTGTCGTAGATCGACTTCGGGAACGGGTTCGGTTTCTGGAAGACCATCCCGATCCGGCGCCGCACCTCGACCTGGTCGACGTTGCCGCCGTAGAGATCGTGGCCGTGGTAGCGGATCTGACCGTCGATCCTGAAGCTCGGGACCGAGTCGTTCATGCGGTTGAGGCTGCGGAGGAAGGTCGTCTTGCCGCAACCCGACGGTCCGATCAGAGCGGTGATCTGGCCGCGGCGGATGCGCAGCGAGACGCCGGTGAGCGCCTGTTTGCTGCCATAGAAGACGGAGACGTTCTGGGCGTCGAACACCACTTCGGTCGCCACGCCGCGATGACCGTTGGAGCCAGCTGCGGCCTCGCCGGGCTGCGGCAGCGGCCCAGTGCGAATCCGCACCCGCGAGGGTGGCGCGGCTGGGTCCCCGCCCCGGGGCGGATCGAAGTCGTTCATGAGGCCATCTTCCTCTTGCTGCGGGCGAACAGGGCCCTGGCGCCAAGACTCGCGAAGAGGATGAGGGAAATGAGGATCAGTGACAAACCCCAGGCTTCGGCGAAGCCGCTGGGGTTTGCTTCTTCGGACAGCTCGTAGATCCTGACCGGAACGTTCGGCAGCGCTTCGAACGGGTTCAGGGAGTAGCGGCTGGGATCGAACACGGAGGTGGCGAAGATCAGCGGCGCGGTCTCGCCGGCGGCGCGGGCGACGGAGAGCACGGTCGAGGTGAGGATCCCCCCGAGCGCGCTGGGCAGGACGATCCCGAGCACGGCGCGCCACCGGCTCACCCCCAGCGCGTCGGCCGCTTCGCGCAGGCTGCCGGGGACGAGCAGGAGGACCTCCTGGCTGCCGCGGGCGATCAGCGGCACCTCGATGATCGCCAGCGCCACCGAGGCCGCGATGCCCGATTGCTTGTGGTGGTTGACGAGCAGGCCGAAGATGAAGAGCCCGATGATGATCGAGGGGAGGCCGTTCATCAGGTCCAGCGTCATCCGGATCAGGTGAGTCGCCCGGTTCCCGGCGAACTCGGTGAGGAAAAGGGCGATCAGCACCCCGATCGGCATCGCGATCGCGGTCGCGATGGCGACGATGATGCCGGTGCCGACGAGCTCCGGCCCGATCCCAGCCGGCGCCCCCTTGATCAGGAAGTCAAGGTTGAGGGCGCTGGCCCCGCGCACGAGCACCGTGTAGATGACGATCACCAGCACCCCGACGGCGAGCACGGCCGCGGCGGTCGCGCCGTAGATGGCGAGGCGACTGAAGGCCTGCCGGCGGCGCAGGTTGCCGGTCGGCGTCAGTGGAGCCGTCGGGTCGAAGACCGTGTCGCGACTCATCGCAACGTCCCCCCTTCGAAGCTGAAGCGCCTGCCGATCCAGTGCGCGACGAGGTTCGAGACCAGGCCGATCACGAGCAGGATCACGCCGAGGTAGAAGAGCGAGGCTTTGTGCAATTCAGTCAGCGCGCCGGGGAACTGGTTCGCGATCCGCGCCGCCAGCGTGTCGCCGGTCTTGAAGAGCGACGCTTGGATTTCCGAGCCGGCGCCGATCACCTGCGCCACGGCGATCGCCTCGCCCAGCGCCCGCCCGAGCCCCAGCAGCGATGCGGCGACCACCCCCGAGGCCGTGGACGGCAGGACGACGCCGCGCACGACCTCCCAGCGGGTGGCGCCCAGAGCGCTGGCACCGTCCTGGACGTCTCGCGGCACGGCGAGGAAGAGGTCGCGGGAAATCGAGGCGATGATCGGGATCACCATGATCGTCAGGATCAGGCTCGCCGTGAAGACGCTCGAGCCGGTCGTTTCCGGTGCGCCGAAGATCGGGATGAACCCCAGCGTGCTGTGAAGGAATGGCTCGATGTCTTCGTGCACGAAGGGCGCCAGGACAAGGATGCCCCAGAAGCCGAGGATGACGCTGGGGATCGCGGCCAGCATCTCGACCAGCGGCGAGATCACTCCCCGCACTCCCGGCGCCAGCAAGCTCAGGAAGAGACCGATCGCGATCGCGATCGGAGCCCCAAGGAGAAGGGCGAAGAAAGAGCTGACGGCGGTCCCGAAGATCAGCGAGCCGGCCCCGAATTCGCCGAAGTTCGGCTGCCAGGTCGTGTTGGTGAGAAACCCGAGCCCGAACTTGGAGATCGCCGGACTGGCCCCGTGCACCACCTGGTAGCCGATCAGGGCGATCACCGCGACCGAGAGCAGAGCGGCGAGAAGGCAGACGCCGTAGAGAACCGCGTCCCCGATCCGGTCTGCCTGCTTGCGGCGCCTGGCGGCACGGGTGCGAGCGGCACGGGGGCCGTCGAGGGTTCCGGGGGTGGCCGCGGCGCTCATCGGCGGCAGCGTAGAGGAGATCGGGCCGATTCCTCACCTGCTTCGTCAAAATTTCACAAGATTGAAACAAGTCGAATTGAGCTGGCTACTTGTTACGAAAATTAACACTCTTTTGTTACATCTTTGAAACAGGGTCTTTCACGAGATTGAAACAATTATGCGGCCGGCCGACGCGACTCTACCCTGGCCAGGGTGCGAATTTCGACCCCATGGCGAGTATCGATAACGAGCTGAAAGGATTCTCTTGATTCGCAACAGGTTGCTAGCTCTCTTCATCGCGACGGCAGGGACGGTTGGAGGTATGGCAACCGTTGCCACTGCGAGCGCTTCGGCCGGCCTCACCGGCGCCGGCTCCACGCTGGTGGCACCGTTGATGGCCAACTGGATCAACGGCTTCGAAATCAAAGAAGGCATCCCGGTCAAATACGGCGCGGTCGGCTCCGGGGCGGGAATCGCCCAGATCACCGCTCGCACCGTCGACTTCGGCGCCTCCGACGCCCCGTTGACGCCGCAGCAGGCCGCCGCCTGCAACGGCTGCGTGCAGATTCCCTGGGCGCTGTCGGCGACCGGCCTTGGCTTCAACGTGCCGGGCGTCAAAAAATTGAACCTCACCGGTCCGATCATCGCCGGCATCTACTTCGGCAAGATCACCAATTGGAACGACCCGAAGATCAAGAAAGTCAATCCGAAAGCGAAACTGCCGAACCTGACCATCACCCCGGTATTCCGCAGCGATGGCTCCGGTGACACCTACGCCTTCACCAATTACCTCTCGAAGATCAGCCCGGCCTGGAAAAACGAAGTCGGGTACGCAACCTCGGTCGGCTTCAAAGCCGGGGTTGGCGCCAAAGGCAACTCGGGCATCACCTCGACGGTCACCAAAACGCCCGGCGCGATCGGCTACATCTCGGCCTCCTACCTGATCGCGGCCGGGCTCGGCGCGGTCGCGGTCCAGAACAAGGCCGGCAACTACGAGGTGCCGAACCTGAAAAACATCGAAAGCGCGGCCTCGGCGGTCAAGAGCGTGCCGCCGAGCAATGAACTCAACATCACCAACCCGCCGAAGAAGGCGACGATCGCCTACCCGATCTCGACCTTCACCTACGCCATCGTCCCCCACAACGCCCCGCAGAAGGGCTTCCTGCAGCAGTTCATCAATTACGCCATCACCAAAGGCCAGGCATACGGAGCGGCGCTCGACTTCGCGCCCCTACCGAAAGTCGTGCTCAGCGCGTCGAAAAGCAGCGTCGCCTCGCTCTAGCGAGTTTGCCAGCGGCGGGAGGCGCCGCGGCTAACCGGCCGGCACAGGGGTCCGAAAGGGACCTTGTGCCGGCTTTTTTGTGCCCCGCTAGGCGAAGGCCTGGGCGGCGCGGCGGCGCAGGTCCGCGTTGAGCATGCCGGTGACCTGGCTGGGGCTGTCGCCGGCGGAGGGCACGGCGTCGCCGATCAGGCCACTGGCGCGGAAACCGAAGAGTGGTGCGTCGAAGCCGAGCTCACGGATCTTGCGGACGAGCTTCACCGCGCCCTGGGTGTCGGCGCCGGGGCCGCAGATGACGATCGCGGTCACCTCGAGGGCGCCGAGGGCGCGCTCGAGCCGCTCGTCGCCCAGCTCGTTGGAGAGGACGAGGACGCGGAAGCCGGCGCGGCGCAGGGCGAGGTCGAGGGCTTGGGTATGGACCTCCTCGGCGTCCTGGCCATGGCTGGAGTCGAGCAGCAGGACCCCGGCCGGGCGGGAGGCGGCGGAGGCGAGGCGGCGGGCGCCGTGCAGCCAGCCGGTCGCCCAGCGCGAGGCAAACTCCAGCTCGGCCTCGCGGTCGGGGTCGGCCGCAAGCTCGTCGATCGCCGGCAGCAGCAGCTCCTCGACCGTGCGCTCCAGCGGTCGCAGCGCCAGGCTCTCCTCGATTGCCCGGTCGGCGGCTCCCTCGTCAAAGCTTTCGAGGGCGGCGATCATGTCGCCGCCGCTGGCCGGTGCCGACTGGCGCTGGCGGGCCAGCTCGATCGCCGAGGAGATGTTGCCGGTCTGGGCGAGGGCGTCGCGCAGGGTCTGCAACTCCACCAGCTCGTAATTGCGGTGGTTGCCGACGGTGCGCTTGGGCGTCGGGTAGCCGTAGCGGCGCTCCCAGCTGCGGAGCGTGTTGGGGCTTACGCCGAGCACTTCGGCCGCTGCATTGGTTCGGATTCCTGGCATCTGGAAAGAGGTCGGTTGCGCGTTCCATTCGACGCGCGGGCGCCATTCTCCCACCGCGAATGCGGGTTTACATCAGTTATGGACAGATTTCCGGAATCTGTCAGCGATCTTGCAGGGCGCCGACGCCCACCGGCTGCCCCACGGCGCGCGCCCGCCACATAGCCGCGTCGGCCTTGTGCAGCAGCAGCTCGACCTCGGCGCCGTGCTCCGGGCAGGCGACGACCCCGGCCGAGACCGCGATCCGCAACCCCCCCGCCCGCTCCAGCTCCTCCAGCTTGCCCAGCAGCCGCTCGGCCATCTGCACCGCTTCGACCGTGTGGAGATTCGGCGCCAGGACGCAGATCGCGTCCTCCTCGAGACGGAAGGCTTCGTCGACGAGGCGGATGCTGTCGCGCAGAGCCGCGCCGACGATCGCCAGCACCGTCTCCTGGCCGCCACCGGCGTCGCCGTTCCGCGTCCCCGGCCCCGAGGCGTCGAAGACGGCGAGTGCGAACGGGTGGCCGTAGCGACGGTTGGTCTCGGCCATCTGGTCGAGCCGGCGCCGCATGTGGCCGGGCCGGTAGAGGCTGGCCAGCTCGCGGTGTTCCCCCTCCTGCGTCGGCGGCTCCGGAACCGCCCGTGCCGCCGCCTGCTCGTAGGCGGCATCGACGGCGGTCGCAGTCACCGAGCCGAAGTCCACGGCCAGACGCTGCGCGGCGGCGGCGAACCGCTCGGGCTCTTCGCGGTCCAGCTCCTGGCGCAGCTTGGCCAGCAGCAACTCCTGCAGCGAGGAGACCTCGCGAGCGAGCCGGCCCGCCGGAGAGCCGCCCTCAGAACCGTTGCCCGAATCCGACTGGCCCGCCACGCCGTGACCTTGGCGAAAGCGGCGGACGTCGGCGGAGGGAAAAACCGCTATTTGCGGCCCGACGATCGTCCAGGACGGATATCCAATTTGCGGGCTAATCCAGGCTTCGGCGACCGGCCAAGGCCTTGCCCAGGGTCACCTCGTCGGCGTGCTCGAGGTCGGCGCCGACCGGCAGGCCGCTGGCGAGACGCGTCACCGCGACCTTCCCGCGCAGGGCCTCGGCGATGTGCAGGGCGGTCGCCTCTCCGGTCGTGGTCGGGTTGGTGGCGAGCACGACCTCGCCCACCCCGCCCCGCTCGACCCGCGTCAGCAGCTCGGCGATCTTCAGGTCCTGGGCGTCGACGCCGTCGATCGGCGACAGCGCGCCGCCCAGCACGTGGTAGAGGCCGCGATATTCGTGGGTGCGCTCGATCGGGATCACGTCGGCGGGCTCCTCGACCACGCAGATCATCGCCCGATCGCGGTTCTGGTCGGCGCAGATGCGGCAGAGCGGGCCCTCGGCGAGGTTGAAGCACTCCTCGCAGAGGCCGACCTTCTGCTTCATTTCGCGGATCGCGTCGCCGAGCGCGAACGCCTCTTCGTCCGGCGCCCGCAGCAGGTGGAAGGCGAGCCGCTGGGCGGTCCGCTGGCCGATCCCCGGCAGGCGCGAAAGCTCGGCGACGAGTCGCGCGAGCGGGGCCGGGCCCTCCGTGCTCAACCCCCCAGGGCCCCCAGGCCGCCGGTGATCCCGCCCATTTTCGAGCTGGCCAGCTCCTGCGCGGCGCGCAAGCCCTCGTTGACCGCCGCCTGGACCATCTCGGCCAGCATCTCGGCCTCCTCCGGGTCGATCGCCTCCGGGTCGATCGCGATCTCGCGCAGGGTCAGGTCGCCACCCATCTTCACCTTGACCATGCCGCCGCCGGCGCTGGCCTCGACCACCTCGTCTTTGAGCTGCTCCTGCGCCTGCAGCATCTGGTCCTGCATCTGCTGCGCCTGTTTCATCAGGGCGTTCACGTCGAAGCCCCCCGGGCCGCCTCCTCGAGTCACCTAACTGACCTCCTCCGCGTCGAACTCGCTTATTACCCGCTCCACGATCTCTTGCTCGCCGATCTCGTCCTCGGCGGCGGGAGGTGCCTCCGGCGCCGGACTCTCGCCGTCGAGCAGGACGTAAGCGGGCTTCAGACTCTGACCGGTGACCGTCTGCAACGCCTCCGCGACCCGTTCTCGCTGCTCAGGCGTCTCGGCCTTGCGTTTGTTGAAGGTGGCGCTGGCCGGAAAGGAGATCTCCACGACCTTCTCGGTGGCGTCGAACCCGGCCGGCCGCGCCTCCTCAAAGAACGCCGCCAGCGCCGGAGCCGTCTTGCCGAGCTGGTCGAGGATCCCCGGCCAGATGCGCTGCAGCTTCTCCAGATCGAGGTCGCCCTGGCCCGCGGGCCCCGCCACCGCGCCTGCGGGAGAGGCCGAGTCTGGAGATGGCGATGGCTCACTTGGCTGCTCG
>WNFM01015052.1_pt1 | contig 12722 bp, 14 predicted proteins | sample 5400271 | NCBI WGS metagenome assembly WNFM01 (sample SAMN13153352, study PRJNA577476) | soil metagenome | isolation source: 60 cm saprolite on Douglas fir-dominated hillslope | place: USA:California | collected 2013-09-17 | reverse complement strand
AAGCGAGGCGCCATGCCCAGCCGCAAGATCATCATGGCCGCGTTCGACCACGGCCAGGTGCCGAAGGTCGCGTGCATCAACAAGGCCACCGTCGACCTCGGTGTGGATTTCGACCGGCTGGTTCCGGCACTACAGAAATTCTTGGACGAGCACTTCGTGCCGGTGTGGGGAACGCCCGCCACCCTCGTCAAGGCGACCAAGCCGCTGGCCGGCGCGTGGAGCATCGTCCTTCTCGATGACGCCGACGCCGCCAACGCGCTCGGCTATCACGACCTCACGAAGAACGGCCTGCCGCTCTCCAAGATCTTCGTCAAGACGACGCTCGCCGACCGCCAGAAAGTGAGCGTGACGGCGTGCCATGAATTGGCGGAGATGATGGTGGACCCGGCGATCAATCTCTGGGCCGACGGCCCGAATGGGTCGCTGTATGCCTACGAGATGTGCGATGCGGTGGAGGAGGACGAGTTCGCCATCGATGGCATCGCGATGAGCGATTTCGTCTATCCCGCGTACTTCGAGCTCTTCCGCAAGGCGAAATCCGCGCAATTCGATTATCTCAATCTCCTGACGCGGCCATTCGAATTGAGGAAAGGCGGCTATTCGCTGGTGCGCAAGAGCGACAAGATCACGCAGATCTTCGGCTCCAGGGAGAAGGAGCGGCGCTTCGACCGCGAGGACCGGCGCCTGCATCGCAGCGAATACCGGATGGCGCGGCAGATGGCGGGGGCCTGAGCCGCCGGTTTAGTTCCCCGTCGATAGCCGATCTCCTAGGCCAATCAGCCTATGGCGGCATCCTGGCAGTTTGTCGCAATCTGACGCCGTGCAAGAGGGCGTCGGGCCCCAACCCCAAGCCCCGGACTCCCGGAAAGGAGAACGCGATGGTCCGAAGCTCGGTCATTCATCAGTTGCGCGCATGGGCCGACGGCGTTGACCCGCTGACGGGCGAATCCTTGCCGTCGGAGCACCCGGCGCAGCGGGCGGATACGATTCGTACCCTTTATGCCGCAGTGGCGTTACTCGAGACCGATGGGGCGCGGACGGCTCCCATTGCGCGTGCAGAGATCGCCGGGCGCGCGCAACAACCGCGCAATGCCGGCCGGCCATGGTCTCAAGATGATGATTTGGCGCTGGTGACGGCATTCGACGCGGGTGCTGCCGTCGCATCGTTGGCCGCGGCGATGGAGCGTACCCGCGGAGCGATAAAAGCGCGGCTGGTTCGGTTGGGCAAGATCGAAGCCCCGGAGTTGATGCGGCTACGCGGGTCGGCCAGTGCGAACATCGCGACCAATGCGGAACGCTAGCGGCCGAAGCAGAACCGGATCCTTCTGCGCCGCTGCATCCGGTAGGCCGCGCCAAAGCGCCGGCGCAGCCAGTGCGGACGGCGGAGCTTGCGCATCCATCGGCGCGCTTCCCGGTACGCCGGCTGCCGGTCGAGCCACGCATGCAGCGCGCGGCGCACACGCAGGAATAAATTCTGCGCGCGCAGCACCCAGCCGATCCGCGTGATGGCCGGCGCGGTCAATTGATACAGCGCGGCAAACACGCCGGAGAAGATCAGCTTCTCGAGGATGAGCACCGTCGTGCCCAGTAGGTAGCGACCGTGGACGAATGCAAGCACGATCGCGCTTTTCAGCGGCAGCAGCGCCAGCAGCGGCAGTACGAACAGCGCAAGCGCCTGGTACGGCGGCCTGCGGCGAATCCACGCGGCACCTGCGGCCACCGTACGCAAACGCGCCAGGTCGCGCAGGAACCGGGCCGTGCCGCGCCACAACCATTCTTCGATCAACAACAGGACGGCCGCGCAAAAGAGAAACGGCCGCGATAGCCAGCGGCGAGGCGGACGTCCGGGTTTGCGCGCGGTCACCATGCCCGTTCCTGAAGTCATTTAGGCCCCGCCACATCCTCCGCACCAGTGAAATGCGACGAACGACGGCAGGCGCCGCACGGGTGGCGCCAGGATGCGCCGGCTACTTGAGCCAGAGGGCGACCGTGCGATCGTAATCGCCGGTCGCCTTGGCCAGGTGCAGCCATTGATCCACCCACGCCTTGAACGTCGGGTCGCCGCGCGGAATGAGAAAGGCCATCTCGCCGTATTGCAGCGGCTTGTCGGGATTGACGGCGCACAGGCCCGGCCGCAGCTTGGCCTGGACAATGGTTTCCACCGATTCCGAAATCATCACGTCGGCGTTGCCCTTCAGGATTTCGTCGAAGATCGTCGTGTTGTCGTTGAAGATCACGATCTTCGCCTGCTTGAAGTTCGCGCGCGCGAAGCGCTCGTTGCTGCCGCCCGGATTCTCGATCACGGTCACGCCGGGCTTGTCGATATCGGCGACGGTCTGGAACTTGGCGGCGTTTTCGCACTTGGTGATCGGCGCCTTGCCGTTGACCATGTACGGCACGGTGAAGAACGCGCGCCTCTGCCGGTCGAGCGTCACCGAGATGCCGCCCACGCCCATGTCGCACTTTTCGACGAAGTCGTCCATGAGCTTCGGCCAGCTCGTCTTGACGAACTTGGCCTCGACGCCGAGCGACTTGGCCATCGCCTGCACGAGGTCGACGTCGATGCCTTCGAACGCGCCGTCGGCCTTCGCGAGGCTGAAAGGCTTGTAGTCGCCCGGCGTGCACACGCGCAACGCGCCGCGCTTGATGACGTCGTCCAGGCGCGAGTCCTCGGCGTGCGCGACGGTAGCGGCGACAGCAATCAGGACGGCGGCGGAAAATCGAACCATGGCAGCTCCTAAGCGAAAAGTACGGCGATGCCTCGACTTTACCTCATTCGCCTGCCTCATTCCTTGCTCTCCTTGCCTGCGTCGTCGGGCACGGGTGGGAGCGCTCGCTCGATCAGCTGACGTACTTCTTCATCGGACAGCACGCGGGCCGGCGCGTTGGCGCCCCCGAGCGTCGTGGGATTGCGTTGCCAGACGAGCGACGGCCACGCGAGCACGAGCGCCAGGACGATGAGCTGCGCCGCGAGGTAGGGAGCCAGCGCGCGCGAAAGGCCCATGAGTGAAAGTCCGCGCCGCACGCTGTTGCGGACCATCAGGACCGCATAGCCGAACGGCGGCGTCAGGAAACTCGCCTGCAGGATGAGCAGCGTCAGCACCGCGACCCACGTCGCGTCGTGGACCAATGTCAGGAGCGGTGGAAGGGCGACGGGGATGACGACGAAAATCATCTCGAACGCGTCCAGCACCAGCGCGCATGCGGCCACGATCGCGAGAACGATGATCAGCGAACCCGCCTCGCCCAGCCCGGACTGGGCCAACGCCGCGGCCACCCAGCGGTCGGTGCCGAATGCACGGACGATGAGCGTGAACATCGTCGCCGCCACCAGCAGCGCAAACAGCGCACCGGTGACCGCCATCGTGTCGCGCAGTATTTCCGCCAGCACACCTTTCGTGAGCGCGCGCGTCGCGAGACCGAAGGTGACCAGCGCGACGGCGCCGAAGGCCGCCGCCTCCACCGCGTATATGTAGCCGAGCGTCACGCTGGTGAGGAGACCCGCGATGAAGAGCGTGGTGATGCCGGCCGTCAGCCACTCGCGCACCGTGGGCGGCGACTCGGATGCGGCGACCATCCGGCGACGGTTGGTCCACCACGCCACAGCGGCGCACAACCCAAGCAGGATGGCCGCGGGCACCAACGCGCCGACGAACACATCCTGCGTGTTGATGATGCGCACCGACTCGTGCGTCAGGATCGTCGCTTCGGTGTGGGCGCGCATCATCGCGTCGCCCAGCAGGATCAGAACGAGCGACGGCGGAATCACGACGCCCAGCGTACTCGCCACGCACACGAGCGCCGCGCCGCGCTCGCGTGCCATGCCGGAGGCGTCGAGGCGCGGACTCACCGTACGCGACAGCATCGCCACGCTGGCGCCGACCGACCCGTTCATCGGCGCGAGCAGTACGCCCAAGCCCAACCCGGACAGCGCGCCACCGGCGCCGGTCGCGGCCAACGCGCGATTTCCCGTGCGAAAGAGGATCCGTGCGAGCGGCAGGTGATTGAGCAGCGCGCCCATCAGCACGTAGAGCGGCAGCGCCTGCAGGATGTCCTGCTCGAGCAATCCCAACAGTCGCGCGGGCATGGCCGTCAGCAACGGCAATGCAAATGCACCGACCGCGACACCGCCCACCGCAAACAGCATCGCCACGCCGATCAGGATCAGCCACGCGGGCAATCCGGTCGCGATGAGCAACACCGCCACGGCGACCAGCATGCCGATACCGGCAGTCTGCGTCATGAGCGTTGACTGCCGCCGCGGAAGACGTCGAGCAACGCCTGCAGCAGGACCAGCAGTGCCGCAATCAGCAAAGCGATCTTGAGCACGAAATAGCCGGGATTGAAAGTCTCCGGAAAGGCTTCGAGCTGCCGCACCGACTGCGCCGTCATGGGCCACGCTGCGTACAGGATGAACAGCGACCACGGCACGAGAACCGCGAGCGCGCCGATTCGCGCCAGCGTCTCGCGTGCGCGCTGCGGATAGCGCTGCGCGAAGATGTCGGTGGCAAGATGCGCGTGCCGGCGCGTCACTGCGCGAGATCGTTGGCTTCGCGCGAATACTGCTGGACTACGTCGCGCAACGGCCACTGCAGGAAAAGGAGCAAGGCCAATGGCAGGACCAGGATGCCGCCGGCCCAGGTGATCCCGCCGATGATCCGGTCCAGCGCGCGCGCGAACGCGGTCATCGCTTTCGAGTCAGCCGATATGCTGCCGCAGGAAAGACAGCGTGCGCTCGCGCGCGAGCTTCGCCGCCGCCGCATCGTACGCACCGCGCTGGTCGCAATTGAACGCGTGGTCGGCGGCGTACAGGAAGACCTGCGCGGTCGGATGCGCGGCCGCGAGAGCCCTCACGCCGGCGACCGGAAGTCCCGCGTCGCGCTCGCCGAAGTGCGCCATGACCGGACATTTCGGCTGTTCGGCAATCGCGTCGATCATGCCGCCGCCATAGTACGGGACCGCGCACGCAAAACCGGCGATGCGCGCAGCCGCGATCCACGCGATGTAACCACCCCAGCAATAGCCGATCACGCCGATCTTCCCCGCATCGGCCACCGCGGCGCGAGCCGCGGCCACATCGAGCATGGCGGCATCCGTCGAAGCCTTCGCCTTCAGCTCACGGCCGTGCGCAACGTCGGGCGGTGTATAGCCAATGTCCACGCCACGCTCGTAGCGGTCGAAAAGCGCCGGAGCGATCGTCAGATAGCCATCGGCGGCGTACCCATCGCAGACGCTGCGAACGTGACTGTTGACGCCGAAGATTTCCTGCGCGATGACCAGCGCGCCGCGCGGCGTGCCCTGCGGATCGGCGCGATAGGCCGAAAGGCGTTGGCCGTCGGAGGCGACAAGTTCGACCGTTTGTCCCATGATCAGGTGAAAAAAATCAGATAGACCAACCCGATCAGGATAAGCCATTTCGCGGTGTAGTACAGCTTCATCCGCAGGTAATACACGACGCTGAAAATCCGATTGAGCCAGCCGATGCGGTCGCCTTCGACATTCTCCGTCTGGCTCGCGCGGATGAACGTTCGCTTGTACCACTTGTTGATCGCAGTCATCACGCGGTTGGTCAGCGGTCGCTCGACGTCGCAGAAGAGGATCACGCGCGTTTGGTCTGTCTTGTTCTCCGCCCAGTGGATGAAAGTCTCGTCGAACATCACGGCCTCGCCGTCGCGCCAGTAGTAGGGTTCGCCATCGATGAAGATGTGGCAGTCCGGCGAGTTCGGCGTGACCAGGCCCAGGTGGTAGCGCAGCGAGCCGGCGAAGGGGTCGCGGTGCTTGTTCAACTTGCCGCCGGGCGGCAGCAGCGCGAACATCGCTCCATTGACCGTCGGGATCGACTGGACGAGCGCGACGGTCTTGGGACACAGCGCTTGTGCCGACGGCAGCGGCGTGTCGTACCACTTGACGTAGAAGCGCTTCCAGCCGCGCCGGAAAAACGAATTGAATCCGAGGTCGTTGTACTTCTCCGACGCGCGGATGTGTCCGTCGTCGAAGAGTTGCAGCGCCTCGTCCCGGATGACCTGCCAGTTATCGGTCAGCACCCGCAGCTCGGGGAACCGCTCGACCTCGACCATGGGCCGGTTCGGCACCGCCGAAAACAGATACATGAGCGCGTTGTACGGCGCCACGAATGTCGAATGGTCGGTGACCTGGCGATAGAACTTCAACCGGGTGCGGCCGCGGAAATGCACGAACGCCGCCCAGCCGAGCAACAAATAGAAGAGCGAGGCCTTCCAGGTCAGCAAACTGGCGAGCAGGGTGGTCATGAAGCGCGGCCCATGGTTCGGATTATGCGCGGGTCCGGCGCGGCTTCGCCGCGACCGCTTTCCAGCGCCGGTGCACCCAGTACCACTGTTCGGGTCGGCGCAGGATGGCCCTTTCCAGCGCAGCGTTGTAGGCGCGCGTGTTCCGGCGGATGGCCTCCCCCGTATTTTCGCATTCGATGGGCGCCATGGGGTCCTCGAAGCGCAACACATGCTTTCCGCTGGATTCGCGCCAGCTCGACGCCAGCAATACGGGCGCTCCGGTAGCGAGCGCGATGATCGCGAGGCTCTTGAACGTCCACGCAGGGTGACCGAAGAAGTCGACAGCGACGCCATCGGGCGGCCGTGCGTGCTGGTCGAACGGAAATACGATCGCGTCACCGGCAGCCAGGCGGTCGAGCATCGCGTCGAGCGAGCCGCGCTTCGGAAAAACGCCGAACCCGGCTTCGTTGAATCGGCGCGTCACCAGGGCGTCGAGCCATTGCGGCTTGATGGCGCGGCGCACGAAGTGGAACCTGCCGCGCATTTGCGGGTAGTGATTGAGGCCGGCGATCGTCGCCACCTCCCAATTGCCGAAGTGGCCGGTGAGGATGAGGACGCCCTTGTTCTGCCCGAGCGCGCCGGCAAAGGCTTCGACGTTCTCGATGTGCACCATCGCCATCTTGCGTTCGTGCGACAGCCAGCGGAATCTCACGAATTCGCGACACAGCCGCCACAGGTGCGCATAGTGCGCCTGCGCGAGCTGGACGATTTCGTCCTCGCTTATGTATTCACCGTAGACTCGCCGCAGGTTCTCGAGGATGACTTGGCGGCGGACCGGAATGAAATGGTACAAAAACTTGCCCGCCGCCGGGACCACGATGTCGTCGCGCTCGGCCAGGGCCACCGCCGACGCATTNCGATCGATCTCAAGCGGTATCTCGCAAGGAGCGCCGACGCGGCCGGACCGCAGGCAATCTGCGGCGCGCCGTAATTGTCGCGGGTGACGGAAAACTCGGCGGATTCGATCTGTCCCAGCGCCGTCTCGCGCGGAAAAAGCTTGAGACACGCTTCCTTGGCGGCAAAGCGCGCGGCAAGGCTCGCCGCGCGGCCCGGACCCTCGCCGCTGTCGGCCAATTCCTGCGCCGAGAAGAGCCGCGAGAGATCTGCCGCCGGCGTTTCCCGCAGCAAGCGTTCGATGCGCGCGATTTCGACCGTGTCTATTCCACAGCGACGATTCGCAGCCGCGCCCGCATCGGCGGCAGTGGCGTCAGGCGGCACGTACCAGCAGCGCCGCGTCCGTGCCGCCGAAACCGCGGCAGAGGATCAGCGCAATCTTGCTGCGCGGCGCCTGCAGAGCCTTGGTCAACGGCAATCCGGCGCAGTCGGGGTCGAGTTCGCGGAGCGTGGCCACGCCCGGGACCACGCCGTCGGCGAGTGCCGCAAGCGCCACCGTCGCCTCGAGAAGCCCGGCCGCCGCGATGAGATGGCCGAACGACCATTTGAAGGCCGTCACCGGTGGCGGGTCGCTCCGGAAAATCGCCCGGATCGCCACGGCTTCCGAGGCATCCGACGGCCGCGTGCCGTTGCCGTGCGCGACGACCATGCCGACGTCGGTGGCGCGAATCCTCGCGTTGTCCAACGCCGCCGCGATCGCCCGTGCGAGGCCGTCGCCATCGTCGCGAATCGCGACGAGGCCGGTCGCCTCCGATGCATAACCGCCACCGAGCACTTCGCCCAGCACCGTCGCATTGCGCGCCGTGGCTGACGACTCCTGTTCCAGAACCAGCGCGCCGGCGCCCTCGCCAAAGACGCTGCCGTCGCGCGCAACATCGAACGGGCGCAACGTGTCTTTCGCAAGCAATCCCAGCCGGTAGTAATACAGGACCATCTGCGGCTCGATCGGCGCGTCGTGGCCCACGCAAACGACGCGCTCGGCCTCGCCGTTGCGCAGCGCCTCCATCCCTTCGATCACCGCCAGCGACCCGCTGCAACTATGATGGGTGATGCAGGCGTTGCTGCCTTTGAGGCCGTATTTGATGCCGATGTGCCCGAGCACATTGTTCGGCAGCGAGCGCAGGAGCCACATCGGGTTCACGGTGTTGGCGAGTTCCCTGCCGAATTCGGGCAGGCTGCCGTTCGCGGCGGTCAGCAGCGGGAAATAATCGTACTGGTTCTGATAATTGCCGCTTCCCGACCCGACGTAGACGCCTGTCTGGTCGCTGAATGTCGCGGCGGCGTCCTCTGCCAGCGTATCGCGGTACGAGGTGAGGCCGGCGCCTTCGATCGCCTTGCCGGCGGCATAGAGGCCGAAGAGATCGGTGCGCCGGATGAGCTTGTGCAATTTCCGGTCATCGACCATTTCGCGAGCGTTGAAATCGGCTACCTCACCGGCCATCTGCGCAGGCCATTCTGCGACGTCCCATTGCTTGATCGGCGCAATCGACGAGCGGCCTGCGCGCACGGCGGAAAAAATTTCGGCCGGAGATTTTCCGGCGGAGCACACCGCACCGCTACCGGTGATCAGGACACGTTGCGCATTCATGCTTTGTTTCCGGCATCGCCATCGACTTCGTCCGGATGGCGCAGCACGACGCAACTGTTCGAGCCGCCGAAGCCGAAGGAATTGGACATCGTCATGCGAACGCGCTGCCGGCGCGGCTCGTCGCGCACGAAATTCAAGTCGCAATCGGGATCGACGTCGCGCAGGTTCGCATTGATCGGCATGATGCCGTCGCGAATCGCCAGCGCGCAGATCGCAACCTCGACCGCGCCGGCCGCGGCGATCAGGTGGCCCATTGTGCTCTTCGTCGAGCTGACGCCGAGGTTCGCGGCGTGCGTGCCGAAGACGGCCTTGACGGCGGCGCTTTCACTGCGGTCGTTCATGCCGGTCGACGTGCCGTGCGCGTTCAGATAATCGATGTCGGCCGGAACCGCGCCCGCACTGGCCAGCGCCTGGCGCATCGACTGGATCGGACCGTCACCGTCCGGCGGTGAATCCGTGATTCGATAACTGGACAGCGAATTACCGTCGCCGGCGAGCTCCGCGTAGATGTGCGCGCCGCGCCGGCGCGCCGCCTGCCATTCCTCGAGCACCAGGAATCCCGCGCCCTCGCCCAAGAGGAAACCGTTGCGCGTCGCGTCGAACGGGCGGCTCGCGCGCTGCGGCGTGTCGTTGTCCGGCGAAAGCGCCGACAAGAGGCAGAAGCCGGCGATGCCGACCGGGCTGATCATCGAATCGAAGCCGCCGGCCAGTGCATAATCGACGGTGCCGCGCCGGATCAGCTTCATCGCCGTGCCCAGCGCCTGGCCGCCGGAGGCGCACGCTGTATGCACCGACGTCGCATAGCCCAGGATTCCGTGGCGGCGGGCGACCAGAGACAGCCCCGCCGCGCAGTTGCTTCGGCAAAATGCGAGCGGATCGTTCGCGGCGTCGTCAGTCAGCAAACGCTCGGCATGCAGATCGCCATCCGCGGCAGCGTGATCGTGCGTCGACACGAGATCGGCGAAGTCCACGCCCATCATGCCAGCGCCGACGGCGCAGCCCCACCGCGTCGGATCTGTTTCGGCCGGTCGAATGCCGGCGTCGCGCAGTGCCTGTTCCGACGCTGCGAGTGCGAAACGGTGTGAGCGATTGGCGAACTTGAGAAGCCTCTTGTCTCCGGTGAGGTCACGCTCATCGAAGCCCTTCACTTCCGCCGCGATGTGCACGGGAAAGCCGCTCGCGTCGAAGAGGCTGATTTGCGCACCACCGCTGCGCCCGTGGAGGACCGCGTCCCACGTCGTAGCGACGTCGTTGCCGACGGGCGTTACCAGTCCCAATCCGGTAATCGCAACCCTGCGCGAAGCGGCCATCAGATCACGCTCCCGCCGCGACGAACTCGAGCCGCGCAGTGGCGATGGTCTTGCCGTCGAGGTCAAGCGCTTTCAACATCAACCGGGTTGTATCGTCCTGCGTTTCCGCGATTTCGACGTGGGTGTCGACCTCCTGCCCCGGAACGATGAAGGCGCGCATCTTCACGTGCGTCATGCGCGACGCTGAGGACGCAGGCCCGCCGCGCGCCCAATCGGCCTCGTGCGCCAGCTGGGTCGCCAATCCGATCTGCGATTCCAGAAGCAGCGTCGCCGGAAAGACCGGCCGCCGCGGAAAATGATCGGCGAAGAAGGGGGCCGACGACGGAACATGCAGTTTCGCGTGCAGCGATCGGCCGGGAACGTGCTCGACGGTTTCCACGCTCGGCAAGACGACGCCACGAAAGCGATCGGGAGGGGCGCCCGCGCCGCGCAGCAACGCAAAGCGCTCGCGAAGCGCCTCGGGCGCATCGAAATCGGTGGCCGGCAGCATCGGGCCCAGGCAGTCGTTCAATTCGATCGCCCGGTGCTCGCCCACGTCGGCCCAGCCGCGATACGCAACGGCGTCGTCGTCGACATGCTCGATTTCCACCGCGAGGTCGATGAGGTCACCGGGCGCGACATGTTTCCGGAAGCGCGTTTCGCCGGCGAGCGCTGCGACCGGCCGGCCGCGGTATTCGATGAATTCCATCGACACCCAGGCGGCGAGTTGGCCGACCGCCTCGGCGACGAGGCAAGAGGGAAAGGCCGGCAGCGTCGCCGGGACGTGAAAGGCGCCGCGCGCGCGGGTTCCCGAAGTGAACTCGGTGATGCGGTCGACGAAGGAGAACGCCGCGAAATGATCGCCAGGATCGGGCATCGGGCAAAAGCCGCGTTCAGGCCGCCGCCTTGGCGTCGTGTTGCGCCTGCACGACGAGCTTGCAGAAGGTTTCGGGTGTGAAGAGGCGCGGAATGTCCTTGACCTTCATCGGATCCGCGAAGCGGTCGGCGGGAATTTCCGAGAGATACGCCCGCAGTTGCTGCAACCCCGTCTCGGTCAATGTGCCCTTGTGCTCGAACTCGGCCTCGCTCAAGGCGCCGCGCGCGTTGTCGATGATCTTGCCGCGCGGGATCTTGATCTTGAACGCGCGCTCGAGGCGGAAGACCATGTCGAGGAAGTCGATCGACTCGGCGTCGAGTCCCTCGATCAGCGAGACGTCGAGCTTGATGTCGGCGACGTCGCAGCCCAGCGCGTCGGCCATCGTTTCCGCCACGGTCGGGAACACTGCGCTGATTTCTTCCTTGGTGATTTCGGATGCCATCGTTGCCTCACTCCATTTTGAAGCCGCCATCGATATTGATGACCTGGCCGGTGATGTAGTCGGCGAAGCGCGAGGCGAGGAACCAGACCGCGTAGGCCACTTCCTCCGGCTTGCCATATCGCTTGAGCAGGATGCGCGCCGTGACGGCATCGCCCGCCATCTCGCGCACGTCCTGCGACATTTCCGTCTCGATCACGCCCGGCGCCACCGCGTTGACCGTGATCCGGCGCGGCGCGAGCTCGACCGCCAGCGAACGGGTGAACGCATTGATGGCGCCCTTGCTCGCCGCGTAGTTGGTCTGGCCGCGACCGCCCTTCTCGCCCGCCACGGAACTCAAGTTGATGATCTTGCCCGCGCGCTGGACGATCATCTGCGGCGCCACCGCGCGGACGACGTTGAACACGCCACCGACATTCGTGTCGAGGACGACTTTCACGTCGTCGTCGTCCATCGCCGCCAACTGATTGTCGCGGATCATCCCCGCGTTGTTGACGAGCACGTCGATCCGTCCGCAGCGCTCGGTGACGCGCTCGACCGCCGCGGCGCAGGCCTGCGAATCCCGGATGTCCACTTGCTCCGCCACGATGTTGCCAACCGGGCTGCCCGCTGCATTGCCGACCGGGTTAGCAGACGCCTTGCCTGCGGCCACGACGTCGGCGGCGGCGGCCGCATTGTCGCGATAGAAGAACGTGACGTCGACGCCTTCGCCCGCCAGCAGGAGGACGATGGCGCGGCCAATGCCGCGGCTGCCACCCGTCACGATGGCCACCTTGCCTGCGAGACCCGAGTCGAGTGTCATGTCCGCATCGTCATGGACGCATTAGCCGGAAATGGCAAAGCCGCCATCGACGACGAGGGTATGGCCGTTGATCATGCCCGCCTCCGGCAGGCACAGCAGAAACACCGCGCCGGCCACATCCTGCGGCGTCAGCACCGGCCCCGCGGGCGTGCGCTCCGAAAAATTCGCGAGCAATGCTTCGCGGTTCGGAAAATACTTCAGCGCATCGGTGTCGACGACGCCCGCGCTGACCGTATTCACGCGAATGCCGCGAGGCCCCAACTCCTGCGCCAGCGCGCGCACGAGCGCCTCGAGTGCCGCCTTCGACGCACCGATGAAGCCGTAGCCCGGCATGGCGCGCTGCGCGCCCAGGCTCGACAACGCGATGATCCTCGCGCCGGCCGACATGAACGGCAAGCCGCGTTGCGTGAGCAGGTTCAACGCCAGCGCATTGGTCTCCATGCACCAGCGCCAGTGCTTGATCGTCATTTCGACCGTCGGCTTCAGCACGCCGCTGGCCGCGTTGCTGACCAGGATGTCGAGCCG
>WNFM01192417.1_pt1 | contig 12724 bp, 12 predicted proteins | sample 5400271 | NCBI WGS metagenome assembly WNFM01 (sample SAMN13153352, study PRJNA577476) | soil metagenome | isolation source: 60 cm saprolite on Douglas fir-dominated hillslope | place: USA:California | collected 2013-09-17 | reverse complement strand
GCTGTCCTCAAACTTTTTCTCGGCCGCTAAGGAGACCAGAATGCCCAACGCTTACGAAATCGTTGACCACTCTTTCGACGTGATCGTCCTCGGTGCCGGTGGCGCCGGGCTCCGGGCGACGCTTGGGATGGTCGCGGCTGGCATGAACACGGCCTGCATCACCAAGGTGTTTCCCACGCGCAGCCACACGGTTGCGGCGCAAGGTGGCATCAGCGCTGCTCTCGGAAATATCGAAAACGACGAATGGCGCTGGCACATGTTCGATACGGTGAGAGGTTCCGACTGGCTCGGCGACCAGGACGCGATCGCATACATGTGTCGCGAGGCGGTGGATGCGGTCATAGAGCTGGAGCATTTGGGCGTGCCGTTCAGCCGCACTGAGGCCGGCAAGATCTACCAGCGGCGTTTCGGCGGCCACACGACGGACTATGCCAAGGGTGACATGGCGTATCGGGCCTGTGCCGCGGCCGACCGCACCGGCCACGCCATCTTGCACACGCTCTACCAGCAGTGCCTGAAGCACAAGGCCCGCTTCTTCGTTGAGTATTTTGCACTCGACTTGCTGATGGACGACGACGGTGTTTGCCGGGGCTTGCTCGCCTTGTGCCTTGAAGACGGATCGATCCATCGTTTCCACGCCAACATGACGGTCATTGCGACGGGCGGGTGCGGCCGCGTCTATCAGTCCTGCACCTCGGCGCACACCTGCACCGGTGACGGGAGCGCGATGGTGCTGCGTGCCGGCCTGCCGCTGCAGGATATGGAATTCATTCAATTCCATCCCACCGGCGTCTACGGCGTCGGCGTTTTGATAACCGAAGGCGCCCGCGGCGAAGGCGGTTATCTCACCAACAGCGAAGGCGAGCGGTTCATGCCCAAATATGCGCCGCGAGAGAAGGATTTGTCTTCGCGCGACGTCGTCAGCCGAGCCGAAGCTGTCGAGATCCGGGAAGGCCGGGGGGTCGGCGAGAAAAAGGATCACATCCACCTTCACCTCGAGCATCTGCCCGCGGATGTGCTCGATGCGCGTCTGCCCGGCATCGTCCAGACAGCGCGTACCTTCGCCGGCGTCGACGCGCACAAGGAGCCAATTCCCGTCATTCCGACCGTGCATTACGTCATGGGCGGCATTCCGACGAACATCAAGGCCGAAGTCGTTCAACCGACGGAGAACGGCACCGAGACGGTTGTGCCGGGATTGATGGCGATCGGCGAAGCGGCATGCGTCTCGGTGCATGGTGCCAACCGGCTCGGCACCAACAGCTTGCTCGATCTCGTCGTCTTCGGACGGGCGGCAGCGCAACGCGCGGCCGAGTTGATCAAGCCGGGAACTCGTGCGCGGGAGGTGAATGGTCACTCGCAGGAGGCCGCGTTGGCTCGCTTCGACCGGACCCGGCATAGCAAGGGCGGCAACAAGGCCGGTGAGATCCGTCCGTTGATGCAGGAAGCGATGCAATCGGGCTTCGGCGTGTTCCGTCGCGACGATTCCTTGCGGGAGGGAATGAAGAAGCTGACGGACCTGCGCGATCCGCTGGAGCGCGTTACGGTCGATGACCCCTCGTTGAAGTGGAACGTGGCGCTGGTCTCGACCCTCGAGCTCGCCAACCTGGCGGAGCAGGCGGTCGTGATTGCTCATTCCGCCGTTGCCCGCACGGAATCGCGAGGAGCACATGCACGTGAAGACTTTCAGCAACGCGACGACAAGAATTGGCTCAAGCACACCGTTGCCTGGAAGTACGCAGACTGGAACGTCAAATTCGACTATCGCCCGGTGCGTCTGAAAACGCTCTCCAACGAGGTGGAAAGCTTTCCGCCAGCAGAGCGCACTCATTAATGCGTCGGGTACGTCGATAACAGCGAGTCACCATCAAACCAAGAGATTCCGAAAATGTCCGAGTTTACACTTCCAGCGAATTCCAAAGTCGGAAAAGGCAAACACTGGCCAGCACCGAAAGATGCCGAGCGCGTCAAGAACTTCCAGATCTATCGCTGGGATCCCGACAAAAACGCCAACCCGACGATGGATGTATTCGAAATCGATCTCGATCATTGCGGTCCGATGGTTCTCGATGCGCTCGTCAAAATCAATGATCAGATCGATCCTAGCCTGTCCTTCCGGCGCTCCTGCCGTGAAGGAGTGTGTGGCTCTTGCGCGATGAATATCGACGGACACAACACGCTGGCCTGTCTGACGCCGATCGACAGCCTGAAGACGGGTGCGAGCCGAATCACGCCGCTGCCGCACCTACCGGTTGCGAAGGATCTCGTCGCTGATTTGACCGAATTGTTCGCGCAGTACGCCTTGATCGAGCCATGGCTGCAGTCAGATCAGCCGCCGCCGGATCGCGAACGGCGGCAATCTCCCGAGGATCGCGCCAAGCTCGATGGCTTGTGGGAGTGCATCCTCTGCTTCTGCTGCTCCACATCATGCCCGAGCTACTGGTGGAACCAGGACAAGTATCTCGGTCCGTCGATCCTGCTGCAGTCCTATCGGTGGCTTGCCGACAGTCGGGATCAGGCCACCGGGGAGCGGCTTGACCGCCTGGAGGATCCGTTCCGCCTCTATCGCTGTCACACGATCATGAACTGCACGAAGACGTGTCCGAAAGGACTGAATCCCGCGCGCGCGATCGGCAACACCAAACACATGATGTCCGAGCGCGGCTGATGTCACGGAGCAGATGAGAGCACCATGTCAGAGTTTCGAACGGAAGCCGACAGCCTGGGCCGGATTGACGTGCCGGCCGACAAGCTTTGGGGCGCACAGACGCAGCGCTCTCTGCAGCATTTCAGCATCGGCCGCGACCTGATCCCCCGCGAAATGATCGCTGCATATGCGATCATAAAGCGCGCCGCTGCCACCGCGAACCACAACGGTGGCCGGCTACCCGATCAGGTTCACGCCTTGATCACCCGGGTCTGCGACGAAATACTCGCTGGCGGCCATCACGACATGTTCCCGCTGCATGTGTGGATGACGGGCAGCGGCACCCAGTTCAACATGAACGTCAACGAGGTCATTTCGAACCGGTGCTGCCAGCTTGCCGGCACGCCGCTCGGCAGCAAACATCCGGTTCATCCCAACGACCACGTCAACATGTCGCAGTCGTCGAACGACTCCTTCCCATCGGCGATGCACATTGCCGCCGCCGTCAATGTCAGGGAACGCTTGATCCCGGCCGTCGCCGCGCTACGGGATGCGATCGCGGCCAAGGCAGTCGATTGGGACGACATTGTGAAGATCGGCCGCACGCATATGCAGGATGCGACACCGCTCACACTGGGCCAGGAATGGTCAGGTTATGCCGCGATGCTGACGGACGACCTGGAGCGGATCGAGTCGGCGTTACCGGGCGTCTTCCGGCTCGCGCTCGGCGGTACGGCAGTCGGTACCGGGATCAACGCCGCGTCTGGCTTCGCCGAGGCGGTCGCTGCGGAGATCGCCGCACTGACTAAACTGCCCTTTGTAAGCGCACCGAACAAGTTCGCCGTTCAGGGCGCACATGACGCGCTGGTGCAACTCTCGGGGACGCTGCGTACCCTGGCAGTGTCGCTCTACAAGATCGGCAACGATATCCGGTTGCTTTCATGCGGCCCTCGCGCCGGTTTCGCTGAGTTGCTCATTCCCGAGAACGAACCCGGGTCGTCGATTATGCCGGGAAAGGTCAATCCAACGCAGGCTGAAGCACTGACGATGATCGCCGTGCAGGTCATGGCGAACGATATCGCGGTCGGCTTTGGCGGCGCGGGAGGCTATCTCGAAATGAACGTCTACAAGCCCGTGATGATCGCCAACATCGCCCAGTCGATTACGCTGCTCAGTGACGGATGCACGAACTTCCGGAAATATCTCGTCGAGGGCACGCAGCCGAACCGCAAGAAGATTTCCGAATACGTCCACCGCTCACTGATGCTGGTTACGGCACTCGCTCCGGTGATCGGCTACGACAAGGCTTCGGCGATCGCCCATTTCGCAGCGGAGAAAGATCTGACCCTGAAAGAGGCCGCACTACAGCTCGGCCATGTGGACGAGGCCACATTCGACCGTGTGGTCGATCCAGCAAAGATGGTCCGACCTACGTAGCAGATAAAGCCGATCATGGCGTTCGGGCCGCAGACACTATCGAAATCGCACAAATGGAGCAAACACGATGAACGCACCAACCAAAATGACTGCGAAGCAGCTTACCGGTTATGATCGGCTGCACAACGCGCGCCTCAACAAAGGTACGGCATTCACGGAGGCAGAGCGCAGTGCTTTCGGTCTCGAAGGCCTGCTGCCGCCGGCCGTGCTTTCGCTTGAGCTGCAGGTCGCTCCTCCAGGTCCAATCGCCTGCGCCACCACTAACGGCAATAGTGGGCTTGTTGGGCATGACCCTAGGTGAGCAGGCGATCGCCATGGTGAAGCACCATCTGACGCCGCCCTTGCACACTTCGATCTGTGGGTCGAGGCGCCCGGCGATGTGCCGGTCGGCTACTCCAACAAGAGCGGTGGGGTGTTCAATCTGCTGCGCGACGACCTGGGCAAGGCAAAGGACATGACCGATGGCAACTCTTTCGTCAATTGATTCCGGACTGCCCTTCGGCGATTTTCGCGCGCTCATAGAGCGGTTGCCGCCGCTGGATGAACGCGTGGCTGCTCGCGTTCGCGACGATTTCGGCCGCATCGAAAAGCCCAAAAATTCGCTTGGCCGCATCGAAACGGTTGCCGCTTGGCTCGCCGCTTCGACGGGTCGGCCGCCGGCTGTTGTGCGCCCGGTCGTGGCGATCTTCGCCGGCAATCACGGGATCGCGCGGCATGGCGTCTCACCGCGTCCGGTTGAGGCCACGCAGCGCTTTGTCGAGCTTGCGGCGGCCGGCGGCGCGGGAGTCAACCAGGTCTGTGCCGCCCACGACCTCGGGCTGAAGCTCTACGACCTCGCGCTCGACCTGCCGACTGCCGATTTCACCACGGACGCCGCGCTGGACGAGCGAGGCTGCGCCGCAACCATGGCATTCGGCATAGAGGCGGTCACCGACGGCGTCGATCTCATCGCACTGGCGAGTATCGGCGTCGGCGGCTCGACTGCCGCCGCGGCGATATCGGCCGCGATGTTCGGCGGCAGCGGTGCCGACTGGGTTGGCGCCGGCTCAGGGGCCGATGCTGCGATGATCGGCCGGAAGGCGGAGACCGTCGATCATGGGCTCGCCCTGCACACCGGTCGTCTCGAGGATCCGCTCGAAGTTCTGCGCCGCTTGGGCGGCCGGGAATTCGCGGCGATCGCCGGCACAATCATCGCGGCGCGGACACAGGTTGCCGTCCTCCTCGAGGGCTTTGCGGCGACAGCGGCCGCGGCTGTGCTTCATCGCGCCAATCCAGCGGCTCTCGACCACTGCCTGTTGGCCTACGTCGCCGCGACCGAGCCCGGCCATCGTCAACTCGCGGAGAAGATCGGCCTGACACCGCTCTTCGATCTCGGGATGGGCGAGGGGGAGGGCACCGGCGCCGCACTCGCCGCCGGCACGGTCAAGGCGGCTGCGCTCATCCATTCAGGGATGCTCGCAGCAGACACTTTCGAAATCGGACAAATGGAGCAAACACGATGAACGCACCAACCAAAATGACTTCGAAGCCGCTTACCGGTTACGATCGGCTGCACAACGCGCGTCTCAACAAAGGTACCGCATTCACGGAGGCAGAGCGCAGTGCTTTCGGTCTCGAGGGTCTGCTGCCGCCGGCCGTGCTTTCGCTTGAGCTGCAGGTCGCGCGCCGACACGATGAGATCGCCCGTCTCGAGAACGATTTGCTGAAGTACCTCGTGCTGTCGGATTTGCAGGCACGGAACGAGACGCTCTATTACTCGGTCCTGAGGTCGGATCCGGCGACCTACATGCCAATTGTGTATACGCCCACGGTCGGCGAGGCATGCCAGAAATTCGGCCATATCTTCCGCCAGCCGCGCGGCATTTATCTGCCGATCAGCGCGCGCGGCCGCGTGAAGGAGTTACTTGCCAACTGGCCCGACAAGGACGTGCGCTTTATCGTCGTGACCGACGGCGAGCGCATCCTCGGGCTGGGGGATCTCGGCGCCGGCGGCATGGGCATCCCGATCGGGAAACTCGCTCTGTGCACGGCATGTGCCGGCGTGCCGCCGCAATACTGCCTGCCGGTCGTGCTCGATGTCGGCACCAACAACCACGCTCTGCTAGACGACCCACTCTACCTGGGACTGCGGCAAAGCCGCGTCCGCGGCGACGAATACGCGGCGTTCGTTGATGAGTTCGTCACGGCGGTGCAGCAACTCTATCCGAAATGCTGTATCCAGTGGGAAGATTTTGCGAACATTAATGCCGTGCCGATCCTCGAGCGGTACCGCAACGAGATCTGCACGTTCAATGACGACATCCAGGGCACTGCGGGAGTAGCCCTCGCTGGAATCCTGGCTTCGTTGCGCATCACAAAACAGAAGATCACCGATCAGCGGTTCCTGTTTCTCGGTGCTGGCTCGGCGGGAACCGGGATTGCAGAGCTGATCAGCCAAGCCATGGCTGAAGCCGGCATGGATATACACGAAGCGAGGCGTCGCAACGCCCTCTTCGATGTCAATGGTCTGCTCGTCACCTCTCGAAAGGATATCGCGGACTTTCAGCGCCCGTTCGCGCAGGACCGGTCGCCGATCCCAACGTTCGTCGAGGCGGTCAAGGCCCTGAAGCCGACCGGCATCATCGGGGTCAGTGGAATCCCGAAGCTGTTCACCCGTGACGTGATCGAAACCATGGCCGAGCTCAATCAACGGCCGATCATCTTTCCGTATTCCAATCCGACCTCGCGCTCCGAATGCTCGGCCGAGGAAGCCTATCGCTGGTCCGGCGGTCGCGCCATTTTTGCCAGCGGCAGCCCGTTTCTTCCGGTAGATGTCGGCGGCCGGAAATTCGTCCCGAACCAGGGCAACAACGTCTACATCTTCCCTGCCATGGCCATGGCGCTCTTTGCCACTGAGGCAGAGCGAGTCACCGACGAAATGTTCCTCACCGCCGCGCAGGCCATCGCCGAACAGGTCAGCGAGGCAAACCTCGCTGCAGAGCTCATCTACCCGCCGCGCGAGCGTATTTTCGGCGCCTCGCTGCACGTGGCCGAGCGAGTTGCCGCCTGCATCTTCGACCAGGGCTTGGCGCGGGTGCCTCGGCCTGCCGATGTCGGCGCGCTGATCCGCTCGCACGTCTACCGCCCGGTCTACCCGGAGTGAGGACAATTTGAACCACTGATGGAAGAATCTCAGACCGTAGAATCGGTTGGCGATCCGCTCGGCACGAAGTTGCTGACCTTTGTGCTGAGCGTCATCGCAGGCAGCGTGGACGTGATCGGGTTCCTCGGGCTGGGGACCTTGTTCATCGCCCACGTTACCGGCAATCTGGTGATCCTTGCGGCAAGAGCAGCTGCAGGCGAGCACGCGCCCGCGGCGCATTTGCTGTCCGTTCCGGTGTTTATCATCGCGCTCGTCGCGGCGCGACTTCTGGCGGCAAGACTCGATCGGTCCGGGATTGCCACCCTGAGGCCGCTGCTGCTCCTGCAGTTTCTGCTCCTTTCTGGCCTTCTCACGATCTGCATCGGGGTTGGCTCCGTGGCCGATCCGAACGCGGCGATCATGATATTTGCTGCCATGCTCGGCGTTTCCGCGATGGCTGTACAAAACGCTCTTGTGCAAATCTCGCTCAAGGACGCGCCGTCCACTGCGGTGATGACGACCAACTTGACTCGGTTTGTACTGGATCTTGGTGAGGTGTGGCTCGGAACGGACCCCGGCGGCCGCGCCAAGGCCGTGGCACGAGCGCGGCGCACCGGAGTAGCGATTGCGGGCTTCGTTGTCGGGTCGTGCCTCGGCGCCTGGTGTCAGACCCACGTTGGACTGTGGTCGCTCGCAATGCCCACTGGTCTTGCGTTGGCGGCGCCTGCCATCACTTGCGGCTCGCGGTGGTTCGTGCAGGCTGCAGATCATGCCCAGTCATCGGTGCGAGGCGGAGCCGCTTGACATTGCATGACCGTGACCCGGAAGGCGTGGGTCCAATAGCGCCCTTGGCTATTTGGACGTGGTCCGTAAAGGAGACCAGTTGCTAATCAAGCATGCCTTCCCTGCGCAGCGCGCTTTCGAGAGTCGTAGTGGCCTCGTCGATTAGGCCGGGGTTGCGATCGGCGCACCTGACGGCTGTCTCCGCGGTGCCCCAGAGCTGGGTGCGCTCGCCGTGCATGTCAATAAACGCCGCCGCGTCGCAAAGGTCGACGATAATGGCGGGACGAGCACAAACGTGAGCTATCAATTGCTTCGCGAGTCTCCGATTGTTCTTTACCTGGTACATGCCTGTCACAAAACTGGAACTAGCGTTGTCAGCGCCGCTCTGTAGCGCGCCCACCTTTCGGATCAGAACAGGGCCAGATGGAATGCGTCTCAAGCATCAGCCGCCGTGGTCGCGCCACGCGCTGTCGAACAGCGCGGACGCGACGTCAACGGTGAGCTTCGGCCAGGCGATAGCGAGTTCGAATGGATTCGTTGGAGCGATCGATCCGACAAAGCCACTCACCACCATCCATTGGGGGTAGCACTCGATGCCGCAATAGCGCTTTGAGGTGCAAAGATCATGCAAGTAGCCCCGTTCCAGCGGTCGCGAACACTCCGTGCAGACAGAGGGCCTGCGCAGCGACATGTCGTTCACCAGGACAAACTTCATGTTGTGAACAGACATCTCACCGATCCTTTTATCTTGCGGTGCGTTTACGAGCTCCGGTGCTTTCGCTCGCGCCGGGTAGCTGCTTCATTCCCGCCTCGACCGCAGTCCTGCACGCATCGCTAAGCTCGGCGCTTCTCTCTCTGAGACAAGTCGTTATCTCATCTGCATTGGGGATGAACGCACTGCAAATTCTGAGCACGTCGGGCGTGCACGCCAAGCGTTGTTCCAGTGTTCCTTGTGAGAAGGAGGGAGCGGGCGATGCCGTCGCGGACAGCAAGGCCAGCGACACGCACCACTGTGTCAAAGGCATCCATTTATTCGGGCTTTCTACGTTGATCAGAGGATCTGCCATCCGTAATCGAAGCCCGATACTCGACCTCATCATGGCAGAAATCGATACACTCTTGCTGGACCCTGCGCTTGTCGCGAAACGTCAGAGTTTGTAGCTTTCGACCCCGCTGTAGTCCCTCCGCGTACCAAAATGGGGGCGGAGCATCGCGCAGCTAGGCGAGGTTGCTCGGTTCAGTCGGCCTCGTATCAACTTCGGATGCGCACAAACCACCAAGTCAACGCGCGTCTGTCCAAGCGTTGGGAACAACACCAACGCTAACGTTTCATGTTGAAACAATGCAGGGCTGATACGCTACTGGCGGCGGGACGAGGAAAATGCTCAAAGGTTTCACTGCCCCTCGGTCCCCTCTGGGCGCTGCTGCATTGGTGCCGTCGCCACCCTGGCATTTCGCGGGTGAAGTTCTGGCGGTGGAGTTTTGGAATGATCCCGATGTATCGGTCCATACCCTTCCGACGGGTGTCGAGCTTGATAAGAAATGTCCAGGCCACTCTGTTGCACTCTTCACCGACTACCAGTTCACCGCGCAGAACAACGAGTATCTCGACCCTGCCAGATATCAAAGTCGCGGGTTCAGCGTCCTCCTCGACGCGATGTGGAAGGGGTCGCGAATAGCCTGGTGTCCATATTGTTACGCCGATAACGACGCTGCCTTGATGAGAGGCTGGATTCAGGGTTATCCAAGAAAATTCGGTACTGTACACCAGACCCGCACTTTTGCCACCGAGAGTGCGGCTTCCGCGCCACTCGCGCACGATAGCAGGTTCTCCGCCTGTATGTCCGCTCATGGTCGGTTGCTGGTGCAGGCCGGTGTCACCTTACGCGAAAAGGCAGAGCATCTTGTCGGCTTGCTCGATCGCCGCATTGTGGGACGGCGGTATTTTCCGCGGCTCTCTGCGGGCATGCACGACAAGCCAGCCGTGGATGAACTCGTTCGATGCGTCTCGGACCGCCTCCTGATCACAAACATCTGGATCGGCGAGGGTGAGCTCAATTTTCCGGAAGCCTATGGCGAAGAGTTGGAAGTGCTGGGGCCGCTGAAAGTGGGGCGCGGATATCGATTCTCGTTTTCGTATTCCGTCACCGATATCGAGATCCTGGCAGACTTGACTGCCTGCAATCGCGGCTGATGCCAACAAACGCGTTGTGGATCGCGGCAGGAATAAACAAGTCGGCGCACTTCAATCAAATCAATTGTGGCTGGTTTCGGTAGCCTCTGTGCCGAAGGTGATGCATCAGGACACGGGAATGCTAAAAGGCTTTAGCCGCTCTAACTCCGCCACCACCCTGGCACTATGCCGGCGATGCTGTTGGAGTCGAGTTCTGGACGGACCCCGACGCGACGGCAGCGACATTGCCGAACGGTCTTTCCCGAGATCCGAAGTCGAACGGCCGCGCTGTCATGATGTTTCTGGATTGGCAATTCACGGCCCAGGACGACGAATACCTTGATCCCGCTCGTTATCAATATCGCGAGGCTTTCGTTTTGGTCGACGCAATGTATCGCGACCTGCCGGTCATGTGGTGTCCGTACATTTATGTCGACAATGACGCCGCGCTCGCGCGCGGCTGGACGCAGGGGTTTCCAAAGAAAATGGGCAGCGTCTTTCAGACGCGCTCCTTTGCGGCCTCAGGCCTCGCCGCGGCGCCGGTTGCGTGCGGCAGCCGATTTGGCGCGAGCCTCTCGGCGCATGGCCAGCGTCTTGCGGAAGCCTGCGTCACCTTGCACAAGCCGGTTCAAAACGGACTGTCTCTCCTCGGCCGACCCACGGTCTTGCTGCGATACTTCCCGAGATTGGCGGCCGGACACCAGGACAAGCCAGCGGTCAACGAGCTGGCGATGTCGATTACCGACAATCTCACGGTTGCCGGCGCATGGATCGGGAAGGGCGAGCTTAATTTTCCGGAAGCGAATGGCGAAGAATTGCACGTGCTCGCACCGAAAAGGATCGAGTCCGGGTTCCGTTACTCACTCTCTTATTCAGTTAGCGATCTGAAGATCCTCGAGGACCACGGCTCGTAGGTGACTGAAGACACTCCTGCCGTCACGGCGAAGCGTCGTCTCTCTCGCTTCGCCGAGAGGGTCTCTGCGGACCCCCCGTCCCGCGGAGACCCTCGGCGAGGGGACGTTCTTGCGATAGGTGAGAAGAATTGATGAGCAAAACTGCTTCCGAATATTTGGTCGAAGCCCTCGAGAAGGCGGGCGTGAAGCGCGTCTACGGAGTGGTGGGAGACTCGCTCAACGGCTTTACTGACGCGCTGCGGCGAAGAAAGTCGATCGACTGGATTCGCATGCGGCATGAAGAGGCCGCCGCTTTTGCGGCGGGAGCTGAAGCTCATCTTACCGGGAGCCTTGCTGTGTGCGCCGGGAGCTGCGGTCCAGGCAATCTTCATCTGATCAACGGCCTATTCGACTGCCAGCGCAACGGCGTGCCGGTTCTGGCAATCGCCGCCCACATCCCCAGCAGCGAAATCGGGATCGATTATTTCCAGGCAACACATCCGGAAAACCTGTTCAGGGATTGCAGCCATTATGTCGAGCTGGTTTCCAATCCCAAACAGCTTCCGCAGATATTGAAACGCGCAATCCGTGTCGCGATCGCCAAGCGAGGCGTTTCAGTCGTTGTGCTGCCTGGCGACGTCGCGCTGATGAAGATTGATGACGATGTTCCCGAATGGATAGCGCCCACTGCGCCTGTCTTGCGCCCAAGCGAGGCCGATATCGGGCATCTGGCAGACTTTCTCAACAAAGCATCCCGCATCACCTTGTTCTGCGGCGCCGGGTGCGCAGGCGCGCATGCGGAGGTCATCGAGCTCGCTCGCAAACTGAAGGCCCCGATCGTGCATGCCTTCCGCGGCAAGGAGTTTGTCGAATACGACAACCCCTACGACGTAGGAATGACGGGCCTGGTCGGCTTTGCATCCGGCTACGCTGCCATGAAGAATTGCGATGCGCTCCTGATGCTCGGTACCGATTTTCCATACCGGGCGTTCTATCCGGAGCAGGCAAAAATAGCACAAGTGGATGTGCGGCCTGAAGCACTGGGCAATCGCTGCTCGCTTCATTTGGGGTTGCTCGGCAACGTCAAGGACACGCTCGATGCCGTGCTGCCTTCGATCAAGGAAAAGACGGATTCAAGTCATCTCAGCGAAGCGTTGAGTGACTACAAGAGAGTGCGCAGAGATCTCGACGCCCTGGCGGAGAGTGGTCCGAACGGCAACATTATTCATCCCCAATATGTCACCCGCGTGGTCAGCGAATCGGCTGCTGACGACGCGATTTTCACCTGCGATGTAGGAACGCCGATCATCTGGACGGCGCGCTATCTTAAGGTCAACGGCAGGCGGCGCATTATCGGGTCGTTTAATCACGGATCGATGGCCAATGCGATGCTGCAAGCGATCGGCGCACAGGCGACGTATCCGCATCGCCAGGTCATATCAATGTCAGGCGACGGCGGTTTCAGCATGATGATGGGAGACTTCATCACGCTGAACCAGATGGGGCTTCCGGTGAAGGTCATCGTCCTCAACAATGGAACGCTCGGCTTTGTCGAGATGGAGATGAAAGCGAGCGGATTTCTGGATACGGGCTGTGATCTCAAGAACCCCGACTTTGCCCTGATGGCGGAAGCCATGGGTGTCCGCGGCATCAGGGTTGAAAAGCCGCAG
>WNFM01046315.1_pt3 | contig 12725 bp, 11 predicted proteins | sample 5400271 | NCBI WGS metagenome assembly WNFM01 (sample SAMN13153352, study PRJNA577476) | soil metagenome | isolation source: 60 cm saprolite on Douglas fir-dominated hillslope | place: USA:California | collected 2013-09-17 | reverse complement strand
AATTTTAAAGATATATAACCAGTTATTGCGGCGCGGGTGCGACTGATTTCGGATCACCGCCAGTCGGTAGCTGGAAAATCTGGCCGGGATAGATCAGGTCGGGATTGGCGATCTTCTCCTTGTTGGCCTGATAAATAACTGTGTAGCGCAGGCCGCTACCATAGGTCTGGCGCGCCAGTCGCCAAAGGCTATTACCGGGCTGCACCACCACTTTGCCGTCCGCCGCTGCGACCGAGGTCGGTGCCTGATCGAATGGCAACTCTATCCGCGCCTTGACCTTGCCGGTGTCATCGACCTGATCGACCCGCAGCTGATGCAGTCCGGGAGCGATCGGCCCGGTCGGCACGAATGACCAATTGCCCTTGTCGTCCGTCACCGCCTGCCCCAGCGGGTTGTTATCGAGATAGACGGAGATGCCGGCTTTGGGCTTCGCCGTCCCTGCTAGAACGGCGCGCCCCTGGGCATCATAATCGACCGTTGCCAAAGCAAGCTCGCCCGGCTTGCCAGCGCCGCTCGGCATGTTGAGCACCCGCGTCGCCCCAACACCTGATTTCGGCACCTCGATGGCCAGGGCACCGGCCGGCGCCTGGGTAGGCTGGCCAGCAATATCCTTGGCCGGTGCCGGCTGCACGATGATCACGGAATTATCGGAATCGGCGACCTGGCCATTCTCAGTCTGGGCCCGCAGCGTTAGGCTGTGCTGCCCCGCCGACATGGCACCGTTCGGCAGCAGAACCCATTGCCCATTGCCATCGGCGGTTGCCGTGCCGATCGCCTGGCCGTTATCCATCAAGGTGACTTCGGCGTTCTTGCCGGCCCGGCCCGCCACCACCGTATCGCCATTGGGATTGACCCGGACGACATCGAAACTGGGTTTCACCGCCGTATTAGCCGTATTATCTGTCGGTGCCGTGCTCGCGGTCTGCGTCGCAGCTGGCTGGGAAGCGCCGACTGCCGGCTGACTGGTCGCCGTCCCGCTGCCTGAAGACGCCCCACCAGCCGGATTCGTCGTCGCCGAACTCGCCACCGGCGGTGGCGTATCATCCGAATCCGATTCATAGAGCACATAGACCAAAACCAAGCCGGTCGCCACCACCACAGCGCCCATTGTTCCGATCAAGGCCAGGCGTGCCATCTCATTCCTCACAACGCTGTAATCAATCCAAGGTACAAGCGCTTGGCCGCGAATCAAGGTTAACCCTCGTCCCTGCCGGTGACAATCAGTCCTTTGCATCTTCTCCTGCTGTGCCGAAAGCCGCTTCCGGCCGCGCTCTATCTTATTGAGGATTTTATTGAGGAGAGACGGATTCACGGATCCGATGAAATCGCAATGAGTTCCCCTCTGATCCGATCCGGCTCTTGTGCTTGACGCCGGTCACAGTTGCGTTAGGGTCTTTCATCATTAAGAAAAAGGATTATTTCAATCAGATGGCACTGACCAAATCCATTTGCGTCTATTGTGGATCTTCTTTCGGCAATTCACCGCATTACACCGCTGCAGCAACCGATCTTGGTCATGAAATGGCGCGACGCGGCATGCGGCTGATCTATGGCGGCGGCCGGGTCGGCTTGATGGGCAAGGTGGCCGATGCGGTTATCGAAGGCGGCGGTCAGGTGATCGGCGTCATCCCCAAGCATCTGGAAGATGCCGAGGTCGGCCATCGCGGCCTCAGCGAGCTGAAAGTGGTCGACAGCATGCATACGCGCAAGCGCATGATGTTCGATCTCTCCGATGCCTTCGTTGTCCTGCCCGGCGGGCCCGGTACCCTTGATGAAGCCTTCGAGGTCATCACCTGGCGGCAATTGCAGCTGCATGACAAACCCGTGATCATCGTCAATATCGATGGCTATTGGGATAAGCTGGTCGAGCTGTTCGACCATGTCATCACCTCCGGCTTTGCCAGGCCGGCGACCCTGCAGCATTTTTCCGTCGTCAACAGCGTCGGGCGTCTGTTCGACATGCTGGCACAGCAACCGGAAACGGCTGAACCCGACCATCCCGAACGCATCTGAACCTCGTCATTCCACACGCGCCGCCCACCCTGTCCAGACTGCCGAGCCTGGAAATCCGACCCGCCCGGGTCGAGCCCCCGATCGTTTTACGTGAACGCAAACCGCTTCCATCTAAAACGATCGCACTCTAGACTTCGGCCAAATCTGACATCTGACAACCACCATCCGACAGCAACTGGTTAAGGAGTGCTTGCCGATATGAGCAAGATCAACGTCAAAAATCCGATCGTCGAACTTGATGGCGACGAGATGACCCGCATCATCTGGAGCTTCATCAAGAACAAGCTGATCCTGCCCTACCTCGATGTCGATCTGAAATATTTCGACCTCGGCGTCGAAGCCCGCGACCAGACCAGCGACAAGATCACCGTCGATGCCGCCAATGCGATCAACCAGTATCGCGTCGGCGTCAAATGCGCGACCATCACCCCGGACGAAGCGCGGGTGAAGGAATTCAACCTGAAGCAGATGTGGAAGTCGCCCAACGGCACGATCCGCAACATCCTCGACGGTACTGTCTTCCGCCAGCCGATCATCTGCAAGAATGTGCCGCGCCTGGTGCCGGGCTGGACCCGACCGATCGTGATTGGCCGCCATGCCTTCGGCGACCAATACCGTGCCACCGATTTTGTGGTCCCCGGCAAGGGCAAACTGACCATGCGCTTCGAACCGGAAGACGGTAGTGTCCCGATCGAGAAGGAAGTCTTCAAGTTCCCCGGTGGCGGCGTCGCCATGGGCATGTACAATCTGGATGACTCGATCCGTGGCTTCGCCCGCTCCAGCTTCAATTACGGGCTGACGCTCGGCTGGCCGGTCTATCTCTCGACCAAGAACACCATCCTCAAAGCTTATGACGGCCGCTTCAAGGATCTGTTCCAAGAGGTCTTTGACAAGGAATTCGCCGACCAGTTCAAAGCCAAGGGCATCAGCTACGAGCATCGCCTGATCGATGACATGGTGGCGAGTGCCTTGAAATGGTCCGGTGGTTTCGTCTGGGCCTGCAAGAACTATGACGGCGACGTTCAGTCGGACACTGTCGCGCAAGGCTTCGGTTCACTGGGTCTGATGACCTCGGTTCTGCTGTCGCCGGATGGCAATGTCGTCGAAGCGGAAGCCGCCCATGGCACCGTGACCCGGCATTACCGCGAGCACCAGAAGGGCAAGGAAACCTCGACCAATCCAATCGCCTCGATCTATGCCTGGACCCGTGGCCTTTGGTATCGCGGCAAATTCGATGGCACGCCGGACGTGCAGCGTTTCGCTGAAACCCTGGAGAAGATCTGCGTCGATACCGTCGAAGCCGGCTTCATGACCAAGGATCTCGCCTTGCTGATCAGTCCGGACCAGACCTGGATGACGACGACGCAGTTCCTCGACAAGCTCGACGAAAATCTCAAGAAAGCGATGGCATCATGGAAGTAACACGCCGCAATTTCACGGCGCTGACTCTCGCCGCAGCTGGTGCCTGGACCTCAAGGACGGCCGCGTCGTCATTCGCTTGCGGCCGGATATGGCACCCAAGACTGTTACCCGCATCAAGCAGTTGGTGCGGCAGCATTTCTATGACGGCCTGACCTTCCACCGGGTGATCGAAGGCTTCATGGCCCAAGGCGGCGATCCAAAGGGCGATGGCACCGGTGGTTCCGGCCAGAACATCCCGGCTGAGTTCAATGCCCTGAAGCATGAGCGCGGCACCTTGTCGATGGCCCGGGCTCAGGACCCCGATAGCGCCGACAGTCAGTTCTTCATCTGCTTTGCCCCAGCCCCCTTCCTCGACGGCCAGTATACCGCCTTCGGCCAAGTCATTCAGGGCATGGAATTTGTCGACAAGATCAAGCGCGGCGATCAGAACAATAATGGCGCCGTCGACGGTCCCGACAAGATCATCAAGCTGCAGGTTGCAGCTGACGTTAAGTAAACCGCAGCTTGCTTGGCGAACTTGTTTCGGGCGCAGCCGAAGCAGCTGCGCCTGAACTTTTTTGGCCAGCACGACGCGATGCCAGCCGACACAACTGCATTGTTTTAGCGCCTCTTCAGGCTGATCCCCTGCCCGGCGCCAACTGGCTGCGGCAAAGCCTGATGCGCCAGCCAGATCTCCTGCAGCTTCGCCCGTGCCATGGGGCGGAAGGGCATGATCCGGCGCAGCCCCAAATCAAAGCCGATCGCCTTGATCTCGTTGGTGGCGGCGACAAATCCGGCCGTCGCATGAGTCATTGTGTGGAACAGGCGCAGCCTTTTGTCATCGACTTCCAGAAGTTGTGTGCTGACCTTGACCGGATCGCCCAGGCGAACCTCTTTCAGATAGTTCACGTGGCTTTCCAGGACCACCAGTTCCGCCCCGTCGCGCCCCTTGATGGTGTTGCCGTCATGCACGAAGTCCCAGAAGGCACCGGTTGCCTCGTCGCAGACGAGGACGTAATAAGCGACATTCATGTGATCGTAAAAATCGATCCAGTCGGATTTGATAACGGTCTCATAGAGAGATAACGATTCGCTCATGGATTCTAATCCGTTGTGAAAGCATCGATGGAGATCGGGTTCATTTAAGCAAGTTGGATGGCAGGCAGGCTGCCATAGAACCCTCCTCCTGACGAGCCCGGAGGGAACCTGGAGCCAGGCTTGGCTTGGCTTGGCTTGGCTTGGCTTGGCTTGGCTTGGCTTGGCTTGCCAATCCGACTGGTGGCTGGGTTCCATCATCCCCATCTATTTAGGATGATTGACGCACAAGCCAGCAACTCCATGTCCAGATTTCCAACAATCCTGGGTCAGCGACACGGAATTGTCATGATCCCACAGCTAAAAGCAGTGGTTGGCATGCAGACGACACCGCCGCAATGCCATCATGGGCGATCCGTGTCGGTCACCTGATGCCGTGCCGATATGGCGCTTGAATGGCCAAATGGAGCAATAGACCACCCAATGAGATGGCCCAACCCCTTCGTCAGCCTGGCCGGTGTCGCTTTGGGATCACGCCTGGCGCCGCGCCTGGATCAGGCGATCATCACGGGTATCGGCACCATGCTGCGACCGGTGCGTGCCTGGGCCGCAGCGGAGCTCGCGGAGGGCGATCTCGATCGGCTGCGTGCCATCCTGGGATTGCAGGCGGATGCCGCACGATATGGCAGCCGGGCTCTGGTCAAGCATATGCACCTGGCTTCGGCCCGAGCCGAGTTGGCCCGCCTGGGGTGGGAATCGGCGTTGTTCGGCGTGGCCTCGGCCGGTCTCGCCGGCCGCAACAATCTCAGCGCCAGTCCGCTCGCCGCCGCAACCGCAGAAGCCATGCGACATCGCGCCGAACGCGGGCTGCATCGCATGAAGCCATTCTTCCTGCCCTTTACCGCAGCCCCCATGGCGGCGGTCGGTGGCCCACCTGTCACGCCGACCGAGGCGGCGCGGATGCTCGGCCACCTCACCCAACGACCGCCCCTCAGCCTTGACGGTGCCCCGGAGGTCCAGCTGCAACGCAGCCTGATCATTTCGAATCAAACAGCGCACGCCAAGAAGGCCGCAAAGCGGCAGCCGGCCAAAGCAAGCGCTGCCGATGCATCGCTGGCGGTCGACGACGTCGTACCGGACGCGGATTTGGGAGACATCGTGCTCGCGGGGCCGGCCGCCGGTCGCCAGCAGCCGGCACATTACCCGACAGTCACATCCTGGCTGCGCTGGTCTGCCAGCGACGGTTATGGCTATGCTCGTGTGATCGAGCCGTTGCTGTCCAGTCATGAAGCGGAATTCATCGATCCCGATCAACTGGCCGCAGATATTCCCGCCATCGTGATCTGCCATGGGCTCGGCGTTGAATACGAAACCGCCGGTCCGTCGATCAACTTCGCCCTCGCTTTGGCGCGGCGGGGCATCCGCGTCGTCATCGCCGAATTCGCCGGTCACGGGAAAAGGCGCAAGCCGGGTCTCTATGGCGGCGAAGCTTTCATGCGCGGCCAGCCCGTCGCCGGCGTCCTGCATCTGCTGGAGGCCAGCGACGAAGCCGCCCGAATGGTGGCTTGGTGCCGCCGCCAGGGATCCCGCTCCGTGGCACTTGCCGGCAGCAGTCTCGGTGCCATGACGGCACAGCTCGCCGCCTGCCGCGCCGCAGAAACGGTCAATGGCGGAATCTTTTTGCCAGATCAGCTGCTGCTGGTAACGCCGACCGGCAATTTGGCCAGTCTGGCCTTCTCGTCATCGATGGCCAAGGCCGCCGGATTGCATGAGGCGGTGGCGGCGGCCGGCTGGACTGAAGCCGGCTTCAGCCCCTACGCCGCGCTGGTCGAGCCAAGTGCCACGCCGCCGATCGACCCTGCCGCGATTTCGATGGTGCTGGGTACCGATGACACTGTTACGCCCTATGCCGACGGGCTGGCACTTGCCCGAGCCTGGCAAATTCCGCAGAGCAATCTCGTGATTGCAGGTCGCGGTCACTTCACCAGCTCGATTGCCATGGTCCTGCCCGGTTCCGCCCTCGATAAGCTGGCCGGCGCCTTGCTGGCGGGCCAGTGAGAGCGCGCGACTAGGCCAGATCGATCCGGCTCTCCGCAAATTTCCAAATTTCAAAGCAGGCGGCGGGAACCAGTCAGCGGCTCACGGCGTTTTTGCCCACATTGGCAACAAAGTCAGTTGCCAAGGGACGGCAACACAGGTTAGGCACAGCAAAATCAGACAGCTGGCCAAACACGAGTCTGCTGGGACCCACAAACTACGGCTGCCCGAAATAAATCAGGGGATTTGGTCAGCAGCCAACTTATGAACTTGGACAATGACAGCAAAATTCGACCGACTGAGGCACCCCGAGCCCCCACAGCCCGCGCCGCAGGCCACCGACAGTGCCGCATCACCTGCGCCTGCCGATCGGTCACACCATGGCCCGTCAGAATCTGGTCGGCAGTCGGGCTCACAAGATGGTCGACGCCCTCTTGGTGACGTTGCGGCTGTCGAGAGGCTGACGCTTGAAGCATGCCGTCTTGATCTGTTTGGGGATCTGCGACGTGTGATGGCCGAACATCCCGACAGACGGTTCCAGCAGCTCTTCGATTACTGGCTCACCCTGGCAGAAGCCCGGCAAGGCCTGCCGAGCCGACAAAGTATTGACCCGCTGCAGATGCCCCGTGGGTTGATCCCCAATCTGTTCATGACGGAAGTCGTCTATGAGATCGATAATCAGCCGCGGTTTCGCTTCCGGCTGCTGGGCCAGGAAATCACCGCACGGGAAGACACGCGGCCAGGGCAATATGTCCACGAATTGAGCAACAAGGCCGGTCTTGACTCGCTCGAACCGCATTATCTCGATTGCCTGAATTGCCGGCTCTGGCTGCGACGGACCAGCCTGCAATGGGTCACCGCAGAGAAATCCTTCATTCCCTATGACGTCCTGCTGCTGCCCTTGTCGCGCGACGGCAGTCATGTCGATGCGATGATCGGCCTGGTTCTGTACGACGCCTGAGCGGTTGCGGGCGCCGCGCGACATCGATCCGGCACCCGAGCGGGGCCTACGCGGATTCGATGGCTTTTGCACTTGATGCCAAGCCGTTCGCAGCCGGCACGTCGAACGCATTGCGCAACATGGTCAGAAAGTCGGCCATCTCTACCGGCTTTGCGATGTGATGATCGAAGGCGGCTTGACGGACCGGATCACTATCGATCATGGCTGGATCGGCGCCGAGCGCGATAAAGACCGAGTCAGCGAGATCCGGATCCAGCCGCAACTGACGCAGCACCTCCGTCCCGCTCATATCCTGCAAGGTCAGGTCGATCAGGATCACACGCGGTCGATTACATCTGGCAAACAAGAGGCCGGCCCGACCGCTCGGCGCACCCAGGAAGCGCACCGCCGGCAATGTCCCGACAATCTCTTCCATCAAAGCGAAATCTTCGACATCCTCGGCAATATAGAGGACGCTGCGATCCGTCGATATATCGACCGCACTCGCCTCCAGAATCGGCCGCAAGGAATCGGTCGCCACATGGTCTGCTGGCACAGCCGGACGCTCGCCGGCAAGCGTACCAACCCGGACCGGCTCACCGGCCGGCAATTCGATCCAGAAGGTTGATCCAGCGCCTTCCTGACTTTGAAAACCGATCTCACCTCCCATCAGGTCAACCAATTGGCGGGTCAGTGCCAAGCCGATGCCGGTTCCCTCAATCGCACCGCGCTCCTGCCCAAGTCGATTGAACGGCTTGAACAACTCCGTCTGACGGGCCACAGGAATGCCGATTCCGCTGTCGCGGATCTCAATCCGAATCCGATTGGCCACACTTCCGACCAAGGCCCGGAGCTGAACCAGGCCACCGCTTGCATTATATTTGGTGGCGTTGGTACCGAGATTGTTGAGAGCCTGCAGCAGGCGCACCCGATCACCGCGGATTGTCAGGCCCCGGCGCAGCTGCGAATAGGCGTCAAAGCGTATCCCGCTTTTCTCGGCGATGGGGCGCATCGCCATGGCAAACTCAACCAGCAAGGCCTCAACGTCGATCGATGCCAGGCGAATATTGATCTTGCCGGATTCGACGCGCGCGACATCGAGCACATCATCGATCAAGGATAGCAGATGGCGGCCGGCACTCAGAATCAAGCCGAGATATTCCCGATGCTTGCCCGGCAGGACATTCTCCTTGTCCAGTTCAAGCAGTTGTGCAAAGCCCAGGATTGCATTCATCGGCGTGCGCAATTCGTGGCTCATATTGGAGAGGAATTCCGATTTGATGCGACTGGCGCGCTCGGCCTGATCGCGGGCCGTCCGCAGACGCTGATTGAGTGCCGATAGCTCGCTGGCCTGGTGCTGCAAGGACGCTTCCTTGTCACGCAGATCAACGGCATGGTCCCGGAAAATTTCCAGTGCCCGCGCCATATCGCCGACCTCGTCATCGCGCTGGATATGCGGCACCGCAGGTGCGAGCTCACCCCGGGCAAAGCGGCCCATGAGTTGCGTCAGCTGCGCCAGTGGTCGAGTGACGAGATGCAAGGCTGCCAGGATGGCAATCAACAGCAGAACTGAGAGGAACAGGCTGATCAATGCCTGACGCTGCAGATGTTCGAAGCGGGCGACCTGCACCAAATCGCGACTCAAATAGATATCGATGCGGCCGATCGCCTTGCCCTCGTGCAAGATCTCGGCGCTGGCGCCGGTGGTGTCGACTTTTGGCATTTGCCCGGCATCGGCAAAGATGCTGCCATCGGGCGCCGTCACACTGGCATAGCGGAATTCCGGTACGGCGCAGATCAATGTCCGCAATTGACGCGTGGTAACCTCGTCGCTGTATTCCCAGAAGGCCTGCGCGACAGTGCCGGCATAGAGATCGGCGAAGAGCTGCGCGCGGCTGCGCAAGCTCGCCATCTGCTCCAATTCAAAACCGCGATCATCAAAATAGAGCACGATCGCCTGGATGGCGAAGATGACCATGGCCAGCGCCACCACAACCCGGCGCTTCAGTCCCTGGCCGGATCGTTGTCCCGGCATCTGCGGCTCCTTCGCCGACGGCTTTGGCTCAGCGATACTGGTCGAGGATTCGGTCAATCGTTCCGTCCTTACGCATGCCGGCCAACACATTGTTCAGGCGCTGCAGCAGGCCGGCGCTGCTGGCAAGCTTGCGACTGAGGCACAGGAAATAGGGACTGCCGCGCAGCTCACGATAGGCAAGTTGCAGCGAGCTCGGCTGTCCGACATGCGGATACTTCAAGAGAAACTTGATCGGCGCCTCGTAAGAGTAAAGATAATCGTAGCGCTTACGCACCAGCATATCGAGGGCACGCGTATCGTCGCCCGCCAGATCGCGGGGAATGCCATAATGATCAATATCCCCCTCCAACGCATACCCATCGACGACACCAATGGTTTTGCCTGACAAGGCCGCATCTTTCAACGTCTGCAAGCTGTTCACGTCCAGCGATGCGTCCTGGCTTTGCCGCAGCGAATAGATGCCGACGGATACCCGCCCAATTTCGTCCGAGAATAAAAAATCCGCGTCGCGATCGGCGGCATAGGAGCAGGAACACAGGCCATTCACCTGCCCCTCCTGCGCGGCGGCGAAGGCACGCTTCCAGGGCAGATAGCTGATATGCAGCGGTACATCAGCACGGCGGAAAAGTTCGCGCAGCAGGTCGACATCGCTGCCCGGGAGGCCGTTGCTGCCCGGATGCTCGATCTTCAAGGGCGGGAAATCATTGCAGGCGAGATGAACCGCTTCATCGGCAGCGGCACGATCAGCCAGCAGACAGACGAAAGACAATATCAACGTCATGATGACATGATGGAAACGAAAGGCTGCCAATATGGCGCTGACCATTTCCAGCCTCCTTCCCCTATCGCGCCGACGTTATCGGACCAACCTCCCCGGCGCCCGTCAACCAGCGTTTAGTCCTAGCCAGTCAAGTGCCGGGCTTCATTTTACGAGGTGCTTGTTAAATATGGCTTAATCATGTCAACAAGTTTCATTCTACCCGGCCAATGATCAGCCCGGCATGGCCATGACTGGACGGACGCATCGGGCAGTCAGTCGTCGGCCTCGCCTCGGATCAGATCGTTCTGTTGCCGCAATTTGGGAAACCACCGTGCCCACAATCCGGCGACCGCGATGGTACATCCGCCCCCCAGCAGCGTTGCTTGCACCGCGCCGATCAAGCTGGCGACCAAGCCGGCCCGAAAGCTGCCGAGTTCATTCGAGGCAATGATCCCGAGACCATAGACCGCTGTGACGCGGCCGCGCAAATGATCCGGCGTCCAGAGCTGAATGAGGACTTCGCGGATATAGACACTGACCATGTCGCTGGCGCCCATGACAATCAAAGCCAGGACCGAAAGCAGCAGCGAGCGCGACAAACCAAGGCCGATCGTCGCCAACCCGAAAATCGCCACGGTCACGAACATGATCAGGCCGGCTTTGCGTCGGATCGGCCGCCAGCCAAGATAGAAGGCTGTCGACAGCGCGCCGATCCCCATGCCGGCGCGCAAGAAGCCGAGCCCCCAGGGCCCGACCGTCAAAATGTCCCGCGCATAGATCGGCAGCAATGTCACAGTACTGCCGAGCAGGACGGCAAAGAGATCAAGGGTGCTGGCGCCGAGCACAACCTTTTCCGCCAACATGTAGCGAAAGCCGCCGATCATCGCCTGGATGACATGCGGCTCACTCGGTTTGGCCTGATCGCGGCGCGCCATGCCGATCACAGCCATCAGCGCAACCGCCACCATGGCGAGGCCGGTGCCGTAGGCCAGAGCCGGTGTCACGCCATAGAGGACACCGCCCAAAGCCGGTCCGGCAATGACACTCAATTGCCAGGCCGAGGTGGAACAGGCAATCGCCGTCGAGATCTCCTCCCGTCGCACCAAATTCGGCGCAATGGCTTGCGCGGCTGGGGAGAGAAACGCCCGACCGACGGCTATGCCGGCAATCAGCGTCAGGATTGGCCAGACCTGATGTTGGACAAATCCCGGAAAGTCGCCAGCAACCAAAAAGATGCCGAAGGTGAAAACCAGCTCACAAATGAGGCAGCACAAGATGATTGTCTTGCGCGGGTAGAGATCCGCGACGGCGCCGGTCACGAAGACCAGAACGAAACTTGGTAGAAACTGCACCAAGCCAACCAGGCCAAGGTCCAGCGCGCTCCCGGAGATGTCATAGATCTTCCAGCCGACGGCGATGGTCAGGATCTCGGCAGCCAGAGACGAGAGAAACAGGCCAAGGGCATAGGAGCGAAAATCGCGATTGCCAACCAGCAATGCGACCATGGTCTTGTGGATCGGCGTGCCCGACACGTCACCGCCATCGCGCGGTGCTGCGCCAGTCACGGTTTCTTGTGACGCGATACTAGAGGTGGCAGATGGGGTTTCAGCAGAATTGGCCGGCATATCTCTCAGCAGATTGCGATGCAGTTACGGGAAGGCGCGCGACCTAGGGCCGAATCTACTTAGAGATTTATACGCGAAAAGACAATCACCAAGACCTGAATCGGTTGTGCGTCAATTGCATGGCGGCGATCGCCCATCGTTGTCATGGATCGCGGCATTGAGCCGGCAGCAAAAAAAACCCTCCCTCAATCAATGAGGAAGGGGGAATCAATCAAGGAGGAGTCATGATCAAACGGCTTGCCGTCATTGGCGATGCAGTCGATCTATGTGGCGAAGCGCCCCGCTCAGGCGGCGTGTTTCGCCCCGGATTTCACGGCCTTCAACTGTTTGCCAGTCTCACTGATGGCGTCACTGGCGATATCGCTGGCCTCGGTAACCACATCTTCGCTTTGCTTGCGCAAATCCTCGAAGCTCGCCCGCGCAAACTCCGTATAGCATTGCTGCAGCTTCTGACCGAGGGCCAGCCAATGCTGCGAGCGCGCCGAGACCCCTTCAAGCCAGGCATTGGCCAGACGCGATTCAGCCGACAAGACATCGGCGGCACCCTGGCTGCTCATAAGCTCCTGGACTGACTGGGTCACCTTTTCGCTGGTCTGGCTGAGCGTCTCGACCTGCCGGTCATAGGTATCGGTATAGGCTTTCTGCAGTTCCTCGGTGAGATGCTGCAGCCGCATGACTTGTGCATCGACCAGATCCGTCACTGCATTACCGGGTGTGCGCCAGCTACCGGCAACCGTGCTGGGCCAGGGAAGGAAAGTCTTGTTGTCGGAAGTTGTTGTCATGCCATTTGTCCTTCTTTTTTTGAGAAAAACGACGCCGATCGTCAGTCGATCGACGGGGGCAATCTTTGAGGCGCCAGTCTTTTATACGCTGACGTTG
>WNFM01228681.1_pt1 | contig 12726 bp, 16 predicted proteins | sample 5400271 | NCBI WGS metagenome assembly WNFM01 (sample SAMN13153352, study PRJNA577476) | soil metagenome | isolation source: 60 cm saprolite on Douglas fir-dominated hillslope | place: USA:California | collected 2013-09-17 | reverse complement strand
CACATGGTTTGGGGCATCACCGGCTTCATGAACGGCCTCTGGAATCCGAATTCTACGATTAAAGCCATCGATTTCGCCGGTGGGACGGTCGTGCACATGTCTTCTGGCTGGAGCGCGCTGGTATTATGTCTCCTCGTTGGGCCGCGCATCGGCTACAAGAAGGAACCGATACCGCCTCATAGCTTGGTGCTTTGCATGGTTGGTACCGCAATGCTTTGGGTCGGATGGTATGGTTTCAACGCCGGCAGTGCGGTGGCCGCAGACGCAATCGCCGCTAACGCATTCACGACCACTACATTGGCCACGGCAATCGCTGCATTCACCTGGGCGTTGATAGAAAAAATCTTTCGAGGCAAAGCCAGCGTACTCGGCTATTGCACCGGCGCAGTTGCCGGTCTGGTCGTAATCACGCCGGCATGCGGATATGTGTCATCTACCGGAGCCGTGATCATCGGCGTCCTTGCCGCGGTCGTGCCATACATCGCCGTCTCAATCATAAAGCCCGCGCTAAATTACGATGACGCGTTGGACACCTTCGGTGTGCACGCTGTAGGAGGAACACTGGGTGCGTTGCTCACCGGTCTTCTTGCGACCAGCAAGGCGAACAGCAATCTCACCGAGAAGCTGCTGAGTACGCTCTTTGTTTCACAAGTGGAAGCCGTCGTCGTCACCCTTATTCTGTCGGTCGTCGGCAGCGCGATTATTGGCTTCGTCCTGAAAGCGCTTCTCGGCCTGCGAACCGATCCTGAAATTGAGACTGCCGGCCTCGACATCGCCGAGCACGGGGAAGAGGCGTATATCGATTGAGGGCGGGTTGGCGTGCCGGCGTGTCGGCGTAACGCCGTTACGCCCACACGCTTTACGACTATCCGTTTTCCCGAAGGTTTAGCACGACAGCAAAAGAATCTTCGAGCGAAATGCATTTAGATCGCAAGTAGGTGGCGATCCCGCTACTTAGAAGGTAGTCATGGATCGAAAACCGTACCCATAACGGAGTTCTTAGTGAAGCGAATGTCCGAAAGAACATGCGGTTATGTTGTCAGACTCCATCCTACGCACGCTCTCCCAAGCGTTAGTAGAACTACACAGGCCGGGAATAGACACCGATTTTCCCAATCGGCTTTTTGCCTGTCTCCGGTTCTGCTTCTTCTGCGATTTCTACTCGTATGACGAGCGGACGGAAAACGACACTGAACGGATTGAAATATATCCGGCTTTGAACGTTAACGTCGGCGCTCTAGGTAGATGGCTCAATCGACGCCCAAATGTCGGCGGCATCTACAAACACAATGGTTCCCTGCGAATCGTGCGCTCGCCCGCGCCTCCCCCTGGATTTCGCTCCGAATTGCACCATGATTTGCTGGGTCTGCTTGGCCAAACGCATCACCTCGGTATCATTACTTTGGAGGGCCGTTCCCGACTTAACCTTATATTAAGTCGTTCGGCGGAGTCTTTCTCGGAAGAGGAAAGGAAAATGCTGAATATCTTACAGGCGCACCTGACGCAGGCCTATAAAGCGACTAAGCTAAATTCTCTCTTATCTGAAGCGGTTGGCATCGCGGATGTTGGTTTTCTGGTTGCCGACCGTGGCGGGAAAATTCTTTATGCGACGGCAAAGGCGCGAAAGCTGTTAAAAGAATATTTCTGCCTGGATTCGCAGCTGATGTTACCCATTCGCATACAATCTTGGCTTAACGAAAAAGCGAATCCGGTCGTCACTTTGCCGCCACCGGACCTCACCATTGACCTCGGCGAAAGAACGCTCGTCGTGCAGACGATATCGAAGACTGAGACTTCAGAGTGTCGCCTATTGCTTCGCGAAACTGTTCAGGTTCTTGACGCCGTCCCTTTGCAGAGGCTCGGCTTAACCAACCGGGAAGCTGAAGTGTTGCTCTGGGTCAGCCAAGGTAAGAGCAACGCCGAAATCGCCATCATTCTCGCCTCCAAAGTCCGGACCGTCGCGAAGCATCTGGAGAGAGTCTTTGCCAAGCTTATGGTCGAGAACCGTACCGCTGCTGCGCATGCCGCGCTCGCGGTGTTGAGGTGCTCAGCATGAGCGCCGTCAGCGCCCGTCGTCGAGGACTGTGATCGGTGAGAAGTAGCCTGATGCTCCGGCCTCAGGGAGCACGTCAGCGATTGGTAATTGGTTACTAAGACAAATAGCCGGTGCCAGTTGATTCAGTTCCCGGCGCTACCGGCGTTCGTGGTGATACCGGCGCTGTCGGCGATACCAGCGCTCCGTTTTCGGCGAAGAGCGCGTCCGATCAAAGCATGTGCAGGCAATAACAGGAAAAGACAGAGTCCGATCCAGGCGTGCCACTGACTAATCAGAGATCGGAGCTGTTCGTCGCCCGCGTAGTAGAGGCCGTACCCGGTTATAACCAGGAACAGAATTACAAGCATCAGCGTGAGCCCCGAAGACCGATTCTTCCGAGCTTTCCAACCTTTGCGCATGTGATTGATCAAGGCTCCCAGGAGAATCAGCGCGACCATGGCCGCCGCACCATGCAGTTTCAACATTAGGCTAGAGACACGGCTTCCCTCATCCAGACTCGATTGGGCCCACATCCAGATTACGCCGGTAACCAACAAGAGTCCGAATACAAGATAGACCAAGAACTCAGTTAGAAGGCTAAGCCGCAGCTTTGAATGTTTCATGCCAATTCGGAGTGCAAAAGGTGGATCCGTTCGGGTCGAAGACAAGCGCCGCAGCCGCAAGTCGATTCAGTAGCGTCGAACAGTGTGCCGGATCAAGCATAACGATCTTGGTCAGCGCGTCCGCGATCGTAGCGCTCGGCGCGGCCACGGTGGCCGACAGTAAATCACCCCTGAGTCTTCTTAGCCGGGGATCGACGAACGGCCCAATACGCGCTCCCGGCTTAAGGCGGTCGGCGAAGTAATGTGCAGAAGTCGCAAGCGCCCGGTTTTTCACCAAAAGCGAAACGAATGTTCGGCCAGGGTAACAAGGATTACGAATTCCGATTGGAAAGGAAGAAGAACCGAATGCGCGAAGGTCTCCGCCAGCATTCACCAGTGCGCTATCAACACCTGCAGCGCGCAAGACTGCGACTGCTTCGTCCACAGCAAAACCTTTGGCTATGCCCCCTAGATCCAGGCGCACACCAGCATGCCGGAATCGCACTCGGTTTCCGCTGAGCAATTCCACGTCGGCGAAGGAGGTTGTCTTCTCGGTCGTTCTCAGGCCCCCCAAAAACTCCGGCAGGAATCCAGTCTGTTCGAGATACGGAGCGATCGTCGGATCGAAAATTCCATCTGAAACTCGATGTAAATCCCGAGCGAGCGCAAACACGCGGAATGTTTTTCGATCAACCTTTACCGGCCGAGGGAAAGCCTCCGCGTTCACCCGCGACAGCGCGCTGTCTGGATTGTGGAAGCTCATTTGTCGCTGCACGACGGAAATTGCTGCAAAGGCGCGGTCGATCGCTTCTTTCGCGACTTGCTCCCGGTCCGAACGAACCGTGATTTCGACGATTGTGCCAAGAAAGGGTCGAGCCCGCCTCAACTCACCGCAGCGCGACTTCATAGGTGGCTAGTAACCGTTTGACTCCTTCGGTAATATGTCGGCTGGAGAGCGTTGCTCCACTGATATTCCGAACGTCTCCGTCAAGCTTCAGAGGAGCTTGACTTGTTTTGCCGACAAACTGTTGGCGCCATGATGCTTCCCGGACTTCGTATCCGTACGTTTCCCGATAATCGAGAATTTCGATTTGCCTCACGCTTCCACTGGCGTTCAGGCCAAGCGCGTACGTGATATACTCGTGTTTGCCCAGCACCTCGTCGACGATGAACCAACCTCCTCCACTCACCTTCCAGACCTTCAGAGCGCGAGATCGCACTCGCACTCCGGACCGCGACTCGATGTTCTTCTGCTGGTCCGGAGTAAGCGTGATGTTCAATTGGTCAAACGAGGCTCCCGGGAAGATGGCCTGCTGAGCTTGTTCGACCGTCAGATAGGTGTTGGCGAAACCGGGTACAGCACACCCGGCGATGACGGCTGGCGCTGCCACAAAAGGAATCCAATCTTTCACAATTTTTGAGGGGATGTCAGTTTTGAGCCCAGCTCTTTCCAGCACGCCTTCACTAGAAGTTGAGTCCGACCTTCAGACGAATCTCGTTCCTTACTTCTTCCGCGAAAGTCTTGCCGTCAGCCGGTTCATCTATGCCAGTACCGTGAATTTGGTATCCATAACTCAGCGTCACCCACCATCGCTCGGCCCCGTAGTGGAGGCTCGGTCCGGCAAAAATGACAGTGTGCTCATGGTTACCAAACTCAAATAGCGGATACTCGGAGCGGATGTGACTCTCCACTCCGAAATACCAATTTGGCGCGAATCGATAGGAAACCCCTGCTCCACCGGTCAGTGCGAGTTCGCGGGGATATTGCTCGGCTGGTCTCTTGCCCCAGGCGAATTCGGCACCTCCGTTGACGTCAAAAATGAGCGTATCATCAAAATAATTCTTTTGCAGAATGAGCTGCGGTGCAACGTAACCCTCGGTTTGTTTGAGGCCGTCGACTTCATCGTGAGCCAGGTAACCGCCCTCAAGCCGCAGGGCAAGACCGACCGGGTCCTTGAATGGACTCAGTAACCGATATTTCCCGGCAAGTACCACGCCGCCGAACCGGAAAGCGTTGGTGTTACTAAGGGCATCCCTGGGCCCATCGACACCTTTGTTGTAGAAATAGTGGTTCTCTAACGAGAGACTCGCCTGAAATTGATCGGTAAATCCATATTCCACTTCCGTCTCGGAATCCCATCCCAGGTAAGTGCCTTCGGCCTTTCCGGTTCGCAACGTGAGAAATTCATAGGCTTCAGCGTGTTTGCTGGGGAGCGTTTCAGCACCGAGCACCCAGCCAAAGAGGTGTTCGTCGGCGAATGCAGTGGTGGAAAACCAACCGGCCGATAGATCAAGGAGGCCAAGTTGCAGGATCAGGAGGATGGGATTGGAGCGATAGAGAAGAGAGGTGCTGATTCGCGAGGTATCCATCAATGAGATTGAGAATCATTCTCATTAATTTAGCCGTCAAGTCGATTTTTCCCTCTTCGCCGCACACGAACGATCGACCGCCGCTTGGGCTGTTGAAGTCGCACCTGGAGCCCAGAGCTCCACGTTTTCTCCCAAGCGGTGATGACCATCGGAGGCTCATCGGTGCGATCGCAGCAAACTTCTCCGGGGATCAATCAGCAAAAATAGACCGATCATCATTGCAAAAAATCGATCGGACATGGGTCAGCCAGATTAACAGAACAGACTAATTCCAGCGTGGATAAAGTCCGCCAACCGTTGTTGAATGACTGCAACCGTTGCGCGCCTAGCCAAAACATACCGATGAAAAAGCTCCTCCTCCTGTTCTTGCTTGGTCTCACGCCCTTAGGTTACGCCGTTGAAATCCAGCAGATACCTGCACCGGATAATGCGAGTGCCCTGCAAATTGATAAATCGGGCCGGCGGGACGTGATTCAACTGCGGTCCGGGGTCAAAGTCGGCCGCCTTTTCTACGATGATATCGATTCGTTAAAACCATATATTGCGAAAACCTACAACGTACCGGTATCAAAGGTCGGGAAGATCGTGCTGCCAACATTTGTTTCTGCCAAGTGGCTCTCTGCAACCGAAGTAGAAATCATGTGCAACACCGCGGTCACCCTGGGCGAAAACGAAACCAAGGAATTCGACTTCACCGCCCTGGTTTCGTCGTCAGGTAATGTAGAGAAGGTAACGATCACCAAGAAGGAAACCGCAACACCACAGAAGAAGGAGAAGACGGCGGCGACGAAAAAGAAGAAGTCGTGAGTTAGCGAGAGGCCAGAACCTAAATTCCAGCCTGGACCATGCCCAAAATCAGCGCCGGCTTACTGATGTTCCGCGATATCGACCACCGTCTGGAGGTGCTGCTTGTTCATCCCGGCGGCCCTTATTGGCAGCGGAAAGACAATGGCGTCTGGACAATCCCGCGCGGGCAGGTTGAAACCGGAGAAGATTATTTGGCCGCCGCGATTCGAGAATTTAGCGAAGAAACGGGTTGGCAACCGCAGGGTCCCTATTTGCCTCTCGGCGAAGTGCGTCCACGTTCGGGCAAGATGATTCATGCTTGGGCATTCCGCGGCTCGTTTGATCCGGTGTCCCTTCGGAGCAATCAATTCGAGATTGAATGGCCGCCAAAATCTGGTCGCCTCCAGCAGTTTCCGGAGATTGATCGAGCCGGATTTTTCGCGATACCGGAAGCAAATAAAAAAATACTCGTTTCCGAGCTGGCGTTCTTGGATCGTTTAGCGGAACAACTGGGGCTAGCGGCCGGTCGGACTTGAAGGCTGGGCTAAACGGTAGCCTACGGATCTGATGCACGCTTCGTCAGTTATGGCGCCACGTACCGGCGCTCTACTGGTTGTTGGGTTGCTACGCTCATAGGTCTTGGCCAAGCCGGTACAGCCGGCTCGTCACGGATAGCACGAGCCGGGCCCGATTCCTCGATTCAAACCACTCTATTTCGGATAGCCGGCTTGCTTCATGGTGCGCTCAGCCGCGGCCTGGCCGTCTTTGAGGGCCTGCTCGACCGACATCTTGCCAGCCAGAACCCCAGAAATGTTTTGGCCCACAACCGTGCCCAATGCTTGAAACTCCGGGATGCCCACAAACTGGACTCCGGTATAGGGCACTGGCTTAATGCAGGGGTTAGTCGGATCGGCTGTCTGCATGGCGTTTAAGGTCACCTGGGCAAAGGGGGCCGCTTTCTGGTACTCCGGGTTGTCGTAAGTCGACTTGCGCGTGCCCGGGGGCACGGTGGCCCAGCCGGCGTCCTCGGCTACCAGCTTGATGTACTCTTTAGAGGTGGCCCACTCGGCAAAGCGCTGGGCCGCTTCGGGCTGCTTGGCTTTCTGAGGGATGGCAAAAGCCCAGCTCCACAGCCAGCGCGAGCCGTTGGGCGTCACGGCAATGGGCGCATTGGCAAAGGCCACCTTATCGGCCACCTGCGACTGGCTTTTATCGTACAAGGGGCCGGCGCCCGAAGTAGCGTCGATCCACATGGCCGCCTTGCCGCTGGCAAACAACGTCAGATTTTCATTGAAGCCGTTGGCACTGGCCCCGGGCGGCCCGTCGGCTTTCATGGGGTCCACGTAAAACGTGATGGCTTTCTTCCACTCTGGGGTATCGATGGTGGGATGCCACTTTTCGTCAAACCAGTGCACCCAAAGGTGTTGAGGAGGGTGTCGACGTAGGCCATGTTTTCGCCCCAGCCCGGTTTGCCTCGCAGGGTAATGCCGTAAATGTTTTTCTCCTTGTCGGTCAACGCGTCGGCAAACTTCTTAATGTCGTCGTAGGTGGGCTGCTCTGGCATGGTCAAGCCCTTCGCCTCCAGGAGGTCCTTGCGGTACATCAGCATTGAGCTCTCCCCGTAGAAGGGCAAGGCGTAGAGCTTGCCTTGGTAAGACAAGCCATCGCGGATGCTTTTAAACACATCTTCCAAGTCGTACCCGGGCGACAGGTTGGCCACTTCCTTGAGCCAGCCACGCTTGGCAAAGATGGGCGTTTCGTACAGGCCGATAAACACCAGGTCAAACTGGCCGCTGCCGGTTGACACGTCGGTGGTGACGCGCTGGCGCAAAACGTTCTCTTCGAGCACCACCCAGTTGAGTTTGATGTCGGGGTTCTGCGCTTCGAACTTGGGCGAGAGCTTCTTGAGTTCGATCATTGCTGGGTTATTGACCGCTCCGATAGTCACAGTTTTCTGCTGGGCCAGGACGCTGACGCCAGTAATTAGGGTAGCGAAAAGGGAGAACGCAAAATGCTTCATCTTTATCATATGGATGTCTTGTGGTTTAGGAACTCTTGCCGACGTTGCGCGAGGTCTGTACTTCCCCCGGAAAAACGGACCCGTAATTCTCGGTTTTCTTTAGTCTATTGTTGAAGAAAATCGGGTGACTCTGTCCTCCGAATCGCCTGGGATTTGTCCGCTTTGGGCTGGCAGACCAAGTGTGCCGATACTTTGCCCAATGTCGAGCTCGGTTTCAATTACTCGGCGAAACTCTGTTTCATATTGACCGGGCGCCTGGTAACCCACCGAGCTGGGTAAACGTGCGCTCCAGGCCAGCCAGACAGAGGTTGAACGGGCCGTAAGACAGGGCGGCTACCTGAATTAGGTTTCCGGTTTCTGCGGGCGGTCAGTTTCTCAACCGAACTGGCCGCTCCTTTTTTTCCATGAGTAAATCCACTTGTCCCCCGGGGAAGGCCTGTTTGCTTCAAATTAACGTCTGAATCGCCTTCAGAAGCCCTTTTGATGAGCTTTCATCTGATTCCGCAGTTGCCAATACGAAGCAAATTACGGTAGAAGCAACTTTATATGCGCAAGTACCTGTCGCTTCTGCTGTTGACTGCGGTCGTAGCTCTTCCCATCGCTTACTCGCAGACCCCGACTCCGTCGGCAAGTCCAAAACATCGACGTGCGAAAAAGACGGAGAATGCAAGCCCATCGCCGGCTTCCGCTGTGTCCCCCAGCGCCACACCCGCAACCGGTGCTTCTCCAGGAGGCAGCCCGAAAAAACCTCGTGCGAAAAAGAGCCCGTCGCCGGCTGCTTCACCAGTTACTGTCGCAACCCCCACGCCAGTTCCAAGCCCAACTGCGAAAAGCCCGCTTAGCAGTATTTTCGGCAAAAAAGCATCGCCGAGTCCAGCCCCCGTCACCAGCGGAACTCCGGGCGCCGGTCAAGTCTGGGTAAACACCGAAACTCATACCTACCACAAGCCCGGTTCGCGTTGGTACGGAAAGACCAAGCAGGGCAAATACGTGAGCGAACAGGAGGCAATTAAAGAGGGAGACCACGCGGCCAAGAACGAATAGGCCAATGCTGTTCATTCGAGTCTCAACCAAAAAAGCCCCTGATTTCAGGGGCTTTTTTATTGCGTTCTTAAGGCTTCGAACGATCTACATCAGTAGTGAATCTGCCTTTCCTAGAACTTCCTCAGCTACTTCCTCGGGTCCTTGACTGGGTGGAAGCGGAAGAGAAGCGCGCGTTAGACCAAGGAACGGCGCTCTCACCAGCGGCGTTAAACGATGCGCGGGCAGCCGGTGTGCGCACGCCCGAAAGCATCCGGGTATGTGTCGTACCGGAGATTCCCCAGCCGGGACATCCAAGAATCAAACAGCTGGCGACCGAACTGGGATTAATCACACCGCGAACGACCGCAATAACCTTCGGTTTCGGGATTTTTGTTCGAGCCGAGCAAGCACACGATCGTGAAATCCTCGTCCATGAATGTGTGCACGTAGCCCAGTACGAGAAACTAGGCATTGAGGGTTATCTGATGCAGTACGTTGTACAGATTTTCAAAAACGGCTACGACAACGCGCCAATGGAACGGGAAGCTCGCGAAGTAGCCATGCGGATCGTAAATCAGTAATCGGTAATCGGTGGTGGGTTATCGGCGGCCGCAGGAAGGGACGGAAGGATGATTCGTTTGCGTCCGCAACAAACGCGACCAGTATGGTAGGGGAAAAGCCCGGCTATCAAAATGATGCAACACAGATGGATCCGCGCACACGGCTCAAACCCGGCGCGACACGCCGAAAGAGAAGTGCGAAACGTTTCGGTGCGCCGAGGCCACCTTCGCAAGCTCCGGCGCGCCCTAGTTTTCAAGTTAGGCATGCCCGAAAGCGTGGCCGCGACGTAGGCTTGGCGGAGTCGGGTTTTCGCTCTACCAATCAGGGCGATCGCACGCCTCTCTTTCATTTGCATTACCGATTACTGATTACTGGCTGTCACCAATGGCCAACGAAAATTTGCTTCAACTCGCGCCCGATCTAACGAGGGTGGCCCCCCGAAGTCCACGTGCACCGCTTGGAGCTTACGGCGTTCTGGCCGCGCGAATGTTAGATAAATGCCGTGCCGAACTTGCCGGTAAAGCCGGCGATTATCATTTCAATTGTCCGATGGACCAGATCTTTTTCAAATTCACAAAGATCGATCCCGCGGAACTCAAAGAATTCATAGCGACCGGAGCAAGCGACGCAGAGGTGGCACACTGGATCGAACGAAATTCGAAGGTCCAGGATCCGGGTAAAATCTCGAATTGGGCACGCCTGTTTCGCCTGAATCCCTTTACGCTCTTACTCGATCTGGACGACTGGATTCATACCCGGCGAGCGGCAAGCAAGGGTTAGGCTTTCGGCGATAACGGCGTTCCCCGACTTCGCCACCTGTTAGCCATCAATCCGATAATAGAAGCAGGCTTCGTCGGACAAGTCGGCGCTGCCGGCGTTCCCGGCGCTGATCAGAGCTCTATCCGCGCAAACAGATAACTTCCCAACACCAGCAATCCTGCGGTCAACCCAATCAAAGCAGTAAGGTCAGCGCCGAGACCAAAATGAGTGATCCCAGTCAGCGTATAACGCAATCCATCCACCCCAAATGACAGTGGATTGATGCTAGTGATGAAGGTCAATGGACCGGGTAAATTCCTCAGCGGGAAGAGTGCTCCGGAAAGGAAAAACATCGGCATTACTAGTAAGTTAATGATAAGCTGAAACCCCTGGAAATCGGAGAGCCGTGCGGCAATCGCTGTGCCCATCGCGGTGAACATCACACTGATCAGCACCATGAAGAGGAAGGTCAGCGGCAACAGAGTAAATGTCGCTGGACGAAATCCCGCAATCAGACAAATCGAAATCACGATTACGCCTTGAATGATCGCAACGGTCGCTCCTCCCAACGTGCGCCCGATCATTATGAGAAGGCGCGGAACCGGAGCAACGAGTGTTTCTTTGAGAAAGCCGAACTGGCGATCCCAAATCAGCTCCATACCGGAAAAAACCGACGTGAAAAGCAGCGTCATCCCAATGATACCAGGCGCCAAAAACTGAATATAGCTTCCTTGGCCAGCCTTTTGGAAAACCGGCTCCATCCCAAAGCCCAGTCCCAAAAGAAAAAGAAGGGGCTGGCCAAGGGAGGCAATGATACGGGACCGCGAACGTACATACCTTTTCAGCTGTCGAATCCAAAGAATGTAGATCGTCGTCATGGACAGGTCACGGCCTTGTCTTCGAGGGAATGGCAGGGCGAAAGCCCGACTACGCCAAGCCTACGTCGCGGCCTGCTGTATGGTTTCCTCAGACTCACAGCTAGGGCGCGCCAAAGCGCAGCGACGGCGGCAGATCCGGCGAATGCAGGATCTGAGAGCCAAGAGCAGCGTCGCATTGATGGGCAGACCTATTGTCCATCTCTTCCTTCTTTCTTCTAAATTCTAAATTCCGGGCTCGCGGGGATTATCGCCTGCGAAACATTCGAGCCATCTGTCGCATCATCGGCGCCGGTTTTCTCTTTCAATTCGATTAAGGTGCCTTGAGCAACGATCGCTCCGTGGTCAATAATTGCGATGCGGTTGGCCATGCGTTCGGCCTCCTCCATGTAATGCGTGGTCAGGAAGACCGTAATGCCCTCATCCTCATTCAACCGTCTAATGTGGGTCCAAAGCTGATTCCGCGTCTGTGGATCCAACCCAAGGGTGGGTTCGTCGAGGAAGATAATCTTGGGCGTGTGCAGCATACAGCGAGCAATTTCCAGACGCCGTCGCATCCCACCCGAAAAATTCTTAACTAAGTCGGTCCGGCGATCCCAGAGCTGAAACAAATTCAACAGCTGCTCGATGCGCTCTTTCCGTAGATTCTTCGGCACGGCATAAAGCGCGCCGTGCAGATCCATGTTTTCAAATGCAGTGAGTTGATCATCCAGGCTTGGATCCTGAAAGACGATCCCAAAGCGCTTCCGTACTTCAGTCTGATTTCTAGTCGGACTAAATCCATCCACCTGCACCTCTCCGCTGGTGGGCTTAAGTAAGGTCGTCAGGATCTTGATCGTGGTAGTCTTCCCCGCACCGTTCGGTCCGAGGAACGCAAAAATCTCGCCCGCCTTTACTTCAAAAGAGACGTCGCGGACCGCCGTGATCGGGCCATACCTTTTTGTCAGATTAGCGACCCGGATCACAAGGTTCGTTTTGCCTCCGTTTTAGCTGGACTTGGTCCATCTGATTGAATGGCGTCGGCAAGGCGGTCCATTAGGCCGCCAGCGAGCCGGATCAGTTCCTGTTCGGTGGGTGTGAGGACACGAATCATCGCCGCCGCGAGCCGGATCTCCCGCTTGCGCGCTTCGTCAGCCAGTAATCGGGAGCCAGCGGGCGTGATCTCGATCAGACTTCGTCGTCGGTCGACCTGATCCGGTTGGCGTCTGATGATGCCCTCGTTCTCGGAATCCGCCAGGAGCCGCGTCAGCGACTGCGGTTGGACGCCAAGACAGTCAGCCAGGGCTGTCGCGGTAGCGACACCTTCCCGACGGAGCAGGCTAAGAACTCCCAGTTTAGCCATACTCAATCCGCCGGTCGCTCGGGTGACGCGCAGCCGATGGAACAGCCGCGATACGCTACTGTGCAGGCGATTGGCGGTCTCCGAAACCGATCCATGGGCCGCTTCGTTCGTTCTGATATTATGAAGATAAGCTTAGTAAATGTCACAGCGCAAGTACTAATAATCCTTTGTTTATCCGGATTTACTGATTGCTCAGCCGGTATACTACTAAGCATACCTTAATAATAATGCCGGTGCGCATGGTGGTCAGAAAATCTTGGCGTGAGATTTTAGTCCTTCTGAATTCCAGATTCCGGTAAGCCCTTTCGCGCTTTGGCCAAATTCGCAGCCTGTAAGAGCGCCTCCATCATGCT
>WNFM01187641.1_pt1 | contig 12726 bp, 12 predicted proteins | sample 5400271 | NCBI WGS metagenome assembly WNFM01 (sample SAMN13153352, study PRJNA577476) | soil metagenome | isolation source: 60 cm saprolite on Douglas fir-dominated hillslope | place: USA:California | collected 2013-09-17 | reverse complement strand
CAGCATCGAGGGGTTCAACGACGATTAGGACAAAACTGTCCGTTTGACATAGTACTCATTTGTTTGCCTCTCCTTTCACACCTAATGCGGAAAAAGGGCGGGTTTTGAGCGGTTCCGAGACGCTTTATGACGCAATGGTTGAGCAAGATATCCCACCTAATGGGCGGTTAGCTGCGATACAGAACAGATGGAAACGAGTCGATGGACCATTATGTCAAACGGCCCAGTTTTGTACGAACCGTTGTTGTAACCCTACAAGCGTTAGGCAGGATTTCAAACGAGAAAATTCAGGATGAGCTTTCGCCATTTTCCTGCTCTTCCTGGTGGTTTTCCTTGGCTTGAGGCATTTTTGGGAGTAACATACTGCAGCAAAGTCTCAGCGCTAACCACCAGAGGTAAATGGCTTGCGGAGCAAGGAACTCGTCATAATCCATAAGTCCATGCGACCCTTCATTTCTCAGATTTGAACCAAAGCGCTCCACTAATAGCCCTCGCAGATCGAACACGATATCTTCGCTAAACACCTTCTCTAACTCATCTTGATAATCACGGAGTATTTTATTGAAGGGAAACTCATCCTGCATGCTCTCTTTATCCAATTGTGAGGTGATACAACCTTGTCTGATCAGAAGAGAGCGGATTGAGTTCTCTAGCTGAGGAATAAGCAGGTGAGCAGCCACAAGGGTGTCCCCGGTCAGCCCTGCGTGAAATCCACGAGCATAGATCATCTCTCGACCTGGCGGGACAAAAGGATTGTTGGATACGAGCGGAAGCAGGTCATGAACGCGGATATTGTGCTCCAGACAAATTTGCTGGCGGGCCGCTTCCACCCAGTTTATTGCATGAAGCAACTGATACCAGGTGGCTAAACGAAACATTTCGGCGCGGATAGCTTGTTCAGCTTTGTCTGCCTCATTGGAGAGTATGGGAGGTCTCCGTCCCACCGTTTTTCCCGTATTATCCTTGACCTCTACGGAGCCAAAAGCAGAAAGGGGCGCTTGTTTTGCGTTCTCTATCACCCGTTTCCTCAAGTCCTTAACGCGAGGAGAGGAGCCAATATAAGTCAGATCGAAGAGTGCTTGAAGAAATTTCTTTCCTTTCACCTGTGCTCTTGCCTTTTCTTGCTCATCAGTGACATCAAACGGAATTTCGATTCTTCCCATCTCAGCACGAGCCTCTTCTTGATAGCTACGAAAAATGGGATATAGTTGCTGGATTCGCTCCCGTTCTTGCTTGCTCGATGCGTTTTGCAAGAGTTCAATTGCCGACTGCATATGCCTCGCTGCAATCGTATAGTTTGGAGGCGATGCTTGCGCAGCAACTTCTGCTTCCTTGATGAAGGATTCTGCCTGTGCTTTTAGAGTCGCATCTTTCCAGCCAGGGACTTTGCGGAGCTTCTGCCACTTTCCCCAGATCTCCCAATATTCTTGTGCCCGGTGCCAATCATGCTCTGTTTCTGCCCGCTTTGCGGCCTTCTCAGCAAGGCTCGCATAATGCTCTGGCTCGCCTCGGCGTTGCTCTATCAGCAATCCCATTAACTTGGCGGATAAGTGGGTTGCATCTTCCTCTCCATACTTTCCAAGAAGATCTTCGATAACTTGGATGGTTCTTGGAAAGTAGTCATGGTTATTCCTCCCGATCCTTGCTGCAAGCTGAAGCGCACGCTCAATTCGTTCTTCAGTTGATACCCAATGTTCAGGTTGCAGTAACGTAGCAGCAGATGCTAGATATGCATCTATAGCTAGACCAGCGAAAGAGGTATCTCGTGTCTTAATATAGAGAACATCGGCAACTCTCGCTCGCATTTCCGGATCAGCTACTTCTGAAACAACTTCTGTCAATATCTGCGTATGGTCGTCGGTGAGATCATCCACAATGAAACTACGGCGCCCGTCCAATACGAACATCGGCCCAAAGGGATCTTGATCGTTGTCTAATTTGAAGTGAAGAGAAGCAATCCTGCCCAGGAGGCTAAAAATTTCTTGTAATTTGGCGTCTGCTGCTTGTTCAGCTTTTTCTGCTTCAATAAAGAAAAGACCTGCATATCTCCGACATTCTTTTTGGTCGCATTGCTCAATGACCTTTTGCCAGTTACACACATCAAAATCGCTCTTTGAGAGGTGGCTAATTTGTTGGGACATACGTTCTCCTTCCCACATGGTTTATCCGCATCCTAGCTCGACTTTGTACATTTCCAACTCAATAACTCAATAACAGACGGCCAAAGACCACCGCTCAAGAGTAGAGCGGGGTACTAAAACCACATCAGGATCAGTGGGTGATGTGGGAAAAGTCCCCTGGCCCCACAAATGCCGCCTGACGAGAGCAAGCACGTCACGAAAGGTGGCGGTGTGCTTGCGATACCACGCCGCTTGAGCGACAGGGATCTGCCCATTAGGGTGCAACGCTTGTCCAAAAAGTGTCACCAGACTGTAGAGGCCAAAGAGCAGAGGAGTCGAGCGCTCAATGGCTTGATCCGACCATTGGCGTTGCGTCTCGATGCCCAAATGGGCGCGACTCCAGCGCGAAATTTCGTCGCTGACGATCTGTTCTGCTGTCTGGGTGAGGTCGGTGGAAAAGATGGCTTTGGGGGGACGCTTGCCCGATGGATCACGCGTCAGGACCCAACGGATAGGCAAAGGATCGTATCCATAGCGGTACCAAAGCGCTGTGCCGGTGCAGATCTCCAGGGTTCGCTCCCCTTGACCATACCAATCTAGGGTGAGCTTCTGCCAGACCGTTTCCAGGTCCTGTAAGACCTGTTCCAGAGCAGGTAGGCGTTTGCCTACGACACGAGGACGACCCATCGTGTGCTGGGTGCGTTCGGGAGGTGGCTCATGGAGCACCGCATCCAACCGACCAGTCGTGACCAAGGTCACCTGCTGAGCTTGCGCATGCAGCCCTAGTTCCAAGATACTGTAGGCGGTATCGCCCATCAGCTTGATGGAGCGGTCAGGAAGCCAGCGGCGGACCAGGCTGACCATCTGATGCGCCCACATCCCTACGGTCTTGTGCCGCTTGCCCAGCTGTTCACTCACTTCTGGGGTGGTAGCGAGTACGCACAAGAAAGGCAAGGCCCAGCGTTGCTTGGTCCAGGGAAGCGTCACGACGACTGCCATCACGATCCAGCGCAATCCTGGGCTGCCGACTTCCTGTTTTCTGCTGGAGAGAGCACTGTCACGGTAATGCCCTCGTTTGCTGATCTTGCTGCCCCAGCGTCGTTCGAGCGTTTCATCAATCACCAGATCGACACAAGCGCCTGCTGGGACGAAGGTCTCGACAATGAGCAGCAGGAGTTGGCGACTCACCGCTAACGGCGACCAGCGGGCTCGGTTGAGCACCTGATGAAAGAGGCTCCAGTTGATGGCCTGGGCGTTGCCGCTGGCGCGCAGGGCTGCTGCGACCGTGCGGCGTCCTTGCGCCAACAGGGTTCCGGTCAGCAGTATCATCAGTTTCCTCCACGTCGGGGCGGTAAATAATGGCCGAAAGACCGTCAGAACTTCTATAATGGGATCGGGAAGGGGCATGAACATCCTCCTGAGTGAGATATGGCTTTGATCAGCTTCTATCTTACCTCAAAAGGGGGGTCATGCCTGGTTCTTTCTCCCAAATTGTACAAAGTCGAGCCTAGAAGCTTGGGGAAAAGTCGATTAGGTGCGACTTCTTGCTCAACCATTGCCAAAAACCGTCTCTCAGAACTGCTCAAAATCCGCTCTTTTTCGGCATTAGGTGCCATAGGAGAGGCAAACAAGCGAGTACTATGTCAAATGGCCCAGTTTTGTCGTAATCGTTGTTGAACCCCATAGAGGGGAATGACAGCCATCGCGTGGAAGCCCTGCCTAAACATTATACGGGTCGGTGGGAAGCGCATATCCACTGCCACCAGGAGCCAACGTAGTTTGCGACCCATACCCGATGCTCTGATCGGGTATTGTCTCCTTTACATCTGCTTGAACTAGCCTTTGATGGCTGCTGCATGTTACCTACGTGGAACGGGTCTCAACGTGCTCGTTAATCAGCTTGAGATATCGCCGGTAGATAGCCCTGCGCTCTTGCTCTTTCTCTTCATTCAGCCCCACAAGTCGCTTCTGCGGCGGCGTAATAAGTTCCTCACGCTCCAGGCCTTCCCTGATCGCAACGGGGAGGCCCGTGAGCGTGACGTACCCGTTGGCTGCGTCCTCGAACATTTCGATCAAGGCCGACAAGACGACATACGCCACACTCTCGTGGTCGTCTTCTGAAAGCCTGTCCCTCTCTTCTCTCGCGAGCAGGAGGAGTTTTGCTGCATGCGCCATGTCATCTGGCGGAATATCGGGGTCCACTGGCATTTCCTTTTCTCCTTATCTTTCCGTAACGCTGCTGTGCTCACTGGTAATCCGTGCATCTGTGCTGTTTTCCCGGCTACACGGTGGGCTTGGCCACTCTCATCTGTTGCCGATGTGAGCGACGCCGTGCGCTTCGCTCGCGCTGGTAGGAAGCGCGGGCCTGTCTTGACGAGAAACAGGGCGTAAATGCTCTCTGTACACCCTCTCCCGCCTCTCTCTTCTCCTCAGTCACCTCGCAAAAAATCGATGTAGCCATTTTGCAGCAATTTCGTGACCGGGTCGGTCACATCATACTGTGGATACCAGTACACCGTACCCACACTGCGTACATTGCCCTGGTCATCGGTGTCGATGTCTTCGGAGAGAATTGGTGCGTCGGTTAACGCGCCTACATCCTCGGGACGGACCAGCGACCAGCCGTTGGCCAGCTGCCATTCGATGACCTCGGACAACTTATTATCAGCATCGATCTCTTTCGACGAAATCTCCTGCACGTCGCCTCGCGCTTCCGGTAGCAGCGCGATGCGCAAGTTCCCGTTGGCCTGTTTTTCGAACTCGGTATATTTCCCTGACATGGTGATCTGCCTCCCTTTTGCTTGTATCACGAGCTTTCCCGCGCGTGATCGTCGTCAGAGTACCTGCCGGCGCTCGGGCTAAGTCCCCAGGCGTGGTGATCGAGGATCACGTTCTTCTGGCACGGGCGTTTCGCCAGATATGCCCAGGCACTTCCTCATTCCTTTCGTTGCTCATTGTTTCCTCATCCTCTGACGGCTATCATAAAGCTATTGATTGCAGTTGTAAAGAGCGATTCAATAGATGTGCGATCTCTCCGATCACTCCCGATGCATCGCTCCGCGCGAGTGTGATCCTCAGTGCAACAGATAGCGGCTTGTCTCCCAGCGCATTGCCCCCGTTCCGAGAAAACTGCCCCGGCAGGAGGCCGGGCTTCAAAGTCTCTACCTGGATAAATGGTATCAGTTGCAGGATATCGCGCCAGATGCCAGTCCTTCACACTTCAGCCTACTCCCAACGCAAGTGTTCTTTGAGGCTTACGAAGCGCTGGTGGCCGATGATGAGATGGTCGACCAGCTCGATGTCGAGGACGCGCCCGGCCTCCACGAGTTGCTTGATTGTCTCGATGCATCCAAGAGCAGGATGCGCATCTGCTCGGTATCCAGGTAGGCTAGCTCCAGCATTACCAGGTTGGCCGCGTCCGCCGGCGTGCGGATCCTGAAGCGGGCGTCCACCTGTAGGGCCCAAGTTCGAGAGCCGCTTTGACCTGGGCTGACTTTGCCTCGCCCATACCGTACTCGGCGCACAGCTCGGCGAAGTCGGCACGCACCAGACCAGCGAGGCCCCCGTACTTCGCCAGCAGCTTGTTGGCCAGCTCGAGGGCGTTGTCACCCTTTGTCCCAGTGCGTAGGATGATGGCCAGCAGCTCGGCGATCGAAAGGGCCTGGGGCCGAAATGCTGCAAGCGTTCGCGCGGGCGCTCATGGCTGGGCAGCTCGCGCACCGTCGCGTGATAATCCAGTTTGGCATGCTGATAGGGGTTAGAGTCCTTTTCCAGGGGAAGCATAGTATGGCTTTCCTCCTTGACATCTTGATGGCATCTCCTACTTCTATTCTGAGGAGGCAAGTGAAAGAGGAAATGGAAATTGGGCTTCCTGAGATTGGGGCAGGAGATGAAGCGCTCGTCTGTGGTCTTAATAGTTTCTGGCGTTCCGTGGCTGGGGCGGCTCTTAAAGTGCGCTCCGACACAAGAAAAATGGAACGCTGGCTGCTTTTGTCGGCGTTCCACAAACTGTACCAGTGTTGGTCCACTTCCATTCCACCTCTAGTTTCCTCTATCAAAAGCTCCAATCGAGAACAGGCTAAACGTGCGGCTATTCCTGTGGACGCCTGCCAGATCGTCGTCGAAGTTCAATACGGGCAAGTGTTTCTGTAAGTGCTTCAACTTCAGGAGGTAATCCAGACGTAGAGTGTGCGGTTCGGTACTTCAAACGGAGTTCAAGCAGATCATGAACAATCTGTCCGCAGTGGTCTATTAATTGATCTGCTTTTATGAACGACTGAGTAACTGCCTCACGTAACTCCGGCTCTTCTTCCTGAAGGTCCTCAATCGTCTGGTCAAGGTAGTCCACAGTAGCATTGGCTTCTGCCAAACAGTTTTCGGCATGTTGAAACGCTTGCTTGAGAAGAGCATGTTCTGAGTCAGGCATAGCAAACTCCTTTAATGAGAGAACGGTTGTTCTTATTCGATCTTGGTGAACAGTGTAGCACAGACAACGACATTTTCCTAGTTTCTGTGGAGAGATGTGATGAAGCTCGTGATGGTCTGAGAGAGAGTCTTACGCTCCCTCTCGATCCAGATTACAACGTCAGGTTATAAGCAGGAGAGAACCATGAAGCAATTCAACAGCATTGAGAAAATCGATACAGGGATTCTGTATGCGCTAGAGCTGACTTCCAGTATCTCTGTGCTACTGTTAGCATTCGGGCTGATTGCTAGTATGGCAAACGTCCTGACGAAAGGTTCTGTGCTGACAGACAATCTGTTCATGCAACGGGTATGGGCCTGGACGCAGTGCATCGCTATCGATGCGAGCGTTGCAGGAACAATTATCCGCACGTTTCGCTATCATGCTGAGGGTGAGCGGATTAAAGCCTGGCTCTATGGCCTGTTATCAGCGTTGCTGCTGTTTACTGCTGCCATTGTGAGTAACATCGAAAGTGTTCAGCAGACGCTCAACATCGCGCTCGACCAGGCGTATGTGCATGTGTTCGTCCCTGTGGAGGCTCTCATCTGGATCCGCTCCATTGCTATTGTGCTGCTGATTGTTGCTCACGCCCTACGGCATGTCCACATTATTGAGCCTATGGCAGCGCCACAATCGAAACTCGTACAACCAACTGCGCCAAATTTTGTGCTTACTCCTGAAGTGATAGAGACCTTGCGGGTACTGCTGGCACAAACAACGGTTTTAGAGGAAGACCCAAGCCAGCAGGCACTGCCAGAACCCAACCACGAGGAGCGAGTAACAGATGAATCGACAACAAATAATGAGGACGGAAAGGGCGCGAACAACTACGAACGGGTGAAAGCCTATCTGGAACTACACCCACATGCCAGGGTACGGGATGTTGCTGAAGCCCTGAAGATGAGTGTCAGCACGGCGAACAAGTGGATGAACCGCGTAAGGGGGGCATGATTTTGCGCCTGCACTCAACGTTCTCTTGCAACCCCATTGTTGGAGCAAGTAATCAGGCTGGGTAGCATAACTCTGAAAGCCATTGAGGAGCCAACCCATATCCATATAAAGACACAGTGATGAACAAGATTTGTTCTCATGTGTCCATGGGTGTGCACTCGCCTTCACCCTGTCCTAGTCCCGCCGTCCACGCCGCGTGCATCGCTTCGGTCCGATCGGCGACCTGAAGCTTCGAGAGGATGTTGGAGACATGGTTGCGCACCGTCTTGGGACTCAAGACAAAATGGGTGGCGATCTCAGCATTGGACTTGCGCTGGGCGATCAGGGTGAGAATCTCGTATTCGCGGTCCGTCAGCTCCGGGAAGAACTGCGCGGGTCCGCTCTTCGCAGTTGGTCGAGTGCTGCCGAAATAGTGCATCAGGCGTTCTGCGACGGCCGGACCAAAGATCGCCTCGCCGTGAGCCACAGCGCGAATGGCGCGCAGGGTCTCCTCCTGTACGGCGCCCTTGAGCAGGTAGCCGCGCGCTCCAGCGCGAACGGCAGCAAAGACAGACTCGTCATCCTCAAACATCGTGAGGATCAGAATGCGGATATGCGGGCTGGTTTGCAGAATACGCCGCGTCGCCTCAATGCCATTGAGCCCAGGCATTTTGATATCCATCAGGATGACATCGGGCTGCAAGGATGCCGCCTGGACCACGACCTCGTTGCCGGTCATCGCTGGGACCGATTCCAGCAATGCGCGCAAGCCGTCGCGAAACAAGGGGTGATCGTCGGCAATCAGAATACGAATCGGGTCCATAGCTCCTCCTTATTCCTCCTGGCGCACCAGGCTCACGTCAGGTGCGAGGATGTTTTCTTCCCACTCCGGTTGCTCTGTCTCCCGGGCAGATGCGGCCAGCACATCCTTTGCTGGGACGCACGGCAACCTGACCTGGATCGTAGTCCCGCCAGATGGTCCTTGTGTGATGGTGCAGCTGCCTCCCAGCTCGCTGGCGCGCTCGTGCATGGCATGCAGTCCAACCCCGATACGATGGCTAACGGGAAGGCCTTTCCCATCATCACTGATGGCGAGATGGAGCGCCTCGGCGTCGACGGAAAGATGGAGCAGGCAGTGCTGGGCCTGGGCATGGCGTGCCACGTTGGTCAGGGCTTCCTGAGCGATGCGGTAGACGGCCACCTCCACGGCGGCAGGCAAGGGCGGCAGGGATTGGGGGGCCTCGAAGGCCACCTCGAGTCCCTGGTGCTGGTAGTGCGCCGCCTGTTCTCGCAGGGCTGAAAGCAGGCCGAATTCGTCCAGGACCGGAGGGCGCAGGTTGTAGACCAGGCGGCGAATGTCGGTGATGGCCTCCTGCGCCTGCTGTCTCACTTCAGCCAGGAGCATCCCCGTCCGCTCGCTATCCTGTCTGAGCAGGTTACGCGCAGCATCGACCTTGAAGGTCAGGCTGGCCAGGGCGGGCCCCAGACCGTCGTGCAGGTCGCGTCGCAGCCTGCGGCGCTCTTCCTCGCGCGTCGTCACCAGCCGTTCTCTCGCTTGCTGCAGGCTTTCTGTCAGATGTTGGAGATGGGTGGTCAGCCGCACGGCATACACCGCCACGCCTGCCTGCCGCGCCAGGTCCGCCAGCAAGCGAGAGTCCGCCTTGCCGAAGGTGTCGCCTGCGCGAGCGACGAGGAGCAGGTAGCCGACGGTCTCGGCCTGGTAGACCAGCGGCACGCGCAGCGGGTCAGCCATCGGCGTGCCGGAGGAGGCCACGATGTCTGGCACCTCGGCACCGGTTCCAGTGAGTGGGGGCTGCTCTGGGAGCAAGGCAATCGCCACGTAGGGCAGTTTGAGCGCCTGGGCGATGGTTTCCACGATGGTCGGGAGCACTTTCTCCGGCACCAGGGTGGCTTCCAGGCGGCTACCCAGGCGTGCAAGCACGGCATAGGGATCGTCGCGTTCCCCGTACATCACATGGTTGACCCCTCGCTGCAGGCGGAGGCGCAGCGGTTGAAAGAGCACCGCGATGACGCCGGTTGCCAGCAGGGAGAGCAGCACATTTCCTTGCACCTGGATGAGCGTCCCCAGGCCGACGACGACCAGTACATACAGTCCGATGACGCTCAGGGTGAGTGCGCCGTACACCAGCGTGCGATTGATGATGAGATCGATGTCCCACAGGCGATAGCGCAGAATGGCAATCCCAATGGCCAGCGGGATGAACACGAGGAAGAGCTCCCGGACCGTCGCGTAGAAGAGCAGATAGGGCGAAGAGGCGGCAGCGAGGGCTGGAAACAACCCCTGTAGACCAAAGTAAGGGATGTCAAGCAGCAGAGCGAGGGCGAACCCAAAGACCAGCCATTTGCTCTGCTGTCGCTGCACCTGATCGGAGGCCAGCGTGTAGCGATAGAGCTGGACACCCATCGAGGTCCCCCAGAGCACCAGTTCTGCGCCTGCGAAGAGCAGAGGAGGCCAGTTCAAGATCTGATAGGGCGAGTCAGGTGGCAGCGCCCAGGGAACGATCTGGACCAGCCAGAGGAACACCAGCGTCCACGCGAAGCTGGGGATAGGGCGACCGGTGGGAAACAGCGAGAAAAACAGGCCCAGGCCACAGTAGCCGCCCACACCCAGGATGAGTGTCGCGAGAACACCAAGAAGCGTAATGAGAATGGGAGCACCACCTAGTAGCGCAATCTCACTCGCACGCGCATCACCGGCCCCGGCAAAAATAATCAGCACGGTTGAGGCAAAGACCGCCATCCAGTCATCAGATTTGCGCCAGAAGAGCACCAGGCCCACGATCAGGAAGATCGACGAGGTAACGAGGCTGATGGCAAGCGTATACGCGGCATAGCTGCTCAGAGAGATGCCCAGATGATGCAGCGCCTGGGCGTTCCCTGGCGTCAGCCGCCCAATGATACATCCTTGCCTGGGATCCATGCACAGAACAAAGAGTTGGGCATAATAGGTAGGAATGCTCACGAAAAAGACCACGAGGTTGAAAACGGTGAGGAAGGTCCATCCCAGACGCATCAGCAACAAACGTCTTCCCCGCACCCGTGTGCTGGTCGCATGGGGTATCGCCATATCAGGCTTGAGCGTTCCCTGTAGCGGTGCCTGGTGCAAGCTCATCTCACTGCTCCTTTGTGGAATACCTTGCCGCGCCTCTCATAGATCGCACCTGCTTACGTTCTGCTCGGCTCTACTATACCACATCCACTCGCCAATCAGCGCTGCTCTTTCTTTCTCAAGCCTCGACTTTTGCCGCGCAATGCGAGCGCACGAAAGAGCAGCGTGAAGCCTCGCGGGTTGCTAGGTGCGTTGGACCGAAGATTCCGAGACCTGCTTAGGCTTCCCACGGAAGCTCAGGGCCGCACCCGCCCAGGCCAGGCCAGCATAGAAAAGCGCTAAGCAGATGCTGGTGAGAATGACACCAAGAAGGCCACCCACGGGAACTCTGAGTAACAGGAGGACAGGACTGACAATGAGTATCCAGCCAATCGCTGCCGCAAAGACGTGCGCCCGGATGGTCGTTATCCCCACGATCACACCACCGATCACGGTCAGCACCACTCCCAGGATCATGGGAATGATCGCTAACGGCGGTGGACCCTCTCCTCCCGGATGGGGAATCGAGCCTGGTACGGTGAGATCAAGGATTTGGACGAAGCTTAAGACAAGCAAAAGCAGGACGGTCGCGACCCACAGGAGCACAACACCAATCAATCCCCAACGCCCAATCTGTTTGGCTTGAGCGCGATAGAGTGCTGGCAACCCAACAAGGAGGAATAATCCACTGATGACAAAGACAACGTTCGTCGGGATGGATCCAGGGCCACCGAGGCCATCGGGACCTGGAAGAAGAAAAATGAGCAGCGACGCGAGGATCGCGCCGATGGCACCGACCAACAACAATTGGCCATGAAGACGTACGGACATAGGTGTACTCCCTCCTTCAGGATACATGAACAGGACATCTCAAGAGCAGACGCGGAGCGGCATGCTGTTGAAGAGAGCAGTCGAGACGCTCTTCCTGTCTGCTTCTTGTTCTCTGATTGAAGTGTAGGAGATGGAGCGTCCCGCTGTCATGAGGCTCAGTCCCGGTTGTGTCCCGATGCGTGTCCCGATTTTACGGAAGATGCGTGCCTCGGTCGCTCATCCTGTTCAGACGGAACCTGACCCCGTCGCAGCAGGAGCAGGACGCCAATCAGGATCGGCACCAGGTGATGGAGAAAGGGAGGGGCGTTCCCGGCGGTGAAACCCGCTAGCACCAGGCCAGCCAGGCTGTAGACGAGAGCGAGCCAACCCACCCAATGCGGCAGCACGCGTGTGGACCCGCCGTAGGCAGCAAGCGCAGAGAAGGCAAGGATGGTGTAGATCACGAACAATGGCTGCGTCCACAGGGTCAGCTGCACATAGGAGTCTGGCACCACACCCGTTCTGGCGGTTTCCTGCGCGGCCACAGGCGCTATACCCAGAGGAAACGCGATGTAGATGACCATCAGCATGTTCCCGAACAGCGAGGCGAGCAGTGCCAGGGAGGAGAAGGTGCGATCAAAGGCATCCCGGAACAACATGGTGAGCATGGCGAGTCCCAGAAGCGTTACGATGAGCCCGCTGATGATCAAGCTGAAAGACCACTGAAAGAGAGACGTCTGGGCAGCGATGACGAGCAACTGCTCTCGCAGAGGCAGGTTCACCATGAAGTTCCCCGTTGTATCTCTGGGCATCAAGCCGAGGGCCCCCAGGAACAGGAAGCACCCCACCATCAGGGTAATGCCGGTCAAACGACGACGGGTCCAAAAGGTGCTTTTCAGCATGGGCTCCTCCTTTTCTCTCTGTTCGTGGCCTGGGTTCTTGTCATTTAACCCATAGGTTTTGGAGATTTCCAAAACCTATGCTTCCTCTTCCCCCCTCCAAAACTATGCTTCTCATCCTCGTACAGGAAAGATGTATTTGACTATTGCACGACTTTCGTTAGGAGCTATACAAAAGGAGAGGGTTGTTTGTGTTATGTATATTTTTTCAGGTGATCCGTCGGGTATCCCAATTCTTCCAGCGCCTGACACCAGGCCTCGTGCCCTTCCTTTGTCCTTATAGCATGGGGATCACTTAGTACAGGCTATCATAAATGCGCTCCGAGTTTCTGTTCCAGTTTCTGGACAGTGTAGGTCCAGTTGATCGGTTTGGCCGTGTGGTTGTAATAGGCG
>WNFM01093555.1_pt3 | contig 12728 bp, 14 predicted proteins | sample 5400271 | NCBI WGS metagenome assembly WNFM01 (sample SAMN13153352, study PRJNA577476) | soil metagenome | isolation source: 60 cm saprolite on Douglas fir-dominated hillslope | place: USA:California | collected 2013-09-17 | reverse complement strand
GGCGAGCCGCACCATCTCGAGCTGCACCGCCGGATCGTCGCTGCCCAACGCCTTGAGCACCTCGGCGGAGTGCGTGGTCGCCAGGCGCTCCGCCGCTCCCTTCACCAGCTCGCGCACGCGCTCGTTGCTCAGCCTCGGCAGCCAGCCCATCAGCGTCGCCAACGCTTCGGCGCGCAGCTCTGTGAAGAGCTCGCTGAGCTCCTCCTCGCTCGGGTGCCCGGCCGCTTCGTCCAACGACTGCAGCAGCTGCGACAGCGCCTCCGGCTGGGACAGCCGCGCCGGGAGGGACTCGAGCGTCTGGCGATGCTCGGCGATCAGCTCCCGGGCGCGCTGTTGAATCACCCGGCTCTCGCGCAAGATGAACGCGACGGAGCGGAAATCCCCGGCCCCCAGCAGGTAGGGAATGAAGTTCTCGAGGATCGAGATCAACTCGCTGCGGACGGTCCCGTAGGTCTGCAGCTCCAAGAGGTCGAACAACATCGCCAGGACATTGCGCCGCAGGTCCCGCGCATACTCGCGCTCGACTTCCTTGTGGAGGTACTCGATCTCCTTGTCGTCGAGGAAGTAGAGGGTCGTGTCGAAATCATCGACCGAGACCACTCCCTCGCGCTTGGGCGGTGCTTCTTCCTCGACTTGGCGCCGGATGGTCGAGGGATCGGTGCCGCGGCCTTCGCCTTCACCGCCGCCGCCACCCCCTGGGATCGCCGCGCCCTCGCCCCGCTCGATCGGCACCGCGTTCTCGCTCGCCAGCTCGCGGAACGTGTAGTTGACGAACTGGAAGTCCTCCGCCCACAGCAGCGTCAGCAAGTCGTCGGGCGCGTCGGCCTGGAGGTTCTTTGCCTGATGCAACACGGCGAGGAACCGGACGATCTCGAGGTCCTCGACACCCGGCTTGAACGTGAGCGAGCGTACCCCGTCCTTGTACAGCGTCCACGCGATGCTCTCGTTGCGCTGCGCCTGACTGTAGACGACGTGGTCCTCCCACCGCATCTCTGTCTCCCCGATGTCGAGGATCAGGTCGTCGGTGGCCTGCCAAACCTGGCGGAATGCGCCGCGGACGTTATCGACGGCGCGCTGGTACACGGGGTTGTTCGGCAGGTACAACTGCGTAGCCCGCATCCCCTTGCTGATGACCTGCATCAGCTCCTCGATCTGCGAGGGCGGTAGTGCCAGCTCGGGGACGGCGGGGTTCGTCAGAGCGTTGCTCCCGTAAGCTCGGCGACCAGGGCGACGTCCTTGTCGCCGCGGCCGCTCAAGTTGATCAGGATGACATCGTCAGTGGCCCAGCGCCCGCGATTCGCGAGCACCCACGCAACGGCGTGCGCGCTCTCGAGGGCCGGCAGAATCCCTTCGAGCCGGGACAGAGACGCGAAGGCTTCGAGCGCCGCGCGGTCGGTGACCGATTCATACAATACGCGACCCGCGTCCTTCAAGTAAGCATGTTCGGGGCCGACGCCGGGGTAGTCGAGTCCCGCGGAAACGCTATGCGCCGGTTGCACTTGCCCCGCCTCATCCTGCAGGAGATAACTCCGGCTGCCGTGGAACACCCCGGGCCGCCCCATCCCCAGCGTCGCCGCGTGCCGGCCGCTGGCGATACCCTCCCCCGCGGCCTCCACACCCACCAGCTCCACGCCCGAGTCGCCGAGGAAGGCGGTGAAGATACCGATCGCGTTCGATCCGCCCCCGACGCAGGCCACCACCGTGCGGGGCAGTCGCCCGGCCGTGCGCTCCAACACCTGGGCCCGGGCCTCGCGGCCGATCACGGATTGAAAGTCCCGGACCAGCCGCGGGAAGGGATCGGGCCCCACCACCGACCCGATGATGTAATGGGTGGTCGTCACATTGGTGACCCAATCGCGTAACGCTTCGTTCGTCGCGTCCTTGAGCGTGCGAGTGCCGGACGTGACGGGGACGACCTTCGCCCCCATCAGCTCCATGCGGTAGACGTTGAGCCGTTGGCGCCGCATGTCCTCCTCGCCCATGAACACCACACACTCGAGGCCGAAGCGCGCGCACACAGTCGCGGTCGCGACTCCGTGCTGCCCGGCCCCCGTCTCCGCGATGATGCGCCGCTTGCCCATGCGCTGGGCCAGCAGCACCTGGCCGAGGGTGTTGTTGATCTTGTGCGCGCCGGTGTGGTTCAAGTCCTCCCGTTTCAGGAGGACCCGCGCCTTGACGTCGGCCGAGAGCCGGGGCACGTCGGTGAGCGGCGTCGGACGACCGACATAGTCCTTGAGCAGTGCGTCGAGCTCGGTCCAGAATTTGGGATCAGCGCGTGCGGTGTCGTAGACGTGCGCCAGCTCCTCGAGCGCGTGCATCAACGTCTCGGGGACGTAGCGGCCGCCGTAGGGTCCGAACCGGCCCGCCGCGTCAGCCACGCGCCCTCCTCTCAACGCCCACGAGCGCCCGCACCGCCGTCTCCGCATCGCTGCGCCGCGCCAGGCTGGTGCCCACGAGCACGAAATCCGCGCCCGCGGCTGCCAACCGCTCCACGTCGCCCCGCCCTTCCACCCCGCTCTCAGCCACGAGGGGGATATGCGCCGGGACGCGGGCGATGATCTCTTCGGCGTACCGGAGATCGACGGTGAATGTCCCGAGATCACGGGCGTTGACGCCTACGGCTGTGGGCCGGACCGCGAGCGCCGCCTCGAGCTCGGCGGCCGTGTGCACCTCCACCAGCGTCCCGAGCCCGTGCTGAGCGGCGGCCGCAGCCAGTGCGCTGAGGCGGTCGGGAGTCAGCACGCGTGCGATCAACAACACGGCGCTCGCGCCCGCAACCCGCGCCTCCAGGATCTGCGTCTCGTCGATGATGAAGTCCTTGCGGAGCACCGGAAGCGCAACCGCCGCCGCCACCTGAGACAGGTCGTCGAGCGAGCCCCCAAAGTGCGCGGCTTCGGTCAAGACGGAGACGGCGACGGCGCCTCCGCGCGCGTATGCCCGGGCGTGGGCGACGGGATCGAGGTCGGGTCGGATGGCGCCCTGGGAGGGGGACCGGCGCTTGATCTCCGCGATGAGCCCGACCGTGGGGCCGAGGGGCAGCGCGACGAACGGCCGGGGCTGCGGGGCTGCGGCGGCGCTGCGCGCGAGGTCCGTGGCGGACGCCTGAAGTGCCGCCACCCGGGCCTGCGTCACCTCCAGGATCTGCTCGAGAGTCGCTCTGGGCATCCTTGCATTCGGGCGATATTCGGGTAGATTAAGCTTCGGGTTACCTTCGGGAGCCGTCAATGCCAGTTACGCGCCGCCAACGCGAAATCCTCGATTTTATCGCTGGTCACCTCGACGCCAAGGGGTACGCCCCGAGCTTCGAGGAGATCGCGCGTCAGTTCGGCTTCCACTCGCTCGCCACGGTGCATGAACACCTCACTAATCTGGAGCGCAAAGGGTACATCCGCCGGGCGCACAACGAGAGCCGGGCCATCGAAATTGTCCCCCCGAAGGGACAGACGGGGGCTACCGAGCTGCCCCTCCTCGGCCTGGTGGCGGCCGGCCAGCCGATCGAAGCCATCAGCGGGAACGACACGATTGCCGTCCCCGACGAGCTCATCCCGCGGCGCGGGCGCAGTTACGTCCTCAAGGTGCGCGGCGAGTCGATGATCGACGAGCACATCAAGGACGGCGACTTCATCGTCGTGCAGGAGCGTAATCAAGCCGACAGCGGCCAGACCGTCGTCGCCTTGGTCCACGGGGACAGCGCCACGGTCAAGCGGTTTTACCGTGAGCCCGGGGGCTGGATCCGCCTGCAACCCGCCAATCCCTCCATGCAGCCGCTGCGGGTGAACGAGCGGGACGTGATCGTCCAGGGCGTGGTCGTCGGCGTCATCCGGAAATACTAGCCGTCGCTTTCCGTAGGCGGTCGAGGGCGGCGCGGGCCGCGCCCGACGCCACCACCTCGCGGGCCCGCCCGATTCCCTCGGCATACGACGCCGCAATGCCCGCCACGTAGATCGCCGCGCCCGCGTTCAGCAGCACCGCCGCGAGGCCAGCCGTGTCGCGGTCGCCGTTCGCAAGAATCCCCTCCAGTCGCTCGGCATTCTGCGCCGGCTCCCCGCCTTCGAGCAGTGCAATGTCGCCCACGGCGAGCCGATAGCGCTCCGGATCGATCTCCCAGGTCCGGACCGCCCCGTCCTGTACTTCCCACACGTCGGTCACGCCGAGTGGCGAGATCTCGTCCATGCCGATCCGGCCGTGGACGACCATCGCGTGCTCCGCCCCGAGCCGCGCCAGCGCGGCGGCGACCACGGGCGCGCGATCCTGGTCCGCTACGCCGATCACCTGGCGGCGGACACCGGCCGGATTCGCCAGGGGCCCGACCAGGTTCATGACCGACGGCACACCGAGCTCCCGTCGCACGGGACCGACGTGCTTCATGGCCGGGTGAAAATTGGGCGCGAACAGGAATGCGACGCGTGCCTCTTTGAGGACGCGAGTCGCCGCGGCCGCGTCGAGCACGATCCGCACGCCCAGCGCCTCGAGCACGTCGGCCGAGCCGCACTTGGAGGTGAAGGACCGGTTCCCGTGCTTCGGGACGGTGGCGCCCGCGCCGGCGGCAACGAACGCCGCCACCGTCGAGATATTGAAGGTCGACACGGTGCCGCCCCCCGTCCCGCAGGTGTCGACGAGGTTGGGACCCGACGCGCTGACGGGCACCATCGCGGTCCGGAGCGCGCGGGCTGCCCCCGCCACCTCTTCGGCGGTCTCGCCCTTGGCGCGCAGCCCCATGAGCAAGGCGGCGATCTGGGCAGCCGTCGCGTCACCGCTCATCACGACGCCGAACACCTCCGCGGTGAGGTCTTCGGTCAGCGATTGACGGTGGGCGAGCGCGTTCAGCGCGTGGCGAAGCGGGGAGGAATCCATCGCGTTCAGGGTGCGGAAGCTATCGCGACGAAGTGGCCCTTGTCAAATAGTGACAACGGGTTGCATCTTTCGCGCGTGACGAGCCGCCCCTACCTCGCCGTGGTTCAGTACGACGGGGCGCGGTTCGCCGGATGGCAGCGGCAGCCTGAGGCGCGCACCGTGCAGGCGGAATTCGAAGCGGTGCTGCAGCGACTCGACGGCGGGGAGCAGCGTGTCGTAACGACGGGCGCCGGTCGGACCGACGCCGGAGTGCACGCGCTCGGCCAAGGGGTGAGTTTCACGCCGGGGACGCGCTGGGACGGCCAGGCGACCGAGCTGCGGCGGGCACTCAACGCGCTCCTGCCGAACGACGTGTGGGTCGAGCAGGTGCACGTGATGCGGCCGGGGTTCGATGCGCGCCGCAGCGCCATGGCGCGGCGCTATCGATACGTGATCGGCGCCGATGAAGCCGCCGCGTCGCCGTTCCGGCGACCGTACGAGTGGGCCTTGGGTGGCAACCGGGCCCTCGACATCGCGGCGCTGAAGGACGCGGGGAGCCGCCACAGCCCACTACCGATGCCGCGTGGCGCTCGCCGAGTGGGCGCCGCGAGCGGACGTCGCGGAAGGGGGCGTGACGTTCACGATCGAGGCCGATCGATTCCTGCATCACATGGTGCGCTTCCTCGTGGGCGCCATGGTGGACATCGCCCTCGGCCGGCGCCCGCCGGCGGATTTCCCCCGTTTGCTCGCAGCGACCGACAATCTGGCGGCCAGTCCGCCCGCCCCGCCCCAGGGTCTGTACCTGGTGGCGGTGCGGTATCCCCCGGAACTCTACGCCGAGGCCTGTTCATGAAATTCTTCCTCGACACCGCGAGCCTCAAGGACATCAGTTGGGCCGCGCAGGCCGGCTTGATCGACGGCATCACGACCAATCCGTCGCTGCTGTCCAAGCAGGCGGGGGACCTCGACCCGCGCGACGTGCTGAAGGAGATCTGCTCTCTCGTGGAGGGTCCGGTGTCGGCCGAAGTGGTCGCGGTGGACACCGAAGGAATGCTCAAGGAGGGCAAAGAGCTGGCGAAGATCGCCGACAACATCGTCGTCAAGATCCCGATGCTCGAAGACGGGATGGTGGCGGTGCGGCGGCTCGCCTCGGACGGGATCCGCACCAACGTCACGCTCTGCTTCTCGAGCGTCCAATGTCTCATCGCCGCCAAGGCCGGCGCGAGCTACGTGAGCCCCTTCATCGGGCGGCTGGACGACGTGGGCCAGGAGGGGATGGACGTGATCCGCGAGGCGCGCGTCATCTTCGACAACTACGGCATCGAGACCGAGATCCTGGCCGCGTCGATCCGCCATCCCCGCCACGTGGTGGAGGCCGCGATGATCGGCGCCGATGTGGCCACGCTTCCGCCCGAGGTGCTGAGGAAGCTGCTGTTGCACCCGCTCACCGACCGCGGGCTCGATCAGTTCCTCAGCGATTGGAGCAAACTCGTGGCGCGCGCCAAGGCCGCGGTTTGAGCTGGGTCTCGCCGCTTTCGGCACGCTACGCCTCGCCGGCGATGCAGGGCCTGTGGGGCGAGCGGCGCCGCATCGGCTTGTGGCGCCGGCTCTGGCTCGCGCTGATGACGGTGCAGAAGGATCTCGGTCTCGACATCCCCGACGCCGCGATCACGCAGCTGCAAGCGCATCTGGACGACGCCGATCTGGCGGCGGCCGCCGAGTATGAGAAGCGGGTCCGCCACGACGTGATGGCGCACATCCATCACCTGGGCGATCAGGCTCCCGCCGCGCGCCCCTTCCTCCATCTGGGCGCCACCAGCGCCTACGTCACCGACAACGCCGACCTCATCCTGATGCGCGAGGGGCTGCAGCTGTTGCTCGGCCGCGTCGCCGCGGTGCTCGTCGCGCTGGGCAAGCTCGCGCGGCGCCATCGTGCCCTCCCCTGCCTCGCGTATACACACTTCCAGCCCGCGCAGCTGACCACCGTGGGCAAGCGCGTCACCCTGTGGATGCAGGAGTTCGCGCTCGACGCCGAGGAGCTCCTGCACCGCATTGCCGCGATGCGATTCCGCGGCGTGAAGGGAACGACCGGTACGCAGGCGAGTTTCCTCGAGCTGTTCGACGGCGACGACGCCAAGGTGCGCGAGCTGGACCTGCGGGTGGGCAGACAGATGGGATTCCCGCAGCTCTTCCTGATCACCGGCCAGACCTACACGCGCAAGCTCGACGCCCAGATCCTCGCATGCCTCTCGGGGCTGGCCCAATCGGCCGCGAAGTTCGCGACCGACCTGCGCCTGCTGCAGCACGAGGGCGAGTTGCTCGAGCCGTTCGAGAGCGATCAAGTCGGCTCGTCCGCGATGCCGTACAAGCGGAACCCCATGCGCGCCGAGCGGATGACGGGGCTGGCGCGCTTCGTGATCGAGCTCGAGGGGAACGCTTGGCACACGGCGGCCGAGCAATGGCTCGAGCGCACGCTGGACGACAGTGCGAACCGGCGCCTCGTCATTCCCGAGGCGTTCCTCGCCACCGACGCGATTCTCGTGCTGGCGACGAACGTCGCGGCGGGACTCGAGGTGCGGGAGGCGGACATCGGGCGCCACGTGGCCGCGGCGATGCCCTTCCTCGCCACCGAGCGGCTGCTGATGCGCGGCGTCAAAGCGGGCGGCGATCGGCAGCAGCTGCACGAGGTCATTCGCCGGCACAGCCTGGCGGGTGAAGAGAAGCTGCTCGAGCGGCTGGCGCAGGACCCGGCCTTCAAGCAGTTGACGGTGCGGGCGGAGGCGGGCGAGCTCGACCCGGCGGCGTACGTCGGGCGCGCGCCCCGCCAAGTCGACGAGTTCCTGGACCGCGAGCTGCGGGACCTGATGGAGGAAATCCAGGCAGTTGCCCCCGCGGCTGCCACAGCCGAGGTGACCGTATGACGGGAGTCTTGGTTGAGAGCAAGCTGCCCCTTCCGCTCCTTCGTCGCGGGAAGGTTCGCGAGGTTTACGAGGTTGACGAGGGTACGCTGCTCCTAGTGGCCAGCGACCGGGTCAGCGCGTTCGACGTGGTGCTGCACGAGCCGGTGCCGCACAAGGGCGCGGTGCTGACGCAGCTCAGCGCGTTCTGGTTCGACCGCCTCGCGGGCGTGATCCCGAACCACTGTCTGAGCGCCGATGCCGACGAGATCGTCAAGCGGGTTCCGGCGCTCGCCGACCACCGCGACGCCCTCGTGGGCCGGGCCATGCTGGCGCGCCGCACGACGCCGGTGCCGTTCGAATGCGTCGTCCGCGGCTACCTCTCGGGCTCCGCGTGGGCCGAGTACCGGCAGTCGGGCACGCTCGCGGGTGAGCCGCTTGCGGCGAGTTTGGTGGAAAGCGCGCGGCTCGAGCCGCCGATCTTCTCTCCCGCCACGAAGGCCGAGGAGGGGCATGACGAGAACGTCACGTTCGACCGCATGTCGCACGCCCTGGGCCGGGCGCCGGCGGAGCGGTTGCGGCGCGCCAGCCTCGATCTCTACGAAGCCGGCCGCGCCTACGCTGCCGCGCGGGGCATCATCATCGCCGACACGAAGTTCGAGTTCGGGACCACGGAGGGCGGCACACTGCTGGTGATCGACGAGATCCTGACTCCCGACTCCTCCCGCTTTTGGCCGGCCGACCGCTACCAACCGGGCGGCAGCCAACCGAGCTTCGACAAACAACCGCTGCGCGATTATCTCGCCGGTCTGAAGCGGGACGGCCGCTGGAACGGCGACGCGCCGCCGCCACCACTCCCGGGGGCTGTCGTGTCGGCGACGAGCGACCGATACCGCGATGCCTATCGCCGCATCACGGGACAAGACCTCGCGTGAGGATCGCGCCGGAGGGATGGCCCTTCATCGCCACCGCGTGGACGCTCGCCGCCGGCGCGGGCTTGGTCGCGGCACGGTGGGGCGGCGCCTGGTGGGTCATGCCCGCGGTGCTCGCGATCCTGGCGATCTGGGTCGTGTCGTTCTTTCGCGATCCCATTCGGCCGGGACCGCGCGGAGACCGTTACGTGCTCGCAGCCGCCGAGGGAACGGTGTTACAGGTGACCGAGGTCGATGAACCGATGTACTTGAAGGAGCGGGCCGTCCGCATCTCGGTGTTCCTGTCGGTCTTCAACGTGCACGTGAATCGCTACCCCGTCAGCGGCACCGTCGAGCTGGTGCATTACAACCCCGGCAAGTTTCTCCACGCCGCCGATGAGAAGGCGAGCCTCGACAACGAGCAGTCGTCGGTCGGGATGCGCGGGCCGCGGGGGCGTGTGCTGGTCCGGCAGATCGCCGGTTTGATCGCGCGGCGCATCGTCACCGACGGCAAACCGGGCGAGGTCGTCGCGCAGGCGTCCCGGCTCGGCCTGATCCGCTTCGGTTCGCGCACCGACGTCTTCCTCCCGCTCTCGGCCCGGACCACCGTGCAGGTCAAGCCCGGCGACCGCATCCGCGTGGGTGGCACCGTACTGGCGGAATACCGATGAGACCGCCCCCCTTCCCGATCCGGCGCGTCGTCATCATCGTGCCGAGCCTCTTCACCCTCTTCAATTTGTTCTTCGGCATCTGGGCGATGGTGCTCGCGACGCGAGGCGAGTTCTACCGCGCGAGCTGGTTCATTGTGTTCGCCGGGGTCCTCGACACACTGGACGGCCGCGTGGCGCGCCTGTCGGGCACGGGCACGCGGTTCGGTGCCGAGCTCGACAGCCTCGTGGATATCGTGAGTTTCGGCGTCGCGCCGGCGTTCCTCCTTTATCAGATCGAGTTCGCCAGCGCCGGCCCGGCTGCCTGGATCTATTGCTATTTCTTCGTGATGGCCGTGGCCATCCGGCTGGCGCGCTTCAACATCACCCAGGCGGGCCGGGCCAAGGACTATTTCATCGGTCTCCCCTCTCCCGCCGCGGGGATGACGCTGGCCACGTTCTACCCGTTCATGCAGACGGAGCTGTTTCAGTCGCTGCACACCTTGCCGTGGCACCTCCTGCTGACCTTCCTCATGATCGTGCTCACGATCCTGATGGTGAGCAACGTCCACTACCACACCCTGCCGCGCGCCGGTTTCCGGTCGGTGCGCGGGCTCTTGGGCCTCACGTTGATCGTGGTTATCCTGGTGTTCGGGATCTGGCAGCATGACGTGTTCCTGTTCCCGCTGGGCATCACCTACGTCTGCTACGGGGTGCTGCGCGCGGTGCTGCTGGGCTTTTTCTCCGCGCCGGCGGAGGATGAGGAGGCCGAGATCGCCGGGCCGATCGTCATCACGGAGCCGGACGACCCGGCGGACCGAGCGCGGGGGATCGGGTGAGCGCGTTCAAAGTGGAGATCCGCGTCATGCCCCGCGCGTCGTTGCTCGACCCGCAGGGCCAGGCGGTACAGCACGCGCTGCACGCCCTCGGCTTCGAGGGTGTGGCGGCGGTGCGGGCGGGCAAGCACCTCGTGGTGGAGCTGCAAGCCGCCAGCCGTGAAGACGCGGCAGCGCGCGCTCGCGCAATGTGCGACCGCCTGCTCGCCAACCCCGTCACCGAGGACTACCTCGTGGCCGTGGAGACCGCCTGATGCGCCGCGTCGCGGTTGTCGTCTTCCCGGGCTCGAACTGCGACGCCGACACGCTCGACGCAGCGCGCGCGGCCGGGTCCGACGCCTATTATGTGTGGCACCGGGACACCGACCTGCGGCAGGCCGACGCCGTGATTCTCCCGGGCGGCTTCAGTTACGGCGACTACTTGCGCTCCGGGGCGATTGCCCGGTTCTCACCCGTGATGCAGGCGGTAGCGGCCCACGCGCGCGCCGGGGGCGCCGTGCTGGGCGTGTGCAACGGATTCCAGATTCTATGCGAGGCCGGCCTACTCCCCGGGGCCTTGATGCGCAACGCCCGTCTCAAGTTCCTGTCGCGCCCCGTGCGCGTCCGCGTCGAAGCGACCGATACGCCGTTCACTCGGGAGTACGAGCGGGGTGAGGAGCTGACGGTCCCGATCGCCCATGGGGATGGCCGCTACGTGGCCGACTCGGAAACGGCGGCGCTCTTGGAAGCCGGCGGGCAGGTCGTCTGGCGCTACACCGGCGACAACCCCAATGGCTCGACGAACGACATCGCCGGCGTCTGCAGCGCCGGTCGCAATGTAGTAGGTATCATGCCACACCCGGAGCGCCGTAACGCTCGGGTCTTGGGCGGTGAGGACGGAGCACGTGTCTTCTTCTCTTTGGAGGCTCGCAATGCGACGCAGCACGCTGGCGATATGCGCGCTGTTGACGGTCGCCATCTACGGGTGTGACACAGTAGACAAGGTGACCGCCAAGCTGAAGCTGGCGTGGGACAAGGTGCGCGGCAAACCAACGGCCACCCAGACCGCTCCACCGCGTCCCCCGACCGACACCACGGCTGCCCGCGTGGCCGCCGCGGCGCAGCAGCAGCAGCAACAGCACCAGACGCAACGGCCCGCCCTCCCCCCTGCACCGCAGCGGCCCTCGGGTGGTGGCGCGCCGCTCACGCGCGACGTCCCCTACGTCTCGGAGGACACCGGCACGATCAATCCCGGGATGAGCGAGCGAGAGATTTACAATGTGTGGGGCGCGCCGGCGGCGGTGCGCCGCGCGGGGGAATACACGTACCTCTTTTTCAACAACGGGTGCGAGTACACGTGCGGCACGATGGACGTCGTCACGCTGAAGGCCGGCGCCGTCGTGGATGCCAGCCCCCCGGCAAGATGCCGATCCCGAACGTCGGCGGCGACACGCTGCGCGTCCCGCCCCCATCTCCATGACCGAGAAGCCGAGCAAGAACGAACACGAGTATTTCGCCCGGCGCGACGCCGAGCTGTTGCGCCAGCAACGCGCGTCGGCGCAGCAGGCCGCCGCGCAGGCGGAGCGCACGTCGCACTACATGAAATGCCCCAAGTGCGGCTACGATCTCATTACCGGCGACTGGGACGGCATTCAGATCGATCAGTGCACCCACTGTCATGGGATCTGGTTCGACGCCGGGGAAGCGGAGGCGCTGCTCAAGGTGCCGCACTCCAACGTCCTGTCCCGAGTGTACCGCGCCGTCGTCAAGGGCGTGACGCGGAAGTGATCCCCTTCCCCGGGGATCCGCCCGTCACGCCGCAGCTGGTTCACGAGCACAACCTCACGCCCGACGAGTACGCCCGCATCGAAGCGATGCTCGGCCGCACGCCCACGTTCGCCGAGCTGGGCATCTTCTCGGCGCTGTGGAGCGAGCACTGCTCGTACAAGCACTCCCGCCCGATCCTCAAGACGTTCCCGACCACGGGACCCCAGGTGGTTCAGGGACCGGGCGAGAACGCGGGCGTGCTGCGGCTCCCCGACGGGTGGGCGGTCGCGTTCAAGATCGAGTCCCATAACCATCCGTCGGCCGTCGAACCGTATCAGGGGGCGGCCACCGGCGCGGGGGGCATCCTGCGCGACGTCTTCACGATGGGCGCCCGCCCAGTGGCCATGCTCAACAGCCTGCGGTTCGGCTCCCTGGATGATGCTCGCAACCGGTATCTGTTTGCCGGTGTGGTGCGCGGCATCGGCGACTACGGCAATTGCGTCGGCGTCCCGACGCTGGGGGGTGAAGTGGATTTCGCCCCGGGCTATGCCGGGAACCCGCTCGTCAACGCCATGTGCGTCGGCGTGCTCAAGGAGAAGGATCTCATCACCGCGGCGGCGCACGGCGTCGGGAACATCCTGCTGGCCGTCGGCGCCAGCACCGGCCGCGACGGCATCCACGGCGCTTCCTTCGCCTCCGAAGAGCTGACCAAGGAGAGCGAGCAGCGCCGTCCCCAGGTCCAGGTCGGCGATCCATTCACGGAGAAGCTGCTCCTCGAGGCGAGTCTCGAGCTGATCGGGTCGGGGCACATCGTGGCGATCCAGGACATGGGCGCGGCGGGGCTCACGTCGTCGTCGG
>WNFM01262323.1_pt1 | contig 12733 bp, 10 predicted proteins | sample 5400271 | NCBI WGS metagenome assembly WNFM01 (sample SAMN13153352, study PRJNA577476) | soil metagenome | isolation source: 60 cm saprolite on Douglas fir-dominated hillslope | place: USA:California | collected 2013-09-17 | reverse complement strand
TCATGCAACACCACGGGTCTGGACATGTGTTGGAAAAGAATTGAGGAGTACCCGATGACCCCACCACGCACGTTCCGTGCACGTGCCGCCCTCAGCGCTTTGTTGGGCTCTTTGCTGGTAGCTGGCATTCTTGCCGGCTGCGGCGGGACCAGCAGCGCAGCTGCCATCGTGAATGGTAAGGGCTGCAAACACATCGCGTTCCTGCTGCCAGAGAGCGCCACCGCGGCTCGCTGGGAAGCCGCCGACCACCCTGACGTCGTGAACGCGATCAAGGCTGATCTGCCTGGGGCAACGGTTGACGCCCCCAACGCGCAGGGCAACGCCACCACCCAGCAGACGCAGGCTGACGCTGCGCTGAGCCAGGGCGCATGTATCCTGGTCTTGGCGCCGGTCGACAGCTCGGCCGCGGCCTCGATCGTCACCAAGGCCAAGGCGAAGAGCGTTCCGGTTATCTCCTATGACCGCCTGACCTACAGCGACCAGCTCGACTACTACGCGTCGTTCGACGGCACCGCGGTCGGAGTGGCGCAGGGGACGTACATCAAGGACCATTATCAGGATTACGTCACCAGGAACGGCAACAATAACGTCATGTTGATCAAAGGATCAGACACCGATAACAACGCCCACCTGTTCGGCGCCGGTGCCCTTTCGATCCTCAATCCGCTCTTCACGGCTGGCACGCTGAAGAACGTGTACGAGCAGTACACCCCCGGCTGGGACAACCCCACGGCCCAGACCGAGGCGCAGGCTGCTCTGACCGCCAATCACAACAAGATCGCCATCGCCTACGTCATGAATGACGGCATGGCCAACACGGTCATCGCGGCGCTCACGAAGGTCGGCCTCAACGGCAAGGTGCTGGTGACCGGTCAAGATGCCGAGGTGGCGGGTATCCGCAATATCCTCAAGGGCGACCAGTCGATGACGGTCTACAAGCCGATCAAGAAGCTGGCGGACTCGGTGGGCACGTTGGTAGCCGCGATCAGCAACGGCACCGACACCTCCTCGATCGCCAGCGCGCAGGTCAAGAATCCCAACGGCGCCGCCAGCATCAAGTCGGTGCTCAATGCCGTGGTCGAGGTTGACATCAGCAACATCAAGACGACCGTCATCGCCGACGGGTTCGTCAAAACCGCCGACGTCTGCCAGGGCGTGCCCGCGGGCGCCGGCGGCGTGTGTTAGCTCGTCCTGCCCAGAGCGGAGAAGCCGCGCTTGGATGGCCTCTCCGCGCTGGAGTGTTCAGTGCGACCGGATGGTCGTGAGGGGATAGGGCCGCGGCTCACGGCGACCTTCGGGTCGGCAGATGGGATCGCCCGCGAATGGCCCACCACCTCTCGACCATCCGCTCCGAGCAAGCGGGCAGGGCAGCGATTTCTCGCTGCCCTGGCCATTTCCGCAGAGCACAGGGCACAATGTAGGCACCCCACACAGTAGTTGGGCAGCGGATGTGCCGACAGCTCCTTATGGCCCCTCTTCGATTGGAGTGCGCTCATGGCTCAGAATCCCGCCGCTTCGCCTATGTCGCAGACCGCCCACAGTGACGGGACACCGCGCCTGCGGCTGACCGGCATCAACAAGTCGTTTGGCGCAGTCAGGGCGCTGACCGACGTCGATTTCGAAGTCTATCCAGGCGAGGTCGTGGGGCTGGTCGGCGACAATGGCGCTGGGAAATCCACCCTCATCAAAGTCATCGCCGGCGTCAATCCAGCCGACTCGGGCAAGATCTACATGGAGGGACGTGAGGTCTCGATCTCGACGCCGACCGACGCGACGCGGCTGGGCATCGAGACGGTCTATCAGGACCTGGCGCTAGCCGACAACCTCGATGTGGTCGCCAATCTGTATCTCGGTCGCGAAGACGTCGTGCAGCGCATCCCAAGCCTGGGCGGGGTGCTGGACGAGACAGACATGGAGCGGCGTACGCTCGACGTGCTGCGCCAGCTCGAAGTGAGGACGATCAAATCGGTGCGCGTGCCGGTGGCAGCGCTCTCCGGCGGCCAACGACAGTCCATTGCGGTCGCCAAGACGATCCTGCGCAACCCCAAGGTGGTGCTGCTGGACGAGCCCACGGCGGCGCTGGGTGTCGCACAGACACGCCAGGTGCTCAACCTCATCCGGCGGCTGCGCGAGCGCGGGCTGGCCGTCGTCGTCATCTCGCACAACCTGGCCGACGTGTTCGAAGTGGTGGACCGGGTGATCGTCCTGCGTCTGGGGCGGCGCGCCGGATCGTACGACATCCGCTCGACCACGCCAGAGCAGGTGATCGCGGCCATCACGGGCGCGGAGTTTGGCCGCGTCGACTAAGCCGTCGGCACGGTTACCGGATCGAGGGGGAAACGGCATGAACATCGAGAGTCCCGGCGACCAGGAAGAGCGGTCGCAGGCTGTTGCGGGCGCGACGGCGGCTATTGTGTCTGACGAGCCCGAGGTGCCCGAGGAAGCGCAAAAGACCGGCGGCTGGTCGTTGCGCGATCTGGTGCGCGGGGACTTGGGGCAGCTCCCCGTCTTCATCGGGCTGGTCGTCATCGCGAGTGGCTTCGAGATCTGGACCGGTGGCACCTTCCTCTCGTCAGAGAACCTGACCAATCTGGCCGATCAGGTGGTCTCGGTGCCCGTCTTGGGTCTGGGCATAGCGGCGGCGCTGGTGCTGCTCATCGGCGAGATTGATCTCTCGCTCTCGGCGGTCGCCTACTTCTGCGGAGCAGTCACTGGCGTGCTGTCCGTGCATCACGGTTGGTCCGCGGTGCAAGCGATGCTTGCGGGTATCGTGGTAGGCATGACCATCGGGCTGATCAACGGTGTCTGCGTCGCCGTGCTGCGTATGCCGTCGTTCATCGTCACCCTCGCCGGGTTCATCTTCTACCAGGGCGCTCTCTCGCACATCCTACAGCCGCAGACCACCCTCCAAATCTTCGACCCGACCATCGCCGGCATCTCCAACTACGTCTTGCCTACCTACCTGGGCATCCTGCTGCCAGCCGTCATCCTGGCCGTGTACGCCGCCGGCATCCTCACTGAGCGGGCACGGCGCCAGCAAGCCGGCCTCCCGGTCCAGCCGCTGGCGCAGGTGGCGCTGCAAGTCGGCGTGCCAGCGGTGCTGGTGGCCGTGGTGATCGCCGTCTTCGACACTTATCAGGGCGTGCCGCTGCCAACGGTGATCACGATGGCGATCATCCTGATCTTCTGGCTCATCACGACGAAGACCTCGTTTGGTCGCCACATCTATGCGGTGGGCGGGAACGCCGAGGCAGCCAGGCGCGCGGGCATCAATGTGGTGGGACTGCGCATCGCGATTTTCACGCTGGCCTCGACGATTGCCGCCGTGTGTGGCCTCCTTATCGACTCCCGCTCCGTCTCCGCCGCCGCCCAGGTCAATCAGTATCTGCTCTTGTTCGCGATCGCCGGTGCGGTTATTGGCGGCGTGAGCCTCTTTGGTGGGCGTGGCTCGATGTGGGGCGTCGTTATTGGCGCGCTCGTCGTGGGCACCCTGTACAACGGACTGGCCCTCTTGAATGTGGGTCCTGACGTCGTGTTGATGGCGGCGGGCGTGGTGCTACTCATTGCTGTATTGATCGACGCGGTGGCGCGCAGGCGCAGCGTGACGGGCTATCGGTGACACTCCCCATGGGTAACGCCAAGGGGCTTCTCACTTCCGGCCATCCGGCCAGCGAGCTATTTCCCGGGTGTCCGCCGGAACTACTGGGTGCCAAAGCTCCCAGATACTTGGAGCATCCTAGATGACCGCGCATGTTTTACTCGCTAGCGGATTGCCTAGCGAAACGCCGCGAACATGCGGTTGTGCAGGTGCCCTGGCTCGAAAGCCACCAAACACGGGTTCATCGCCCGTGCGAACGTAGCAAGTGTAGCACGGATGTTCGAGAAGGGCAAGGCATGGAGCCATTCACCCCCTGCCTTCAGGCAGGGGGTGAATGGCTCCATGATGGTAGCGCGCGTTTCCCGCGCAGCGAGGAGCGCACAAGTGCGCTCCCGGTCGGCGAAGGCAGCCGGCTGCCTCTCCTTGTGTGGGCAACACGCTCGCGAAAGGGGTGGGCATGCCGGCCTTCGCCTCTCTTGCAGGAGCGAAGAGCGTCACCTACTCACCGGCTGAAGCCGGGAGCTTGCCCGCAACGGAGTGACACACTACCCATCCGGGCTTCAGCGCCAGGTGACACTGATGACAGGTATCTCTCTGCTTTTGCAGCGTGCGACGTTCCCGTAGGTTACGCCGCCACCCTGTCCGACGCACTGCACCGCCGAAGCGACACAGTAGAGGTGGGAATTTCGGTTCCCTGCACAAACCGTCACCGCACCGGACGCGTGGGCGTCCGTTCAAGCCGTTGCTCTGGCGCATGCGCCAGAGTGCCTTAGTCGAAGTGGGCGGGTGCCAACTATCTATTTCTCGTACACGCGAGCGAAACCGGCAATCGAGGAGTACGAAAGGAGAGCGCCATTCCCCTCACCGGCTGAAGCCGGGAGTCCCCTGGCGCACATTCTATGGCTGAGCATTTGGGCAAGCCTCTGCGGGTCGGCATCATCGGATATGGGTTGGCGGGCAGGGTGTTCCACGCGCCGTTGGTCGCTGCGACACCGGGGATGCGGGTCGCCGCGATCGTGACCGGCGACCCAGACCGTCAGGCGCAGGCACGGCTCGACTACCCGGAAGCGGCCATCCTCGCCGACGCGGCCGCCCTGTTCGCCGACCCCGCGGCACTGGACTTGGTCGTGGTGGCCGCGCCGAACCACGCCCACGTCTCGCTCGGCGTCGCGGCGCTGGAGGCTGGCCTGCCTGTGGTCGTCGACAAGCCGATGGCGCCTTCCAGCGAGGGCGCGCGGCAACTGATCGAGGCCGCCACACGCAGCGGCAAGCTGCTCACGATTTTTCAGAATCGGCGCTGGGACAACGACTTTCTGACGGCGCGGCGGCTGATCGAGGCGGGCGCGCTCGGTGCGCTGGTCCGTTTGGAGAGCCGCTTCGAGCGCTTTCAGCCGGAGCTCAATACCGGCGCCTGGCGCGAGCGGGCGACGCCAGACGAGGCCGGCGGACTACTCTTCGACCTCGGCGCGCACCTGATCGATCAGGCGATTCTCCTCTTCGGTCCACCAGACAGCATCTACGCCGAAGCGGCGGCACGCCGCCAGGGGGCGCAGGTGGACGACGACAGCTTCGTCGCGCTGCACTTTGCCGGCGGCCAGATCGCCCACCTCTGGATGAGCGTCATCCCACGCAAGCTAGGGCCGCGCCTGCGCCTGGTGGGGATGCGTGGCGTCTATGAGAAATACGGCCTCGATCCCCAAGAAGACGACCTGGCGCAAGGGCTACGACCGGGAGACACCGGCTGGGGCACGGAGCCGCGCGAGCGCTGGGGCCGCGTCTACACCGACATGGGCGGCGTAGCACTTGAGGCCGAGGCTGAAAGCGTGCCGGGCAGCTATGAGCGCTTCTATGCCCAGGTGCGCGACGCCCTTACGCAGGGCGCGCCGCCGCCGGTCGACCCCGCCGATTCACTGCGTGTCCTGCGGGTGATCGAGGCCGCGCACGAAAGCGCGCGCACCGGCGCCACCGTGACGTTCAAGGGCTAGGCGGCGCGGCGCACTCAGCCCAAAGGCTGCGTCACCGCCAGGTTCCGGGCAAGCGTCTGCTCCTCCGCGTTGGCAGCCGGCAGGCTGGGCTGCATCCGCTGCGCCTCGTTGTTTACGGCGAACAGCAAGCCAAAGCGGTAGAGGTAGGTGCCGGTGAGCGCGGAGGCAGTGCTCGAGGTGTCGGCTGACTGGGTAACAGTATACAGGCATCCATCAGCGGGATTCGGCGCAGCCTGGGTATTCACCGACAGCGTCGACCCGACGTCTGGGGAGGTGATCAGCGCAAACGCATTACTGAATAGTGCGCCACACAGCTGATCGCTGTCGAACGGCTGCGTATCCAATTGCCAGCCATTCCGCCAGATGACTTGCTCGGGCAGCACGGTATCCGGTGGGGTGTGCACGATCGCTGGCACGTCTATCGGCGCGATGCCTGTTTCCGCGAAGTGCCAGCCAAACAACGCATGCACCGCGACGATCCACCCCGCACCTTCGGATCCATAATTGTCGCAGAAGGTGATACACGCACCCATACCAGCATTGAAGCTTTCGTTCTCGTCGAGGTTGAGCCGGTAGCTGAAGGTAGCGGTCAGCGCCGCCGTCGCGACCTGTGGCCTGCCGTCCGCGCCGAGGTAGCGCGCGCCCGGCGGCACGGTCGTCGTCAGCTGCAATGCATCGAGTCCACGCTGTATGACGGTTTCGAGCGCGGCAACTTGTTGGGCGGGTAGCGTCTGCGGCGTACAGCGGAAGTCGAGGTAGCGGCCTACCCCGATGTTGTGGACGGCATCCGTGGCGGTCAAGAGTGGGCAGGTGTCGCTGGCGGCCTGGGGCACGCTCACCACACAGCGCAGCACGGGAAACGGCTCCGCGCGGTACTCCAGGGTATGCCGACCGCGCGGGAGCGAGAAGACGAACGCTGTCTGTGCCTGCGAGAGGGCAACCTGTTTGCCGTCGGAGCGCAAGACGCCCCACGGCACGCCGTTGACAGCTGAGAACTGGTCCGCGCCGAAAGCCAGGGGCGCGGTAGGAGTAGGCGTCGGCAGGTGCAGCAGCGCGCCGAGCGACGTGCGCGAGTCGGGGACGCTGCCCAGCAGCAGCACCGTCACCAGCAGCGCCGCGGCAACGACTACGGCCGCCCGCAGCCGGCGCGTTCCACTGGGTGGGCGCGCCCCCGCTGGCTTCCAGGCTGTCCCCAGCGGCTCAGCTTGCGGTGCGTTCTCTGCGGGCACCGCCGGAGGCGACGCGGACGCAGAATCCGTGGCGGCCGGCAGCGTCCGGCCCGTGCGCAGATCGGTCACTTCGAGCTCGAAGTCGTCATCCATCGCCGTGTGTCCTAGCGCGGCGCACCGCCCGCTTCCCAAGTATAGGTGCGCGCTGGCGTGCCGTCAATGTGGTGACGCGTGATGCTAGACATGCATCACGGGCAAGGGTTATACTCTGCTGGCGCCCAGCGGCGGGCACAGCGGCGTGTCGGCCAGCATGGAGGCCCCACGGGGCCAGCCCCGCGGGAAGAGACACGAGGATACCCGTGCATATCAGCCTGATTGGCGTTCCTATGGACCTCGGCGCCGACCGCCGCGGCGTAGACATGGGGCCAAGTGCCATCCGTTACGCCGACCTCACCGAGAAGCTGCAAGCGCTCGGACACGATGTAGATAACCTCGACTCGATCCCCGTTGCCGAGCCGGAGACCCGCGAGCCTGGTGACCCGCGCCTCAAGTACCTGGCGCAGATCGTCCCGGCCATCAAGGCGCTGGCCGATCGCGTAGAAGAACGGCTCGCGGCGGGGTCGCTGCCGATCGTGCTGGGCGGCGACCACAGCATCGCGCTCGGCTCGATCAGCGGCGCCGCCCGCGCCCGCGGACAGATCGGCGTCATCTGGTTCGATGCCCATGCCGACTTCAATACCAGCGAGACAAGCCCGTCCGGCAATATCCATGGCATGATTCTGGCAGCGCTCTGCGGGTACGGCGACCCCCGGCTGGTACATGCGGCCGGCGCGGGGCCACAGCTGGACGCTTCGCGGGTCGTCATCGTGGGCGCCCGCGACATCGATGCCGGCGAGCGCGAGGTGCTGCGTCAAGCCGGCGCTCACGTACGCACGATGTCGGATATCGACCGGCTGGGCATCGGTGCCGTGACGCATGAAGCCATCGCGCTGGCGACCGCCGGCACGGAGTACCTGCACGTCAGCTTCGACATGGACGTGGTGGATCCAACCGAGGCGCCCGGTGTGGGCACCCCGGTTCCTGGGGGCATCACCTACCGCGAGGCACACCTGGCGATGGAGCTCGTTGCCGAAAGCGGGAAGCTCGGCAGTCTCGATTTGGTCGAGGTGAATCCCATTCTGGACCGCGAAAGTCGCACCGCGCACCTGGCCACCGAGCTGGCACTTTCCGCCCTCGGCAAGCGGATTTTTTAGGCCGCCCAACAGCCCAACATTGCTTGACAGCGCAATCGCTACAGGCGTATCGTGAGGGCGCGGAGCGGACGCTGTGAGCCGGCCGTATTGCGGGCCGAATGGCGCGGCGTGCCGATGGCGGCACCCAGTCCACACAGTTGCGGCAATGACGCCGCAGCGAGGAGGCGAGCGAGCGTGTCAACCTCTATCCCACTTTCGCAGCGCAACGACCTAACGGTTTTCATGAACGGGAAGTTCCTGCCAGCAGACCAGGCGCGTGTCGGTATCATGACCCACGCGCTCTCGTACGGCACCGGTTGTTTCGAAGGGATTCGGGCCTACTGGAACGAGCAAGCGGGCGAAAACTATATCTTCCGGCTGCGCGAGCACTTCGAGCGACTCCATTGCTCCTGTCGTATCATGAATATCACGCTGCCATACAGCGTGGATGATCTCATCGAGGTCTCCGTCGAGCTAGTGCGGCGCAACAACCTACGCGAGAACTGCTACCTGCGCCCCTTCGCCTACAAGGCGGATGAGATCATCGGTGTGAAGCTCCACGACTTGGTGGATCATTTCACGATGTATACAGTGCCGATGGGAGACTACGTGGCGACCACGGGCTTGCACTGTGGTGTCTCGTCGTGGCGCCGTGTGGACGACAACATGATGCCGGCGCGCGCCAAAATCTCTGGCGCGTATGTCAACAGCGCCTTCGCCAAGACCGAGGCGCTCACCAACGGCTATGACGAAGCGATCATGCTCACCGCCGAGGGACACGTGAGCGAGGGCAGCGCCGAGAATCTGTTCATGCTCGTCAACAACGAGCTCGCGACGCCGCCGCCCTCGGAGAACATCCTGCTCGGCGTGACGCGTGACACGGTGATGGAGCTTGCCCGCCGCGAGCTGGACCGCATCACCCGCGAGCGCGTGATCGACCGTACCGAGCTCTACATCGCCGATGAGATCTTCCTGACGGGCACCGGAGCGCAGATCGCGCCTGTGGTGGAGGTCGATCATCGCCCCGTCGGCACCGGCACGGTCGGCCCGCTCACGCGCGAGATCATGCGCATCTACCACGAGGTCGTGCGGGGCAAGCGCCCGGAGTACATGAGCTGGTGTACGCCGGTGTTCGGCGCCGCTAAGACGGCCGGGCGCACTACGGCAGCCGCCACCAGCAATGGGCACCACACGAACGGCCACAAGGCCGCCCGCAACGGCGCCAGCCGTGCGCGCCCTGCCGCCGGCACCGGCGCGAAGGGCCGGTAGGGCGACTCGCCACACGCCACACGCCACACGCAACGCAACAGCACCCGCGCCTCATCCGAGGCGCGGGTGCTGTCGTCTACGCGCAACCTTGCTTCGTTGCTGGTGAGTTTGTGCGCGGTCGAGCGTAGTGTTAGGTAGAGTTGGCACTCGCGTCACTCGCGCTCATTCCTGCCCTGCTGCTTGCACAAGCGCGGCTTCCCTGATATAGTAGCTGGCACTACTGCTGGGTCGTGCTTGGCGCACCGCTGCCACGGGCGCACGAGCCGCGACCCCCCGCGCCCATCGCACGTTGTGTAAGAGGAGGAATTGTCATGTCCCGCACGCGTCTGCGCTACTTCGCCGCCGCGGCATTACTGCTGATGCTCATCTCAATGTTAGCGGCTTGTGGCGCCACGTCCAGCGCCGGTAGTACCTCGACAAAGAAGTTCAAGGTGGGCCTGGTGACGGACATCGGCGGCCTGAACGATCGCGGCTTCAATCACCTGGCGGATGTGGGCCTGGAAAAAGCCAAGACAGATCTCGGCATTCAGGGCGACGTGAAAGAATCCAAGAGCGCGGACGACTACGTGCCGAATCTGCAAGGCTTCGCCGCGCAGGGCTACGACCTCGTCATCGCGGTCGGCTTCTTGATGGCGCAGTCGGTCGGCACCGTGGCGGCGAACTTCCCCAACACGAAATTCGCCATCATTGACGCGACACCCTCCGATGCCAAGGGCAACACACTGCCCGAAACCAATGTGAGCTCGCTGCTCTTCAAAGAGCAAGAGGCGGGCGCGCTCGTCGGCGTGATCGCCGGTATGTATGAGAAGAGCGGCCTGGACCCCAAGAAGAGCCACAATATCAGCGCCGTCGGCGGCATCAAGATTCCGCCAGTGGACCACTACATCGCCGGCTACCAGTGGGCAGCCGCGATGGAGGATCCTTCGATCAAGGTGCAGGTCGGCTACTCGAACGACTTTGCCGATCCGGCCAAGTGCAAGGCCGTCGCCAACTCACAGATCGCGGCTGGCTCTGATATCGTCTTCCAGGTGGCTGGCGGCTGCGGCCTCGGCGCGCTACAGGCGGCCGGTGAGAAGGGCGTCTGGAGCATCGGCGTCGATACCGACCAGACGAGCTCCGACAAGTCCGTGATCGCCAGCGCCATGAAGCGGGTGGATACGGCGACCTTCACGGCGATCCAGTCCGTGGTAAACGGCTCTTTCAAGGGCGGTGTCACCACGTTCAGCCTGAGCAACGGCGGCGTGGATTTCGCGCCCGGCAATATGACCCTTCCTGCCGACATCTCGGCCGAGGTTGAGAAGGTCAGGAGCGGTATCAAGGCCGGCACGCTCACGGTGCCAGACGTCGTGAAATAGTCTCTTGACGCGGCCGGGAATTCAGCAGTACTCTGCTGTGTAGCACAGGGGCGGGTGCCGCAACGGTGCCCGCCCCTTTCTCGCCTGGCATCATCCTCCGCCGCGGACCGCGGTCCGCACTCACCTGCTCCCCTCTGGAATCCGGCGGCATGCGGCATGCCGGAAGGTGTGGTATCGCTGACAGCGGCATCGGCCGAGAGGAGGCCCTATGGCAGCTCCCCCGACGCAAATCGAGCGCGGCAGACCGGCGGCGCCGTCCGCCGTGACGCAGCGTGTCAGACAGTGGGGCGCTGCCCTGGGCATGCCCATTGCATCGGTGCTCTTCGCCTTCGTGATAGGCGCCATCGTCATCATCGTCACCGGCGGCGATCCCGTGCTCGCCTATCAATCTTTGCTCTGCGGGGGCTTCGGCGCCTCGTGCACCGGCACCGTCTATCCCGCCCTTCAACTCTCTGAGACCATCGTCAATACCATCCCGCTGATTCTGACCGGCCTCTCGGTCGCCATCGCCTTTCGCGGCGGCCTCTTCAACATCGGCGCCGAGGGGCAGCTCATCGCCGGCGTCATCGCCACCACCTGGGTCGGCATCCAGTTCGGGACGTTGCCAGGCTTCGTGCTCCTCCCGCTCGTGCTGATCGCCGGCACGCTGGCCGGCGCCCTCTGGGGCGGCATCGCGGGCGTGCTGAAAGCGTATACCGGCGCGCACGAGGTGGTGACCACGATCATGCTCAACTACATCGCCCTCTACCTGCTGCGCTACCTCATCGTCGCCGGGCCGATGGAGCTGAAGGGCCAGCATTCCGTGTCGGCCTCGATCGGCGCCGGCGGCCAGCTGCCGACGCTGATCCCCTCCACCGCCAAGCTCTTTGACCTGCCGGGCGCCGTCTATCGCGCGCATTCTGGCATCTTCATCGCGCTGGCGGCGGCCGCCTTCTTCGCCTTCCTGCTTAAACGCACCTCGCTGGGCTACGAGATTCGCGCCGTGGGTCAGAGCCAGCGGGCGGCACGCTATGCTGGCGTGAACGTCAGCCGCACGATCATCGTCTCTATGCTGCTCGCCGGCGCTTTCGCCGGGCTGAGCGGCGCCGTCCAAATTGCCGGGCTGCGGCACAACTTGACAGACAGCTATGGGCCAGACTCTACCGGATTCGACGGCATCGCGGTGGCGCTGCTCGGCCAGAACACGGCGATTGGCGCGGTGCTGGCGGCGGTGCTCTTCGCCGCGCTGCATGTCGGCGGCCAGTTCATGCAGAGCAATGCGAACGTCTCCTCTCACCTTGTCGAAATCCTGCAGGCGCTGATCCTCTTCAGCATCGCGGCGAATTTCTTATACAGCTTCAGGCTGCGGCTGCCCGGACTGCGCCGGACCCGGAGCACCGCGCCGACGATTGCGGAGCACGAGGTCGTCGCCGTCGCCCCCGATCGCGGGCCGCCCGCCGTGCCCGAGCCGGACAAGTCGGGAAGCGTGTAGGGGGAGCAACGTCATGAGTGTCATCATGGGATTTCTGCAAGCGCTCCCCGGCCTCCTTCAGCTCACTCTGGAGGCCGGGGTGCTGCTGCTCTTGCCCGCGCTCGGCGGCGTGCTCTCGGAGCGCAGTGGTGTTACCAACATCGCGATGGAAGGCATGATGCTGACCGGGGCGTTCTTCGCGGTGGTGATCGACCTGTCCACGCGCAACCCTTGGATCGCGACACTGGGGGCGATCGTTGCGGGTGGGCTGATGGCGCTGATCCATGCCGTCGTCTCGATCCGCTTCCACGCCAACCAGATCATCAGCGGCTTCGCCATCAACATCTTCGCTGGGGGGCTCACCGCGTTCCTGGTGGATAAGCTCTTCAACGAGTCTGGCGGCACAGACCACGTGGCCCAGGGCGCGCGGCTGCCCTACATCACCGTGCCGGTGTTGAGCAACATCCCCTTCGTCGGCCCCATCCTCTTCCAGCAGAACATCATCGTCTACGTCGGCTTGCTCCTGCTGGTGGCGATTAACTTCATGCTCTTCCGCACGCGACTGGGCCTGCGCCTGCGTGCCGTTGGCGAGCACCCGCAGGCGGCCGACACCGCCGGCATCAACGTTTATGTGCTCCGCTACGCCGCCGTGATCGCGAGCGTACTGCTCTCGGG
>WNFM01108228.1_pt1 | contig 12734 bp, 13 predicted proteins | sample 5400271 | NCBI WGS metagenome assembly WNFM01 (sample SAMN13153352, study PRJNA577476) | soil metagenome | isolation source: 60 cm saprolite on Douglas fir-dominated hillslope | place: USA:California | collected 2013-09-17 | reverse complement strand
CGATCATCAGCCCCGGCTTGGCGCGCTTCAGGTGCCGGACGCGCCCGAGGTCGGCGAACACTTTCTGTTCCCCCTTGTCGCGCACCGAGCAGGTGTTGAAGACGATGACGTCGGCCTCCTGCGGGTCGGCAGCCGCGGTAAGTCCCCCGGACTGCGCGAGCACGCCGGCGATCTTCTCCGAATCGTAGGCGTTCATCTGGCAGCCGAAAGTGCGGATGAAGAACTTGCCGGCCATGGCCTTACTTCACAGCGTCGCGTTGCGCGGCTTCCTGCGGCGAAAGGATCCAGACCCGGCCGACCTGGCCCTGCGTATCGAGCTGGTACTTAACCAGGATGCCTTTGGGGACCATGCTCGGCACCACGATCATGTTGCGGCCATCGCGGATCTGCGCGCCCGCGGCGAGCGTCACGCGCTTGCCATCGAGCTCGACCGTCATGCCTTCGACGTGGCTCATCGTCGCGCGCTTGGCATCGGCGGGAATGCTGCGCAGCTGCGCCTCGGCCGCGCCTGCGGCGAGAATGAAACACACAGCGATGCAGGCATTGCGAATCATCGGGCCAGTCTACATAAACCGAACAGGAAGGGAGTGGTGGCGAATCCCAGATTCGAACTGGGGACAAACGGATTATGATTCCGCTGCTCTAACCAGCTGAGCTAATTCGCCCCGGTGTAGAGTGTGGATTTTCGACCAAAAGGGGCTTCAAGTCAAAGAGTTGAGCAAACATGGGCGTGCCTGAAGCGCAATTCGAGGTGGCGATCGCGGGCGGCGGTCTGGTGGGTGCGGCGCTCGCGCGCGCGCTGGCCGGCATGCGGGTGGCGCTGCTCTGCCGCGAGTCCCGGCCGGCACCCGCGCCGCCGGATTTCGATTCGCGTGTCTACGCGCTGAGTCCAGACAACGCCGCCTTCCTTGCGCGCCTCGGCGCCTGGAGCGCGGTTGCGGATGCGCGCAAAACGCCCGTGCATGCGATGCGCGTGTATGGCGATGACGGTGCTTCCCTGATCGAATTCGATGCCTACCGCACGGGCTGCGCCGAGCTTGCCTGGATCGTCGAGGATCGCTTGCTGCAGTCGGCGCTCTGGCGCGGCCTGGAAAACCAGGACGGCCTCGCCCTCTATCCCGGCTCCGCCATGCTGGAGCTGACGATCGCCGCGCCGCAGGCCGCGATTTCGCTCGCGGACGGCCCCACGCTCGCCGCGCAGCTCGTCGTGGGCGCCGATGGCGCGCGCTCCTTCGTGCGCCGGCGCGCGGGAATCGCCGGCGACGAACGTCCCTACGGCCAGACTGCGGTGGTGGCGAACTTTGCCTGCGCGCGGCCGCACCGCAATGTCGCTTTCCAGTGGTTCCAGGGCGGGGCGAGATCGGGCGCGGTGCTCGCCTTGTTGCCGCTGTCGGGCGATCACGCCTCGATGGTGTGGTCGACCAGTGACGCCGACGCGGCGCGCCTGTGCGCGCTCGACGGCGGGGCGCTCGCGCGCGAAGTTGCTGCCGCTTCCGCGCATGCGCTCGGCGAGCTCATGCTGGTGACGCCGCCGCGCGGCTTCCCGCTGCAGCGGCTCTCGGCCGCGCGGCTCGCCGCACCGCGCATTGCGCTTGCCGGAGACGCTGCGCACGTGATTCACCCGCTAGCCGGGCAGGGCGCCAATCTCGGCCTGCAGGATGCGCGCGTGCTGGCCGGCGTGCTGGCCGGCCGCGAGCCGGGCCGCGACGCGGGCGACCTGCGGCTGCTGCGCCGCTATGAGCGTGCGCGCGCGGAGGACATCCTCGCGATGGGCGCCACGGTTCACGGGCTGTACCGGCTGTTCGACGCGCGGGGCGCCGGCATTGCGCGGCTGCGCAACGCCGGATTGAACCTCGCCGACCGCCTGCCGGTCTTAAAGAACCTCCTGATGCGCCACGCGATGGGTTGAATCGAATGAAAAAAACGCTGTTGCTCGCGATGCTGTTGCTTGCGCTGCCGGCCCTGGCCGGCGAAACCGAGATTCGCAACGTCATCAAGACGAAGTTTCCCAACGTCCGGGTGGACGGCATCCAGCCCTCGCCGATGCCGGGCCTCTTCGAGGTGCGCTTCCAGAACCAGGACGGGCCGCAGATCCTCTATACCGACGCGCAGGCGAACTTCTTCGTCGACGGCAGCCTCATCGAGGCGCGCAGCGGCCGCAACCTGACCGAAGAGCGCCTGCAGAAGCTCTCCGCGATCGAGTTCAACTCGCTACCGCTCGAGCTCGCGCTGAAGGTGCAGCGCGGCAACGGCAAGCGCGTGCTGGCGATGTTCACCGACCCGTATTGCCCCTACTGCCGCAGGCTGGAGCAATCGCTGCTGCAGATCGACGACATCACCATCTACGTGTTCATGTACCCGGTCATCCGGCCCCAGAACGCCGACCATTCGCGCGCGGTCTGGTGCGCGCCCGATCGCGTCAAGGCCTGGCTGGAGCTGGCGGCGACGGACACGCCCAAGGTCCCGCCCGGCGGCGCCAATTGCCCCAATCCGGTGGACAAGGTGCTCGAGTACGGGCGCTCGCTGCGCGTCAACGGCACGCCGACGCTGTTCTTTGCCAACGGCGAGCGCGCGGGCGGCGGCATGCCGCTCGGCCAGCTGCGCGCCAAGCTGGACGAGATTGCGCGCCAGCCGACGCGGCGGAACTGACCGCTAGCGATCGGGCGGCGCTTCCCCGCGCGGCCACAGGATCCATAGGCGCCCTGGCTGGCGCATGCGGCCGGCCAGGCTGCCCGCTTCGCTGCCGCTGCCCCAGTAAAAGTCGGCGCGTACTGCGCCGCGGATCGCCCCGCCGGTGTCCTGTGCGGCCACCAGCCGCCCGAGCGGCTGCGCCGACAAGGGCCAGGTCGTGGCGAGAAACACGGGCGCGCCGAGCGGCACGCTGCGCGGATCGACGGCGATGCTATAGCCGGCGCTGAGCGGCACGCCAAGCGTGCCGACGGGGCCCGCCTGGGTGCCGCCGTCGGTCATCTCGCGAAAGAAGACGTAGCTCGGATTGGCGTCCAGCGTCTCGCGCAGCTTGCGCGGGTTGGCTGCGGCCCAGGCCTTGATGCCCTGCATGGAAGCCTGGTCGAGGGTCAGTTCGCCGCGCTCGACGAGGATCCTGCCGACGGAACGGTAGGGGTGGCCGTTCTGGTCGCCGTAACCCAGGCGCAGGCGCTGCCCCGCGCCGAGGTCGACCTGGCCGGAGCCCTGGATCTGCAGGAAGAAAACCTCGACGGGATCTTCCACCCACGCGAGGATCGGCGCGCGAAACTCCTTGTTCGCCTCGATTTCCGCGCGGCTCCAGTAGGGCACCAGCCGGCTGCCCGCCATGCGGCCGCGCAGGCGCAGGCCCTTCAGGTCCGGATTCACGCTTTCCAGCTCCACGGCGACGAGGTCCGGCGGAATGCCGTAGATCGGCTGGCGAAAGCGCTCGCTGCGCGTACGGCTGCCGGCCAGCACGGGTTCGTAATAGCCGGTCACCAGGCCCTCGGTCGCGCCGTCGGCGGAGGCGATCGCCCATGCCTGAAAACTGGCCTCGACAAACGCGCGCGCAGCGGCTTCGTTGTCTGCGGGCACCGCGCGCGCCGCCTCGCAGCTGCGTTGCAGGGCCGAGCCAGCGGTCATGCGCGCACAGCCGGTGGCAAAGGCGCGCAAGCCCGGCGCAAGCGACGCGGTCGGCCAGCCCGTGATCGCTGCGAAGGGCGCCGGCTGGTACCTGGCCTCGGCGGGACGCACCGGCGCCGCGCAATCCGGGCAGACGGGCGCTGGTGCGGGCTTGGTCAGGTCCGCGCAGCCCGCGAGGATTAGAATCGCGAGGAAGGGGACAAAGGCGCGGACGATGTGGGTCATTTATCTTGAGATGGGCGTGGCGCTCGCGCTCCTGATTCTAATCGTCTGGTGGACGCGGCCAGCCAAGCGACCGGACGAAACGCGAAAAGACGACCCGCCGCGATGAGCGAAACCGGCCGCCCCGAATCGCTGCGCGCGAGGGCGCACCATCTGCTGACCCGCGAGGAAGGCGGCGGCGCCGGCGGCCACGCGCTGCGCATCGGCCTGGTGCTGCTGATCGTCGTCAGCGTCACGACGGCGGTCCTCAAATCCGTGCCGGCCATCGGCCGTGTGCACGGCACGCTGCTCGACATCGTGCTGCTGGTCACGAGCTTCGGCTTTGCCATCGAGTTCGCTGCCGGGCCTCGTGGACCTCGTCGCGGCCATCCCGTTCGCGCTGACGCCGCACCTCGGACTCCAGCTCGACTGGCTCGACATCGTGCCGATCTTCAAGCTGCTGCGCCATACCGCGGCGTTCCAGTTCATGGTCGAGGCGGTCTACAGCGAGCGGCGCGTGCTCTGGAGCGCGGCGGTGCTGATGCTGGTGCTGCTCGTGTTCCAGTCGAGCCTGGTCTATTACTTCGAGCGCGACGCGCAGCCGGACAAGTACGGCAGCATTCCGGAGGCCATGTGGTGGGGCATCGTGACCCTGACTACCGTGGGCTACGGCGACGTGACGCCGGTGACTTTGTGGGGCAGGGTCGCCGGCGGGCTGACCGCGGTGATGGGGCTGTGCATGTTCGCCATTCCCGTCGGCATCATCGCCTCGGCCTTCATCGAAGCGGTGCGGCGGCGCGAATTCGTCGATACCTGGAACCTGGTCGCCAAGGTGCCGCTGTTCCGGACGCTGGATGCGGCGCGCATCGCCGCGGTGGCCGGCGTGCTGCGCGCGCGGCGCGCCGAGCGCGGCGAGCGGCTGATCCGCAAGGGCGACCAGGCCGATTCCATGTATTTCATCGTCTCGGGCGACGTCGAAGTGGACCAGGAAAACGTCGCGCCAAAGGGAAGGCTCAGCGCGGGCGACTTCTTCGGCGAGATCGCGCTGATCGCCGACCGCGCGCGCACCGCGACCATCACCGCGCAGACGCCCTGCAAGCTGCTGGTGCTGCACAAGGACGATTTCGAGAGCTTCATGGAATCCCACCCGGACCTGCGCGATGCGGTCCGCGTCGCGGCGCAACGGCGCCTGCAGGAGATCAGCGGCGGNCTGCGGGAGCGTCGGGCCTTCCAGCGCGACGGCGGCGCGCGCGACCGCCTCGGCCTCTTCCAGCCGGCCGAGCGCCGCCAGCACGTGCGCCAGGTTGTTGAAGGCCACCGCCGACTGCGGATGCGCGACGCTCGCGCGGCGGAAGGCGCGTTCCGCGGCCGCCAGGTCCTTCAAGCCGTATTCGACGTTGCCCAGGCCGATCAGGCCCACCAGGTCGTCCGGCCAGCGTTCCAGGAGCGCGCGGTACGATTCGCGTGCGGCGCGCGCCTGGCCCGCCTGTTCCAGCGCGGCGACCGCCACCGAGAAATCGCTTTCGCGCGCGGTCGCCGGCAGGCGGCCCGGCGCCAGCGCGAGCATCGACCAGTAGCCGCTTTCCTTCCAGAAGTATTCGAGGAAGCCGAAGCTCCACTCGTCGCGCGCTCTTTTCGCCGAGCGCACGATGACTTCGCGCTTGTCCAGGTCGTAGCCCACCACCACTGCGTAGTGCCAGACCGGCGCGAGCTTGAAGGCGAGATTGAGCAGCACCACCACGGGCGTGCCGGCGGCCACTTCGCGCAGCAGGTCTTCGAGCTGCGGCGCGAGCGGGTAGGCGACCAGGCCCATGCGGCGCGTCGCGCCGAGCATTTCCGCCTGCAGGCTGCCCTTGCGGCCCGGCAGATAGACGAGCGGCGTGACCGACTCGACGTCGGCCTGCACGCCGGCGGCGTTGAACACCATGGCGAGCGACGCCGGGCCGCACAGGAAGTCGTCCTGCAGGTGGAAAGGCACCTGCGTGAGCTCCACGCGCGCCGGCAAGCCCTGCGGCGGCGCCTTCTGCAGCGCCTCGGTCTGCGGCAGCGAGATGCAGCCGCCCAGGCCGCAGGCGGCAGTCAGCGCCGCAATTAAAAAGCCCGCGCGAACGCGGGCTTTTTGTCGAGCGGGGAAAACTACTTCTTGACGGCCCACCAGATCAGCACGCCGATGATGACGATGATGAGAATGGCGGCGGCCGTGTTGCTCGCGCCGGCCGGCAGGGCTTCGATCTGGCCCGCGAGCTTGGCGACTTCGGCATCCGTGAGCGCAGCCACGCGGTCCTTCGCGGCTTCCGGCGACAGGCCCATGGCCTGCAGCTGGCCGGCGACATCCGAGCGGTTCATGACGCTGGCGACCGTGCCGCGCGCTGCCGCAGCCTGCGCCGCGGAAACGACTTGGTCGGTACCGATCAATCCGGCGTGTACCTGGAACGGCAGGCCGATCATGCAGACAATCAAGAGACGGCTGACAAGACGTGTGAACATTGGAACCCTTTCCTGTTTGTTGATTGATGGGAATTTGCGCGTTGCCTTGCATCCACCAAGCCCTGCTGTGTGCGCCAGGCTGAGGCCAATCTAGACCCGGACCCCAAAGTGGTCAAGCGCCAACTGTCGAATCACCATGTAATTATTTCAAGCTGTTGCGCCCCAGCGCCTTGTTTAAATTCGCATTCATATAGAATGCCGGCTTTCCGGCGCGACCGCCATGCGGGACAGGAATGGACCGCCGGGAGGGCCAAGGGGGGCGCAGATGACGGAGAAGCGTTTGGACGGCCGCATCCTGATCTACAGCCACGACACGATGGGCCTCGGCCATCTGCGCCGCTGCCGCACCATCGCGCATTCGCTGGTCGAGAAATTCAAGCATGTCTCGGTGCTGATCCTGTCGGGCTCGCCCATCATCGGCTCCTTCGACTTTCGTGCGCGCGTGGATTTCGTGCGCGTGCCCGGGGTGATCAAGCTGCGCAGCGGCGAATATACCTCGCTCAACCTGCACCTGGACGTCGAGCAGACGCTGAAACTGCGCGGCTCGATCATCCGCCACACCGCCGAGATGTTCGAGCCTGATCTGTTCATCGTCGACAAGGAGCCGATGGGGCTGCGCGGCGAGGTGCTGGAAACGCTGGAAATGCTCAAGCCGCGCGGCACGCGGCTGATTCTCGGCCTGCGCGACGTGCTGGACGAGCCGCGCCTGCTCGAGCCCGAGTGGCAACGCAAGAATGTGCTGCCCGCGCTGCGCGAGCTCTACGACGAGATCTGGGTCTACGGCCTGCCGCAGATCTGCGATCCGCTCGAAGGCGTGTCGCTGCCGATCAGCGTGCGCCAGAAAATGATCTACACGGGCTACCTGCACCGCGAGGTGCCGACCCACGGCGCGCCGCCGCGCATGCCGGAAATCACCAACCGGCCCTACCTGCTGGTCACCACCGGCGGCGGCGGGGACGGCGAGGCGCTCATCGAATGGGTGCTGCGCGCCTACGAGCACGACCCGCTGCTGCCCTATCCGGCGCTGCTGGTGCTCGGGCCGTTCATGCAGCCGGAGCGCCAGGCCGAATTCATGGACCGCGCGGCGCGCCTGAAGCGCGTCGACGCGATCACCTTCCACAGCCACCTCGAGGCGCTGGTGGCGCGCGCGGCCGGCGTGGTGGCGATGGGCGGCTACAACACCTTCTGCGAGGTGCTGTCGATGGACAAGCGCGCGCTCATCGTGCCGCGCACGGAGCCGCGCCTGGAGCAGTACATCCGCATTTCGCGCGCGGCCAAGCTCGGCCTGATCGCCATGCTGGCCGATGACGGGCGCTACGACCCCACGGTGATGGCGGCGGCGCTGCGCCGGCTGCCGAGCCAGAACCGTCCTTCGGAAATCGTCGTGCCCGGGCTGCTCGAAGGCCTGGAGAACGTCGGCCGGCTGGTCGCCCCCTGGATCGAGCCCGCTGCGGCCGCCGAAGAGCCCCGGGCGATCCCGCGCATCGCCTGACTTGATTGGCCCGCGTTGCCTTCGTCCTGAAGGGCTATCCGCGCCTCTCGGAAACCTTCATCGCCCAGGAAATCGCTGCACTGGAGCGGCGCGGACTGGAGATCCTCATCGTCTCGCTGCGCCAGCCCACGGATGCGCGGCGGCATCCGGTGCATGAAGAGATCAGGGCTTCGGTCTTGTATTTGCCCGAGTATCTTTTGCTCGAGCCGCTGCGCGTTTTCCGCGCATGGATCCGTCTGCGGAAAACTTCCGGCTATAAAAAGACCAGAAATCTCTGGCTGCGCGATCTGGCGCGCGATCCGACGCCGAACCGCATGCGGCGCTTCGGCCAGGCGCTGGTGCTCGCGCACGAGCTGCCGGCCGACGTGCGCCACCTGCATGCGCATTTCCTGCACACGCCCGCCTCGGTCACGCGCTACGCGGCCCTGCTGAGGGGGCTTGCCTGGACCGGCTCGGCGCATGCGAAGGACATCTGGACCACGCCCGAGTGGGAGAAGCGGGAAAAGCTGGCCTCCTGCGAATGGCTGGTCACCTGCACGTCGGCGAACCACGCGCACCTGGCCGCGCTGGCGCCGCCCGACCGCGTGGCGCTGGTCTATCACGGCCTGGATTCGTCCCGCTTCCCGCCGTTTGAACGGAATCCCTCGACTGGCGGCAGGGAGCCGGTCGCCATCCTGTCCGTCGGCCGCCTGGTGGAAAAGAAAGGCACCGACATCCTGCTCGACGCGCTCGCGCGGCTGCCGCGCGATTTGCCCTGGCGCTTCGTGCACGTCGGCGGCGGTCCCTTGAAAGACAAGCTCGAGCGGCGCGCGCGCGCGCTCGGCATCGCCGAACGCGTCGAGTGGCGCGGCGCGCGTACGCAGACGGAGCTGCTCGCCGAGTACCGCGCGGCGGACCTGTTCGCACTTGCGTCGCGCGTCGCGAAGGACGGCGACCGCGACGGCCTGCCGAACGTGCTGGCCGAGGCACAGAGCCAGGGCCTCGCCTGTGTCGCTACGTGCGTGTCCGGCATCCCGGAGCTGATCGAGGATGGCGTGACGGGCGTGCTGGTCGAGCCGGAATCGCCCGAAGCGCTCGCGCGGGCGCTCGCGGCGCTGATCGCCGATCCAGCGCAGCGGCGCAGGCTCGGCGAAGCCGGCCGGCGGCGCGTGCAGGAAAGATTCGAGCTGGACAAGAATATCGCGCGGCTTGCCCGGCGCTTCGGCCTGGAACCGGCGGCATAATTTCCCATGCGCATCGCGTTCTACGCGCCGCTGAAATCGCCGACGCACGGCACGCCCTCGGGCGACCGGCGCGTCGCGGGGCTGCTGATGGACGCGCTCGGGCGCGCCGGGCACCAGGTCGAGCTGGTGTCGACCTTCCGCAGCTACGACGCGGCGGGCGATGCGGCGCGCCAGGCCGGCTTGCGCGACCAGGGCCTCTCGCTCGGCCGGCGTCTGGCCGGGCAGTGGCGCGACGGGCCGGCCGCGGCGCGGCCCGACCTGTGGCTCACCTATCACACTTATTACAAGGCGCCGGACTGGCTTGGCCCGGAGGCGAGCAGGCTGCTTGCCATTCCCTATGTGATCGTGGAAGCGTCGCATGCGGGCAAGCGCGCGGGAGGGCCCTGGGACATCGGCCATCGCGCCACCGCCGAGGCGATCGGCCGCGCCGAGCTGCTGCTTTGTCCGACCAGGGACGACGCGCGCGGGCTGCTCGGCGTCGCGGCCGCGCCCGAGCGGATCGTCTGGCTGCCGCCGTTTCTCGACCCGACGCCGTTCCAGCGCGCGGCCGCGCGGCGCGAGGAACACCGCGCGCAACTCGCGCGGCTGCATGCGCTCGACGCCGCGGTGCCGTGGATCGCGGTCGTGGCGATGATGCGTCCCGGCGACAAGCTGGCTTCCTACCGGGCGCTCGGCGCGGCGCTCGGCCGCCTGCAGGACCTGCCGTGGCGGCTGCTCGTCGCGGGCGACGGGCCTGCGCGCGCCGAGGTCGAAGCAACACTGGGCGGCGCGCTGCCGGGACGTGCGGCCTATCTCGGCGCGCTCGGCCTGAGCGGCATTGCCGCGCTGTATGCCGCGTCCGATCTCTGTGTCTGGCCCGCGGTGAACGAGGCTTATGGCATGGCGATGCTCGAGGCGCAGGCGGCCGGCGTTCCGGTGGTTTCCTGCGCGACGCGGGGCGTCCCCGATGTCGTCGAGGATGGTCGCACCGGCCGGCTGGCGCCGGGCGGCGACGAGGCCGCGCTGGCGGGCCTGGTGCGGGAACTGCTGCTCGATGCCGGCAAGCGCGGCAGCCTCGGCAGGGCTGCTGCCGCGTTCGTGGCCGGTGAACGCAATCTCGATGCGGCGGTGGCGCGGCTGCAGCCGTTGCTTGCCCGGATTGCCGCGCCGGCGGGTGTGCGTTGAGCGCAGCCAGCGTCTTCCTCTACGTTCAGCACCTGCTCGGGATCGGTCACCTGAAGCGGGCAGCCGTGCTTGCGCGGGCTCTTGCTGTGCAGGGCTTGACGGTCACGCTTGCCAGCGGCGGGCCCGCGGTGCCCGGAATCTCGAGCGCGGGCGTTCGTCTCGTTCAGCTGCCTCCTGCGAGCGCTGCGGATCTCAGCTTCAAAGTGTTGCTGGACGAGACTGGACGTCCCGTCGACGAAGCATGGAAGCGCGCACGCAGCGCAGCCTTGCTGGAAGCCTGGCGTGCCGCCGCGCCACGCGTGCTGATGCTGGAGCTCTATCCCTTTGGGCGGCGCCAGATGCGTTTCGAACTGCTGCCGCTGCTGGAAGCGGCGCAGGCGGCGTCGCCGCGGCCGAGCGTCGTCTGCTCGGTGCGCGACATCCTCGGCGGGCAGCGCAGCCGCGAGCGCCACGAGGAGACGCTGAGACTGGTCGAACGTTTTTTCGACCATGTGCTCGTGCACGGCGATCCCGGCGTCATCGGCTTCGAAACAAGCTTTCCCGACGCCGCGCGCATCGCCGGGCGCACGGCATACACCGGCTACGTGGTGGATGCGGCACCGCCAGCCGGCGCTGCGGGCCGCGGCGAGGTCATCGTCTCCGCGGGGGGCGGCGCGGTTGGCGCGCGATTGCTCGAGGCGGCCCTGCAGGCCAGGCCCCTCTGCCACTTCCGCAAGTTGTCAGCGCATGCGAACGGCGTCGCTGTCGAGCGCAGCAGGCCGGATTTCACCACCTTGCTCGCCAACTGCGCGCTCTCGATCAGCCAGGCCGGGTATAACACGCTGCTCGAGACGGTCCAGGCGCGCGCGCGCGCCGTGGTGGTGCCCTTCGCCGGCGGCAACGAGACCGAGCAGTCGCTGCGCGCCCATTGCTTTGCCAGGCGCGGGCTCCTGGAGGTGCTGGAAGAGCCGGCGTTGAGCGCATCGGCGCTCGCCGCGGCGATCGACCGCGCCGCGCGCGCGCCGCAGCCGTCGCCGGGCGCGATCGACCTCGACGGGGCGCGCAAAAGCGCCGCGCTCGTGGCGCGCTGGGCGCGGCAGGACGCCAGATGAGCGCGGCCTGGCGTGCGTTTTCAGATGAGATGGCGCGCTGGCGCGACGCAGGGCGCACGGTCGATTTCTGGTGGCGCGACGACGATGCGGCGCGGCTGGACCCGGCCCTGGCGCGCCTGCTCGCGCTCGCGCAAGGCGCGTCGGTGCCGTTGGCGCTCGCGGTGATTCCCCTGCAATGCGGGGAGGAGATCTTCGAGCGCATCGGACCGGCCGTTTCCGTCCTTCAGCACGGCACCGACCATCGCAACCGCGCGGCCGCAAACGAGAAAAAAACCGAATTCCCGGCCACCGAGCGATCGGCCGCGGCGATCGCGCGGCTGTTCGCCGCAAAGGAGCGCCTCGGCCTGCTTGCGCGCGATCGCTTCGTCCCCGTCCTGGCGCCGCCGTGGAACCGGCTGCCGGAAGCGCTCGCGCCGCATTTGGCGGCGGCCGGCTATCGCGGCCTCACGCGCTACGGCGCGCGCGCTGCGGCGCTGGCGGCGCCCGGTGTCGGGCAGGTCAACACGCATGTCGATCTCATCGCCCGGCACGCGGGGCGCGGATTCGCCGGCGAGGAGGCGACCCTGGGGGCGGCCGTTCAGCACCTGGCGGCAAAACGCGAAGGGCGGGCCGACCCGGACGAAGCGACCGGCTGGCTGAGTCACCACGCCGTGCACGACGCGGCGGCTTGGGCCTTCCTCGATCGTTTGTTTGAAACATGCCAGACCGCGCACGCCGTGCGCTGGCGCAGCGCGCCGGAACTATTTCACGTTTCGTGACCCCGCCGTCGCGCTCCCGGTATCGCTATCCGCGGCGCGCGCTGTGGCTTGCTTGCGCGGGCAGCGCCGCCGGGGTCGCGGCTGCGCTCGGCCTGCTCGGCTTCGCGCAGCTGGCCGCGCCCGTCGCGTGGGTGGCGACCGCGGTCGCCGCGCTATTCCTCGTATACTTTGCCCGGACGGTCTGTCGCCAGTTGACTCACTTCGAGCTGGATGAGACCGGAATCCGCGCCCGGGGTCCGATGGGCGTCGCTATCCGGTGGGAGGAATTGCGTTCGCTGCGGCTCGATTATTACTCGACGCGCCGCGACCGCGAGGAGGGGTGGATGCAGTTGAAGCTGGGCGACGCGCAGCACACGATCCGCATCGATTCGGAACTCGACGGCTTCGCCGAGCTCGTGCGCGCCGCGGCGCGCGCGGCGGCGGCGCGCGGCATCGCGCTTGACGCCTCGACGCTGAGCAACCTGGACGCATTGCGAGCGTAATGGCCGACGTCCTGCAGATCCGCGACCTGAGGGTCTATCTCGAAGTCGATGCCGGCACGGTCAAGGCGGTGGACGGCGTGTCCTTCCGCATTCCCGAGGGACGCACCGTGTCGCTGGTGGGCGAATCGGGCTCGGGCAAGACGATGGTGGCGCAGGCGGTGATGAGCATCCTGCCGCGCGTCGCGCGCATCGAGTCGGGCGAAATCCTGTTCCACGATCCGAAGCTG
>WNFM01008492.1_pt1 | contig 12735 bp, 12 predicted proteins | sample 5400271 | NCBI WGS metagenome assembly WNFM01 (sample SAMN13153352, study PRJNA577476) | soil metagenome | isolation source: 60 cm saprolite on Douglas fir-dominated hillslope | place: USA:California | collected 2013-09-17 | reverse complement strand
GCACCGCACGACGCTGGTGTTCGTGAACACCCGGCGGATGGCCGAGCGGGTCGCGCACCAGCTGGGCGAGCGGCTCGGGGAGGGCCAGGTCGCGGCCCATCACGGGAGCCTGTCCAAGGACCGGCGGCAGCGGGTGGAGTCCAGACTCCGTAACGGTGACCTGCGGGCGCTGGTCGCGACCGCCTCGCTGGAACTCGGCATCGACATCGGACCGGTGGAGCTGGTCTGCCAGATCGGCTCACCCCGCAGCTTCGCCACGTTGCTGCAGCGGGTGGGCCGCTCGAACCACACCCGGGGCGGAACCCCGACCGGGCGGCTGTACCCGACCTCCCGGGATGAGCTGGTCGAATGCGCGGCCCTGCTTCGCGGGGCGCGTTATGGGCGGCTCGACGTGCTGCATGTCCCCGCCGGGCCGCTGGATATCCTGGCCCAGCAGATGGTGGCCGAGTGCGCCGCGGCGGACTGGGCGGAGGCGGACCTGCTGGCCCTGGCCCGGCAGGCGGCCCCGTTCGCGGAATTGTCCCAGGCCGACTTCGACGAGGTCGCCGAGCTGGTCAGCGAGGGGATCCAGACCGGTCGCGGCCGCCGGGCCGCCTACCTGCACCGCGATCGGGTCGCGGGGCGGCTGCGGGGCCGGCGCGGGGCCCGCATCGCCGCGCTCACCTCCGGCGGGGCCATCCCCGAGCTCGGTGACTACCGGGTGCTGGCCGAGCCCGACGGCACGCTGGTGGGCACGGTCAATGAGGACTGGGCGATCGAGTCCATGGCCGGGGATATCTTCCTGCTCGGCACCCATTCGTGGCAGATCCGCCGGGTCGAGCCGGGCATCGTCCGGGTGGCTGACGCTCACGGCGCGCCCCCCTCCGTTCCGTTCTGGCTCGGGGAGGCGCCGGGCCGCACCCACGAGCTCTCCGAGGAGGTTTGCGCCATCCGGTCGGGCGTCGCGGAGTGGCTCGCCGCGGACCGGCCCGCCGAGGCCGTCGCCTGGCTGGAGGCTGAATGCGGTATCTCCCGCGCGGCGGCGGAGACGATCGTGGCCTACCTGGGCGCGGGGCGTGCGCAGCTCGGGGTGCTGCCGACGATGGACACGATCGTGCTGGAGCGGTTCTTCGATGAGGCTGGGGGGATGCAGCTGGTGGGGCACGCCCCGTTCGGCGCCCGGCTGAACCGGGCGCTGGGACTCGCCCTGCGCAAGCGGTTCTGCGTCACGTTCGACTTCGAGCTGCAGGCGGCGGCCAGCGATGACGCGATCCTGCTGTCGCTCGGGCCGCAGCACAGTTTCCCGCTGGAGCGGGTGCCGAAGTTCCTGGCGTCCAGGACCGTCGAGGGCGTGGTCCGCCAGGCCGTGCTGACCTCGCCGATGTTCGCCGCGCGGTGGCGGTGGAACCTGAACCGGTCGCTGGCCGTGCTGCGGATGCGCGGCGGCAAGAAGAACCCGCCCGCGATCCAGCGGATGGAGGCCGACGACCTGATGGCGGCGGTGTTCCCGACGCTCGCCGCCTGTCAGGAGAACGTCGCTCCCGGCCCGCTGGAGATCCCCGATCACCCGCTGGTGGCCCAGACGCTGGAGGACTGCCTGCGCGAGGCCATGGACATCGACGGCCTGAAGGCGCTGGTCGAGGGGATCGAGTCGGGCCGGGTGGCCGTCGTGGTGCGCGACACCACCGAGCCGTCGGTGCTCGCGCACGAGATCCTGAACGGGCGTCCGTTCACGTTCCTGGACGACGCGCCGCTCGAGGAGCGCCGCAGCCGGGCGGTGCCCCTGCGCCGGGGCCTGCCGGTGGCACCGCACGAGCTGGGCAGGCTCGATCCCGCCGCCATCGAGCGGGTGGCCGCACAGGTCCGCCCCGACCCCCGCGACGCCGACGAGCTGCACGACCTGCTGATGACGCTAACCGCGCTCCGCCCCGTGCTGGACTGGCAGGAGATGTTCGGCACGCTGGTGCGCGACCGCCGCGCGGCTGAGGTGCACGGGCCGGCCGGAACGCTGTGGTGCGCCGTGGAGCGCCGCCCCGCCGTCGAGGTGCTGTTCCCGGACGCCGGGATCGTCCCGGACCACCCGTGCCCGGTGGCGGCTGGCCCGGGCGCGGCCGGCCCGGCCGACCCGGACACCGCGGCGGCCGAGATGCTCCGCGGCCATCTGGACTGCCGCGGCCCGTCGACCGTGGCCGACCTGGCCCAGGCGACCGGCCTGCCGGAATCCGTGACCGTGGTCGCGCTGGCGCGGCTGGAGGAGGAGGGCTTCGCCATCCGGGGCCGCTTCACCGTGCCCGCATCCGCCCGTGGTGAGGAGCCCGGACCGGAGAAGGCCAGCACCGTCGAGTACTGCGCGCGGCGGCTGCTCGCCCGGATCCACTCCTACACGCGGCAGCGGCAGCGGTCCGAGATCGAGCCGGTCACCGCCCGGGACTTCATGCGGTTCCTGCTGCGCTGGCAGCACGTGGAGCCGGGTACCAGGCGTGAGGGCCGGTTCGGCGTGCTGTCGGTCATCGAGCAGCTCCAGGGTTTCGAGCTGGCCGCGGGCGCGTGGGAGAACGCCGTCCTGGCCGCCCGCGTGGACGGGTACCGCCGCGAGTGGCTCGATGAGCTGTGCCTGTCCGGCCAGGTCACCTGGGGGCGGCTGTCGGTGCGCGACGCCGAGCCCGACCCGGTCCCCCGGCGCAGCGGGCTGACCCCGTCCCGCGCCACGCCGATCACCCTGACCCTCCGCGATGACCTGCCCTGGCTGCTCCGCGCCGCGCGCGGGGACCTGGCCCCGGCCGAGCCCGGCCCCGGCCGCACCCGCGACATCCTCGACGCGCTGCGCCAGCACGGCGCGCTGTTCCGGCCCGACCTCGCCACGGTCACCGGCCGCCTGCCGGCCGAGGTGGAGGAGGCGCTGTGGGAGGGCGTGGCCCGCGGGCTGGTCACCGCGGACGGCTTCCGGGCCGTGCGGTCCCTGCTGCGCCGCGGCGGCAGCCGGGCTCCCGCCCTGGCCAGGCGCGGGCTGCGGCGCGGGATCGGCGCGGGCGGCGCCGGCTCGACCGGGCGCTGGTGCCTGCTGCCCGCCCCGGCCTCCGCGCCCGACCGGGACGAGCTGGCCGAGGCCGTGGCTGAGCAGCTCGTCGCCCGCTGGGGCGTGATCCTGCGCGACCTGGCCAGCCGGGAGAACCTGGCCGTGCCCTGGCGTGACGTGCAGTGGGCGCTGCGGCGCATGGAGGCCAGGGGAACCATCCGCGGCGGCCGGTTCGTGGCCGGATTCAGCGGCGAGCAGTTCGCTCACGCGCAAGCAGCACCACACCGGCCAGCCGGTGCAGATCTCCGCCGCCGACCCGCTCAACCTCACCGCCGTCGTGCTGCCCGGCCCGCGCGTACCGGCCATTCCGTCCAACACGGTCACCTACCTCGACGGCATCGTCGCCACTCACGCCATCGGCGCGCCCGCCTGACCGGCCTGGGTCAGCCGACCAGGCGGGCTGCAGGCGGTGGCCATTTCGGCGGCTACGGGGCGACCAGCGCGTCGGTCAGTGGATTGATCGCGGCGAGATTCCCCTCCAGGCCGGCGCTGAGCTGATAACGGGCGGCGAGCTCAGCCGGCGCATAGTAGGTGACCTTGGTCTGCCCGCTCCTTCGGAGGTGTAGGTCTTCCTACCCGTGCAAGGGCAGCAGCTCACTGAGGCTGGCCGGGCCGCGGCCGAGGAATGCGACCGCTACCGCCAGCGCCGACACGATGACGACGATCACGGTGACCAGCAGGAGCCGCCGGGACAGCAGTTCGGGCCGCGCGGCGCGGTGGCCGACGAAGCGGCCGAGCGTCCAGATCAGCGGGGTCATGGCCAGCACGACCAGGCCGGCGACCGGTTCCTTCCTGAGCATCGCCCCGCCGACCGCGGCGAAGGCGATAGCGGTCCGCGCCCAGGCCAGCGTGGTCCGATCCGCCGCCAGGCCGGGGTCGAGATCCTCCAGATCCTCAGGTGGCGCCACGGCATCCCCCTACCTAGCCGCCGAGACCAGCAGCACCGCCGCCGACAGGGCGGCGATACCGGCGATGGTGCCCGCCAGGACGCGCGGCAGCACCGACCGGGGCAGCGGAGCGCCGCGGCGCAGGGCCGCCTGGTTCCGCCGCCATTCCCAGTAGGACGTCACGGACACGGCCGCGCCGAGCACGATCAGCGGAACGCCGAGCGCGTGACGGCCCCACGGGACGCCGGGAAACGGCGGCAGCAGCTGGACAATCCCCAGCCCGGCTACCACCAGGGCCAGCGCGGTCCGGTTCCAGGCCAGGAACGTGCGCTCGTTGGCCAGCGTGAACCGGGCATCCGGCTCGGTGGCGGCGGCGTGCGATGACCCCGGATCACGATCGTCGTGGCCGTCACGGGCTGCTCGTCGCTCCTCCACCGGCGCCCCTTGGCTGGCGTTCCTGACGAGCTGACCGTATCCGGTCGACGGTGAGCGCATCACGCGGGGATGGTCGTGGCTTCCGTCGGTTGACTCAGGACGCGGGGCGGCCGGGGCGGATAGCGTCCATCATGCGCATGGCAAGAATGCGGCGGCTCGGCGGTCCGGTCGGGCCGCGGCCGTCTGCTCTGCCGGGTGGGTCAGGAGTCAGTCGCCTTGGGGTGGCCGGTGCCCGCGTAGGTGATCCACGCCGTCCGATTGGCGTCGTCGATGAGATAGACCCGACCGCCGCCGGTCACCTCGGACTGCCACTGCTCGACGTCTCGGCCTCCACGCAGCACCGTTGCGAGTCGACCGCGCAGCCGGTGATGCCGCTCTGTCGCCGGCGTCGGACGGGGCTGAGCGCGGATCGCTTCGTAGGCGCGCCGAAGGTTGCCAGGCGCTCTACGAGCGAGTTCTTCCCAGCCCTTAGCGCTCTCGCCGTTGTCGAACCGGATGTCGTACTCCTCTCCCACGCGTGGGGGCGCAGCGCGGTCGCCCCGTTTCGGGCTCACTCAGCCTCCGGCGGCAGCGCCGGCCCGTAGTCGTCGCCACGCGGGGACGACAAGATCGCGTAAAGCTCGGGGTCGGCGTGTATCTCGGCGGTGTGCTGCCACTCGGTGAGCAGCTGCGATATAGGTGCGGCGTTGTCGACCGATGACGATGCTTCGGCCGTCTCGGCGAACTCGCGGGCTAGCACGTCGACATCGTCTGGGGGAAGGAACCTCACCCAGGGCAGTACTTCTGGCAGTGCCTGCCGAATCAGGTTGTGGCCGTCATCATGGCGCAGGAGCGATGCAAGCAAGCGCGCGGTTAGCTCGATCACTTCGCGCTCCTGGTCGGCTCTGTCGGCTGGCATAACGACTAGGTCGTCGGCGTCCCGCCGGCGCAGACGGAGCGCACGCACCCGGGTCAGCCGACTTATGGCCGCGGTCGGACGCTGGATGAACTCGGTGAACGGAATCATCTCGGGCACGCTCATACCACAACGGTACCCCAAAGGTATGTGGTGCGGGCGGCCTCCTCGGCAGTGCAGAAGCTGAGCTCCGCGTTCGCGTGCGGCCGGTCACCGCGGTAGGGGGCCCCTCGATCCAGGCGCAGATGGCCGCCGTCAAGGCCGAACGGCCGAACATGCTGGTAACCGGCCATCGCGCAGGAACGGCACGAACGTGACGTGCTGGACCTGCTCCCCGGGCGGGTCGGTCCGGATGAGCCTGAACACAGCTCGCCAAGATACGCGCCGCCCTCAGCCGCCAAGCCCCGGGACGCCGCCTCCCTCATCGCTGGGTCCTCGGGACCAGGACGGGCTGCGGGGGCGCGTCGATGGCGCAGTGCAGGGGGTGCTCCTGGGCGGGGCGGAGCGCGGCCTCGGCCCGGGTGGGATTGCGGATGGTGGCCGCGGCGAGCAGGCCGCCGGCCACGCAGAGCCCGGCCGAGACCAGTGAGGCGGTGTGGAATCCGGCGGAGAACACCGGGGCATTCCGGTAGGCGTTGCCCGTGATCCCGCCCGCGGCGGGGAGCAGGGCGACCGCGATGAGCGCGGCCGCCCGCGCGACGTCGTTGTTGACGGCCGAGGCCATGCCCGAGTGCTCGGGCGGGACGGTGGCCAGCGCGGTGGAGGTCAGCGGGGCCACGGTGACGGCCAGGCCCAGACCGAAGACCACGACGCCCGGCAGCACCTCGGTGAGGTAGTTGCCGGACGGGCCGATCAAGGCGAACAGCGCGATGCCGGCGCCGACGAGGACAGGTCCGACGCTCATCTGCAGCCGCGGGCCGATCCGGCCGGCCAGCGCGCCCGATCGCGAGGACAGGGCGAGCGTGATGGCGGTGACCGGCAGCAGCGAGATCCCGGCCTGCAGCGCCGTGTAGCGCGATACCTGCTGCAGTTCGATGGGCAGCAGGAACAGCGCCCCGCCGATGGCGCCGTAGATGATGAACGTGACCACGTTGGTGGCGGTGAACTGGGCGGAGGCGAACAGGCTCAGCGACAGCATCGGCGCCGGGGCCCGGCGCTCCCACCAGCCGAAGACGCCGAGGAGCAGCACGCCGACGATCAAGGCGGCCAGAACCGGAGTGCTGGCCCAGCCGTTGACCGGGCCCTGGATCAGCCCATAGGTCAGACCGATCAGGCCCGCGGTGACCAGGACGCCGCCGCTCGCGTCGACCGGCGCGGTGGCGCCCGGGTCCCGGGACTCCGGCACGTGCCGCAGCGTCACGGCCACGACGAGGGCGGCCAGCGGCAGGTTGATCACGAAGATCAGCCGCCAGGACACCGCCTGGACCAGCCATCCACCGATGAACGGGCCGATGGCGGTGCCGACGCCGCTGAAGCCGGACCAGGCGCCGATGGCCCTTCCCCGGTCGTCGGGGCGGAAGACCGCCTCCAGGATGGCCAGGCTGCCCGGCGTCAGCAGCGCGGCGCCGACGCCCTGCAGCGCCCGCGCGGCGATAAGCGTCCCCGCGGTCGGGGCGATCGAGCAGAGCAGGGAAGCCAGGGCGAACCAGATGACGCCGATCAGGAACACCCGCTTGCGCCCGTACTTGTCGCCGAGCGAGCCAGCGAGCAGGAGCAGTCCGGCCAGCGTCATGGTGTAGGCGGTGACCACCCACTGCAGGTCGGCCAGGCCGACGCCGAACTCGCGCCCGATGGCGGGCAGCGCGATCCCGACCACGGTGGCGTCGATCGAGGCGATGGCCGATCCGAGGACCGTCGCGAGCAGGACCCACCGGCCCCGGGCACTGGCGAAGCTCAGGCCCGCCTCGTCTGCGGGAGCCGCAGCCGGATCGCTCATGCTGGACATGCTCTCCCAGATCTGCCGTCACGAGCGATCATCTCACCGGGGCGCCCCCTTGCACGAGCACCTGCTCGCGCGGTTCCAGCGCCGCGATGTCGACGAGCGCCTGCCTCGCCGCGGACCGCGGCTGCTTCACGAGAGCGGGCGCTGGTGTTCATACTGAGATCAGGGAGGCGCCGTGAGCGCAGCAGAGTATGACTTCGTCATTGTCGGCGGGGGCTCGGCCGGGAGCGCGCTCGCTAACCGCCTCAGCGCCGACCCCGACCACCGGGTGCTCGTCCTCGAGGCGGGGCGCCCGGACTACAAATGGGACACGTTCATCCACATGCCCGCGGCCCTGACCTACCCCATCGGGAGCAGGTTCTACGACTGGAAGTACGAGTCGGAGCCGGAGCCGTTCATGCACGGGCGGCGGATCTATCACGCCCGGGGGAAGGTGCTTGGCGGCTCCAGCAGCATCAACGGGATGATCTTCCAGCGCGGCAACCCGCTGGACTACGAGCGCTGGGCGGCCGACCCGGGCATGGAGACCTGGGACTACTCGCATTGCCTGCCGTACTTCAAGAAGATGGAGACCTGCCTGGCCGGAGGCGGGCAGTGGCGCGGCCACGAGGGCCCGCTCGTGCTGGAGCGCGGCCCGGCCAGCAGCCCGCTGTTCACGGCGTTCTTCGAGGCGGTGCAGCAGGCCGGGTACGAGCTGACCGACGACGTCAACGGCTACCGGCAGGAAGGCTTCGCCCCGTTCGACCGCAACGTGCACCGCGGCCGGCGGCTGAGCGCCGCGCGCGCGTACCTGCACCCCGTCATGGGCCGGCCGAACCTGCGGGTCGAGTGCCGGGCGTTCGTCACCAAGATCCTCTTCGAGGACAAGCGCGCGGTCGGCGTCGAGTACCGGCGCGGCGCGGGGCAGACCCGGACCGTGTCCGCCCGGGACGTGATCTTGTGCGGCGGCGCCATCAACTCGCCGCAGCTGCTCCAGCTCTCCGGGGTCGGCAACGCCGACGAGCTCAACCGCCTCGGTATCAGCGTCACGGCAGATCTTCCCGGCGTCGGCGAGAACCTGCAGGATCACCTCGAGGTGTACATCCAGTACGGGTGCAAGCTCCCGGTCTCGGTGCAGCCCGCGCTGAAATGGCAGAACCGCCCGTGGATCGGGGCCAATTGGCTCTTCCTCCGCCGCGGCCCGGGAGCGACCAACCACTTCGAGGGAGGCGGCTTCGCGCGGAGCAACGAGGACGTCGACTACCCGAACCTGATGTTCCACTTCCTGCCGATCGCGATCCGCTATGACGGCTCGGTCCCGGCCGGCGGGCACGGCTATCAGGTCCACATCGGCCCGATGTACTCCGACGCGCGGGGCTCGGTGAAGATCAAGTCGACCGACCCGCGCGTCCATCCGGCGCTCAGGTTCAACTACGTCTCCACTGCGCAGGACCGCCGGGAGTGGGTGGAGGCCATCCGCGTCGCCCGGAACATCCTCAGCCAGCCGGCCTTCGACTCCTACAACGACGGGGAGCTGTCACCGGGAACGAGCGTGCAGACCGACGAGCAGATCCTGGACTGGGTGGCCAGGGACGGCGAGACAGCGCTGCACCCCTCGTGCACAACCAAGATGGGCACTGACGACATGTCGGTCGTCGACCCGGCGAGCATGAAGGTGCACGGGCTCGAGGGCCTGCGCGTCGTGGACGCGTCGGCGATGCCGTACGTCACCAACGGCAACATCTACGCGCCCGTGATGATGCTGGCCGAGAAGGCCGCCGACCTGATCCTCGGCAACACTCCCCTGCCCCCCGAGCCGCTCGAGTTCTACCGCCACCGCAAGCCGAGCTGATTGGCCGGCTATGCCCCAGGCCCGCCCGACCCACCCGAACATGTCGCCCGCCGTGGCCAGGTGCCCCCCGAGACCCGGAACGTGGTTTTCACCGTCTGAGCTGCTGACTCCGGACAGCCAGTCAGACGGAAAGAATGGATGGCCTACCGGACAACCGGACAACCGGACTAACGGTCATTTGGACAAGATGCTCGCTGCCGTACGCTCCCCGCATGGACCTCGACCCCGGATCACGCTGGCCACTTTCAGCTCAGTTGGCTCAGCTGTTGCGCAGCGAGATCCGCTCCGGCCGGCTGGTGGTCGGCGATCTCCTTCCGAGTGAACATGAACTCGCCGACGAGCACGGGGTGTCGCGCGAGACCGCCAGACGATCCCTGGCCATGCTGGCCGATGAAGGTCTCATAACGCGGCGGCGCGGCGTGGGCTCGATAGTGGCCGACGCACAGCCATTCGAGGAGGTGCGGCCGGCACCGGGTGCCCGAATCTCGGCCCGGCTGCCGACGGCCGCCGAGCAGGATGCTACGCATGTCGGCTCCTGGGTGCCAGTGCTGGCCGTCAGCGAGCCCGGCTCGGCCGAGCGACTGTACCCCGCGGACCGAGTTGTGATCGTCATCCAAGACGATTAGCGCCAATAGCACGCCAGCCCCGCCGCACGCTCCCCGCGCCTCGTCGGCGCCTACAGCCGATCGGTGACCCACCGCCAGCCGTGCGCCTCGTCATACGTCGGACGCACCGCGACAGCCTCGGCCGCGTCGGACAGCTGGGACACGATCCGAATGAGCTGACGGTGAAAATCGTCGGGGGTGCGCGGCCCCTCGTGCGTCTCGTGTGCCACGAGTGTCACATCTGCCCCATCGCCGCCTGCGAGCCGTGTGGTGATATTGCCGTTGTAATCACGGCCGACCGCCACGATTGCCCCAGCCCGGACGATGTCAGTGCCGTCGTCCTTGACCACCCATACGTCTGGCGCAACCATGCGCCCCACCTCCCCGCTCACTCATCGCGCACCCACCCTGGATACACCACTGTGGGCGCCAGCCCGGTGATGATGAAGATGAACTTGGTGTATTCGCCGCTAACGGTGCTTGAGGTCGCGACGTCCTGACGCGCGATCAAGCTCGTAACGCTCGCTGACCAGCGGGCCGCCGACGTATCGTGACCCTAGGCCGCTGGTCATCAGGGCTTGGCGCGGCTGCTGGGGTTGGGCTTGGGCGGTTTGGGCTTGGGGGGCGCGGCCTTGCCCGGTGGCGTCGAGGGCCTCGCATGGCCCTTCGCGGGCGGGGGCAGCGTCTTCCCGTGGGTCCTGCCCTCGCCGGGTGTGACGTGTCCGGGCGTGGCGTGAGTCTTCGGCCCAGCGGCCCTGCCATTGTGGGCCTTGCTCTTTCCGGGCTTGCCGGGCTGCGGCTTCACGAGGTCGGCCCCGTGCGGCGGGGCGCCGATCATGTGGTGGGCGAAGTCCTGGATCGGCCCGGGCAGCGCGCCGGCATAGGCCGCGGCTGCGCCGCCGCCCAGCCCGACAGCTGCCGCGACCAGCCCAGCGGCGACCCCGGCGCGCGGCGCGGACAGCCAGGGCCTCTGCCAGGCTGGCCGGGAAGCGGGCGAGGCGCGGACTGGCGAGGCGCTGCTGGCAAAACTGAACCGTGCAGCTGCTTCCCCGGCCAGCTCACCGGGTTCCGCAGGGCCGGCCAGTTCGGCGAGCATCTCCGCGACCACGCGCGCCTCCTCGGGGGCGTCGGGAGGCAGAGACCGACCATCCAGGAGGGCGTCCAGCAACGGCTCGCCCAGCTCTCGGCCTGGCCGGCTGGGAAATGAGAATCCTGACATTTCACGGTGCACAGCGTCCCGCCAGCCCATGGCGTTACAACGCCCCCGCCCGGTCGGCCACCGCGGCCAGCCGGCGCAGCGCCCGGTGCGCGGCCACCCGCACCGCGCCGGGACTCTTGCCGACGATCCGCGCGACCGCATGAGTGTCCAGGCCCGCCACCACCCGCAGCATGATGATCTCCGCCTGGTCCCGGGGCAGCGTCGAGATCAAGGTCAGGGTGGCCCGCGTGGTGGCCCGCTCCAGCACGACGTCGGCCGTGTCCGGGGCCGTCAGACGGTCTCCGGTCCCGCCGTCGGCGAGCGGGACGGACCGGCGGCGCTCCCGCGCCCGGCCAGCATCGACGGCCCGGTGCCGGGCGATGGTGAACAGCCAGGCCCGGAACGCCTCCTCGCCGCCGGTGAAGCCCGCCAGTCCGGTCACCACATGCAGCCACGTCTCGCCGGCCACATCCTCGGCGCCCTGCGGCGCGATCACCTTCAGGTACCGCAGCAGCGCCGGCTGGGCGTCCCGGTACAGGCGGGCGAAAGCCTCCTCGTCCCTGCCCTGTGCCTGCGCCAGCAAGGCCGCGAAGTCAGCACCGATCACTGGCCCAGTATCGGCCCGGCATACCGCCCTTCGCAGCTGAAGCATCATTAATTGGACACGTTCTGGTACTGGACGGTCACAAGCGGCCGTAACACCCGGGAGCGTCCCGGCGCTCCGGCCAGACGGCCTACTCCAGCCAGGCCCGGTGGGAATGCTGAAAGCCATGTTGCCGCGGGGTGATACCCGGCCTGTCCGGGCGCCGCGGCGACCGTGACCTTAGGCGAGCTGGCTGTGCCCGGCCCAGTACGGGGCCCGCAGCACCCGCTTGAGGATCTTGCCGGAGCCCGTCCTGGGCAGCTCCTCGGTGAACGACACCGACCTGGGCGCCTTGTAGCCGGCCAGGTGCTCCCGGCTGAACGACATGACGTCCTGCTCCGACAGCGACGCGCCGGGGCGCGGCACCACGGTGGCATGCACCGCCTCGCCCCACTCCGGCGAGGGAATCCCGAACACCGCGGCCTCGTAGATGGCCGGGTGCTGCTCGAGCACCGCCTCGATCTCGGCCGGGTAGACGTTCATCCCGCCGGTGATGATCATGTCGCTCTTGCGGTCGCAGATGTAGTAGTACCCCTCGTCGTCGCGGTAGGCGATGTCCCCCACCGAGAAAAAGTCGCCGCGCCGCGCCGCGTCGTAGCTCTCCTTCAGCTTGTAGTACTCGTCGAAGACAATGCTCGACCGGACGTAGAGCTCGCCCGGGTGATCGGGCCCGGTGCCGGTCACCTCGCGGCCCGCGTCGTCGAACAGGCGGAGTTCCACGCCGGGAGCGGGCTTGCCGCACGAGCCCGGCTTCCGCAGCTGGTCTTTCGGCTCCAGAACGCAGTTCACCCCCAGCTCGGTCGACCCGTACACCTCCCACAGCGAGTCCTCGGGGAAGTCGGCCAGGTACTGCTGCTTCAGCGCGAAGCTCCACGGCGCCGCGTTGGCGATCATCCGCCTCATGGACGACCTGTCATAACGCGCCTTCACCTCGGGCGGCAGGCTGCACACCATCCGGATGAGCGCGGGAGCGGAGAACGTGGAGCTGACCCGGTAAGTCGCCACCAGGCGCAGCCAGTCCTCCGGGTCGAATTTCCGCTGTACCACGATCGTCTGGCCGAGGGCCAGGGCGCCGCCCATGAAGCCGCCGGGGCCGCTGTGGTATAGCGGGCCGGACGTGAGGTAGATGTCGTCCGGCGTGTAGCCGATCAGCCCGAGGAGGCCCACGACCGCGGCATCGCCCGGGCGGCCGCGCCGCAGCGCGCCCTTCGGCTTGCCGGTGGTCCCCGACGTGTAGATCATGG
>WNFM01106750.1_pt1 | contig 12738 bp, 10 predicted proteins | sample 5400271 | NCBI WGS metagenome assembly WNFM01 (sample SAMN13153352, study PRJNA577476) | soil metagenome | isolation source: 60 cm saprolite on Douglas fir-dominated hillslope | place: USA:California | collected 2013-09-17 | reverse complement strand
AGGACACGGCTACATTCGGCGCCATCCACCAATTGGTCAAAAGGCTGATCTCGGAAAGGAAGCTTGCGGGCCTGCGGCTCGATCACATCGACGGCTTGCGCGATCCCGCGCAATATTTCCAACGCCTCCGCCGCCTGATCCGGACCGCGCAGGGAAAGACTGCAAAGCCGTTCTACATGGTGATCGAAAAAATTCTCGGCGAGCACGAGACGTTGCATGCCTTCGCCGGCGTTGATGGCACCACGGGTTATGAGTGGCTGAACGCCATGACGAGGGTGCTGGCCGAAGACAGCGGCCTCGACCCGCTCGACGAGGTGTGGCGGCAGATCAGCAACACGACGCCGAGGCTCGACCCTGTAGTGAAAGAGGCAAAGCGCCGGGTGCTCGAAACCCTGCTGACCAGCGAATTCACGGTGCTGACGCGCCTGCTGGCGCGGATCGCCGGCGGACATTACTCGACTCGCGATTATTCCGCCGTCAGCCTGCGGCAGGCGCTCGAACTCTACATCCTGAATTTCCCGGTCTATCGCACCTATCTGACACCCAGCGGTCCGACCGACCGCGACCGTGCGTTGATCTCGGAAACCATCGAAAGGGCACGCGCGGACTGGTTCGCAGCCGACGAGGGCATCTTCGACTTTTTGCGCGACACGCTGACCACGGACCTGATCAAGCCGGGCCGGGCGGCGCATAGCGCGTCGCGGGTGCGTCACTTCGCGCTAAAACTGCAACAATTCACCGGCCCGGTGGTGGCAAAGTCGCTCGAGGATACCGCATTCTATCGTTATCATCGCCTGCTGGCGTTTAACGAGGTCGGCGGCGACCCGTCGGCCAGAGCACTTCCGGTCGAAACCTTTCACGAGATGATGAAAGCTCGCGCCAGCGAGTGGCCGCACGGCATGACCGCGACCTCGACACACGACACCAAACGCGGCGAGGACGCCCGCGCGAGATTGCTGGCGCTGACCGAGCTTCCCGGTGAATGGACCAGTGCCGTCGCGCGGTGGAAGGTCATGAACGCGCCGCATCTTGTCATCGCAGGCGAGATGCGCGCGCCATCGGCGACGTTTGAATACATGCTGTATCAGGCCCTGCTCGGCGCGTGGCCTTCCGGCAACTACGACGAAACGTTCCTGGAACGGATGCAGGCCTATGCGCTGAAAGCGGCGCGGGAGGGCAAGCAGGAAACGAGCTGGCTCAATCCCAACGAAGCCTATGAGGCGGGGCTACGAGATTTCATCGCGCGAATTCTGGATCGCTCGGTCTCGGCGGAATTTCTGAACGCGCTCGATACTTTCGCGCGGCGAACCGCGCTGTTGGGGGCGTTGAGTTCGCTCAGCCAGCTCACGTTGAAGGCGACAGTCCCGGGCGTGCCCGATTTCTATCAGGGAACGGAGTTTTGGGATCTGTCGCTGGTCGATCCGGATAACCGCAGCCCGGTGGATTTTGCCGAACGCGCTTCCGCACTCGCGTCGATGGAAACGCCGGATTGGCAAAACCTCAGGCAAAGCTGGGCCGATGGCCGCCTAAAACTGGCCTGGACCAGGCATCTCCTGAAGCTGCGGACCGGGTTTGCCGAATTGTTCACGCATGGCGATTATCAGCCGCTGCCGGTGAGCGGGCCGCACCGCGACCATGTCATCGCTTTCGCGCGGCGCCGTGGCCGTGACGCCGCGATCACCGTGGTAGCAAAGTCGTTCGCGCCGTTTTCTCAAGGCGGCCGGGTCTGGCCCCGCGCGGAAGCCTTTGACGCTTCGCTCGATTTCAGGGGCTATTCCGTGAGAGGCTTTGCCGAAGCCGACACGGCGGAGCTGCGGCTGTCCGACGTCTTCAGGCAGCTGCCGGCGGCGGTCCTGGAAGCGAGGGTCGTGCGGGCCGCGAAGCCGGCGAGAAAGCGTGTTCGCGCCTGAAGCTCCCTCAAACGCGAAAGCCGCCCGGGATCGACGGCCGGGCGGCCTGGCGGATGTCGTGCCGACAACTTGAGGTCGGTTCCCTCCCCCGCAGCAATCAGTATTCCAGAAAATCTGTTACCGGCAAGTTTAGGGAATGAGCCGCGAACGATCTTCGCAGCATTGCTGCAGAGCAATATAAAGCGCTGTTGGTCAGTCGCGTTTCGTCAGCAACAGGTTGCCGCGATTTCGGATCGCGGCTTGGGCTGCTTCCGCAAATCGTTGCAATAGCCAGGGCAGCGTGACTTCGACCCGGACGTGATCGTCTGCCACGTCGAGATGGCCGAACACCGCCTGCCCCAGCGCGCGGACGCGGAAGTCCATGCGATCCTGCTCCCATCGCTCTTCATCGACTTGCAGCACCGAGATCGTGGAAGCGGCGCGCGTCAATCCCGCCTTCAGGCGGCGGGTTGCTTCCTCGCGGCCCAAGCGATGCGGAATCGAAACGATCAGAGGTGCTGACATCTTCGGCTTCCTCTTCTGAAGTAAGCTCTCGTGTAACGAGATGTAGTTCCACATTTTTCGGAAAAAACTGCGCGACATGCAGAAGCGAACAAAAGGAACGATCCGGGACACGATTTGTTTCTACCAGACGGCAGGTCACAGGCTGGAGGAGATTCTGCATGTCTATTGGAACGATTATCCTGATCATTCTCATTATCGCTTTGCTCGGCGGGTTCTCTGGCATCGGCGGCGGACCGTTCTACGGCACCGGCTACTATGGCGGTGGCGGCCTCGGCCTCATCGTCGTTATCCTGCTGATCCTGCTATTGCTGGGAAGGATCTGATCCGCGCGAAGATCGGAGAATGACAACAAATATTCCCGCCAAAACTGCTAATTTTTTTGCTCTCGCGGAGGGCGATAGGCTGTATGTCTATCTCTCGACTTGGCTGCCGCCCTCCGCTTTTTCTTCGATCAAGGTCTTATGCTTAAACGAGCTCTCCGGGCATGCTTATTGTCGGCGTTCGCGATATCAGCGGCGGGCGAGGCACGGGCCGACGCCTGCCCGACCGCCAAGGACGGGATCGCCACCGACCGGCCGGACGTCACCAATTCCAGCATCGTGGTGCCGACGGGCAGCCTGCAGAGCGAGAACGGCGTGAACATCAGCGCCCGCGACGGCGGCCGAACCATCGACGGCACCAACACCAGATGGCGGCTCGGAGTGGCTCCCTGCCTGGAGCTGCTAGCGGATGTGCCGACCTATTTTGCCAACATCCGCGCGCCGGGAAGCTCGGGGTTTTCCGATGTCGCGCCGGCGGTGAAGTGGCAGGTCAGTCCGATCCCGGGGAAGGTCGATTTGTCCCTGGTGTTCGGCGTGGCGCTGCCGACGGGTGCTGCCGACATCGCCGGTCGCGGCGCGCAGCCTTATCTGCAAATGCCATGGTCGTGGGAGTTGCGCGACGGTTGGGGCTTGAGCGGAATGCTGACGGAATTTTTTCGCCCCTCCGAACTGACCACCAAACGCGTCACCGAAACGACGTTTGTGATCGAAAAGAAGGTGACCGAGAGATCGAGCCTGTTTGTGGAATATGTCGGTGACTATCCCGAAAATGCCGGCCCGAGCGTGCTGTTGAATTCGGGCGGGGTTTATCGCCTGAGCCCCACCCAGCAGGTCGATTTCCACGTCGCGTTCGGGCTCAATCATAACGCCCCGAGCTATATCGCGGGCGTCGGCTATTCGTTCAGGTTTGACGGGTTGTTCGCGAGCAACTCGAAGTGATGACGCCAGACCGTAGGGTGGGCAAAGGCGTCCTTGCGCCGTGCCCACCATTAGAAAAACTGAGTATTGGAGATGGTGGGCACGCGGAGCCTGTCATCGGGCGGCGCTTCGCGCCGACCCGTTGGCTTTGCCCACCTTACTTCTCCGCCAATTTCTTGATCGCCGCCTTTATCGACGACGCCGCGTCATCGTAGCCTTCCCACGCCTTCGATTTGGCGAGCAGCGCCGGCACGGTGCGGACCGTGTAGCGTTTGGGATCGAGATCGCCGCGGACCTGTGACCAGACAAGGGGCATCGAGACGGTCGCGCCTTCGCGCGCGCGCGGCGACAACAACGCGACCGCGGTTGCCATGCGGTCGTTGCGAAGATAGTCGAGGAAGATCTTTCCCGTGCGCAGCTTCTTCGACATGTTGAGCAGATAGCGCTCTGGGTTTTCATTGGCCATCCACTGGCAAACCCCCAGCGCAAACGCCTTGGCCTCCTTCCACGTCACCTTGTCTTTTGCGCCGTACAGCAACGGCGTCACCACATGAAGCCCCTTGCCGCCGGTGGTCTTGCAGAAGCTTTCCAGGCCGACGGCGGAAAGATGCTGCCGCATATCCTTGGCGGCCTCGATGACATCGGCAAACTCGACCTCCGGCGCGGGGTCGAGATCGAACACCAGTCGCCCGGGCGTGTCATAGTCATACGGCGCACAATTCCAGGGATGCAGCTCGACGCCGCCGCTTTGCGCTACCGCCGCAAGGCCTTCAACCCGATCGATCTGCAGATACGGCTTGCGATCGCCGGAGACTTTTACGAGCTCCAAAAGTTTCGAGGTGCCGGTCATCGCGTGGCGCTGAAAGAACTTTTCGCCGTTGATGCCGTCGGGCGCGCGAACCACGGAGCATGGCCGCCCCTTCAAATGACCGATCATCCAGCCGCCCACCGCCTCGAAATAGCGCGCGAGATCGAGTTTTGTCACGCCTTTGCCGTCGCCGCCGTCCGGCCACAGCTCCTTGTCGGGCTTTGAGATGATGACGCCCATCACCTCGGCGGTTTTGTTCACCGCTGGTTGCGCGCGAACTTTGCCGGGCTCGGCGGACTTCGCCGCGGTCTTCCTCACGGGTTTTGCAATTTTGGTCATGGCCGGCTCTTCCGCCTTTACCTCATCGGCCGGCTTGTCCTGGCGCAATCCCTTGAACGCCGCCTGCCGTATATTCCCGCCTTCCGTCCAGCCGGCGAATTCGATCTCGGCGACGAGTTCGGGCTTCAGCCAATACACGTCGCGGGTCTTGCGCGGTGCGTCCTTGCCGCCGAACGGGCTCTTGTCTGACGCCGCTTTCTTCAGTGCCGGCATGATGCGCCTGACCGTGTCCTGCCCGAAGCCGGTGCCGACGATCCCGACATAGGCGAGATGATCGCCGCGATAGACGCCGGCCAACAGCGAGCGGAATTTTCCGTTGGTGGTCTTCCATCCCCCCAGCACGACCTCATGGCCGGCACGGGTTTTGGCCTTGGTCCAGTCTTCGGAGCGGCCCGAACGATAGGGCGCACTGAGTTTTTTGGAAACGATGCCTTCAAGCCGCAGCTTGCGCGCTGATTGCAGAACGGCGTCGCCGGGCTCTTCGAAATGCTCGACATAGCGGATCAGCCTGGCTTTGCCCTTGGCCCGCGCTTCCAATAGCTCCTCCAATCGCGCCTTGCGCTCGCGCAGCGGCAGCGCGCGAAGATTTTCGTCACCCGCGAACAACAGGTCGAACGCAAAGAAGATCAGATTGCTGGTCTTGCCATCGGCAATCGCCGCCTGCAGCGCTGAAAAGTCCGGCACGCCGTTGCGGTCGAGAGCTGCGATCTCACCGTCGATCAGGGTATCGGGCAGCACGCTTCCCTGTTTGGCGATCGCTGGAAACTTATCCGTCCAATCGAGGCCCTTGCGGGTTTTGAGCCGGGCTTCGCCGTCCTCTACGCGGAGCTGCACGCGATAGCCGTCGAATTTGATCTCGTGGCCCCATCCCTCACCGCTCGGCGGGCGTTCGACCGCGACGCACAGCTCGGGTGTAACGAAATCCGGCATCGCGGCGACCCTTTTTGCTTTTGCCGCTGTCGCGGCTGTGGGCCGCAATGGAGCCTTGTTCTGCGCGCGCGCCTCGGCGGCATCGCCGCGGTTCGAATTCCACACCGCGTCGGCCTTGCCGCGGCCGGACTTCGCCGTCATGAACGGTTTTGGCGCTTTGCCCTTGCCGCTGGCAATCTGGTCCATCGTCCGCCCCGATGCGACGGATTGATCGGCGCCCAGGATGTCGTTGGCGCTGCCCTCTTTGGCGAATTCGTCGCGATGTTTTATCAACAGCCAATTGGTCCGCTTGCCCCCGTCACGGTCATGGCGCATGCGCACCAGCACCCAGCTGCCGTGTAGTTTTTCGCCGAGCAGGGTGAACTTCAGGTCGCCCTTTTTGAATCCTTTTTCGGGATCGTCGGCCTCCCAATAGCCGCGATCCCAGAGCTGCACGGTGCCGCCGCCATATTGGTCCTTCGGGATCGTGCCTTCGAAATCGCCGTAATCGAGCGGATGGTCTTCCACCTCAACGGCGAGGCGCTTGTCGCGCGGATCGAGCGAGGGGCCGCGGGTGACCGCCCAGGACTTGAAGACGCCGTCGAATTCGAGCCGGAGATCGTAATGCAGCCGGGTTGCAGCGTGTTTCTGGATCACGAACCGCCGCTGTTTTGAAGGCACCACGGGCGTGTCGCCGCTCGGCTCGGCGGTCTTCTCGAAGTCCCGCTTCTTCCGGTAGGTGAAGAGGTTTCTCAAGGACACGATCAATTCCCGCGCCAATATCGGGTCTGCACGCAACATGCTTGGGGAGTGTAATGCGCCGGCGTGCCCGGGTGCGAGAAAATAATCTTGGCGAAGAAAGATGGTTCCCGGATCAATCCCCCGCCCGCAACCGGTAGCCAATCCCGGTTTCGGTCAGGACGAATTGCGGTCGTTCCGGATCGGCTTCGATCTTCTGCCGCAGTTGCCGCACATAAACCCTTAAGTATTGCGCGTCCGTCAGTTCGTCCCACAATTCCTTCAAGAGAAACCTATGGGTCAAGACCTTGCCGGCGTGCTGCACCAGCACACGCAGCAATTCGTATTCCTTCGGCGACAGTTTTACGTCCCGCTCGCCGACTTTCACGATGCGCCGCACCAGGTCGACCGAGAGATCGCCGGAGCGAAACACCGGACGCTCGCCATGAACCTGCAATTGATGCCGCAGCGCCGCGCGCATGCGGGCGAGCAGCTCATCCATTCCGAACGGTTTTGTCAGATAATCATCGGCGCCGAGATCGAGCGCCTGGACTTTGCCGGCCTCATCGCCACGGCTCGACAGTACCACGATCGGCACGCTGTCGTTGCGGCCGCGGATCATGCGCAGCAATTCATGACCCTGGATATCCGGCAGGCCGAGATCGAGGATGATGAGCGCGGGATTCTCGGCCAGCAATTCGAGCGCGTTCTTGCCGTTGGAGGCCTCCAAAATCTCATAGCCTTGCGTGCTCAACCCCATCCGCAGCAATTTGCGGATCGGCGGCTCGTCGTCGATGACCAGGACCTTGATGGGCGCGGCGCTCATGCGGCGGTGTCCAGCGCGTTGGAGGCTGCCGGGATCGGCAAGCGGATGGTCAGCACGGCACCGCTTCGATCGGCGCGATTCGACGCGGTGATCGAACCATGCATCGCCTCGACAAAGCCGCGGGAGATCGCAAGCCCCAATCCGGTGCCGGGGCGGACGTGATCGCCTTTCTGCGCGCGGTAGAATTTGTCAAACACGCTCTCCAGTTCGGTGTGCGGAATGCCGTCGCCCTCGTCGAGGATCTGCAGCGACACTGAATTGCGATCCCGCAACGTCCTGATCGATATTGTGGTGTCGGCCGGCGCATATTTCGCGGCGTTGTCCAAAAGATTGAACAGCACCTGCTCGAACAGCACCGCATCAAGCTCCAGCATCGGCAAATCAGCCGCTAGCTCGAGCGAGATCTTGTGATGCACCAAAATCTTGCTGGCGCGCCGCAAGGCGCTGCCGATGATCTCGCCGACATCGTGGGGCGCCGTATTCGGCACGATGGCGCCGGATTCGAGCTTTGTCATGTCGAGCAGATTGGCGATGAAGCGATTGAGCCGCTCGGATTCATCGATCACGGTCGCGAGCAGATCGCGCTTCTCGGTCTCGCTCAACGCGCTGGAAAGATCGCGCATCGTCGAGGCAGCGCCGAGCACCGACGCCAGCGGCGTCTTGAGATCGTGCGAAATCGAGGTCAACAGCGCCGAGCGCAAACGCTCCGATTCGACCGTGCGCTTGACTTGATCCATATCTTCGACCAGCAGCACCCGTTCGATTGCCAGCGCGCCCTGATCCACCAGCGCATCGAGCAGGCGGCGCTGGTCCGGCGTCAATAGCGGTCCCGTCTTGTCGTCGTCGATGCCGATGACCCCGATCGGCCCGCGCCCGGTCCGCATCGGCAGGAACAGGCGCTTGGCGCCGGGCAGCGTATCCGAGCCGCGTCCGGCCGGGCGATCGTTGTCCCAGGCCCAGTTTGCGGCCGCGAGATCGGCCTTGTCGAGTTGATCTTCAGGTGGGTAACCCGCCTTCACCGTCAACACGCCGTCCTCGGGCAACAGCAGGACGACCCGCACCTTGAGCATCAGCGCGATTTGATAGGCGGTCGCCCACAACACGTCGTCCAGCGTCGCGGTGCCCGCGAGCTTGCGGCTGAAGGCGTAAAGCGATTCCGTAGTCCGCACCCTGCCGATCGCCGAATCGGCCTGCGTGCGCACCCGCGCCGCGACGTTGGAAACCAGCACCGCAATCAGCATGAAGAAGAAAAAGGCCGCGACATTGGTCGGATCGGTGATCGTGAAGGTATAGATCGGCGGCAGAAAGAAGAAGTTGTAGCACAGCGACGCCGCGACGCTCGCCAGCAACGACGGCCATAAACCGTAGCGCGCCGCCACACCGACCACGGCTGTGAGGAACACCAGATCGACATTTTCGATGCCGAATAGCGGCTGGATCACTGCGGCGGCGGCGAGGCCGATGGCCACGATCACGAGCGCCATCAGATAGGGCCGCGGGTTGAACGGCTCGGGCCGTTCCGCCGCGCGCACGGTCTTCTTTGGGACAGGGTCGGCCGCGAGTTCCTCGCCGGCGATGACGTTGACGCTGATATTGCCGGCGCGCCGCACCAGATCATGCACCACCGAGCCGCGCGTGAGTTCGAACCACCAGGAGCGGGTCGACTTGCCGATGATGATCTGGGTCACGTTATTGGCGTGCGCGAAGCCGATCAGATCGTCGGCGATACGGCGCCCGACGCTGGGAATGGTGAGCGCCTCGCCTCCCAATGCTTCGGCGAGCCGCAGCGTGTCGGCAAGCCGGTCGCGCTCTTCGTCGGTCAATTGCAGGCTGCGCCGCGTCTCGATGCTGACGGCAGTCCAGGGCGCATGCAGGCGGTCCGCCAGCCGCTTGGTGTAGCGCACCAGCCCTGCCGACCGCGGATCTTCGCTGAGGCAAACCAGAATGCGCTCGCCCGCGGCCCACGGACCGGCGATGGCGTTGGCCTGCATGTGAGTCAGTAGCTGTTCGTCGACCCGCTCGGCGGTCCGCCGCAACGCCAATTCGCGCAGCGCGGTCAGATTGCCGGGCGAGAAATAATGCTCGAGAGCGCGCTCGGCCTGTTTGGGGACGTAGACCTTGCCTTCTTTCAACCGCTGGATCAGGTCGTCCGGCGTGAGATCGATCAATTCGATGGCGTCGGCGCGATCGAACACCTTGTCCGGCACGGTTTCGCGCACCCGCACATGCGTGATCTGGGCGACGACGTCGTTGAGGCTCTCGATGTGCTGGATGTTGACCGCGGTGTAGACGTCGATGCCGTGGGAGAGCAGCTCCTCGACGTCGAGATAGCGCTTTGGATGGCGGCTGCCCGGCGCGTTGGTGTGGGCGAGTTCGTCGACCAGGGCGATCTGCGGGTGGCGCGCGATCAGCGCATCGAGATCCATCTCCGGGAGAATTTGATCGCGGTATTCGATCCGCTTGCGCGGCAGGACTTCAAGACCTTTCAGGAGCGCTTCGGTCTCCGCCCGGCCGTGGGTCTCGACCACGCCGACCACGACGTCGGCACCGGACCTTAGTCTAGCGTGCGCGCTTTGCAGCATCTCATAGGTCTTGCCGACGCCCGGGGCGGCGCCCACGAAGATCTTGAGCCGGCCGGCACGGCTGTCCTCGCGCCGGGCCGCCTCCAGCAGGGCTTCCGGCGAAGGGCGTTGTTCGGGATCGCGCAGCTGAACCATGAGCACAATATAGTCCTCTGGCCCGGTCCAGCCTAGATCATGATCCGATTAGGTTTAATCGGATCATGATCTCGCTTCTTTTGTTTGAGCATGATCTCCGGGCAAATGCTTCGCATTTGTCCCGAGGGAAAACCGGTGCCCACTTTTCCGGATCATGCTCTGGCGCAGGCTATTTCGACGCGGCACGGTCCAAAGCCAGGTTAAGCGCCAGCACGTTAACCCGGGGTTCACCGATCAATCCGGCAAGGCGGTTTGCGGTGTTCTCGGTGACCAATTGGCGGACGCGATCCTCCGGCATATTGCGCGCTTTCGCGACACGCGGGACCTGGAATAAAGCGGCCTCCGGCGAGATATCGGGATCGAGCCCGCTGCCGGAGGTGGTGACGAGATCAATCGGCACGGTGGCGTTCGGATTTTCGGCCTTCAATTTGTCGACGTCCTCCTTGACCCGGTCGTTCAGGGCCTTGCTGGTCGGGCCGAGATTGGAGCCGCCGGAATTGGCGGCGTTGTAGGGCGCGGGCACGGTCTTGGTCGAATCGGTAGGGTCAGGCGCGGTCGTTGCCGAGGGCCGGCCATGGAAGTACTTTTCGCTCTTGAATTCCTGCCCGATCAGGGCGGAGCCAACCACCTTGCCGTCGCGCTCGACCAGGCTTCCCGCCGCCTGCTTGGGAAATATCACGCCGGCGATCGCGGTCAACGCAAGCGGATAGGCGAGACCCGTGATCAGCGTCAGCAAGAGCAGGAGGATGATGGCGGGACGAATTTCTTTCAACATGATAGGTCTCCATAATTTCCGTCATTGCGAGCGAAGCGAAGCAATCCATGGAACGACAGAAAGACCGGATTGCTTCGTCGCTTCGCTCCTCGCAATGACGGGTTTAAGCCAGGTGCAAGGCAGCAACCACGAGGTCGATGGCCTTGATGCCGATGAACGGGACGATGATGCCGCCAAGGCCATAGATCAGCAGGTTGCGCCGCAGCAGCGCGCCGGCGCCGATGGCGCGGTACGCCACGCCCTTCAGGGCCAGCGGAATCAGCGCGATGATGATCAACGCGTTGAAGATGATCGCCGACAGGATGGCGCTCTGCGGGCTTGCCAGATGCATCACGTTGAGCACGGCAAGCTGCGGATAGAACGCCAGGAACATCGCGGGGATGATGGCAAAGTATTTTGCCACGTCGTTGGCGATCGAAAACGTGGTGAGCGCGCCGCGGGTCATCAGGAGCTGCTTGCCGATCTCGACCACCTCGATCAGCTTGGTCGGGTTGGAGTCGAGATCGACCATGTTGCCGGCTTCGCGCGCGGCTTGCGTGCCGGTGTTCATGGCAACGCCGACGTCGGCCTGCGCGAGCGCCGGCGCGTCGTTGGTGCCGTCGCCGCACATCGCGACCAACTTGCCCTTGGCCTGCTCGTCGCGAATGAGCTTCAGCTTGTCTTCAGGCGTCGCCTGCGCCAGGAAATCATCGACGCCGGCTTCCGCCGCAATCGCTGCGGCCGTCATCGGGTTGTCGCCGGTGATCATCACGGTGCGAATTCCCATGCGGCGCAACTCCGCAAAACGCTCGCGGATGCCACCCTTGACGATGTCCTTGAGCTGGACGATGCCGAGCAGACGTCCGTCCTTGGCGACCGCAAGAGGCGTGCCTCCGGCTTTTGAGATTTCGTCGGAGATCGCCTGGATTTCGCGCGCCGTCTCAGAATTTGCCGAAGGCTGGATTGCCCGCGCGGTGTTGCCAGAAGCAATCGCCTGCACCACCCCACCGCCGACATAGTTGAGGATCGCCTCGACCGCGCCCTTGCGAACCGAGGAGCTACCTGCGTCGACACCGCTCATCCGGGTTTGCGCCGTGAACGGAATGAAGGTGGCGGCAAGCTCCGCCATGTCGCGGCCGCGGATGCCGTATTTTTCCTTCGCCAGCACCACGATCGAGCGCCCTTCGGGCGTTTCATCGGCCAGCGAGGCAAGCTGCGCGGCATCCGCCAGCTCCTGCTCGGTCACGCCGCGGACGGGGCGGAACGCCGTCGCCTGGCGGTTGCCGAGGGTGATGGTGCCGGTCTTGTCGAGCAGCAGGGTATCGACGTCACCAGCCGCCTCGACGGGTTTTTCGGAGCGACTCCGCCTGCGCCTTGCCGCGGCCTTCCGCGACGGCCTCCGCCAAATTCGCGAACAGCACCGTGAACCACAGCCACAGGATGATCACGGAAATCTGCCCGCCGGCATAGGCCGCATAGCTCGGGATCGTCACCGTCGCGAACACGAAGATGATGGTGAGGCCCGCGAGTAGGATATTGAGCGCGATCTCGTTCGGGGTCTTCTGCCGCTCGGCGCCTTCGACGAGCTTGATCATGCGGTCGATGAAGGTCGATCCTTGGGCCGCGGTGATGCGCACGCGAATCCAGTCCGACAATACCTGTGTGCCGCCGGTGACCGCCGAACGGTCGCCGCCGGATTCGCGGATCACGGGCGCGGATTCACCGGTTATCGCGGCTTCGTTGACGGAGGCGACGCCTTCGATCACCTCGCCGTCGGAAGGGATGTTGTCGCCGGCTTCGACCAGCACGACATCGCCGACCTTGAGGCTGGTGCCGGATACCAGCCGATAATCGTTGCCGGAGCCCGTCAACAGCTTGGCCTGGCTCTCGGTGCGGGTTTTTCGGAGCGACTCCGCCTGCGCCTTGCCGCGGCCTTCCGCGACGGCCTCCGCCAAATTCGCGAACAGCACCGTGAACCACAGCCACAGGATGATC
>WNFM01326308.1_pt4 | contig 12740 bp, 13 predicted proteins | sample 5400271 | NCBI WGS metagenome assembly WNFM01 (sample SAMN13153352, study PRJNA577476) | soil metagenome | isolation source: 60 cm saprolite on Douglas fir-dominated hillslope | place: USA:California | collected 2013-09-17 | reverse complement strand
ATGCCGCAGAAACTGACCTGGCACGACGTACTCGAGATCGGCATCGCGCTGCACGAGAAATTCCCCGAGATGGATCCGCTCGGCGTGCGCTTCACCGACCTGCACAAGTGGGTGCGCGAGCTGCCCGGCTTCGACGACGATCCCGGCAAGTCGAACGAGAAGATCCTCGAGGCGATCCAGATGGCCTGGCTCGACGAACGCGAGTGAGTCGCCTGGGAAGCGAGCGCGAGTGAAACCGCGCGACGCGTTCAAAGCCCTGCAGAAGCAGGCCCGCGCCTTCCCCGGCGCGTGGGAGGACCATCCCTGGGGCGAGACGGTCTACAAGGTCGGCAGGAAGGTCTTCGTCTTCCTGGGCGTCGACCGGGGCGACGGCAGCTTCGGCCTCTCCTGCAAGCTGCCGCACTCGAGCGAGGCGGCCGTCACCATGTTCTCGTTCGCCACGCCGACGGGGTACGGACTCGGAAAGAGCGGCTGGGTGAGCGCGCACTTCGCGAAGACGGACGACGTTCCGGTCGACCTGCTCAAGCAGTGGATCGACGAGAGCTACGCGGCGATCGCGCCCAAGCGAGGAGGGAGCATGAGCTCGATCCGCAATCCAGGAAGAGTCGCCGGATTCCTCTACCTGCTCATCGTGGTCCTCGCGCCGGTGTGCCTCATCTACATTCCCGGCCGCCTCTTCGCGGGCCAGAACGCGGCCGCGACGGCCAGCAACATCGCCGCTCACGAGCTGCTCTTTCGCCTCGGCATGGTCAGCGAGCTGCTCTGCGGAACCATCCTGATCTTCCTCGCGCTCGCTCTCTACCGCCTGCTGAAAGGAGTCGACCAGAACCAGGCGGTGCTGATGGTGATCCTCGGCGGACTGCTGCCCTCGGCCATCGATTTCTTCAACGTCCTGAACGACGCCGCCGCCCTGGTGCTGGTGCGCGGCGCCGATTTCTTGTCCGCGTTCGACAAGCCACAGAGGGACGCTCTGGCCGTGCTGTTCCTTCGCCTTCATCACCAGGAGATCGTCGCCGCCGAGATCCTCTGGGGTCTCTGGCTGTTCCCCTTCGCCATCCTCGTCTACCGCTCGCGCTTCCTGCCGCGCTTCCTCGGCGTCTGGCTGGTCATCAACGGCGTTGCCTATCTGATCATCAGCTTGACGGGCCTGCTCTGGCCGCAGCACGAGGAGAGGGTCTTCAATCTCGCCTTCCCCGCGCTCCTCGGGGAAATGGCGATCATGCTGTGGCTGCTGATCAAGGGCGCCACGCCGCCACCGCTCGCCGCCGCAACCGACGGCTAGAGCGCTCCGACCAGCAGCGTGTCGACTTCGCTGCCGTCGTCGAGGCGGCCCTCGCCCGGCGGAACGACTGCGACGGCGTTGACGCCCGCCCAGGAGGCGATCTGCATGCTGCTCTGCTGCGCGCCCGGCGTGAAGACCAGCGTCGCGCCCTCGGCCGTCACGCGGCCGCGCGGAAAAAACGTCAGCCCCTGGATGCGCGAGAGCGAACCGCGCAGCCGTGCCCGCGCCCGCGTGCGCGACGGATGCGGATCGCCCGCCAGCATGCGGATGGCGAGGCGGACGAAGAGCTCGAAGCCCAGGGTCGCTGCCGCGGGGTTGCCGGGCAGGCCGAAGACGAGCCGGCCGCGCGAGGCGGTCCCGAAGAGAATGGGCTTGCCGGGGCGGATGGCGACGGTGTGAAAGATCAGGGAGCCCGAGAGGCGCTCGAGCGCGGCCTGGGCGTGATCGTGATCGCCGACGCTGGCGCCGCCGGTGGTGACGAGGATGTCGGCCGGCGCGTCGACCAGCGCTGCCGCGATCCGCTCCACATCGTCGGCGGCGATGCCCAGGTCGAGCGCCTCTGCGCCGGCGTCCCGGCAGAGCGCAGCGAGCGCGACGGCGTTGGTGGCGATCAGCTTGCCGGGCGCGGGAGAACTGCCAGGCGGTAGCAATTCGCTACCCGTGGACAGCAGCGCCACCCGCGGCCGCCGGAAGACGCGCACGGTGGTCGCGCCGCAGGCAGCCGCCAGCGCGAGCTCGGCCGACTCGAGGCGCGTGCCGGCGGAGATCGCCTCGGCGCCCGCGGTCAGCTCCTCGCCGCGACGGCGGATGTGTTGGCCGGCGCGCGCCGGCAGCTCGATGCGAAGAAGATCCGCGGTGCGCGCGGCGTGCTCCTGCATCACCACGCAGTCGGCGCCGGGCGGCACCGGCGCTCCGGTGAAAATGCGCGCCGACTCGCCGGCAGCGAGCGCGCGCGACCAGGGCGCATCGCCGGCAGCGACCTCGCCGACGACGCGCAGAGCGGCGCCCGCGTCGGCAGCGCGCAGGGCATATCCGTCCATCATCGAGATGTCCGTCGCGGGCTGGTCGCTCTTCGCGCGGACGGCCTGGGCCAGCACCCTGCCCTGCGCAGCGGAGAGCATGGCGTCCTCGGCCGGCAAGGGCGCGCACCGCGAGCTGACGTGCGCCAGCGCTTCCTCGAGGGGAATCATGAGCGCAGCCTGCAAAAACAGAAAAGCCCCGGCACGATCGCCGGGGCCTTGCTGTCCAGAGGCGGGCGCCGGACAGGCCGCTCAGGGATCCGCCGCCAGGGCGTCGGTGGTGCCGAAGAGAGGACTCGAACCTCCACGGGGTTGCCCCCACCAGACCCTGAATCTGGCGTGTCTGCCAATTCCACCACTTCGGCGCGACGCCAGTACGAAAAGCCGTGGCGATCTAACGGAGCGGCCAGATCAAGTCAAGGAACCACTGGGGTTGGGTTACGATCGGAGGCGGATGCCCCTCTGCCGCCACTCGTGCGAAAACCCCCGCGTGCCCAGGCACCCCGCCATGATGCGCGCCCTCGCGGCGCTGCTGGTTTTCCTGCTCCTGCTCCCGCGGCCGGCGGAGGCGGCGGCGCGGAAATCGCCTGCGAAGAAGGCGCCGGTCGTGGTCCTGCCCTACGCGCTCTTTCCGGGCGTGCCGGACGCCATCGGCCCGCGCATCGCCGAGCTCCTCGCACAGGAGCTGCGCGGGCGCGAAGAGCTGAAGCTCGTCGACCTCAAGGCGCCGGTTGCACGCGCCGACAAGTCGGATCCGCTGGCGCAGGCGCGGTCGGCGCTGGGAAAGGCCACGCTGCTCGCGCAGAAAGGTCATCACCCGGCTGCCGCGGCTGCGCTGGAGAAGGCGATCTCGCTCTTCACCGCCAACCCGCGAGTGCTCGACGAGAGCGCGGGCCGGCTGCTCTCGGACGCCGCCCTGCAACTCGCGGTCGAGCGGCTCATCGCCGGCGACGAGGACGGCGGCGACGCAGCGCTGGCGCAGCTGGTCCGCCTCTCGCCGGATCGCGAGGCCAACGCCGCCGACTATCCGCCGGCCTTCCTCTTCGAGCTCGCCGGCGTTCGCAAGCGTCTGCTGGCGTCGCCGCGCGGTTCGCTGCGCGTTCTCGCTCCGCCTGGCGAAGGCGAGGCGCGCGCGTGGGTCGACGGACACCCGGTCGCTGCTCTGCCGGCGCTGGGGGCCGGAAGGTCATGACCGTCGCGGGCGTCACCGCGCGGGTCGCGCCGCAGCCCGGAGCAGAGGGGCCGGCCGCAGATCTGACGGGCGAGCTCTTGCAGGGCGAGCTGAGCCGCACCGCCGTGTCCACCGCCGCCCGATTGGCGCGCGCCGCAGGCGCGGAGGCTGCCGTCTTCGGCGCAGTCATGAAGTCGAAAGACGGGCTCCTCGTGCGCTCGTTCCTCTGCCTGCCGCGGGGCGATCGCGTGCTCGCGCTGACCCCGCTCGCGCTCGACGCGGAGCTGCTCTCCGGCGTCGTGCAGATGGTGAAAGTGGGCGACGAAGTGGCCGCGAATCTCGCCGCGCCGGGAGCAGAGCCCACGCTCCCGCTCGCCCTCGAGGATACGCCGGCTCCGGCCGCTGAAGTCGCAGCGACATCTCCAGCGCCGCCTTCGCCTCTAGCCGCGACCGCGACCCAGACCGCGACCCTTTCCGTTCCCTCTCCCACTCCCTCTCCCGTTCCTGCCGAGCCCATCCGCCGCGTCGCTCTTCCCGGCGCTCCCGTCGATCCGCTCCCCGCACCCGCCCGCGAAGCGTCCGTCGCGAGGCTGCCTCCTCGGTCGCGAGCCGCAGACGAGCCGTCTCGCGCGCTCGTGATCCAGCGCCAGCCCGCGCCCGGCGAACCGGAGCAAGTCGCAGCCCGCGACGCCAAGCCCGCACCCGCGCCGCAACGTCTGCAAGCGCTCGAGCCCGACGCGATCAGGACCGTCCGCGAAGAGCCGCCCCGGCAGAGCCACACGGTGCTCTGGATCGTCGCTGGCGTCGCCATCGCCTCTGCCGCGGCGGCCGGCGGCTACCTCCTCTACCAGGCCAGCCAGCCGCCCACGACCGGCAACGTGAACCTCACGTGGGGCCACTGATGCGCGCCTGCGCCCTCGCGGTCGTGCTCGCCGGCTGCGGCCCGGCGGTGCTGGGCATCCAGATCGAAGTGGTGACCAAGGCGTGCCCGGGCGCGAGCGTCGACACCAGCCCCATCACCGGCGTGACCCGCCCGCGCTTCCACCTCACCGGCGACGGACTTGCGACGCAGACCATCAGCGTCGACCTCGGCAGCGGCCAGGCGCAGATCCCCGGCATCCCCATCGGCATCAACCGCCGCCTCACCGTCGAAGCGCTCACCGGCAGCCGCGTGCGCGCCCGCGCCGACAGCGGCCTCTTCGACGCGCTCGGGCCCGGCGACGTCCAGCTCAAGGTCTTCCTGCGCAACGTCGACGGTTTCACCGGCGTCGGCGACGACACCGGCGCCTGCACGCACATGACGACGGCGCGCGCGGGCCACGCGATGGCCCTCTTGCCCGACGGGCGCGTCCTCATCAGCGGCGGCTACAGCGACGACGCCGGAACGCGCGTCTATCACGACGAGGCCGAACTCTTCGATCCGGCCACGGGCGCGTTCTCGCCGCACTCGCCATCTCCGGCGAATCCGGCGCGGGCATCCTGCTGGCCGGCGGCGAGGGACCGGCGAGCAGCGGCGGCGTGGCAGCGGTCGCGCCCTTCGAGCTCTTCGCCAACGGCAACTGGATCGAGGTCCAGCCCGGCAGCAACCCCGCGCGCACGCAGGCGGCAGCGGCGGTCGATCTCCGGACCGGAGCGGCGGTGTTCGCCGGCGGTCAAGCCGGGCCCGACCACCCCGGCGTCACGCGCTACTCGTCGGTGTCGTGGTTCGATCCGGCCACCAACATCCTGCGGGAATCGGCCCTGCCGTTGCGGGTGGGCCCTCTCTCGGACGCGGTCGCCGTCGCGCGCGGGAATCTCTCCAGCGGGACGCAGCTGGGCGGCATCGTGCTGGTGGGCGGGCGGGACCAGGGCGGCAACACGCTCTCGCAGATCTCCGGCGTCATCTGGGGACCTTCGCCCACTGCCAGCCTCGACTACATCGACGACACGACCTATGCCGATCCCGTCTTCAAGCTGCCGGCGCCGCGCGCGCACCACGTCGCGCTGCGGACCGTCGACGACATGGTGCTGGCCGCGGGCGGCGTGCTGACGGTGACGGACGGCGCGCTCGACTATGCGAACGCGACGGCCGCGATCACGCTCATCGACACCGCCGGCCGTCAGGTCCAGGATCTCGCCGCGCCGCTCTCGCAAGCGCGCGGAGACTCGTGCGCGGTCCTGCTCGGCGATGGCACCGCGCTGGTCGCCGGCGGCGCCTGGAAGGACGTGGTGGGCACGCACAGCGCGCGCAGCGTCGACCTGATCGCACCCGACCACTCGGTGCGCGCGGCTTTTGGTCCGCCCAACGGCATCGGCGACGGCCTTCTGCAGTCGGCGCGGCATCGCGCGGCCTGTCTCAAGCTGCGCGACGGTAGCGTGCTGGTCTCGGGAGGATTGCAATACCCGCCGGGCGGCGGACAGCCGGTGGTGCTCGACAGCGCCGAAATCTACACGCCGCTGAACTAGTACCGAATCGATCAGCTCTGGGGCTTCTCGGCGGCGCCGTCGGCGCGGCGGCGGATCGGCGCGACTCCGCTGGCCGGAGTCCCCTCGGCGGGGGTGGGCGTGCCCTCTGCAGGCAGCGCTTCGGAAACGGCGGCACCCGCGGGGGGCTCCGTCGCGGCTGCCGCCTCGGGCGGCACGCTCGCGGCCATGTCCTGCGCGCCGGACTGCGCTGCTGCGAGCTCCTCGCGCGGCCTGTCGGCGGCGGCAGGTCCGGTCGCCCTGGGACGCTCCTTCGACGGCGGCGGCGCGAGAGAAATACCGGCCTGCCACAGCCTGCGCTCCGCCTGGGCGAGGCGCTCCTTGGTCAGCTCCAACTCGCCCTTGGTGACCAGGTAGACGCGGTTGTTGGTCTCGGCGCGGCCCTTCTGCTTCCTGATCTCCTCGCGCAGCTCCTGCTCCCGCTTCTTCGCGTCGCGCGCGTTGCGTTCGGCGGCCTGCACCTGCCGCTCCAACTCGGCCCGCGCCGCGTCGAGCTGCATGCGCTGCGCGTCGACATCAGCGGACGGCTGCGCGACGGGAGCTGCCGGAGCCACGGGCGCCGGACGATTCGACAGCTCGCGCACCTTCGCCTGCGCCGAGGTCAGCTCTGCCCTCGCCTGCGCCTCCGCCGTCCTCAGTCCGGCCAGATCGCGTCGCGCCGCCGACTCGGCCGCGTGCGCCTCTTCCGTCAGCTTGCGGGCGTGCGCCAGGTCCTCTTCCAGCTCGGCCTCGCGGGCGCCGCGGGACTGCGTCTTGCCCGCCTTGGACTCCTGCGCCTTCTTGCGCGCATCGGCCAGCTTCTCGCGCGACTCGACCAGCTGCGCGCTGCGCGCCTTCAGCTCCTCCGCGATGCGCTTCTGCTCGGCGCGGGCCACCTCGGCCTCCTTGCGCGCGGAGTCGGCCTCCGAGCGAAGGGCCTTCACCACGCTGGCCGCGGACTGGCCCTGGAACCAGAACACCACCGCCAGCACCGCTGCGACGACAGAGACCAGAAACGCAAAACCAAGCATGCTTCTCTCCGGAGAAAGGCCGCGGACAATAGCGGAAATCGCGCGCCGGATCGAGCAAAGGCGACGCTTGGTAGTTTCAAACTGACCGACTGCCCGGCGCTTCTGGAAAATGGCAGATCAGACGTTCCGCGCAGGCCCCATCAGCTCGGCGAAGACCGCGTCCTCGACGGTCTTGCGGTGCTCCTTGCCGGCCTCGAAGTGGTAGCGCGGGCCGACCAGCTTGACGCCGGGCGCCCCGTGGTCGCGGACGTCGTCGATGCGCACCGTCACCAGCGCGCAGGGAAACGGCGCCGAGGACATGGGCTCCTTCTCGACGGCCGCCGTGCCGATCAGGCCGTAGCAAAGGTCGTCGGCCAGCACCTCGAGCGCGATGCGGTCGTTCGCGCGCAAGTTGCGCATGGCCCGGCCGCGCGTGTCGGCCGCGAGCGCGAGCGTCCGCGCGTCGCGCGCCACCACCCAGGTCATCAGCGTGGTCTGCGGAACTCCCTCGGCGTCCACGGTGGCCACCACGCAAGTCTGCCCGCCGCGCAGAAGCTGCACGAGGTGCGGCGGCATCTCGGAGGGCGGGGTATCAGACATTCTCGAGAAGCTCAGGGGCAGGCGGCGACTTCGCCGGCGCGCAACCGCGCACGGAAGACTGCGCAGGCTTGATCGCGCTCGGCGCCGTCGAGCTGCGCGGCCACCAGTGAGAGCACGGCAGCGGCGTCGGAGGGGCCCGCTCCCAGCGCGCGTGAGGCGGCCAAGGCGGCCCTCGAAGCGGCGGTGAGATCGCCGCTCGCGTCGGCCCAGGCCCAGAGCGCGCCGGCCAGCACGGCGGAAGAGGGAGCTGAAGCAGGCAGCGGGCGCGAGAGATCAAGCTGACCGACCGGGTCGCCACCCGGCTCCGACGCGGCGAGGTATCCGGGGTCGCCGGCGGCGGCGGCGCCGAGGAAGAGCGCGATTCCTTCCGCCTCTTCCGCGTGCGCCTCGGCGAGGTTGCGAAGCTGGCGCCGGGCCATCTCGCGCGCCACCGCGCCGGGGTTGAGCGCGGAGGGAACGCGGGCGCCGGCGGGGCCCTCGCCGAGCGTGAAAGCGTCGGCACCGGCGACGTAGCGCAGGCCGGGTGCGGCGGACTCGTCAGCGAGCACCGGCGCAGGCAGGAGCGCTTCGGCACCGGCGGCGAGGAGGAACTGCCGCCCCCGCTCCATCGCTGCGTATTGCGAGAGCAGCGTCACGCACGGCACCGTCCGCGCCACCAGCGCGCCCGAAACTTTGTGGCGGAGCTGGCAGTCCGGCGATGCGCCGCCCGCCGCGCGAGCGCCGTCGAGGGCCGCGCCGAGCAGCAGAATGCCCGCCGGCCCGCGCACCGCCGTCAGATCCGCGCCGGGCAGGTCGACTTCCTGCGCCGCCAGCGCGCCCGAGAGCCGGTCCACCCCGAGCACCGAGAGGCGGTCGGAGGTCCCGGCGGCCCCGCAGGCGGCGGCGAGCAGGAGGAGCGGCAATGTCCAGCGCGAGCGCATGAAAGCCCCTTTTACCTCAACGCCGGGGAAATCCGAACTTCCCTCGGGCTACAATGTGACCGATGCGGTTGTCGATCGCCACCAAAGTGTTCCTCGGCTTCGTCGCAGTGTTGGCTTGCAGCGCTGCGGTGTCGGGGTACGGAATCGTCCGCCTGCGGCGGATCGGGCGGGGGCTCTCGCTCCTCTCGCGGCCCTACATGCCGCTGACGCGCGCGGTCTCCACGCTGGAGGCGTTCCAGAAAGAGCGCGAGCGATCGAGCGATCGGCTGCTGGAAGAGCCGGACGCGCGGGCGCGCGGAAATCTCATCGCGCTCGACCGCACCTACTTCGCCCGCGTCGTCGGCGAGCGGCTGGCCTTCGCGCAGCAGTTGGTGGCGTCGGCACAGGAGGAGCGGGCTTTGCCCCCGACGGGCGGAGGCCAACAGGCCGGAGCATGGGTAGAGACGACGGCGGAGCGGGACGCGCTCGATCGCATCGGCGAGCGGCTTTCGGCGGTGGGCGCGCGCATCGCCGAGGAGGAGAAGGCCGCGGCGCAACTCACCGCGCAGCTCGAGGCGGTGCGGCGCACTCCGTCGGAGGAGCCAGCTCTCGCCGACCCGATCGCGCGGCTCAAGACGGCCGAGCGGCGCGTCGATCACGAGCTGAAGACGCTGGGCCAGATCCTGCAGGACTCGATGAACCAGGGCGTCGAGGAGGCCGAGCGGCAGGAGCGCGCCGCACGCTGGGCGCTGCTGGCACTCTCGGTGCTGGCGCTGCTCGTCGGGCTGCTCGTCCTCTGGCTCTCGCAGCGCGCGCTCTCGCCCATCCGCACGCTGACCGAAGCGGCGCAGCGCCTGGGCCGCGGTGCGCCTGAGTCGGTGACCGTGCCCGAAGAGGGCGGCGACGAGCTGGCGCTGCTGGCGCGCGAGTTCAACGCAATGGCCCAGCGGCTCGCGGCCCGCGAGCGTGAGCTGCGCGCGCAGGGAGAGGCGCTCTTGCGATCGGAACGGCTGGCGGCCATCGGGCGCATCGCGGCGCAGATCACGCACGAGATCCGCAATCCGCTCTCGAGCATTTCACTCAACGCCGAGGAGCTCGCTGAGCGCATGCTTAGCGCCGAGGGCGCGCCGGCAGCGCGGGAGCTGTGCGACGCCATCATGCGCGAGGTCGATCGGCTGGCGGGCATCACCGAGGAGTACCTGCGCTTCGCGCGGCTGCCCAAGCCGTCGATGCAGCGCGCGGACCTGAACGAGGTGGTGCGCGACCTGCTCGAGTTCGTGCGGCCGGAGCTGGTGGCGGGCGGCGTGACCGTCGAGCTGCGCCTCTCGCCCGAGCTGCCGCGCGTGCTGGCCGATGTGGCGCAGCTCCGCCAGCTGCTGCTAAACTTGGTGCGCAATGCGCGCGAAGCGATGCCCGGCGGCGGCAGCTTGCGCGTGTCCACGCGCGGGGGTGAAGGTGCGGTCGAGATCGAGGTGCGAGACACCGGGCCGGGCATCGAGCCGTCGCGCCTGCAGCGCATCTTCGATCCCTTCTTCACCACCAAGGAGCGCGGCACGGGCCTCGGCCTCGCCATGTCGCAGGAGATCGCCCAGGAGCACGGGGGCCAGCTCACCTGCGAGAGCACGCCGGGAACGGGGACCACCTTCTCGCTTCGCTTGCCGGCGCTGGTCGAGCAAGCGCCCCAGCAACTGGCGGCAAACGTCTAGAAGCAAATCTCACCACGGAGACACTGAGGACACGGAGAGAAGCTTTCGTTTGGAGAACCAAAAACTCGGGGCACTCCGTGCTCTCCGTGGTGCGCTTTTGCAGTTCGCCGTCTGGTCGCTTATCCTCCGCCGCCCTGAATGAACGATCCGGTCCACAAGAGCGTGCTCCCCAATGGCCTGCGGGTGGTCACGGTGGAACTGCCCCACCTGCACACGGGGATGATCGCGGCCTACGTGCGCGCCGGCTCCCGCCACGAGAGCGAAGCGCGCAACGGCGTCTCGCACTTCCTCGAGCACCTCTTCTTCCGCGGCAGCGAGGGCTTTCCCGAGGGCCGCGGCATGAACGCGCTGGTGGAGGATTGTGGCGGCTCGCTCAACGGCGTCACCACCCGCGACCACGGCTTCTATTTCTCTCCGGTCCACCCCGCGCGCATCGACGTTCCCATCCAGGTGCTGGGCGACATGCTGGCGCGCCCGCTGCTCAAGGAGATCGAGCTCGAGCGCGAGGTGATCCTCGAGGAGATTCTCGACGAGGTCGACGAGCAGGGCCGCGACATCGACGTCGACAACCTCTCGAAGCGCGCGCTCTTTCCCTCGCACCCGCTGGGGATGAAGATCGCCGGCTCGCGCGAGACCGTCTCCGATCTGCGCGAGGAGCACCTGCGCGAGCAGCACGCGCGCGCTTATGGAGCGCGCAACCTCGTGCTCGCCTGCGCCGGGCCGGTGCAGCATGCGCACGTGCTGGAGTTGGCGGAGAGACATTTCGGCGCGCTGCCGCCCGGGGAGCTGCTCGTCGAATCGCCGATCAACGGCGCCCCGCGCGGGCCGCAGCTGGTCGCCGTGCAGCACGCGGAATCGCAGATGGAGCTGCAGCTCTCCTTCCGCGGCCCGCCCGAGGAGCACGCGGACTTTCCCGCGCTGCGGGTGGTGAAGCGCATCCTCGACGACGGCCTCGCCTCGCGGCTGCAGCTCCACCTGGTCGAGCGCAAGGCGCTCGCGTACTCGGTGGGCGCGGGCATGGACGGCTTCTCCGACTGCTCGGTCTTCGAGGTGGGCTGCGCCTGCGCGCCGAAGAAGGCGCCGGCCGCGCTCGAGGAGTTGCTGAGGCTGCTGGACGAATTGCGCTCGGTCGACGTGCCGGACGACGAGCTCTCGCGAGCGAAGAAGAAGACGCGAATCGGGCTCGAGTTCTCGCTCGACTCGCCGGCGGAGATGATCGGCTGGTTCGGCGCGGGCGAGCTCTTGCACCCGCCGGTCGAGAGCTTCGAGAGCTGGATCGCGCGCATCGAGAGCGTGACTGCACAGGACGTGCGGCGGGTGGCGAACGCGATCTTCCGGCGCGAGAATCTCATCGCCTGCGCCGTGGGGCCGCTCGCGTCCGTCGAAAAGAAGCTGCAGGCCGCGGTGGACGGCGCGCTGTGAGCGATCCGCTGGGCGGCCTCGCTCCCGAAGAGCCCCGCGCGCCGCTGCCGAGCGCGCCGGTGCAAAAGCCGAAGCGGCCGTTCACGCCGACGACCTGGGCGATCCTGGGCGTGCTCGCCGTCGCCTTCGCCGCCGAGGGATTCGTCGGGCACGACTCGGCCGTCCAGAGCTCGGTGGCGCTCCTGCGCTCGTACGCCTTCCTGCACATCGGGTGGATGCACATCGCCATGAACGGCTGGGCGCTCTGGATCCTCGCGCCTCAGCTGGAGATGACCTACGGATCGAACTCGACCATGGGCCTCTTCGCCGCCACCGCGATGGCCGGGGGCGGCGCGAGCATCCTCTGGGCCGCCCTGCGCGGCGGGCAACCCATCATGTCCGCGGGCGCCTCGGGCGGGCTGTTCGGACTCTTCGGCGCGACTGTGGCGCTTTCCTGGCGGCTGCGGCTCCGCATTCCGCCCGACGCGCGCAAGAGCGTGTTGCGGCGCATCCTGCTCACGCTGGCGATCAATGTCGCCATCGCAGCGAGCTTCCCGGTCGACAGCGCAGCGCACCTGGGCGGTCTCGTCTGCGGAGGCGCGTTGGGCTTGATCGCCGGGCTTCCGTCGCTGCCGTCGCGTCCGTGGCATCGCGCAACGCAGTGGGCTCTGGTCGGCAGCGCGCTTCTCCTCGCGGCGATGGAGGGAGCGGCCTTCGCGCGCGCCGTGAAGCCTAAACCGCGGACGCTGAGGGCCGCCGGCGTCGAGGCTCAGGTGCCCGGCCTCTTCATTCCGCTCGAGCCGGGGACGGCGGGAATTCGGGGCGAGGCGATGCTCCAAATCAGCCGCTGGGACGACCCCCTGCAGATCCAGCCCGGCGACGACGCCGTCCGCATCGGCGATCGCACCTGGGTTCGCCAGCGCGCCGAAAAGGATGGCACTGAGGTGTTGCGCCTCGCCACGGCCGAAGGGAGCGGGCGGCTGCTCATCGAGCTCTGGTGCGGCAGCGACTTCTGCCGCGGGCCCCGCGCCGACCCCATCACCGAGCAGGTCGCGCGCACGATTCACGCGCGCTGAGAACACGCTCGGCGCGCCTGTCAAGAGGGCCTGCACCGCCGCTTGCGATTCGAGCGGCGGCCCGCGATGCGCGTGCTAGGCTTTCTGCATGCGCGACTTCCTCTACAAAGTCGTCCGCCGGCTGCAGGAATCGG
>WNFM01196508.1_pt2 | contig 12742 bp, 10 predicted proteins | sample 5400271 | NCBI WGS metagenome assembly WNFM01 (sample SAMN13153352, study PRJNA577476) | soil metagenome | isolation source: 60 cm saprolite on Douglas fir-dominated hillslope | place: USA:California | collected 2013-09-17 | reverse complement strand
CGGTTCTCGCTTCTTCCAGCAAGGCGGCATCGATATCGGCCAGTACCACGCAGGCGCCTTCCGAGAGCAGCTTCGAGGCGATCGCCTTGCCGATGCCACCAGCCCCACCGGTCACCAGAGCGACGCGGCCAGCCAAAGATTTCGGCTTCGGCATACGCTGCAATTTCGCTTCCTCAAGCAGCCAGTATTCGATGTTGAAGGCTTCCTGCTCGGGGAGGCCGACATAGGCATCGACGGCAGCCGCCTCGCCCATGACATTGATGGCATTGACGTAGAACTCGCCGGCAATCCGGGCTGTCGCCTTGTCGCGGGCGAAGGTGATCATGCCGACCCCCGGCACCAGATAGACGATGGCGTTGGGATCGCGCAATGCCGGGCTATCGGCGTGCTTGCAGCGCTCATAATAAGCCGTGTACTCACCGCGATAGGCAAGAATGCTGGCATCCAGCCCCTCGATCACCGCATCGAGATTGTTGGCCGCCGGATCGAAGGGCACCACCAGCGGGCGGATCTTGGTGCGGAGGAAATGATCTGGGCAGCTGGTGCCGAGATCGGCCAACGCCTTGAGGTCGCGACTATTGACGAAGTCCAGGACCACCGCCTGATCGTCGAAATGACCGACCTTGCGCTCACCGCCGCCAATGCGGGCACGGATCTCCGGCATCAGGCGCGCGACGATACCGGCGCGCTCAGCGGCCGGCAGCGTAGCGACGGTGGCGCCACCGAAAATCGGCTTGCGCTGCGTCTGTTCGGCAAACCAGCGGATCGCCTTGTTGATGATGCGCAAAGTGGTTTCATAGCAGTCGCGGGAGGTTTCCCCCCAGGTCAGCAGGCCATGGGCCTCCAGCACCACGCCCTTGGCCTGCGGATTGGCCTTGGCGAAAGCGGCGAGGTCGAGACCGAGCTGGAATCCCGGTCGCCGCCAGGGCAGCCAGCCGATCTCGTCGCCGAAGATCTCGGCGGTCAGCGCCTGGCTGTTTTGCGTGGCAGCAATCGCAATCACCGCATCGGGATGCATGTGATCGACATGGCGATTGGGGAGATAGGCATGCAGCGGCGTATCGATCGAGGCCGCGCGCGGGTTGAGGTTGAAGGTGCAATGCGGCAGATAGCCGACCATCTCGTCTTCATGAGCGGCGCCGCGATAGATCTGCCGCAGCTGCAGCAGCTTCTCCATATAGAGCGTCGCAAAGCCATCGAGCTTCATGGTGCCGACATTGCCGCCCGAGCCCTTGACCCAGAGCACATCAGTCTTGGCACCACTCAGCGGATCGGCCAGCAGGATTTTGGCCGAGGTATTGCCGCCGCCGTAATTGGTGATGCGCTTATCGGCGCCCAGCAGATTGGAGCGATAAAGCAGGCGGCCCGGCTCATCCAATGACACCGCCTTGGCCTCGTCCCAGCGATTCTCCACGAGTTGGATATCGGCCGTATCGGCCATAATGCTGCCTCCCTCTCGATGACGTGGCTGTCCTGGACCCTGCGAAAGGGGTCCGCTTTTTTCAAACCATCGCGCAGCCTTGAAAGTGTGTCAATCATATTTGCGCAAATATGATCATATTGCACTGCAGTATGATTGATTAAGATTATTTGTGATTGACACTGGGTCAAAATCCGTCATCCTCAAGCGCAATGGGGAGGTTGTCTGCGCATGCATGAGAGAGAGCGTCATCGCATCATCCTGAGTGTCGTCCAGGAACGGCCGATCATCACCGTGCAGGATGTGGTCGAGCTGACCGGCGCCTCGGAAGCGACGATCCGACGCGATTTCGCCTCGCTGGCGCAACAGGGCCGCTTGCGCAAGGTGCATGGCGGGGCCGAGGCGGCACAGCCCGGCGGGATTTTGAGCGCGCGCTCGTTCAGCCAGAGTGTCGATGTCAATTCCGCCCAGAAGCGCGCCATCGCCCATGAAGCGGTGAGGCTCTGCCGTGAAGGCGAAGCGATCATCATCAATGGCGGCACCACCACCTTCCAGATGGTGCATTACCTCTCCGGCCGAAAGCTCGAAGTCTTCACCAATTCATTCCCGATCGCCGAGCATCTGCTGAAACATTCCTCCTGCCGCGTCATGCTGCCGGCCGGCACCATCTATCGCGAACAGAGCATCATCCTGAGCCCGTTCGAGAATGACGGCATAGAGCATTTCTACGCCAAGCACATGTTCATGGGCGCCCAGGGTGTCTCGGCGCTTGGCATCATGGAATCCGATTCCCTCATCATCCAGTCGGAGCAGCGCCTGATGCGCCAGGCCGAAGAGCTGGTGCTGCTGGTCGATTCCAGCAAGTTCAATACCCGCTCCAGCATGGTGCTGTGCCCCTTGGAGCGCGCCGCCACCATCATCACCGATGACGGGATCAGCGATGCGGCACGGCGCATGGTCGAGGATGCCGGCATAAGGCTCATCACCGCCAGCTTGGATAACACCACAGAACGAGACGATAGCCAGGTCTTGAGCCTGGTAACGTAGCACCACCAGCAACAATCGCCAGCATCCATCAATGGTGGTCGCCAGAAACCACACCGATTAAAGCCACAATGATGCAAGAAAAGGGGAGGACTATCATGTTGATCAACAGAAGAACCGCCATCGCCGCCACGCTCGGATTAGGGATGGGCCTTGGTTTCATCGCCGGTCCGTTCGTTGCAAGCCGGGCCGAAGCCGCCCCGCTGAAGATCGCCTTGGTGGTGAAGGCTTTGGGCATCGGCTTCTTCGAAGCCGCCAATAAGGGCGCCCAGGAAGCTGCCAAGGAACTCGGCGATGTCGAAATCATCTATACCGGCCCGACCAATACCACGGCCGAAGGCCAGATCGAGGTGATCAACACCCTCATTGCCCAGAAGGTCGATGCCATCGCCATTTCCGCCAATGACAAGGATGCCCTGGTGCCGGTCCTCAAGAAGGCCATGCAGCGCGGCATCAAGGTGATCTCCTGGGATTCCGGTGTCGCACCGGAAGGCCGGCTGATGCATCTCAACCCCTCCTCCAATGCGCTGATCGGCAAGATGTGCGTCAAGCTGGCGGCGGATGTGCTGCCCGATGGCAAAGGCGATGTCGCCATCCTCTCCGCCTCGGCCACCGCCACCAACCAGAATATCTGGATCGAGGAGATGAAGAAGGTCCTGCCGCAATATCCCGGCATCAATCTCGTCAAAACCGCCTATGGCGATGATCTCTCGGATAAGAGCTATCGCGAGACCCAGGGCCTGCTGCAATCCTATCCCAATCTGAAGGCGATCATCGCGCCGACCTCGGTCGGGATCGTCGCCGCCGCCCAGGCGGTGGCCGATGGCAAGAAGATCGGCCAGGTCTATGTAACGGGCCTGGGTCTGCCCTCGGAAATGGCCGGCCATGTCAAATCCGGTGCCACCAAGTCCTTCGCCATCTGGAACCCGATCGATCTCGGTTATGCCGCGACCACCATCGCCTATAACCTGGTCAAGGGGACCGCCGAAGCGAAACCCGGTGCCGAGATTCCCATGGGCCGCATGGGCAAGGTGACCCTGGACGAGCATAATGAAGGCGCCATGGCCGATCCCTTCATCTATGATTCCAGCAATGTCGAGAAGTTCGCCAAGATCTTCTGACCTGGATCCGGCCGGGCTGCGTCACTGGGCGCAGCCCGCTTTAATCGGCACCTGGAACGCCCATGCTGCAGACTGCGAGCCCAGAAATCACCCGCGAGATGACCACCGGCCGCGCCGCCATCCCCGGCGATGATCGTGCTGATCTTGCTGGTGCTAGCGTGACCGCCGCCTCAGGCGCGATCCTCTCCTTGCGCGGCATCTCGAAATCCTTTCCCGGCGTCCTGGCGCTGCAGCAGGTCGCACTTGATCTCTATCCCGGCCGCGTCACCGCCTTGATCGGCGAGAATGGCGCCGGCAAATCCACCCTGGTCAAGATCCTCACCGGCATCCATCAGCCGGATCACGGCGCGATCGTGATCGATGGCAGCGCCCGGCACATCGGCACCGCCGCGGCGGCGCAAGAAATCGGCATCACCGCCATCCATCAGGAAACCGTCTTGTTCGACGATCTCTCGGTCGCCGAGAACGTCTTCCTCGGCCATACGCCGCGCACCCGCTTTGGCCTGGTCGACTGGCCGGCCATGATCAGTCGGACGCGCGAGATCCTGCAGCGCATCGGCGTGGTCCTCGACCCGAAGATGCGCCTCAAGGATCTGTCGATCGCCCAGCGCCACCTGGTCGCCATCGCCCGCGCCCTCTCGATCGATGCCCGCATCGTCATCATGGACGAGCCGACGGCGGCACTCAGCTACAAGGAAGTCGAGGATCTGTTCGCCATCATCGGCAATCTGAAGGCGGCCGGCACCGCGATCCTCTTCATCAGCCATAAATTCGACGAGGTCTTCCGCATCGCCGATCACTATGCGGTCTTTCGCGATGGCCGCGCGGTCGGTGCCGGACCGATGGCGGCGATCGATCAGGCAGCACTGGTGCAATTGATGGTCGGCCGCGCCGTCGATCATGTCTTTCCCAAGCAGCCGGCTGAGATCGGCGCCGAGCTATTGCGGGTCGAAGGCTACTCGCATCCGACCGAATTTGCCGACATCTCGTTCAGCCTGCGGCGCGGCGAGATCCTCGGCTTTTATGGCCTGATCGGCGCCGGGCGTTCGGAGGTGATGCAGGCGATCTTCGGCATCACCCGGCCCAGCCACGGCCACCTCACCATCGATGGCCGCAATCTCACACCGCGTTCGCCCGATGAGGCGATCGCCGCCGGCATCGTCTATGTGCCGGAGGAGCGCGGTCGCCACGGCGCCATCCTGCCGCTGCCGATTGCCGAGAATATCGCCCTTCCCTCCTTGCGGCGCCTTGCCAAGGGCGGCTTCCTGCGGTCCCAGGCGGAGTTCGATCTGGCGCGGCTTTATGCCGAGCGGCTTGATCTGCGCGCATCCTCGCTGTCGCAGCCGGTCGGCACCTTATCCGGTGGCAATCAGCAGAAGGTGGTGATCGGCAAATGGCTGGCAACCGCCCCCAAGGTGATCATCCTCGATGAACCGACCAAGGGTGTCGATATCGGCTCCAAAGCGGCGATCCACGCCTTCATGAGCGAGCTGGCGGCCGCTGGCCTGGCGGTCATCATGGTCTCCTCGGAGATCCCGGAAATCCTCGGCATGTCGGACCGTGTCGTCGTCATGCGCGAGGGCCGCATCGTCGCGGCCTATGATCGCGCCGCACTCAGCCCCGAAGCTTTGGTCCGCGCCGCCACCGGCAATCTAACCACTGGCAATCTAACCACCGGCAATCTCCCGATCGATGCGGAGGGCGCGGTATGAAATCGCTCTTGGCCCGGCGCGAGATCCTGCTGCTGCTGGCGATCGGCCTGCTGCTGGCCGCCATTGCCACACGCTTTCCGGCCTTCGTCCTGCCCGGCAATCTCGGCGATGTGTTTCACGACACCGCCATCCTGCTGATCCTGGTGATCGGCCAGATGGCGGTCATTCTGACCCGCGCCATCGATCTCTCGGTCGCCGCCAATCTGGCCTTGACCGGTATGATCACCGCGCTGCTCAATGCCGCGCATCCGGAGATACCCTTGCCGGCGATCATTCTGCTGGCGGCCCTGATCGGCCTGGTGCTCGGCGCCATCAATGGCCTGCTGGTCTGGAAGCTCGGCATGCCGGCGATCGTCGTCACCTTGGGCACCCTCACCATCTATCGCGGTCTCGCCTTCCTGGTTTCCCATGGCCGCTGGGTCAATGCCCATGAGATGAGCCCGAGCTTCCTCAGTTTCCCGCGCGCCGATCTTCTCGGCCTGCCGGTTCTCTCCTGGATCGCGCTGCTGGTTCTGGCCTTGGCCTGGTTCGGCTTCAAGCGCTTGACCCTCGGCCGCGACTTCTATGCCGTCGGTGGCAATCCGGTCGCCGCCGTCTATGTCGGCATCGATGTCGGGCGCACCCGATTCATCGCCTTCAGCCTCTCCGGCATGCTGGCGGGGCTCAGCGGTTATCTCTGGGTATCGCGCTATGCCGTCGCCTATGTGGATATCGCCAACGGCTTCGAGCTCGATGTCATCGCCGCCTGTGTGATCGGCGGTGATCCTGGGGGCCCTCTTTCTCGGCATCATCAAGAATGCCCTGCCGGTGATCAATGTCTCGCCCTTCTGGCAGATGGCGATTTCCGGCGCCATCATCATCATCGCCGTCATCATCAATGTCCGGGCCGAACGCAGCCAGGGCCGCCGCATCCTGCGGCAACCCGCCAGCGCCGCAATACGCGGAGCCAGCTGATGACCATGATCGACACGCCTCGCCACATCACCGACCGCCACATCCCCGACCGCCTGGAGCGTCCCTGGCAGCGCATCGCCAAAAGCTGGGAGGCTTTGCTGTTCCTGGTGCTGGTGGCGATCTTCGCCGTCAATTGCCTGACCTCGCCCTTCTTCCTCGACCCCTGGAATCTCTCCGACGCCACCTTCGATTTCACCGAGAAGGCGATCATGGCCCTGGCCATGACCTTCCTGATCATCGCCGGCGAGATCGATCTCTCGGTTGCCGCCATCATCGCTCTGGCTTCGACGGCCATGGGTGCTGCCGCCCAGCACGGTGTCGAGACGGCCGGCCTGGTGGCGATCGGCCTTGCCGTCGGGCTTGGCTGCGGTGCCGTCAATGGCTGGCTGGTGACGCGCCTGCGCCTGCCCTCGATCATCGCCACCATCGGCACCATGAGCCTGTTTCGCGGCATCGCTTATGTGGTGCTGGGTGATCAGGTCTATAAAGGCTATCCCAGCGACTTCGCTTTTTTCGGCCAGGGCTATGTCTTCTGGGCCTTCTCGTTTGAATTCGTCACCTTCCTGGTGCTGGCGCTGATCGCCGGCATCGTGCTCCAGCGCACCATCTTCGGCCGCCTGGTTTATGCGATTGGCAACAATCCGCTGGGTGCCCGCTTCTCCGGCATCCGGGTGACACGGGTCAAATTCCATCTCTTCCTGCTGGCCGGTCTCGCCAGCGGCCTCGCCGCCATCATGCTGACCTCCAGGCTCGGTGCGACGCGGCCCTCGATTGCCTTCGGCTGGGAGCTGCAGGTCGTCACCATGGTGGTGCTGGGCGGGGTCAATATCCAGGGTGGCGCCGGCAGCATCCTCGGCGTCGTCATCGCCGCTTTCGTCATGGGCCTGGTCACCTTCGGCCTGGGCCTCTTGAATGTCCCCGGCATCGTCATGTCGGTGATCATCGGCCTGATGCTGATCGGCGTCATCGCCTTGCCGATCGTCATCCGCCGCCTGCTGCAGCAACGCAAGGCCGCCTGATGCCGAGCCGCGCCAGCCATGAGAAGATCGCCTTCACCATGCGCCTGCTGCCGGGCAAGGCTGCCGAGTATCAACGACGCCATGACGCGATCTGGCCGGAACTCAGCGATCTGCTGCACGCCGCCGGCATCAGCGATTATTCGATCTATCTCGATGAAACCAGCAACACCCTCTTCGCGGTGCTGTGGCGCCGCCGGGATCACCGGATGGCGGATCTGCCGCAGCATCCCCTGATGCGGAAATGGTGGGCCTATATGGCCGATCTCATGCTGGTGCAACCGGATCAGGCGCCGGTTGTGGCACCCTTGCGCCCGGTCTTCCATCTCGACTAACCTGCGGCATGAGCCAGACCACCGCGCACCAGCCCCGCTTCATCGCCGTCCTCGATGTCGGCAAGACCAATGTGAAAGTGGTGCTGCATGATCTCGCCACGGGCGCGGATGTGATCAGCCATAGCCACCCCAATGCCGCGCGGCAGGACGGTCCCTATCCCCATGCCGATGTCGAGGGCATCTTCGATTTCGTCCGTGCCGGCCTCACCGATATCGCCCGCGCGGCACCGGTCGATGCCATCTCGGTCACCAGCCATGGCGCCTGCGCGGCGATCCTGGGGGAAGACGGGCTCGCCCTGCCGGTCCTCGATTACGAATATGACGGATCGGCGGAAACCGCCGCCGCCTATGATCTGATCCGGCCGGCTTTCGCCGAGACCTTTTCGCCGCGCCTGCCGCTGGGGCTCAATCTCGGCGCCCAATTTTTCTGGCAGCAGCAACGCTTCAAGGCCGACTTCGCGCGGGCCCGTCATATCCTCACTTATCCGCAATACTGGGCCTGGCGGCTCTCCGGTGGCCGCGCCAGTGAAGCGACCTCACTTGGCTGCCATACCGATCTTTGGGCGCCGATGAGCCAGGACTTTTCCAGCCTGGTACAGCGTCAGGGCTGGAGACCGCTCTTCCCGCCCTTGCGCCGCGCCGTCGATCAGATCGGTTCCTTGCGGGCCGAGCTGGCACAAGGCTGCGGCTTGCCCGCCGGCATCCCGGTCCATTGCGGCATCCACGATTCCAATGCCTCGCTGTTGCCGCATCTTCTGAGCCAGACCGCCCCCTTCGCCGTCGTCTCGACCGGCACCTGGGTGGTGTGTTTTGCGATCCCGGGAACCCTGGAGCATCTCAATGCCAGTCGCGACACCTTGGCCAATGTCGATGCCTTCGGCCGTGCGGTGCCGTCCGCCCGCTTCATGGGCGGGCGCGAATATGCCCAACTCACGGCGGGATTGCCGGATGAGACCGCGACCTTGGCTTCCGATTTTCGTCTGCTGGAAGAAGTCCTGCAGCGACAGCTGATGGTCCTGCCGAGCCTGGTCCCCGGCAGCGGTCCCTTCCCACACAGCCAAGGCGGCTGGCGCAATGCGACAGGGGCAACACCGGCGATGAAGCGGATCGCCGCGTCACTCTATCTCGCCTTGATGACGCAGACCTGCCTCGCGCTCATCGGTGCCGATGGCCCGACCATGATCGAGGGTCCCACAGCAAAGAATGCCCTCTTCTGTCAATTGCTGGGCCTGCTGACCGGTCGGCCGGTCCATCCTTGCCTCGGCACCACCGGCACCAGTGCTGGTGCCGCCTTGCTGGCCAACCCGAATGCCAAGCACGCGGCCCAGACCTCGCCCAGCATCGGGCCAACTGCAATCTCAGGAATCGAGCCCGACTTACTGCAGGCCTATGCCACGCAGTGGCGCGCCGCCATCGGCAACCCCACCTGCTAAATCCGGACGATATTGTCGCCGATCAGACGCTCGGATTCCTGTGTAAGATCGATCAGCTTGCCGGTGCGGACACTTTCATCGGCGGCGAGGCAGATGCGCAGGCTGTTGATGGCATCCCGCACATGCTCGCTCATATCGCGATTCTCGCGAATGGCCGCCAGGAACAGCAGCTGCTCGCGATGGCAGAGCTCCTGATGTCCCGGTTCATCCGCCATGCGCAGGATCTCATCGGTCTTGGCGAAACTGCCATCGGGTTTGAGTGCGGCATGATGCAGGCGCAGGGCATTGGTCTTGGTATGGCTGTCGATATCGGCCGAGGCGGTCGCCGCCTGTCCCGCTGCTGACGCGGCACCGGCTTCGGCGGCGATGATCGAGACACAGCCTTTGGGACCGATCATGTCCTTCACGAAGAAGGCGGTCTCGCTCATCATCGGCCCCCAGCCGGCCTCGTACCAGCCGACCGAGCCGTCATCGAAGGTAACCTGCAGCTGACCGTAATTATACATGGCGGGATCGATTTCCTTGGTCAGGCGGACCCCGATCGCATGCACCTTGAGAGGCTTTGCCCGCGTCACCTGGCACATGACGTCGACATAATGGACACCACAATCGACGATCGGCGAGATCGACTTCATCAGCTGCTTATGGACGCTCCAATTGCTGCCGGCCGATTGCTGATTGAGATTCATCCGCATCACCAGCGGCTTGCCGAGGCCCTGGCCGATCTCGATGAACTTCATCCAGGAGGGATGCACCCGCAGGATATAGCCGATCACCAGCTTGCGCTTGGCCTTGGTGGCGGCGGCCACCACCTCCTCCGCTTCCTTGACCGAACCGGCAATGGGCTTCTCCATGAAGACGTGACAGCCGGCGGCGAAGGCTTGTCTGGCATAAGCGGCATGGGTATCGGGCCAGGTATTGATCGAGACCGCATCCGGCTTCTCGGCATTGAGCGCCGTGGCGAAATCCTCATACAGCGGCACGCCGGGAAAGTCGGCGGTGATATCGGCGCGCTCCTTGATCGAGCGACTGCACAAGCCGGCAATCTCGAAGCCATCGATCGCTTGATAGGCGCGGGCATGGCTCAAGCCCATATTGCCGATGCCGACCACCAGGACACGGATCTTGTCGCTCATGAAGATTTCTCCGGTTGCAGACGTTGCTCCGACACGCCATCGACCCAGGTACCACGCACCTGCAGGGCCTTGTCGAGCAACACCAGGCTGGCGCGATAACCGGGTGCCACCCGGCCGAGATCGTGATCGCGCTTGATGAAGCCGGCGGGATAGAGCGCGGCCATGCGCAGCGCCTCGCCGAGCTCGACACCAAGATGATCCACCGTGTAGCGCAAGGCGGCATCCATGGTGAGATTGGAACCGGCCAGGGTGCCATCCGGCAGGTCAAGCCTGCCATCACGGTCGAAGTGATCCGGTCCGCCCGCCGCCGTCGGCATGGCATCGGTCACCAGCACGATCTTGCCGCGCGGCTTGGCGGCAATGGCGACCTTGAGCGCCGTCGGCGCCACATGATGGCCATCGGCGATGATGCCGCAGAAGCTGTCGCGATCCGCCAAGGCAGCACCCACCATGCCAGGCTGGCGATGGGTCAGCGGGCTCATGGCGTTATAAAGATGTGTGAAGCCGCGGGCACCGGAGGCCAAGGCCGCCTGGGCCTGTTCGGCCGTTGCCTCGGCATGGCCGAGACTGACGATGATGCCGGCGGCTGCCAGTTCAACGATCATTGCCGGCGGCATCTTGGCTGGCGAGATGGTGAACATGACGCTGCCGCAATCGGCACTTTTCAGCCAGTCAAGTTCAGTGCGAATCTGCTCGATCGTATCGACCTGCCGAATGAACTCGGCCGGATGGGCACCCCGTTTTGGCTGATCGATATAGATCCCTTCGACATGGACACCCAAAACGCTGGCGCAACCCTGCTGGCGGGCAGCGCGCACCGCACCGACCGCTTGCTTCACCGTATCGAGGCGATCGGTGATCACCGTCGGTAACATGCCGGTTGTCCCGAAGGCGCGATGCGCCTTGGCAATGCGCTGCACAACCTCGGCACGCGGCGCGTCGTTCAGCAGGGCGCCACCACCGCCATTGACCTGGACATCGATGAAGCCCGGCGCCAGCAGGTGATCGCGGACGTCGACGCGCTGGATCCCCGGCTCCAGCTGATCCATCGCAACCACACCACGGATCAGCGCACCATCGATCACCAGCGCCAGGCGATCTTCCTTGTGATCGTGAAACGCCTCGCCGTCGAACAGGCGCGCACCACAAAGAGCCAATACAGTCATTCTGCGTCCATCACTTTCTGTCACTCTCCCCGGCCTCTTTGCGGACCAGATTCCTTGTGGGTTGGTGCCTGGCTGGCTGGCGCCACGTAAAGCTCGGCGACGAAATCATACGTATCGCCGCGATAATGCGACTGGGTGAATTCCACCGTGCGGCCATCAGGCAAGTAAGAGACTCGCTCGATGAAGAGGGTGGCACTGCCGACCGGCATCTGCAACAGCCCGGCCTCATAATCAGGCAGCGAGATCGCATGCAGCCGCTGCAAGGCCCGGACCGGCCGCGCCCCCAATTCGTCGAGCGCGGCATAGAGCGAGGCACCGACAATCTGCGGATCGGGCAGGAACTGGCGCGGCACCACGGCAAGCTCAATCGCCATCGGCACGCCATCGGCACGGCGCAGACGATGCAGGCGGCAGACCTCGGTCCCGGGCGAAAGGCCCAGCACCATCGCCTCTTGTGGTGTCGGCAAGGCGATCGAGCGTTCCAGCCATTGCGATTCCGCTTTCAGGCCACGCAATTGCATGTCCTGGGTGAAACTGGTGAGGCGCGACAATGGCTGCTCGATGCGGCCACGCTGGGTGGCGACGAAAGTGCCGGAGCCGCGCCGCTGCACGAGCACACCTTCACTCACCAGATCGGCCAGGGCCTTGCGCACGGTGACGCGGGAAATGCCCAGCATCTCCGCCATCTCACGTTCACCTGGCAATGGATCCATCTCATGCAGGATGCCGGTGCTGACCGCTTCACGAATCGTGTGCTGCAGGCGCAGATAAAGCGGCATGATGGTCTTCAGCTCGAAGCGGGCCTTGTCGAAGACCGTGCTCGTCACCATTGCGATACCTCGCCGCGTTGATGGCGCCGTCGCGCCATCAGGATGGCGCCATCGACCGGCTCAGCCAAAGCCGGCTCGACCAGGTCCCAGCCAAGGCAGGATCGCCGCCGATACGCCGCCGATCAACGAGAGGCGGGGTGCGCCGAAACGCCGGAGCGCCAGCAGCATGTCGCTCAAGCTGGTGCCGGCCCTGTGCAGGATGGCAATGGCCTCAGGATCACCCGCTATGGCGGCGGCAAAGACCAGCGGCGCATAACGCGCATAGTCGCCGGCTTCGGCATGCCGCGCCCAGGCAGTGATGTCACTGAGCTTGCCGTTGAACGCCGCCAGGATGCCGTCGAGCAGCGGCGAATGCGGTGCCAGATCGTCGCCGGCCAGCACCGCCCGGCGAATTGCCGCATGACCGATGCGCGCCCCCGAGCCATCATCGCCGATCTGAAAGCCCCAACCACCCAGCGCATGACGATGCCCCTGGACCACCGCCAAGGCGGCCGAGCCGGTGCCGGTGATGACGATGCCGCCATCATGCCCCTCATGGGCACCGAGACAGGCGGCATAGGCGTCGTTATCGGCGG
>WNFM01279416.1_pt1 | contig 12743 bp, 12 predicted proteins | sample 5400271 | NCBI WGS metagenome assembly WNFM01 (sample SAMN13153352, study PRJNA577476) | soil metagenome | isolation source: 60 cm saprolite on Douglas fir-dominated hillslope | place: USA:California | collected 2013-09-17 | reverse complement strand
CTCGCCGTGCTGTTCGTCGGCCTGCTCTACCGGGGGATACGCCGCGGCCGTCACCGGGCCGGGCTCGCGGTGTTGCTCGCCCTCGTCGGCCTCTGCCATCCCGTGCCGTTCATCAGCGCCGCCGGCGCGGGCCTCTATTTCCTGCTGGACCCGGCAAGGCTGCGGCAAAACCTCGCGTACCTCGCATACGTCTACGCGGCGGCGGCGCTGCTCATGGCCTTCTGGCTCGCGCCGTTGATCGCGGGCTTGCCGTACGCGACGTCCATCCACTGGGAATGGCAGTTCCAATCGTGGCTGGACGTGCTGCCCCCGATGCTCAGCCTCCCCGCCGTCCTGGCCGTGATCGATGGCGTCCGGCTGGGCCGCATCCGGCGCAGGCCCGGCGCTGGCCACTACCTGCTCTTCAGCCTCCTCGTCAGTGCGGCGGCCTTCTGCGCCGCCAACAGCGTCGGCGTCCCCGACATCCGCTTCATCCCCTTCGCGCAGATCGTGATCCTGCTCCTCGCCCTCGATCTCCTGTCCGCGTTCCTGCCCGCCCTCCCCGCGCCGGGGCTGCCCGGCCTCGCCCTGGTCGCGGCCACGCTCGGCGTCGTGCAGGCGGGCGCCGGCTACATACCGAACTGGGTGAAGTGGAACTACGAAGGCATCGAGAACAAGCCCCAGTATCCGATCCTGCAACGGATCATGGCCGCCCTGAAGGGCAGTCTGGCCGACCCGCGTGTCGGTTACGAGCATTCGCCGAGCTATGACGTCTTCGGCAGCATGCGGATCTTCGAGAGCCTTCCACGCCTGGCAGGTCGAGCCACCCTCGAGGGCGTGCTGCTGCAGACCGCGGTCACGTCTCCCTTCGTCTACTCCATCCAGTCGCTCGTCTCCGAGCAGGGGACCAGTGTCATCCCGGGCTACTCCTATCCCGATTCGAATCCCGTGCGCGGCACGCCGCGGCTCGACCTGTTCAACGTGCGGGACTTCCTGGCCGTGTCGGACAAGGTCAAGGCCGCGCTGGACAGGGATCCTCGCTGGACCCGGCTCTTCGTGCTCGAGCCCTACGTGATCTACCGCCGTACCGAGACGCCCGCGGGCTACGTGCGGGTCCCGAAGTTCCGTCCCGTCCTCATCGAGACCGCGAACTGGAAGAAGGATTTCCACCGCTGGTTCGACAAGGACGACCTGCTCGACGTGCCGCTCGTCTCCGCGCGCACCGTGCCCGCATCGGCGCGCGGACTCTTCCCGGTGGCGGCCACGTCGCCGACCGACTTGCCTCGCGTCCCGGAGACGTCGCGGTGTGCGATCACGGAGAAGCTCTCCTCGTTCGAGATCGAGTTCACGACGACCTGTCCGGGGGTGCCGCACTACATCGCGGTGTCGTACCACCCGAATTGGCGCGTCGAAGGCGCGGCCGGCGTCTTCCTGGCCAGCCCCGCGTTCATGATGGTCGTTCCCCAGCAGCCCAGCGTGCGTCTCCACTTCGTTCGCACGGCGGTCGATTGGGCAGGGATCCTGGCCACGCTCGCCGGCGTCGGACTGTGCTTCGCGATGCCCCGGCGATCCGACGACACGCCGCGCGAGGTGTCTCCCGTCGCCGCACGTCGCTTCCGTCTCGCCAAGACGGCCGTGCTCGTGACCGTGCTGGTGGTGATCGGAATCAGCGTCGCCCGCAAGCTCGGCGCCCAGTACTTCGCCCGGCGCGCCTGGCATTCGTTCGAAATGCAGGACTTTGCGCGCGCACGGCGTGAGTACGACCGCACGCTCCTGTTCGGCCGCGGCCATGCCTCATCGGCCGACGCCATGTTCTGGCGGGCGACGAGCCTGTTTCGCCTGGACGACTGCGCGGCGGCGATCTCCGCTTACGAGGAGCTGATCTCGCGCGTGCCCGAGAACGTATGGGCACCCGAGAGCCAATACCAGGTTGGGATCTGCCAGCAGCGGCTGGGACAACCGGCCGCGGCGGCGGCGGCCTTCCGGCGGACGGTCGGGGAGTACGAGGGCAGCCGCTGGTCAGGCCTCGCCGCCGATCGCTTGCGCTCGCTCGAAGCCATCCCGTGGGAAGAGACACGATGACGCGCGTCCTCGTCACGGGAGCGACGGGATTCATCGGCTCGGCGCTGGTGCCGCGGCTGGTCCAGGCGGGATATGTCCCGCGTCTCCTCGTTCGGAGCTCTCCATCTCCCGCGCCGGCGCCTCCGGTCGAGGTCATGGTCGGAGAGGTGACGGACGCAGAGACGCTACACACGGCCCTCGAGAACGTGGCGGCGGTCGTCCACATGGCGGCCGCCACCTCGGCCGGAAGGCTCGATCCCGCCGTGGCGTATCGCGTCAACGTGGGCGCGGCCACCGCGCTCGTGGACGCGTGCCGGAGGGCGGGGACACACCTGATCGTCCTCAGCACCCAGCACGTCTACCTGCCTGCGCCGGGACTCTACGGGCGCACCAAAAGGATGGCCGATCGCATCTTCCTGGAATCCGGCGTGGCGGTGACCCTCCTGCGGCCCAGCCTCGTCTACGGTCCGGGCACGCGCGGCGTGTTCGTGCGGCTCGCTTCCCTGTTGCGCAAGCTACCGGTCATTCCCGTGATCGGGCCCGGTCAGTGGCGTATGCAGCCCCTGTTTCTCGACGATCTCGTCGACGTCATCCTGAGCGTCCTCGCGCGGCCAGAATTGGCAGGGCGCACCTATGACGTGGGCGGCCCCGACCTGGTCACGTACGATGAGTTCCTGTCCGCCATCTGCGTTGCCATCGGCCGTCCCTGTCGCACCCTTCACCTGTCGCTCAGCCTCTCGTTCGGGCTGGCTTGGACCCTGGAGAGACTCCTGCCGACTCCGCCGCTCACGACGGACAACGTCCGTGGCGCCGTTCGTGATGCGCACTGCGATACGCGCGCCCTCGAGCACGATCTGCGGCCGAGGTTGACCCCGCTGGCCGAGGGCTTGAAACGATCTGGCCTGACCGCATCACATGCCTGACCCCAGACCCCTTCGCTGCGCGGTCATCGGTGCCGGCCGCATGGGCATGGTCCACGGCCACTTGCTGCAGGTCTATCCCGGCACCGAGCTGGTCGGGTTCGCGGATCCGCAGTCGGGCGCGCACGACCGGCTGGCCAGCCAAGGCCTCCGCGCGCCCGTGTTCACGGGGGTGCCGGAGCTGGTGGCAGCCGCGCAACCGGAGGCCGTCTTCATCTGCACGCCGACGCACACGCACCTCGCGGTGACGCGCGAGTGCCTGGTGCGTCCTGTCCACCTCTTCATGGAGAAGCCGGTCGCGACTTCCGTGGCGGACGCGGACGCCATCCTCGCTCTTGCGCGTCAGCATCGCGTGATGCACGCGGCCGGCTACGTCTACGCACACCTGCCCATCGTCGAGGAGGCGCGCCGACTGCTGGCGGAGGGCGTGCTCGGCGAGATCCTGCGCTTCAGCGCGCACGCGTACATCAGCGAGGTCTTCGGCCCGAAGTCGGGGTGGTTCTTCCAGCGCGAGCTCTCCGGCGGCGGCGTGGTCGCGAACATGGGCTCGCACGTGCTGTTCATCCTGGGATGGATGTTCGGCCGCATCCGCCGCGTGATGGCCACCACCCGCTCGCACGCAAGCGCGGTCGAGGACTCCGCGCATGCGCTGTTGTGGTTCGACGGTGGCGTGACCGGCATGCTCGACACGTCGTGGAGCATGCCTGGCGCGCAAATGCTGGATTACGGGATCACGATCGACGGCCGGCAGGGGACGCTCGTGCTCGGTCGAGAGCAGATCCTCCTGCATCTGCTGCGTCCGATGGGCGACCACCCGGGTGGCTGGAGCGAGATCCACGCCAGCGACCTGCCCGCGGACACCGCGTTTGACATCAGCCCGCACATCGGGGGCGAGGCCTTCTATCGCCAGCTCCGTGTGTTCGAGACGGCGTGCCGGACTGGCCGGCTGCCCTTCTGCTCGCTGGACGAGGCCGCCAACACGCAGCGGATGATCGAGGGCATCTATGGGTCGGCGGCCAGCGGCCAGCCGGTCGAGGTCGCCTGATGGAGCTGGCCCTCGACCTGAGCCCGCCCGAAAGCAAGCACTACCGGAGCTGGAACGAGCGGCTTCGCTACGTGGCGCGCTACAGCCAGCCGGAGGAGATCCACGTCGCCTGCGAGATGGCGCGTGCGGTCGGCGCGACTTCGGTGATGGCCGTGCTCGACCGTCGCACCGAAGCGGCGCTGCGTGAGTTCCAGATCTGGCGTGACCTGTCGATCTGGGCGGTGGTGCCCAACATGTACGCCTTCATCCGCGACCTGACCGACCGTGGTCTTGTTGGAGCCGCACTCGCGCGCTTCCTCCGCTTGCGGCCCGCGGCGATGGTCGCCACGGGCATGAACGCGCTGCGCGAGCTCGGTCCGCTCGCGCGCTCGGATTTCTCGGCCGGGGCGTTATGGCTCGCGCAGATGGAGCTGGCCGCGGCCCAGCGGCTGCGCATCCGGCGGGTCTTCCTGCATCCACAGCTCACCGAGATCGCTCTCGCGGGCCGTGTGGGCGGCCTCTTCACCGAGTTCGCGCGACGGGCACGCGCTTTCGGTCTGGAGGCCGGGCTGGTGACGCACAATCCGGTGACGGCGGCGGAGGTCCTGGGCGCCGAGCTGGATGCGTTCTCGGCGATCATGGCGCCAGATGGTTCCGGAGCGCGAGGCGTGCGAGGTCTTGTTCCGCACCCGTCCGGGGCGCTTCTGGGCGGCGGAGATCACCGCCGGTGGCCGTCTCCCCCTCCCCGAGGCCTTCGCGCATCCACGAGCGATGGGCTTCGCGGGCAGCGTGGTGGATTTCCGCGGGATCGAAGCCCTGTTCGACGCTCGCCGCCGCCCCTCGGCGTAGTGGCGTCACGCCGGACGGGTCCAGCGGCGCCGGACGAGCATTGCCACCCACAGCGCCACCAGCACGCCCGAGGAAATGAAAGCGTAGTACGGAGCGGGGAGCGCCCACACCCCCTTCGGAGCTCGGATCTCGAGCATCCGATGAACCATCGAGGTGTGGTGCTCCCCTTGATCCTCGTATTCGGCGACCACGAAGACCGGCACACGGCTGCCCGGAAGCAGGCCATGGTTCGTCAACCCGATGACGTTCTCGCGGTCCGCCCACGGCCCGATCGCGAGGGGAGCGATGAGCGCCGCCGCTTCGACGCCGCGCGCCGCCACGACGCGCAATTGGATCTGTTGGGGGCGGGGAGAGAGGCTCTTGAGACGAACGTGAATGTCGCCGGAGGGCGCGAGCGCGGGGCCGTCGACTTCGAGCAGCGCGATCAGGGAGGGTGCGGGCGCTCCGAGCGTGATCAGGGCGACCTGAACCGCCTGGAGTGGATAACCATTCCCATCTGCATAGTCCACGGACGTCGTCAGCGGCCACTGGCCACTGCGCTTCTCTTTCCAGGGAACCTCGATCTGCGCGTCGAGACGTTGACTGGGAGCAAGGGTAGCGACCGGCTGACCTCGTGACGGGACGTCCCCGGCCAGGATCACCGAAGGCACGACCGAGCGCGCGGCCTCGTCTCCGGAGTTCATGATTTTCAGGGAGATCGAGAGGCCCGATGGAGTCACCGTGGCGGCCACGTCCGTGGAAATGGCAATCGTCCCCGCTTCGGACCGCGTGCCCGCGTAGAGGAGCAGGACGGCCGCGATCAGTGCGGTGCGCCCCGGAAGCACCTAGGTTGACTCCGGCAGTCTGGAGGCACAGGCCTCGAGCAGGTCCGCGATGCGCCCGCAGTTCTGCTCACGGTTGAAATGACGACGCGCAAAGTCGATCGCGGCGCGGCCCCGACGCAGCCTCTCCTGGGGATCACGAGCTTTCTCGACCGCCTTGATGAGGCCCGCGACGTCTCCTTCCGCCACGATCCAGCCTCCGCCGGATTCGCTGATCCAGGCCGCGATCTCGTTGGCGGAGGGACCCACGAAGATCACGGGCCGGCCCAGGGCAAACGCCGCCTGAAGCTTGCTTGGAACGATCAAGGCCTGCCATCCGGACGAGAGGCTCGCGAGGTGCACGTCGCCGGACAACAGGCTCGCGGCCGCCTCGGCCACGTCGACGGAGGGCAGGAGCTGGACGCGGGCAGATGGGCATTGCTGGTGGTAGGTCTCGACCTCCCCGCGTCGGGGTCCGCCTCCGACGAACGCCCATACCGGCCCGTCCGGCCCGAAGTGCCGGGCGGCATCGAGGAATTCGCGGAAGCGATGTCCTCTTCCCATGTTGCCCGAGTACAGCAGCACGAGGTCGTCGTCCCGCCACTCGCGGCGTCCTCGCATCTGCCGCGCGGCCTTCAGGGCCTCCGCGTCACCCACGAGATCGCTCCACAGGGGCACGGCCTTCAGCGGCTCGCGTCGACCGAGATGCGTCGCCACCCGCTCCGCCATATAGGGACCGAGAGTCAGGATGAGCGCCGCGCGGTCGAACTGGAACCGCGCAATCGCGTTCAGCGCGCGCGCACGCCAGGAACCACGCTCCACGCGGCCGTGAGCCTCGAGGACGTCCGGATACACGTCCATCGTCCAATGCGCGTGGGCAGCCCCGCGCCAGCGCCCGGCGAGGGCCGCCACCACGCCGATCAGGGGAGGACTGCTCGCCGCGAGCGTGAGATCCACTCCAGGGGAGCGGACGATCAGACGAAGAGCGGTCTGGAGCAGGAAGAGGCCGTCGTCCGCCATCCGTCCCGCCGTCCCTCGCGCGTCCAATGGAGTTGCGCGGACGCGACGCACGTCGACTCCCTCGAAAAGGCCGGAGCCGCCGAGATTGCGGCCGGTGCCGTACTGCTTGCGCGAGCACAGGACGCGCACGTCGTGGCCCCGGCCCACCAGCTCCGTCGCGACGTCGTGCAGGAGGCGGCCCGTCGGAGCGGGATCGGGCGGGTAGAACTGGTTGATGAGGAGGAAGCGCAGCCGCATCTAGGCGTGGCGCAGAACGTCCTTGTAGAACCGGAGGAGAAACCGCACGCTTAGGGCTGGACCGGGCACTCTCGCAGAAACTCTCGGTGCTCTAGGGGCTTGCCTTCGCTAAGGGCGGCAAATCTGACATGATCTCCGCGAGCCGCACGGGCTGGCGGTGTTTAAGCCGCCGGCTGAGCCGATAGACGCTGCTCTTCACCGGCCGGCGCTGACGCCACTCGCTCAGACAGGCGACGACGCCCGACAGCGTGCCTACTGCAGCGGTCCAAAAGTACCCTGCACGAAGAGAGTGCCGTAAGGCCAACAGTGCTGTACCCACAGCGTGAGACATCAGATACGGCATCGGTACGTTGTACCAGCAAAAGAGAACGTGATTGCGTGGACCCAGGCGGTTCAGGCGTGTCCTATCGCGAATCGGAGACTCGAAGTGGTGGATCGGGTCCGCGTCGCCTACGCGGATCACGAAACCGGAGCTCAATAGCCGGATGCTGAGGTCCGGCTCCTCCACGTGCATGAACAAACTAGTGCGGTAACCACCGACGCCTTCGAAAGCATCCCGCCGAAGGGCGACCATCCCAGCGCAGAAGTCGTACGTGATGCCGTCAGGGTCACCCTGCCGTGGTCCTTGACGCAGCTCGTTACCCCGCCCTACGTCGATGAAGGGGATCGTCACCGCGCCGATTCTCGGTGAATCGAAAAGGCGGAGTGTCTGCTCGACGGTCCGCCGGGATTGAAGGACGCAGTCGTCGTCCAGCGTGACGAGGTGATTCGTGGATGCCAGTCTTCCGCCATGATTTCGTAGGAAGCAGGGGCCCCGGTTTTCCTCAAACCGCTCGTAGCGAACGACCGGGAAGTCCCTAGCTATCATCCTCTGCGTGTCGTCGGTTGATCCGTCGTCGAGCACCAGAATCTCGACGGAAACCGTTTGGGCAAGCGCTGACTCGATCGCTCGGCGCAGGCTGTCGGCCCGATTGCGAGTCGGAATGATCACGCTGGCGCCTGCGCGATGCCCGCTCACGCGCCGGACCGTACGTGCCCACAGACCTGCCCGCCACGTGCGGTAACGAGCGGAATGCTGGTCACCGCCGGCCGGAGGTTACCCAACCGCACTCTTCTGTCGTTCGCACCCACGATGCAATACGAACAGGGTCTGGCGCCCTCCAGTGGGCTCGGGCAGGCACAAGGCACGTGAGATTATAGAGGCGGTGTCTGATCAGAGGGAGAGTCCGCCATCGGTGCTTCGGCGGGCAGTCCGGTAGTCTCATGGGATTGGGAAAGCTTTGGCTCTGGCTCAACGTGACGTTCGGCCACGGTCTCCGCGTCGCTTTCTGGCGGGACGTACGCCGTCCCCAAATACTCTCTACGCTGCCGGTCCGCGGAACGACCGATCGTGCCTGCGAGGTACACGTCCTCACCTGCGCGAGCGATTGGCTGAACACCATCTGGGCGCTGAAGTCGCTCTATCACTTCAGTCGGCGACGCTACGCACTCTGCATCCACGAGGACGGCAGTCTCGGGCATGAGGAGCTCAGCGCGCTGGCTGAGCATTTTCCGGAGGCACGGATCGTGGACCGTCCGACCGCCGATCAAAGGCTCGATCGAGTCCTCAGGAATCGTCCGCAAAGCGCGCGCTTCCGAGCCACCAACCCCCTGGCTCTCAAAGTCTTTGACTTCAGCGTGTTCTTGGAAGCAGAGCGACTGCTCCTCTTGGACAGCGATGTCCTCTTCTTTGCCGAGCCAACGGAGCTCCTGCGGCGGCTCGAGGACCAGAGCTATCGGCTCAACAGCCTGAATCGCGACTGGGGCTACGGCTATTCAGTGGCGGCGGAGCAGCTGCGCGCCGTGGTGCCGAAGGGCTTCCAGGAGGGTGTGAACTCCGGGTTGGGGGTGATTCACCGCGCGTCGATCCGCCTCGATGCAATCGAGGAGTGGCTGACCATGCCAGAAATATGGAGTCATGACCATCGAATCGAACAGACCCTCATCGCCCTCTACTCGTGCCTTTTCGGACACGAGTTCTTGCCGCGAGAGTATGACGTACACCTGGGACCGTTCTCACCGACGCTGCCGTGCCGACACTTTACGGGACCCATACGACACATGATGTATTCGGACGGGATGCGTGTGCTGGCGGGCAAGGGTCTCCTTAAACACCATTCACAACTCAGCCCTGCGACGTCTCCCCGCGCCGGCGGCACATGATCGTCGGTGTCGTCGCCCCAGAATTCCCGCCGGAACGGGGAGGAATGCAGCGCTATGCGCACGAGGTGGTCACCGAGTTGGCGCGCCGGGGCCATCGGGTGATGGTCCTCACGCGGGCAGGTCACTCGAGTCAACCTCCGGTGGAGGGGGTTCAGATTGTTCCCAGCCTGACCGGTGGATGGTACCGGGATCGGCCCACCATCCAAACCTACGCGCGACGCTTTGACATCTGGCATGTGATGAACGCGGCGTGGTCTTGGGTCGCCCTCGCTCTGGCCGAGCCCTTGGTGCTTTCAACTTACGGCAACGACTTCCTCAGCCCGAATCCCGTAGCTGGATTCGACCTTGCGGGCCGTCTCGGGTTGCCCTGGGGCTCTCGTCTCGACTACTCATTGGCCCGGTGGCGCACGCCTCGCCTCATGAAAAAGGGCCTTAGGCGGGTTCATCGGATCTTGGCCATTAGTCACTTTACGGAGGCCGCTTTCCTCCGGTCCTTTCCTTTCTGCGAGGGCAAGACCACTGTCGTCCTTCCGGGACTATCCGATGACCTGTTCGCGGTAGACCGGCATCCGGTGGATACTCGGTGCATATCGCTGCTGAGCGTCTGCCGCCTGACAGATCCGCGCAAGAGCATCGATGTCGTGCTGCACGCGCTCGCGCGATTGCGGTCGCGATTCGCGTTTGCCTATGCAATCGTGGGCGACGGGCCGCTGCGCGCTCCACTGGAGCAGCTTGCACGCGATCTAGGCTTGGGCGATCGTGTTCGATTCCTCGGAGACATCGATGATGTAACGCTCTCCCGCTGCTACGCATCTGCGGACCTCTTCGTGCTCGCGGCGACCGCGTCGACGAAAAGCGTCGAGGGTTTCGGGATCGTCTATCTGGAGGCGGCCGCGTGCGGCACTCCCGTCCTGGCGGCCCGTACAGGAGGTGTTGAGGACGCCGTCCTCGATGGCGTCAGCGGGATGTTGATCGATGAGGTGAGCGTCGAGACCGTCACCGGCGCGCTCACTCGGTTCCTCTCCGGGGACGTGCTGTTTGATCGGGAACGATGCTGCGCCTTTGCGCGCTCGTTCACCTGGTCGAGGACCGCGAATGGCATCATCGCTGCCTATGAGGCGGCCCTCGACAGCAGCGGCGCAGCACTCTGAGGATTCCTGAAATGGCGCTTCAGCTTCAGAAAGTGTTTCTCGAAGAGGTGCCAGCTCACGAACGCCGCCAGCGTGCACGCCGCTACTCGGAACAACGTGGACAACACGACGCTAAGTATCACTGAGTGGATTAGGTCCACAAAGAGCAGGTCTGGCAGCCACTTCACCAAGAGCGGGCTCAACATGCCATGGATCACATATAGTCCGTAGCTGTACTTCCCGAAGAAACGGAGAATGGGCAAGGCAATCAGGACTCCGATCCGACTTCCGGATGGGCGTGTGAGGGCGAAGACCAGGAGCGCCCCCGAGGTGATGCTGAGCAGCGAATCCCCCACGGAGTGCATGAGGGGCTCGCGAGCCGGCAGGCATCGCCAGTGTATGAAGGCCGCGAACAGGATCGCCGCGGTGACACTGCCGAGGCCGAAGATGCGCATCCTGAAGCGCTCCAACGTCCCATCCCTTGCCATCGCCGCCAATAGCGCGCCGAGCATAAGAGAGTCAGCACGGCAGGGCGTCTGAAAGAAGAAGAGGTGCGAAGCGTCCAATGCCACCACCGCCACGATCCGGGCGACCGGCACGAGCACTACCCCTGCGATGCAGACCGACTTCAGGCGGCGCAACGGCAGCGTGATAACGAGCGCGGGCCAGGCCAGGTAGAAGTGCTCCTCTATTGCGAGGGTCCAAAAGTGGCCGAGATTGATTTGAGGGGAGGAGAAGCCGCGGCCGTCGGCACACCACATGCCGACGTTCGTGCAGTACGACCAATTCCAGAGCTGGTTCTGCCACACCGTCCCGAAGCTCGACCAATCGAACACGTGCAGTGGTGGGAGGAGGAGAAAAACCAAGACGAGGGCGCCGTAGTACAAGGGAAAGATGCGAAGCACGCGGCGCATGTAGAAGTTGCGGAAGTAGCGGGGCGATACCTTGGCCTCGATCAGGATCCCGGTGATCAGGAATCCGGAGAGGACGAAGAAGAGGTCGACTCCCGCCCAACCGGACTGGGCGGCGTTCGAGAGCCACGTCATCACGTGCGACGGAGCGTAGTTGCGATTCGGCACGAAGTGATTCAGCAGAACCATCAGGATGGCAACGCCCCGCAGGCCGTCCAGTGCTGGTATTCGTTCGTCGGCCACAGCGCGTGACCCAGCGAGCGGCATCAATCAATCCTTGTCCCTTCCACCACCAGGCGCCGCAATCGATCCGAGGCTCAGAGGTCCGCCTCTCGAGGGGGTCCATGTCGCCGCGTGTACTGCTGCATCGCGGTTCGAAGGCGCTCCTAGTGACACCCGCTTTGATGGAGATCGTGTCGTTCCGAAGGACCGCCTCCGCAGGCGCTCCGTGCCGAGGCTCCTCGGTGAACGTGCCCGGCGGAAAACCGCATTTGCTCGCGGCACAGACTAGCATCGACAAGAGCCCGAGTCATCGGGCGAGGCTTGCGCACGGGCGCCCGGTGGGCATAGTAACTCGCCTAGTCGAACGACCATCACGAACACACTCCGGACTCACCCTATTCACCTCACCAGACGGCTTTACGAACGCGCGGCGGAAGCCGGCATGAAAGCAACCATCTCACGCTTGCCGGAGTGTGTGAAAAGGCCACTCAGACGCTTCCGGGACGCGGCCAGGGACTTTCCCTACCATGGACGGGGAAGGCTTTGCCCCGTATGTGGCAAGTCATCCCGTCGATTTCGGCCCTTTGGTACGGTGCCCCGCCAAGATGCCCAATGCATCCATTGTGGCGCCCTCGAACGCCATCGCTTGTTGTGGCTCTATGTATCAGAGAGAACAGATCTATTTGATGGAAGAGCAAGAAAGATGCTGCATGTTGCGCCAGAACCGTGCCTTGAATCAAGGTTCAGGGAACACCTCGGAGACAACTACCTGACTGCTGACTTATTCGACTCAGGCGCGATGGTAAGAATGGATATCATGAACATTCAGTACTCCGATCAGTCGTTCGATGTTATCTATTGCAGTCATGTCCTAGAGCACGTTCAGGACGACAAGAGAGCTATCCGGGAGTTATGGCGAGTCCTGAAGAGCGGTGGCTGGGCAATTCTGCTGGTACCAGTCAGTGCTACTGAGACATTCGAAGATCCATCCATCGTTGCACCTCTCGCGCGATTGCAGGCCTTTGGCCAAGAGGATCATGTTCGAAGGTACGGGCCCGACTACGTTGATCGACTGCGTGAGGCGGGCTTCAGAGTAGACATCACTACTGTCGCGGACCTTACTCGACACGAAGACGCAGTCCGGATGGGACTAACGCCGGCAAGCGGTCAAATTTACTATTGCAGGAAGTAGTTCTTCCGCGACTCCGGGGCAACCCTCCCGGCGCGGCGCACCGTCTTCCCGGTGGCGAGGAATGCACGCGCGTCGAAGCCCCGCGCCGCCGCAATTCCAGGCCTAACATCCCACGAGCGCACGAACCAAAGTGTTGGGCGAGAGTCGCATCCTCCGGTCAATTGAACGAGGAGATTACTGCGGATTCACGACAATA
>WNFM01281241.1_pt2 | contig 12751 bp, 11 predicted proteins | sample 5400271 | NCBI WGS metagenome assembly WNFM01 (sample SAMN13153352, study PRJNA577476) | soil metagenome | isolation source: 60 cm saprolite on Douglas fir-dominated hillslope | place: USA:California | collected 2013-09-17 | reverse complement strand
TGACGGACCGCCGAGATCACGCCGATCAGAATCGCGACGATGAGCGCGAAGCCCAGGGCCGAGACGAACAGCTCTATCGTGGCGGGGAAGCGGCTGAAGATCTCGCTGGCTACCGATTGGTTGTCCGAGATGGAGATACCAAGATCACCATGCAAGAGGCCCATCAGCCACCTGATATACTGAACATAGAGCGGTTGATCCAAGCCGTATTTCGCCTTGATCGCCTCTATTTCGGCCGCCGTCATGCGCGGCGCCTGGAAGACGCGCTCAGGCCCACCGGGGATCGCATGGATAAGCAAGAACAGGACGATAGACAGGATGAAGAGGAGCAACACCGCTTGCAGGAGGCGGCGAATGATATAGCGTCTCATGGGCGATCACCCTCCCCGCATACGCCAACCGGCCCAAGCCGCGCCGGCGTCAGGCATCTGGTCAACCGTGAGTGTCCATCCATCGTGTCTTCGCGCAGCATCTCGTACGCCGGTCCATGAACCTGGTGCACGCATTCGTCAACCACTACGAGGAAGCGATCCGTTACGTTTCCGGCTGCGCCTGCCCGGCGGCAGCGCAACCCTGCGGCGGTGTCGATCGTTGCGGGCCTGCGATACCACATAACATACCACACCAACGGTCTGGTGTTAGGAGTCGGTGGCGCCGACCGCACGCGCTACGAGGTACAGTGGCAGCGCAGCAGACCTCACCCCCGGCCCCTCTCCTGGTAGGTGAGGGGAGGCGAGCGGGCCGCCACTCTGCCTCTCCCTTCCCGTCTCGGAAAAGGGTTGGGGGGTGAGGTTATCCCTCACCTCAGTCCCTCTCCTGCGAGGAGAGAGGCGAACAGAGGCCGCGCTGCTACCCACTGGGGCTCGCTTCTCATTCCGCCTCCCCTCTCCCACAGGAGAGGGGCTGGGGGTGAGGTCCACAGACTGGCTTGCTAGACCGCTAGCTGATCCTGCATGCGATACGGCGGCCCCGCGAGGGAGCCGCCGCGCCACCGCTGAAGGCAGCGCCTGAAGGGTCTCCCCTCCGGGCGCGCCTTCTCTCGGGTTGACTAGCTCAAGTACCAATCCCAAACGTTCCAGCACTCGACCCCGCCCACGGCGGAGGGCATGTAGTTGTGCAGGTTCGACTTGTACTCGGAGAGATCGAACGCCGAGTACAGGTAGACCGTCGGAACGTCCTTGAGGAGCTGCTGGTAAATCTGCTTGAAGGTTGCCTTGCGGGCGGTCTGGTCAAACTGCGTTGCCTGCGTCTTCTCCAGCTGATCTACCGTCGGACTGCTGTAGTAGGTCAGGTTCTGGCCGCCCGTCGGCGGGAACTGGTCGGAGGACCAGATCAGGTGACTATCCGGATCGCTGAGACTGTTCGCAAACTCCGCGATATCCCACTGGTCGTTGCTCTTGTCGTACTTATGGTCCGACGGGAAGAGCACCGGCCCAAAGAGATCGGAGGACGGGTGGTTGAGGATATCGATCTTGACACCGATGTTCTTCCACGCCGCCTGATAGAGCTGCTCGGAATCCAGGCGATATTGGCGCCCCGAGGTAGTGGAGGCGCGGAACTCCAGCGTCTGGCTGCCCTTGTGGCGGAGGCCGTCCGCGCCCATCGCCCAACCGGCGCTGTCGAGCAGTTGGCCAGCCTTGGTCGCATCGAACCCGGCCACCTGGTCCGGGCCGACGGGGCAGTACCCGTTCTGGACGAGAGTCAGGTCGTGCGCGAAGGTGCCGGTGCCGTCGTCGCAGGTCGGTGCGGCGTTGCCCTTCTGGATCTGGCTAATCTCGGTCTTGGTATCAAAACCGATCGCCAACGCCTCGCGGACCTTCACGTCTGCCAGGATTGGGTTGCTCAAATTGAAGTACAACGCCTCATAGGAGGCCCCAGAGCTCGGCTGGTACAACGAGTAGCCCGGAATGCTCTGCAAAGTGCTCTTGGCATCGACCGGGAGGAAGTAGGCGGTATCCACCTGGCCGGCCTGCAGCGCCGTCACGATGCTTTGCGCGTCGGGGAAGTACTTGAACGTGATCTTGTCCAGGTACGGCTTGGGCGCCTGGTAGTACTTCGGGTTCTTCTTGACCGTAATGTGGTCGCCCTTGACGCGGTCGACCACGGTGAACGGTCCACTGGTCACCGACGGCGTGAAGTCCGCGGCGATATCCTTCGGCGTCATCGAGCTGTAGTGGTGCTTCGGCAGCGGTGAGAACGACTGGACGTCAGTCAGCGATGTTACCAGGAACGTGACGTCAACCGTGTTGAGCGTGATGATGACCGTATTCGGATCCGGCGTGCTGACGTTGCTGATCTCGCTGTTCTGGAAGCCCTGATCGTCAGCGTAGGTCTTATCCGAGAATGTCGTGATGGCGAAGGCCACGTCGTCCGAGGTGAGCGCTTGGCCGTCTGACCACTTCAGGTTCGGGCGCAGCTTGAGCGTGACCTTCTCGGTGGTGCCCGAGATGACGATGCCGCCGTTGCTGCTTGAGGGGACCTGCGTGAGCAGGCCTGCATGGAACCCACCCTGAGTGTCAGCATAGATCAGCGGTGCCCAGATCGTGGCTTTAACGAGCGCGGCGAACGCCTGGGTCGACTGCGCAATCATGAGACTGCTAGGCTCTTGCGAGATGCCGTCTACAATGTTGCCGCCCTGCTTGGGACCGCCACCGGTTGGGGTCGATGACGTGGATCCACACGCGGCAAGGAGCATGGTGGTGAGCACACCAAGTCCTATTACTGTGGACCAGAGACTGCGTTTCTTGAGCATCCTGTGTCCTCCCTAGAGAATGACCGACGCATTGCCGAAAATCATCCGGGAACCCCTGTACCCAATACACCGCGGCGGAGCGCGTGCGCTAGCCGCGAGGCTGATACAATACTACTACGTCACGACTCCGCGGAACCTCTCAGCGGGCATCTCAATTCAGCGTGACGCGCTAGGCCGCGTGTTGTTGCGGGCACATGTGGCGTCGTAGACTGGGCCGAGTTGGCTGGTGCAGATGCGCGCCTCACGCGCAACCTTCACTCCCAGCCACACCGCCTTTCCCGTTGGCGCAGCGCGGTAGAATGGACTCATAATGCGCTCGGTGAGCGGGCCTCGGCCCGCCGAGCCCTGCGCGCTCGAAAAGTGTTCCCCTACGGCTCCCGCGCCTCTGGGACACTAGCGTCCCTGTAGCGCGAGCGCCTGACCTGACGCATGCAGGCGCCTCACCACGCTGGTGAGGCCTCAAGAAGCTCAAGGAGACCACCCGCCGCATGCCTACTCCATCGTCACATGCCGGCTCCCGAGCCGCCACCATCGGCCAGCTCCGCGAGAGCGGCTATCGCGCGCTCCCGGTGAAAGAGGAGATGCGCAACAACCTGATTCGGAAGCTGCGCGCCGGGGAAGAGTTGTTTCCCGGCGTGGTCGGGTATGAAGAAACCGTGATCCCGCAAATCGAGAACGCCATCCTCTCCGGGCAGGATCTGGTGCTGCTCGGCGAGCGCGGCCAGGCGAAGACCCGCATCGCGCGCAGTCTGGTGGGTCTGCTGGATGCCGAAGTACCGGCCATCGCGGGCTGCGAGATCAACGACGATCCCTTCAAACCGATCTGCAAGGCCTGCCTGCTCAGAGTCGCCGAGGAAGGGGACGACACCCCCGTTCAGTGGGTCCCGCGCGACCGGCGCTACGGCGAGAAGCTCGCCACGCCCGACATCACCATCGCTGATCTCATCGGCGAGGTGGACCCCATCAAAGTGGCCGAGGGGCGCTATCTCTCCGATGAGCTGACGATCCACTACGGGCTGATCCCGCGCACCAACCGTGGCATCTTCTGCATCAACGAGCTCCCTGACCTGGCCGAGCGGATTCAGGTGGGCCTGCTCAACATCATGGAAGAGCGTGATGTGCAGATTCGCGGGTACAAGGTGCGCCTGCCGCTGGACCTCTACGTCGTCGCCAGCGCCAATCCTGAGGACTACACCAACCGCGGACGCATCATTACCCCGCTCAAGGACCGCATGGGCTCCGAGGTGCGCACGCACTACCCACGCACTGTGGAGCACGAAGTGGCGATCATGGAGGCCGAAAGCACGCCCTATGAAATTGAGGGCATCGAGGTCTCCGTACCCGGCTACATCAAAGAAATCCTGGCGGAGATCACCCACCAGGCGCGGCGCAGCACCGACATCAGCCAGAAGTCGGGCGTCAGCGTGCGGGTCTCCATCACCAATTACGAGAACGTGATGAGCAACGCCGTGCGCCGGGCCATTCGCCTCAAGGAGCGCAACGCTGTGCCGCGCGTCAGCGATCTGCCGGCAGTGGTGGCCTCGACGGCGGGCAAGATCGAGCTCGATACGATCGGCGAGGCGCGCGAGGACAAGGTCATCGACAAGATCGTGCGCCAGGCGATCGTGAAGGTGTTTCGCGACTATTTCGAGGTCGCCGAGTTCGAGCAGCTGGTGGCCGGCTTCGAGAAGGGCTTGAGTGTGCACGTATCGGACGTGCAGCCTTCGATGGACTACGTCAACCAGCTTTCCCGCGTTGGCGGGCTCAAGCAAGCGGTGGCGAAACTGAATGGGCATGGCAGTCCAGCCTCGGTGGCCTCGGCGGTCGAGTTTATCCTGGAAGGTCTGCACCTCAACAAGCGGCTCAACAAGGAGGAGGTCGCCGGTCAGGCCCGCTACCGGCGCTGAGGCCGCGCGACGTCGTCAGCCCGGAGCCAGCCGCTGACGCACGGGCGCGCGGTGCTCGCCGACCACGTACCCGCCAGGGCTGCCGCCCCATTTCCGATGCAGAGAGTCAGGCCTGCCAATGTTCGATCGCTTTCGCTTCCGTAAGCCCTACCGGTACTCCCGGTGGGATGGCACCCAGCGGCTCGACGACCTGGACGCCGAAAGCATCCTCGATGCCCTCTCGGACGACTACATGCGTCAGGGGGACCTGCGCCGATCGCTCGAGCGCATGATGCGCGAAGGCTTCCGCCGCCGCGACGGCCAGCGCCAGATGGGCCTGCAGGAATTGATGGAGCGCCTGCGCCAGCAGCGCCAGCAACGCATGCAACGCTATAACATGGACGGCGTGATGCAAGACATCCTGGAGAAGCTGGAGCATGTCAAGGAGCTGGAGCGCGACGGCATCCAGCGCCGCCTAGATGGTCGGCCGCCGCGCGCGCAGGACGCCGACGCGGACCAGGGCCCGGCCGCAGGTGGCGCGGAAGACCAGGCCAACCAGTCAGAGCCCTCGGATGGCGCCGAGGGTGAAGGCGCCGATGCCTCCGCGGGCGAGCGCGGGCAGCCAGGGCCGACGGGCCGCAGGCAGTCCGGTCGCTCGCCGCGCGGGCAAGCTGGCAGCATGGAGCAGCCCAGCCAACCCGGTGAGAGCCAGTCCGGCCAACCCGGCGATGGCCAGCCAGGCACGCCGGAGGGCCTTGATCCTGCCGCGCTGCGCCGGGCGTTGGAGAACGTCACGCGCCGCAAGCTCGATTACCTCGATCAACTGCCGCCCGATCCCGCGGGGCAGATCAAGCAGCTGTCCGAATATGACTTTATGGACGAGCAGGCCCGCCAGGAATTTCAGGATCTGCTGGCGATGCTGCAGCAGCAGGTGATGCAGCAATACTTCCAGGGGATGCAGCAGGCCATCCAGAACATGACGCCGGAGGATCTGGCGCGCATGCGCGATATGGTCCGCGAGCTGAACCAGATGCTGCGCGAGCGCGCCGAGGGCGGCGAGCCCGACTTCGATAGCTTCATGCAGAAGTACGGCGACTTCTTCCCGGGCGTCAACTCGCTGGATGATCTGATCGAGCAGCTGCAGCGCAGCATGGCGCAGATGCAGGCCGTGATGGACAGCATGAGTCCGGAGCAGCGCGAGCAGCTCAACGCGATGATGGACCAGCTGATCGGGGATGACCGCCTGCGTGTGGACCTAGCCCAGCTGGCGATGAATCTGGACGCGATCGCCCCCCTGGAAAACGTCCGCACGCGCTTTCCTCTCACGGGGGATGAGCCGCTCTCGCTGGCCGAAGCGATGCACCTCATGGGTGTGCTGCAAGAGATGGATGCGTTGGAGCGCACGTTGCAGGACGCGCGGCGCACTGGCGATCCCGATGATCTGGACCCCGACAAGATGCGCGCCCTCGTCGGCGACGACGAGGCGGCGGCGCTCCTGCAGCTGCAGGAGATGCTCAAGCAGCTCGAAGAGGAGGGCTACGTCCGCCGCAACGGCGAGCGGCTCGAGATGACCTCGCGTGGCATTCGGCGTATCGGACAGCACGCGTTGGAGGACATCTTCTCCAAGCTGCAGCGCGACGGCTTCGGTCGCCACCGGTTGCCCGAGCGCGGCTCCGGCGGCGAGCGCGTGGACGAGAGCAAGCCCTACGTGTTCGGCGATCCGTTCCTCCTCGACCTGAAGGATACGGTGATGAATGGTCTGCGCCGCCAGGGGCCCGGCACGCCGGTGCAGCTGGAGCGCGATGATTTCACGGTTTTCCGCGCCGAGCACCTCACCACCGCGGCGACTGTGCTGATGCTCGACATGAGTTGGAGCATGCTCATCAATGAACTGTGGGAACCTGCCAAGAAAGTGGCCATCGCGCTGGAGAGCCTGATCCGCGGGCAGTTCCCACGTGACGACCTGTTCCTGGTCGGCTTCTCGAATATGGCCCGCGAGTACCAAGCCGACGAGCTGATGCAGGTCAGCCGGCTGGACCACGTGCAGGGCACGAACATGGTGCATGGGCTGATGCTGGCCCGCCAGCTCCTGGCCCACACGCACGCCCAGAACAAGCAGATCATCATGATTACCGATGGCGGACCCACCATGTGGCAAGAAGGCGCTGGGTGGAACTTCGACTGGCCGCCGCCGGAGGTCGCGATCCTGCAGACGTTGCGCGAGGTGCATCGGGCGACGCGCGAGGGCGTCACCATCAACATCTTCATGTTGTGGGACGATCCCTATCTCAAGCACTTCGTCAACCAGATGGCGGGCGTCAATAAGGGGCGGGCCTTCTTCGTCAGCCCTGAGGACCTCGGCGAGTACCTGGTCGTCGATTACCTCAACAGCAAGCGCAAGCGCGTGAGCTGAGCGAGAGCACGATGCCGTCCACGACAGCGCCAGCCGATGATCTCGCCATCCTCGCCACAGGGGCGGCGGCGCTCGGGCTGGCGCTGGACGCGTCCCAACTCGCCGCGTTCGCGCAGTACCGCGAGCTGCTGCTCGCATGGAACGCGCGTTTCAACCTGACGGCTATCACCGACCCGCATGCGATCCTGACGCGCCACTTTCTAGATTCTCTGACCGTCACCCTGGCTGTTTCGGCTGAGTGGCGCGCGCGATCCCTGCGCGTGCTCGACGTCGGCAGCGGGGCGGGCTTCCCCGGCCTGGCGCTGGCGATCGCCTTCCCCCACTGGCGAGTGACCGCCCTGGAGGCCACCGGCAAGAAAGTGATCTTCCTGCGCCACGTGGTCAGTATGCTCCACCTCTCCAACGTGCGGCCGCTGGTCGGCCGAGCCGAACAAGTGGCCCATACCACCGCGGAACGTGCGCGCTACGACCTGGTGACGGCGCGGGCGCTGGCGGCGCTGCCGACGCTCCTGGAATACTGTCAGCCGTTCGCGCGCCCCGGCGGCCTCGTCGTCGCGCCGAAGAAGGGCGATCTGGGCAGCGAGCGCGCCGCCGGCAACCGCGCCGCCGTCACGCTGGGCGGACACCTGGATGAGCCTCTGGCGCTCGCGGTGCCTGGTCTGGAGGACGGCCGTGCGCTGCTGATCGCCCATCAGGAGCGGCTGTGCCCACCGCTGTATCCGCGCGCGGCGGGCGCCCCACGTAAGCACCCGCTGGGCCAGCAGGCGCCCGTGCCGTAGCGGGACCGTCGCGCGGGAGCCTCAGCACGGGCCTGACGTCTGAGAGGTTCAAGCTCAGGCGCGCATGGTAGTATGCGGCATAGCAGCTGCCCATCGGCGCGATGGACGTCATGGTAGCTGCGGGTGCATCCTTCGGCGCTCGTGTCCGTGCTCCGGCCAGCGATGGCCGAGCGCGCGTCCGTGAGCCGGACGCTGCGCTTCAACGAGGAGGCGTGAGCAGCAGACGCCTGCGACCATACGAGACGCTACCGCTGGGCCGAGGTAGCCATACGGCCACACCACGAAAGGATGCAGCAGGGCATGGAGTCACTGAGATCCCAGCACGCTCAGCGCCTGGAGCGCTGGAGCCAAACGCCTGCGACGCGCCTCTCCGCCGCCGCGGCGGCGGTGCCACTGATCCAGCGCGTGGGGATCGCCACGCTGTTCCCAGCCTCGCCGGAAGTACCGAACCTCTACCACGCCTACATGGGCGACCCCACCGCGCCGACCGACTCCAAGTGGGATAGCCCTTCGGGCGAGGTGTACACCTGGCGCTGGATCCTGGGGCGACAGAGAGCCGCCTTCTACACGGCGTGCGTGCGCGGGCGGCCCACCTGGGTCAGCTGGGAGGTGCTGCCGGCGATGCTGCGGGTGCGTGGCGAGATGCGTACGCCGGACGAGCTGTACGACGCGGGCGAGCTCTCGCGCGGCGCCTATCGAGTGGCGCAGGCGCTCGAAGCGGCGGGAGGCGTGCTGACGACGAGCACGTTGCGCGAAGCGGCCGGGTTTCCCAAGGGCACCGAGCAGCGCGCAGCCTTCCTGAAGGCGGTGGACGAGCTGGATAACCGCTTGTTACTCGCCAAGGTGTTCGCCCACGACGATCCGGACGATCTGGACATGCGGCATACACTCGTCGCCACGCGTTACCCAGATCACCTCCATACTGCCGAGCAGATGGCTCGCGAGGACGCCATGGACCAACTCCTTGCAACGTACCTGGCGCAGGCGGTGTACGCGCTGCCCGTCCCCTTGGCCAAGCATCTCAAGCTGCCGGAACACGAGCTGCGCGCTGGACTTGATCGGCTGGTCGCCGCCGACCGGGCGCGCCCAGTCGCGTTCGCCGAGCACAAGGGCACTTGCTACTGCACGGTCTGATCGCTTCTCTGACCAGCGCTCCAGGGCAGCAGCGCGTGGAGCGCCATGCGTCAATCCCGCTGCGTCGTCTAAGGAGGCTCTGATGGAGTGAGGCGCTCCGCTGGAGAGAGGTGGCTCAGCATCTCGCGGAACGTCTCGACATCGATCTCGCCGCGTACGTAGCGCACGCGCAGCTGCTCCACCGCCGACAGCTCCGGGGGCGCCGACACCTGCGGCGCCGCGCGGTCCAACGCCAGCTTGGCCAGCACCCACGCCGTCGCGCCGATGACCGCGAGCCAGACGAGGCTGGGGAGCCAGCCGAACAGCAGCTGGCTCACCCACCATTCAGGTCGTTCGAACATCTCACCCACTCTCCTTGCTGAGCGCTACGCGCCGGCTGCCACCAGATCATCGGCCGCAGCCGGCGCCGCCGCGTGGCCGTATCTCTACGAATTCGCCGGGCGTTCGCCAAGCGTGATCGTGATCGTGTGTTGAGCTGTGCCGCGGACCACCGTCAGCGTCACGCGGGCGCCGGGTGCGCGGCTGAGCAGGGCGCTGGAGAGATCCTCATTGCTCGTGATCGCCTGGCCGTCCACCGCGGTGATCACATCGCCGACCTGCAGTCCCGCTTGCTGCGCGGGGCTCTGCCCGGCGCTATCCTGCGCGAAGCCCGTGACCACCACGCCAGACTGCACGGGCGTTACGTCCTGCGCCTGAATGCCGAGGAAGCCCTGACCGCTACTGGTCACCTTCCCATTCTGGATGAGCTGGCTGGCGATATTCTCCACGCGGTTGGCGGGGATGGCATAGCCGATGCCATTGGCAGCCGTGCCCGTCTCGGGATTGGTCGCCTCCAGCGTCGGGATGCCGATGAGCTGCCCCTGCAGATTAACGAGGGCTCCCCCGCTGTTGCCCGGATTGATAGGCGCGCTCGTTTGGACCAATCCAGTGAGCTCACTCGCCGGGCCGCTCGGCGCCTCACTCGCGCTGCGATTTAGGGCGCTCACGATGCCAAACGTCACGGACTGCTGCAAGCCGAGCGGGTTGCCGACGACGATGGCGAAGTCACCGACCTGGGCCTTCGAGGAATCGGCGAAGGCGATGGGCTTGAGCTTGGTCGCCGCGATCTTGAGCACGGCGAGGTCGTCCTGCGGGTCCTGGCCGACGAGCTGGGCGGAGTAGTTGGTCCCATTGGAAAGGGTGACGGTATAGCTGGTGAAGCCCTGCACCACGTGGTCGTTGGTCACGATGTACCCGTCCGCCGTCAGGATGTCGCCGGATCCGATGGCCTCTTGTCCCCCGGCGACGCTGGTGATCTCCACGACGGAGGGTTTCACCGCCGCGGCGACGGTTTCCACATTTTGCTGGAGGCTCGTGGTGCTGGACGAGAGGGTAATATTGGGCGCGGATGAGGCACCAATCACGATGGTGCGCGTGGACGCGGCCTTGCCATTCGCGATGCCGACGCCCGCCCCGACGCCCAGCATGACGAGCAACAGGGCCACGAGCAAAGCCGCGACCCAGCGGCGACGGCGCGGCCAGCGTAACCGGGACGTCGGCGGCCGGTCACTGCCCGAGGGGGGCGCGGGGGCGAAGCCCTCAAGCCCGGTAATCCATTCGCGCGCTGGCTGGCTGTCCACCGTCCCAGGCGCGCTGTAAATCGGCGGGGCGCCTCCACCTACGTCGACGCTCGGCGGCGGTGCTATGATCGCCGTGTCTGGATGCCCCAGCAGCGACGGATCGTCGAGCTGTGGCGCTATGTACGCTTGCATGATGGCCTCCTTCGAACTGCTGCAACGACTCGATGTGTGGCGTTCCGCTCAGGCGCGTCATGGCATCCCGCCGACATGACAAAGCGTACAGGGGAAACGTCAAACGACCGTGGGAAATAGGTGTGTGATTATTCATGTAAGACTTCACATCTTTGAGAGGTCGCCGAAGGTTGCTGCGTGACCAAGCGGCGCGTTGACGGGTATAAGTGCTCAAAGGAGCATCTGGCGATGCAGGAAATGCGCTGGCTCAACCACTTGCCAGGGGGAACGCTTGAAGGCGGCGTCGAGCTGGCTAATCGTGTCTACTGGGACATCAGCTGGGGCGAGTGTGGGAAGCAGTGGTGCGTCTGGGTGGGGGGCGTGGAGAAGCATCTGCTACTGCGGACAGATGCACGCGAATCGCTCGATGCCTTTCTCTATGGGTTGGGCTTGGCCTACGCTGTCCTTCCGGAGGACACGTTCGATCATTTGGTATTTCAGGTGAAGCGCTGGGTCGAGCCGGAAGATATCACGCCCGAAGAGCGGGCCAGATTTGGGGGGTCTGCGAGTAGCCCAGAGCAATAGCTGAACATCTGAGAGGTACCTCGCCTGTTGAGTCCTGCCTGCCGCATGTGATACGGCATGATAAGCTGCCAGGTGACAGCTTGCCGGCGGCGCAGGGCATAGCCCTGCCCTTGAGGGGGAGCGAGATGTCACGCGCAATCTTTATCCAGGACTTGGTCGAATTGCTGCTGCGACTCGAACGAGGGATGCAGGAGTTCGAGACCCCACTGCCTCAGCAGACGGAGGAGAGCCTCATCACGGCGGTCGCCGCCTTTGGGGACGAAGCGCTGCCCACGCTGCTCACGCGTTTCACGGATTCCTTTACGAACATCGGCCACGGCTACATCGGCCACGGCTACATCGCCCACGGCTACATCATCGAGGTCTTGGAGCGGATCGGGAATCCCGCTGCCGTGCCCGCCCTCATCGCGTTTCACCAGAACTACGGAAACTATGACTCACGAGCGGGCGCCATGTCGGCGTTGCGCATGCTCGACACCGAGCAGGCGTACACCTACATGAGCGAGGTGTTGACGCGCTATGCGCTGGGCAACACCAGGGTGGTGGACTCGCCGCTGGAGCTGGTGATCGCCTGCCGTGCCCTGGGGGAGTGGGGCGACCTCCGAGCCATCCCACCGCTCATGGCGGCCGCCCAGATTCACCACGAGCCCGCCGGCATGCCACAGGCCGCCATCCAGGCGCTGGGCCGCTATCCAGCGGCGCAGAAATTTCTGGCGAAGTTCGCCAGTCAGAACGCGCCGTCGGATGGCGGCGTCACTGACGAAGGCACGGCACACACCTCCAAGGACCACGATCACCAGCCCGAGCCTGAGTGATCGGCACGCTTCAGCTGCCCTGTGCGATGCCAGACAGGTAACTTCCGCAGCCGTCGCTGGCGGGTGCTGGACGTGGCGCAAGGGGGCACACCGAGATGGATATCCGCATGGGGACAATGCCTGTCCCTGGGCTTCCCAGCACAATCCCCGTGGCAGAGGGCGTGAGTCTCATTGTGGAGCGTGGGGGCACAAACGACTCTATCACTCTTCGCGATGATGCTCAGGATGTCAGTGTGGAACTCGCCGATATCGTCCGCGACATTGTCTGGTGTTCTAACCTAGATGTGGGAACGCTGGTCATCGGCAGCGAGTATGGGAGGCGTCTTTACATCGTAGAAGGTCGCGACCTGCGGATAAGGCGCGAGTTGAGCGTGTTCCGCAGTGACGAGGCACTCTGGAACCGTTTAGGCATAGTCCCTACTCCAGACGGGACACGGGTGGTGGTGCTATCCGATACTCTCATCCATCTCCTATCTTGGCAGGGAGAAGTGCTACTCGAACAACCTATCCAAGTCAACTACTCATTTGTCGCCTTGGACGATGTCTCCATTGTTCTTCGCGATAAAGGAGATGTCACGGCGAAGCTATCGACGTATCCCTTGCCCAAGTGACCATTTACCCCCATTCCCCTTGGGACGGTAACATCATACTGACCTG
>WNFM01052301.1_pt1 | contig 12752 bp, 10 predicted proteins | sample 5400271 | NCBI WGS metagenome assembly WNFM01 (sample SAMN13153352, study PRJNA577476) | soil metagenome | isolation source: 60 cm saprolite on Douglas fir-dominated hillslope | place: USA:California | collected 2013-09-17 | reverse complement strand
TGGCACATCAATTCCGTTGTGCCTTCGGGCAAGCTCCGCAGCAGGCGCGCGACTCCTTCTTTGGTCAGCTCGCCGGTCTGCGCGATCCCGCAAAAATAATCGGCTGCCGAAACTCCCGCGCGCTCGGCCTGCTCTCGCGCGTCGCGCGCCAGCAACTTCAGCCCGCGCGCTTGCACGCCCTGCTTGAGCACCACGGCGGCGCGCCGTTCGCCCGTGGAAAGCGCCGCCCGCAAACCTGAAGCCTCATGCGACACGCGAATGGCCCCGATGCCGTGCCTCTTCGCCAGCCGCAGCGCAACCTCAAACAGCCCCGGAAGCATGTGTACGTGTTTATGACCGTCCAAATGCGTAGGCTCGACTCCCGCGTCGCGCACCTTGGAGATCTGCGCGCTCCACTCCATCTCCACTTCGCGCATGGAAAGTCTGCGTGTCGCGATTTTCAACAGCAAGCCATCCGGTCCGCCCTCGAACTGCCCCGCGTCGTTCACCAGACTCGGCACCGATTCGCGCGGCGCGACGGGTGGACCATCGTTCAGATTCAAGTGCACGCCCACCCCGAGCCCACCTGTAGCGCGCGCCAACTCCGCCGCCTCGGCGAACGCCTCGCCATTCGCCAGCAGCGACGCGCTGGTCACAATCCCATTGCGATGCGCCTCCGCGATGCCGCAGTTCACTCCCGCGGTCCACCCGAAGTCATCGGCATTCACGATCAGGTTCCTTGCCACCTGTCCCGTTCCTTTGCTAAGCACTGTCCTTTGGGCCAGCTATACACTCGTGCGCCCTCACGCTTCCGTACCATTGACCCTCTGGGCCCTCAACTCTAGCATGGGCTTTTAGAGGCAGATATGTCCCTTCAGACCAAAGAGCCGAAGAAGGAACCGCGGCCGCAGCCGAAGCTCGCGGAGGCCCGCTACAAAGAGAAGCGCCGCGGGCATCGCATGAATTCGCGCGTGCCCGTGCGCCTGGAGTGGGATTTGCCCTCCGGGAAGCGAATCAAGGCCGAAACGCATACCCGCGTGGTCAACCCGTACGGTTGCATGGTGATTCTGGAGCACGATCTGCCGCTCGAGCATCGCGTCGCGCTCACCAATGTGCCCATGAGCGCCAGCAACGCCGCCGTCATCGTGTGGAAAAGCGAGGAGCGCCCCGAAGGCGGCTGGGAATACGGCGTGGAGTTGGTCGCTCCGGCTATGGATTTCTGGGGGCTGGAACTGTGAAGCCGCCAACGCCCAGTCTGAAACCTGCGATGCCGCACCCGTCGGCGCGCCCGGCGGTCACCCGCACGCCTACCGCGGAGGAGCGCCGGCGCTCGCAGCGCGTGTTCGTGCGCATGCCCGTGGTCATTCACGTTGCCGGCAAAGCCCCGCTTCCCGGGAATACGCATACGGTCAGCGCCGGGGGTGCGATGGTCATTCTTAAGGAAGGAATCGGCGAAGGCACCAAAGTCACCGTCGAGAATCCTGCTACGAACCTTAAGGTCGAAGCCAAAGTCGTCCGCCCGCCGCAAATGAACCAGGAGGGGTCGTTGGTCCCGGTTGAATTTGTCACTCCGTCGCCTACGTTTTGGAACATTTTTTTCCCGCCCTTTAGCGCCTGACTGCTCTTTTAGTGCGCGGCCGTCTTGTTACTTTGAGTCTGGCGAAAATAAAAAACGGCCCCAATTTTGGGGCCGTTTCTTTTTACTGTATGCGTCGCTACTGAACTGTGACCGTAGTTGCTGCCGACGTTGAGCCGGTGTAATTCGCATCGCCGCTATACACCGCGGTAATGCTGTCCGTGTGCGGCCCGCTGCCGCTGCCACCACCGGAGCCGTTGGAGCCGCTGCTCGTACCGCTGCAGCCTGCAATCCCCGCGGCGACACAGGCAAACAGGACCAGGCCGGCTGCGGCGTATCCAATCCGCCTTCCCATCGACAAGCGCCGCTGCATCGCCAGGAGCACGATCAGCAGCACGGAGACAATGCCGAGCGGCAGCGCCGGAACTTGCGGACGCGTGCGCGGTTTCGCTAGAGGAATAAATTGCGACAGCGCGGTAGTCAGCGTAGCGGTGCATAACGCTGTTGTCGTACTCGTCCCCGCCGTGGGCGTGCACGCTACAGCGCTCGAAAGGTTGCTCGATCCGTTTTTGAACTGCACGGTTCCCGTCGGTCCTACGCCATTGCTAGTCGTATTCACAATGGCGGTTAATGTGACGCTACCCCCCGACGGAATGCTTGTGGCGCTCGAGGTTACGGTCGTCGTAGTGGTCAGCCCAGTTACCGTCACGGTAATTGCAGCCGATGCTGAGGTCGCATAGTTTGTGTCGCCGCTGTACACCGCTGTGATGCTATGGGTCCCAGCGGTACTAAAAGCAGTCGTCAATCCGGCCGTGCATGACGCGGCTGTGCTGCCCGCCGCTGTCGGCATACATGAAGCAGGGCTTCCCAGCGTGGTCGACCCGTTCATAAACTGCACCGTTCCCGTCGGTCCCACTCCGTTGCTGCTCGTATTTACCGTTGCCGTCAGCGTGAAGCTGACACCCGATGCGATATTCGTCGCGCTTGACACGACTGCCGTCGTCGTCGTCGCCTTCGTGATCGTGACATTTTCCGCGGCTGAAGTGCTCGGGTTGTAGCTGTTGTCACCGGAGTAGGCTGCGACAATGCCGTACGCCCCGGCCGCCAGTTGAATCGGCTGGTCCTCGGCGAATCCTCGGTCATTCAGGTTGGCCACGTTGCTTGCATTAGCCGTTTGCGCTTTCGGAAAATCATTCAACGCAGATCCATTGCTTGTCAGCGTCACCGTACCTGTCGGACACACGAAAGTCAGCGCACCCGTGCTCAAATTTTCGCAGGTCTGGCCGCTGTTGTTTTTGACGTCGACACGCAGAATGTACGCTGAGCCATACGCTACCGTAATCGCTCCCGTGTTTAGCACCGGAGTGTTGCCGTTGAATGTGACGAAACTCACCACCGTCTGACTATTTTGGGGATTAACGGTCACCGGCATGGGCGCCGAGTCGCTCGCTGCGAACGTTCCATCGCCTCCATAGTGGGCAATCACGTTGTACGACCCGCCCGGAAGGAATGTCGTGTTTCCACCGTAGGTTCCGCTCGAAAGATTAAATGTGTCCAGGATCGGGCCCGTAGCAGTATTGCCTTTGTACAGTGCTACTATCCCTGTTGCCGTGTTGGGTGCCACCGTGCCGCTGACCGCGACGCTCGCATCCACGGTCACTGCCGTAGAGGGAATGACCAGCGTAGTGGTCGAACCAGTCCGACTCGGCGGAGCCCAATTGCTCAGCAAATTCGCCACATTCACTGAGCCCAACCCTGTCGCCAGATCGTAGCCCGTTCCGCTATTGAATGCCGGCGTTGTGCCGCCCTTCGTTGTGGCTAAGAATCCAAACTGATTCGCTGCGGTGCTCGTGTTGCTGCAATTCGGACTTCCTCCCGTGCAAGCTACCGAAATATTTCCCTTCGTAATGTCGTTGAATACGCAGGTGCTGGCCGGACCAGTCGTAGAGTTGCAGTTCGCAAACGTCTCATTCTTCGCCAGGTTGTACAGCGCATAGTTCGCATTCCCTTGTCTCGAATTAGTCTTCTGATTGATCAGTGCGATGATTGCCGCAAATGCGGGCGTCGACGCCGAAGTCCCACCCACTGCCTGAAAATCGTGGAATGGAGGTGCGGTGGTGAACTTGGTCAGATTGCATCCCGTGTCGCCTGTAATGTCCTGATCCGATTCGCAAATGATGTAGAAGTTCCCGTGATTCCCGTCGCTCGCGAAGAGAGACACGTCGGGAACATCGCGAACACCATCCGCCGGTGTAATACCCTGTTGCCAAGCCGGCTTAGGATATCCGGCGCTGCAAACCCCGCTGCTGCTTGAGGTCGCGCAATTGCTAGGTCCTCCGCTACCCGCCACAAGATCGCTGCCGCTGCTATTCACCGTCGAGCAGGCGGGTGTTGTAGCCCCAGCGCAGGAGTCATTCCACGTCGTTTCGGGGATGTAACCCTTCGCCGAGGCCTGTCCGGGAGTCGTGTTCGTGGCGTTCCAATATGTTGCCGCGTTACTTCTGTCGTCAAAGTCGGTCCCGCCCACCGCCACGTTAAATGGTGTCGAAGCGAATCCACTGACCGCGAGTCCACGCGATGCTGACGTCTCCGTGTTCGGGTCATCGCAGCCCGCGGACCCGTTGTCACCGCTGGCGATCAAAACGGTGATGCCCTCGGCTGCTGCTTGCTGCCACAACGAGTTATAAAACGCGTTTCCAGCCGAGGTGAGCCCCGGTTCGCACGCTCCATAGCTTTCGCTTAAAACAGGAGCAACATTGTTGTCCACGATGTACTGCGCCGAAGCATCCACGCCCGCCACGAAGTCTGTGTCCGTCATTTGCGTGGTCACAAAAATGATTTGCGCTTGCGGCGCCACTGCTCCGGCCCATTGCACGTCCAAGTCCGATTCGGTCTCGTCGCCGGCAACCAGGCCGGGGTCCGGCCCGTTCAAAATTACCTTAGGGACATTTACAGGTAATCCAAAGATACTGCGAAAATCAGCCACGTCCTGAAGATTGATATTGCTCTGCCCTACGATGGCGATGCTTTGTCCCGCTCCCGTCGCCGTGGTTGTCGGAATGTTGTAGATTTTGGCGAAGTCCGCCGGCCCGACTGCGTTGAAGGTTCCGTTGACATCAGTAAAAGTAAAAGCGGGCCTGACCTCGCCTGTCTGCGAGTTGCGCTGGATTGTCCCCAGCGAGTGCACCATCGGCTTTGGTCGAAAATTGTGCAAGGCCACAACACCGCGCACTACCGGTGCCAGCGCCGCCGGTAGCTGTGGATCGCTGGCATTTGCGAAATGCTCCTCGCCTTTTACGTTGTACTTGTGAATTTCCGTTTGAAACGCGTTGCGGACTTGCCCCACGTTGCCGGAAAACTCCACGACCGTTTTGCCCTTGGCCACTTTGATGTTCTGGAATCCGTGCGCGGTCAGCCAGTCTGTCACTGCCTGTACATCCGCGTCCGCTGGCCCAAACTGGGTGCCAAATTGTTGCGGCGTCAGCCACGCGTGATAATTCGGCGAATTCTTTGCTTGCTGCTGCTCCATCAACTGCCGCAGCGCCGCTTCCTGCTCCGCGCTACGCTGCAAGAGCAGCAGGATGCGCGTCAGCGGCTGGGCGTCCGCAACCGCGCCCTGATCAAACTCCGCGCGCGCCTTCGGATGCACGTTCCCGCGCAGCACCGTGCGGTTGGTGTCGTCCACCTGGTCGGTTACCCGCGCCGCCACTCGGTTCTTCTGCTCCGCGCCCGACTGCGCCGCAGTCGTCTGCGCGCCCGCTTGTAAACAGGAAAACGCCAGCAGCGAAGTTCCCGCCAGTACACCCCGACACAACCCAGTTTTGTGGATTCTCATAACCCGCCCAACGCAGAATTTGCGTACATGTCAACGATCAATGCTGAAAAGCTATCAAGATTGAACGACGACAACCCCATGGAACAACACAACGCCACGCTGTGAAAGAGTGATTTAATCCCAAATTGGTTGCCTGCCCTGTTGATTTTCGCCGCTAATTTGCTCATCAGGCAACGGCACAGTGGCCACTATTAGGACTGGCCGTGAGGCCAGCCGTGTTTTGCAGAGTTGCGCGTGGCGGATGTGAATGCAGCGGCCCGCGCATTCCCATATATCTTCCCTCAATTTCGCCGGTAAGTTCCCGCGCCCTGCCGGATTCGCGTTTGGGCAAGCGCGCAGGCGCGAAATTGGGGCGTTGTCGATTTCGCGTCATGCTCCGGGAATTCCCCCTTGCCAGTTCTACTGTTAGTGACTAAGCTACCCCCCTCGGAGTGGAGAAGGTCATTCGACATGCCAAAAGAAAAGCCACGCGTAAACATCGGAGAAGTCATCAGAACCTACCGCGGCCAGCGGGGATTGTCGCAGGGCGACATCGAACGCCGCACCGGTCTGCTGCGCTGCTACCTGTCGCGCGTGGAGAACGGCCACACCGTTCCGTCGCTCGAGACGCTCGCAAAAATCGCTGAAGCCATGGACATTTCGCTCGCCGACTTTTTCCCCGGCACCGAAACGCCGCGCGATCGCGAGACGCAGAAAATGCTCGGCGAACTCTCGCAAGACGAAATCCGCTTCCTCGGCGAAATCAAGCGCTTCAGCACGACGCTCTCCGACGGAGACAAGCGCCTGGTCCTAGCCATGATCCGCAAAATGGCGACTCTCGTCCCGCCACCAACAGCGAAGAAACCGCTGGTCCGCCGCCCCACCGCTTAAAGATCGATCGTTTGCAGAGAGAAATGAAACCCGGCGATATGGTTGTGTTGGACGAATTACCGCCGGGGTTTCTTCAGGACTTACCTGAAGAGGATCAATACGCTATTTCAGAGATCGTTGGCAAGCCCGTTGAATTTGTGGGATACGACGACGACGGCAGAGTCGAACTCACATTTACTGATAGAAACGAAGTGATTCATTTCATGTGGGTAGGCCGGGATTTCATTCGACCTGTTAGATAGCTCAGCTAGCTACTTTGTCCGCGGATAATCCGGATAGCATCGGGCACAGCGGCCTCGTTACGGCCGGATCCGTTACCCTGACTGTCCACACCATCTTGGGGCACCGCGTCTCCTTCGCCCGGCGCAAGAAATAGATTCGTCTCCACCGCGTGCTGCTTGGTGTAAAGGTCAAAGTAGCGGCCACCCGCGGCGTACAGCGACTCATGCGTGCCGCGCTCGATAATCCGTCCCGCTTCGATCACGAGTATTTGCTCGGCGCGCCGAATCGTCGAAAGCCGATGCGCGATCACGAACGTGGTGCGGCCGCGCATCAGGTAGCGCAGGCCCTCCTGAATCAGCGCCTCGGATTCGGAATCGAGGCTGGAGGTGGCCTCATCGAGAATGAGGATGCGCGGGTCAGCAAGAATCGCGCGGGCGATGGAGACACGCTGCTTTTGTCCGCCGGAGAGTTTGACGCCGCGTTCCCCGACGACGGTATCGTATTTCTTCTCGAACGATTCCGCGAATTCATCGACGCGCGCGATGCGGCAAGCCGCCATGACTTCGTCTTCACTGGCATCCGGGCGGGCGAAAGCCACGTTTTCGCGAATCGTTCCGTCAAACAAAAAAGTTTCTTGCAAGACGACGCCGAGCTGCGTGCGATAAGAATTGAGCTTGACGGTGGCAAGGTCAACGCCGTCCACCAGCACGCGTCCGCTCTTCGGCACGTAAAACGCCGCGATCAATCCGATGATGGTCGATTTTCCCGCGCCGGATGGGCCCACCAGCGCCGTTACCGTTCCCGGTTCGGACTGGAAGCTCACTTCGTGCAGCACTTCCTTGCGGGAATCGTAAGCGAAGCTCACGTCTTCCATCGCCACGTAACCGGTAATCCGATCCAGCGTGACCGTCCTGCGCGGATCGTCGTCTTCCTGCGTTTCGTTCAGGATTTCGCGCGTGCGCTCCAGTCCGGTGATGGCCTCGGTGATCTGCGTGCCAATGGCCACGATCTGGAAAACCGGCGCAACCAGCAGGCCCAGGAAAATGTTAAACGCAAAAAACTGCCCCAGGGTCATGCCGCCGGAGAGGACCTTGTGCCCGCCAAACTCCATGATGAGAGCGCTCACCAGGCCCATCAACCCCGCGCCCGAGAGACTCATCAGCGACGTGGCGGTTAGTGTCTTCAAAACATTTTCCAGCAGGCGCTGCACCCCGGCCGAAAAGACATTTTCCTCGCGCTCCTCGGCGTGATAGCCCTTGACCACCCGCACGCCGCCAAGCGATTCGGTCAGGCGGCCAGTCACCTCCGCATTGATTTTCGGGCGCGCCCGGAAGATGGGGCGAATGGTCTTGAAGGCCTTGTTGATCCCCACGCCAAAAACCAGCAGGATGCCAAACGCCAGCGCCGTCATCGTAACGCTGGTGTGAATCAGATAGACCAGCGCAAAGATCGCGGTCATGAGCCCGCCGACAAATTCCACCAGGCCGGTCCCGATCAGATTTCGTACGCCTTCCACATCGCTCATGATGCGAGAGACGAGCACGCCGGTTTTGTTCGCGTCATAAAACGAAATAGGCAGCCTGCCGATATGCGCCTGCACTTGGCGGCGCAACTCGGTAATCATTTTCTGCGCGGACTTGGAAAGAACCTGCGTCAGCGTGAAAGAAGTAAGTCCTTGGAGAATGGTTGCGGCCAGCACAGCGAGAACAATGGGCGTCAATAGCTGGATTTGGCGCTTACTAATGACGTTGTCGACGAAATACTTTGTGGATGCAGGCAGAACCAGGCCGGCGACGCGATTCACGGCCATCAGCAAAAATCCGAGCGCGAGCAGACCCCGCCGCGGCCTGATCAGCGCCCAGACGTCCGGGAGATTCTTCCAGGCGTTCTTCCGCTTCTGTTTTTGTTCGGTTTCCGTGCTCATCGGGATTCGTCGAGTATCTTAGACCTTGGATGCCAATAGAATCGCAAAAACTATACGCAAAGTGCCTAGCCAATCGGCTAGGTAACAGGATTCATCGCTAACGAGTGGGAAGGGAACTCGCGCTAGTCCGCGCCGGCTCCGCCAGGGGGAACGTGGGCAGCGGCCGGGCGGTCGATATTCAGAACGCTAGAGATGAATTCGCTCACCGTGAAGCCTAGATGGCCCCAGAGCCGGCGCTTCAAGCCGGTGTAATCCTGCGTGCCGCTGAAAAGGTCGCCCATGAGTTGCCGGAATACGGGACTGCGCCGCAGGAACTGCACCATGCGCGTGGTCACCGCGGTCCCCAGGAACGAACCGCGATAGAAGCGGCGCACAATGCGCGCGGCAAATTCGAGCTCCGCCGAAAACGCGGCCTTCACGCGCGCCGGATATTTTTCCGGGCAGCCTTCCGCAAGCGCGCGCCCGAGCAATTCTCCGGAGCGCATGGCGTAGAAAAGCCCTTCGCCCGTGAGCGGGTCCACCCACGCGGCCGCGTCGCCAATCATCGCCCAATTCTTGCCCACGACGGTGCGTTCCGAGAAAGTGCGTTCGCGCGGCGACGGCAAAACGTGACTGTAGAATTGCGCTCCCTCGGTGGGGATATTTTTTTTCTGTACAAAACTCTGCAAGTGCGAGCGCAGCTCCGTGCTCGTGTGCGAAGACATGCTGCCGCAGATGCCCACCGATAAATGATCGCAGCGCGGAAACGACCAGATGTAGCCCTCAAAGTGCGGAAGAAATTTTACGGTAATGGCGTCGGCGGTCTGCGGGACGAAGTACCCTTGCGTCATTTCCAGTTCATCGCGGTCCAGCGGCCGCGTTTCCGGCAGCAAGCGATTGCGAGCGCCAGCAGCGAGCACCAGAAAATCCGCCGTGCGCCACTCGCCGTCAACGCAATAGCGCGGCTTGGCCGCGGCTGTATCCACGCTGATCACATGCGAGCGCTGCACTTTGCAGCCGGCTTCAGCGGCGCGGTTGAGCAGCATGCCATTCAGCACCGTGCGCGAATAGATCACGATGGGATGGCTCATATCGAGCATCACGCTCTGTTCGTTGCTGCTGATCAGCTCGATCGAGCTCACCAGCTTCTTGGGGTAGGGATTATCGAGGAGAAAAGGAAAGCACTCGACCGCTTTGTGGGTCAGTCCGCCGCCGCAGGGCTTTTCCCAAGCCAGATGCTCGTCAAAAATAGTAACGGTGTGGCCTGCTCGCGCCAACTGCTCGCCACACATCGCTCCCGATGGCCCGCCACCGACAATTGCAATCTCTGTCATGCTTTTGGTAACTCGAGGGCCCGCATCGCTCCCTGCGCGCGAATTTGCAGGCGAAAGGCCCTTTCCGTCCTAAGAGCCTGTTCAGGTGACGGGGAAGATCACCAGGCAGAAACCAGCGAGGAGTATAGCACCGAAGACGGCTGCGGCCATTGGAGATCCGGTCTGTCTGTGTACAAGATCCATCCCGAGACGCTGGAAGATGAAAAAGAGCGCGAGGTATATCGAGAGGAGGATCAGCAGGATGGCTCCGCTGTGAAGGACGAAGATCCCAAAGACGAGCGCAAGAAACGCGATCAGGCGCAGCGCCAAGGCCAGCCAGATGCGCGCCCCGCTGCTGCGTGCGACGACCGGCCCGAGCAATAATTCCTCGGGAAGCAGATACGCAAGCGCTGCCACAAACAGGAATGGGAAACGCGCCCAGTGTGCCCAGGTAAGCCAGGCCTCCGTGAACGTGGAATCCATCCAACCTGTGACCAGCAAATGGAGAACGAATCCAGCCAGCGATGCCCGCAGGACGATGCTGATTTTTGCCGGCCACAACGCGCGAACCGACTTGTGATGTACCAGCAGCAACGCGAGGCCGACGATCAGCACGAAGCTCGCGAAATAGGATCCGTTGTACAGCCGGACAAACGAAAGCGGATTCCAGAATCGCAGGAGCACCACGGCGAGAAAAGAAGCACCCGCGACTTCCAGCAGCGCGCGGTAGACCGGTACCGGGGTTGATGCAACGCTCACATCCTGTGCAGCAGGTGAGGCGGCTTGCGGTGAGGCTGACGCTACACGCTGCACGCCAACCGTCTCGCGCAGGAATGGTGCTGCGAGAAGGAGAATGCCGGCTAATCCGGCAAGAGAGCCGGCCAGCGGGGCGTTAGATGGCGCGGTCGGCTCCGCAGGAAAGTGCAGCGCTTCCGCGGTCCATTCCTGGGACGCTTGCACGACACGAGTGTCGAAGAGCACGCTGACGTGTGTCGCGCCGGGAACGAGCAAGTACTTGCTTGTCGCGTCAGCTTTCTCACTGACTAACGCGCGTGTGATTTCGCGAATCCCCAGAGGCTCCCAAGCAGCGCTGATGGCCAGCGTATGCGGGGGAAGCGGTGGCGGATTGGTGTAGGGGAGCATGTCCACCGGAACGCCGCGCGCCGCGCGCATCGGCGCCGGCGAAATCGCGATGACTCCCGCGACTCCGACGAGGGCCGCTGCGCGAATCGCAATCGCGCCGCCCATCGAATGCCCCGCAAGCATCGTGCGTCGCGGATCAATCGCTCGGTGCGCGATCAACTCGCGCACCATAGATTCCGCGCAAGACTCCGCGCGCTCGAAGGAGAACGGCCCTGGCGTGCGCCCGTGGCCCGGCAGGTCCGGGACGAAAACGCGCAGGTTTTGATCGGCGAAGCCGCGCGCGAGGTACGACATGATTCTCTTGTTTGCGGCCAGCCCGTGAAGGAGCACAACGAAGCCGCGCGCATCGTCGTTGCCTTGGTCAATCACGTCCGTAACCAGCCGGCAGCCTCCGGCGTCGATGATCACCGTGGTCTCGCGGTACGTCGTGGCATGCGCCAGTACAAATCCGATAATACAGAGCACAACGCCAAGCGCGGCGCGCAGCCCCTTTCGCCACTTCATCGCGGCGGGCGGTAGTGGTGTCATTTGAATGTAGATTTTCGTGGCGGCCTCGCCAGAGTTTCCGGTTGAGCTGGCACGGGTAATCGGAAACTAACCACTACCGGCGGGCCTTGCGCTGCGCGCCGCAACACGCGCGCGTGATAAACTACAAGTTCCGGCTTCACGATTTGTTCCGGCAGCGCTCGCACGGAGACCCTTTGGATTCCATCCTCACCCTGGAGCAAGCGATTTTGCGGTTTGGCCGCGGGAAACGCAATGGCCGCCGCGTCGTGTTCACCAACGGCTGCTTCGATTTGCTGCATCCCGGCCACATCCGCAGCCTGGAGCACGCGCGCAGCCTCGGCGATGCGCTCGTCGTAGGTTTGAACAGCGACGCGAGCGTCAGACAGCTCAAAGGCGAAGGGCGCCCCGTGATTCCCGAGCGCGAGCGCGCGGAGATTCTCGCCGCGCTCGAGTGTGTTGATGGTGTGCTGATTTTTGACGATTTGACGCCGCAGCGCGTCATCGCCGCTCTGCTTCCCGACGTTCTTGTCAAAGGCGGCGACTGGCCTGGAGACCAGATTGTCGGCCGCGAGGAAGTGGAGGCGGCCGGCGGCCGCGTCGTATCGGTGCCCGTCGTGCCCGGCTACTCGTCAACCGAAATACTGAAGAAAATCCGCGACGGCGCTTCGGCGTCTCGCGCAAAGCCCTAAACTTCCGCGAATGATCCTTCCTGCAGTCCGCGAGCGACTCGAAAGTGTGCTGCGCCATCCGTCGATGGACGGCGCAATCGCGGCGCTGCGCGCGGGCGGGCAGCACGTTTCACTGGCGGGCCTGCATGACGTTGCGAAAGCGCTGGTCGCGGCGTACATCGCGCACGAGTTGCGACGCCCGGCGTTCTTTGTAACAGATTCGAATCGCCGGGCGGAGGCGCTGGCCGACACGCTCCGCTTTTTCTCCACCATTTTCCCCAGCTCGCTCGGGGGCGTTGCCACTTTGCCCGCGTTCGATACGCTGCCCTGGCAATCGCAAAGTCCTCACGCGGACATCCTCGAGCGTCGCGCTGCCACGCTGTTCCGCCTCACCGACGGCCAGATTTCGCTCTTGGTCGCGCCGGTAAGCGCGGCGCTGTGGCGATATCAGGATCCCTACGTTTACCTTTCGCTGGCGCGCACCTTGGCCACCGATACGGAAATCCCGCTGGAAGAATTGATTGCCCACGTCGGCTCGGTCGGCTACACGCGCACGGAAATGGTCGAGATGCCTGGGCAATTCGCGGTGCGCGGCGGCATCGTGGATCTATTCTCTCCGGAGTCGCCGCGCCCGGTCCGCATCGAGCTGCTCGGCGACACGGTCGAGTCCGTCCGCGAATTCGATCCGCGCACGCAGCGCTCGATTTCGCCCGTCGTGCGCACGACGCTCCTTCCG